>Ga0157371_10000541_pt1 | contig 44986 bp, 40 predicted proteins | sample C45metaG_FD_113462 | JGI IMG/M metagenome (GOLD analysis project Ga0157371, IMG submission 113462) | Corn rhizosphere microbial communities from Kellogg Biological Station, Michigan, USA - C4-5 metaG | ecosystem: Host-associated > Plants > Roots > Rhizosphere > Soil | place: USA: Michigan... | reverse complement strand
GCAATGGGAGCAAGTATTAAAATTTTTGACAACAGTATTTATCGGTTAAAACGTTTACAAAATAACATTGGTTTGCGTTTATACACCTCCGTTATAGAGCCTGGAATTTTATCTAAACAATTAAAAACATGCGATGTTGCAGTAGGGGCTTTGGCGGCTTCCGGCGGCCGAACTCCACTCGTGGTAACAGAAGAGATGGTAAGTAAAATGCGGCCGGGCAGCGTAATTGTTGATGTAAGTATTGACCATGGCGGCTGTTTTGAAACATCAAGAATTACCTCTCATACCTCGCCGGTTTTTAAAAAATATGAAGTGATTCATTATTGTGTTCCGAATATTCCAAGTGGTTTTGCACGAACAGCTTCACAGGCAATCAGCAACGTTCTAATGCCCCTGATGCTTGAAATGGCTGATGATGGTGGCTTTGAGAACTTGGTGTGGTATAAAATTAATATCCGGAGTGGCATTTACTTATTCAAAGGAGCTCTGACCAATTTTCATTTAAGCCAAAGGTTTGATTTGAAATTTACGGATTTGAATTTGTTGATTGCCAGCAGAAGATAATGTTTCCTGCTTAAAGAAGAATCTGAATTATTTCTTTGTTTACTGCAATCATTTATACATCTCTCTCCTGTGCCCTTAACCATCTTTCGGGAATTTGATTATTGCTCGCCAAAAGATAATCTTTATAGCTGCATGCAATCATTTTTTTATCAGGTAATTGCATCCACCATCTTCCGGTTCTTTTACTTTGAAAAAAAACCGTATCTACTTCAGCAAATGCAGTGTGAAACTGGTTAAAATTCTGTGCCTGATTTAGTAATGACTCATTTCTGCTGCGATTCTTTCCATCAATAAAATACCAGATCATTTGCGCAATTTGTAACGCGGTAAGGTTTCGCAAATCTTTTGCTGCATCATATCCGTAAAATCCAATTGAAGAAACAGAAGAGCCCATGCCTGCATAACGGGCAAGCGTACACGCTTCTTCCCCCGACAATCCATTCGGACTGCAACTTGATGCGGGAGCATCGCTGTTTTTTATGGCTGCTATATCAAAACTAATTAAATCTGAATTACGTATTACCGGTTCCATTTCATCCAATTCTTCTTTTACAGTTCCAACCCGAAAACAATCAAACCGAAGTTTGTCCATTGTTTCCAGCATTCCCGGATGAACAAAATAACTTTGAAAACCTATGTGATTATAATGCCTAACCATATTCGGCTCGCTGGTAAGCATTTCCATCAAGAAGTTTTCACTTCGTAATGAAGATTCACTTCTAAGATCTATCGTTGCATCAATAACTACTGCGTCAATTATTTGATTCAATTCTTTATAAGCAAAGTATTGAGCTAAGGTATTGTCGTGTGAACCGCCAATAATTATAACCGTTTTATTCAATGCAAATAGTTCTTTCAATACGATTGTAAGCGCGGAATAACTATCACTTAAGGAAGCGCCCCTTTTTATATTTCCAATATCGGCTATCGAAATGTTTTTGTGCCAGTAATGCAGTTGATAGAACTTTTTGCGAATGGTATCTGCAGACTTTTCATCTGCAACAAAGCCATTTCCCCTGAATTCATTTGCACCAACAATTACTATATCAATATCTGTCAGTTCCGGAATATCTCCCTCATTTATTTGAATTATACTTCCGATTTGACTGTCGTTGTAAGACGCATCGCTACTTATTTCGGCAACCTTTACCGGCAATAGATATTCGTGTAAATCGTATATCAATTTTTTATTTTTTTATCCGGGCAAACCTAACAATAAAATGCAGAAATAAGATAGGAGCAGTTAATATTTTAAAAAGGCTTCAAAAATAATTATAAATAGTCTTTGGCTTATTTTTGCATTTATGGAAAATCTGGTTTCACAAATAAATAATTTAAAAGAAGATATAAATAATTTCTTCACCGATGAAAAAAATCCATCTGAAATATTTCGCATAAAATTTCTTGGATCTAATGGTTCCGTAAAATCGTTGATGGGGGAAATGAAAAATGTCGCTCCTGAGAATAAAAGAGAAATGGGAAAGTTGTTGAATGAATTGAAATTATTTGCTGAAAATAAATTGGAAGAATTAAAGAATATCAGCATCGACAGACAACAGGCAACAGAAAGCGAAGTTGACCTTTCATTACCCGGCGATTCTTTACCCATCGGAAGCAGGCATCCCATAAGTCTTGTCAGAAATAAAATTGTATCTATTTTTCAACGCCTTGGTTTTGCAGTTGCAGAAGGGCCGGAAATTGAAGATGACTGGCATAATTTTACTGCTTTGAATTTGCCGGAAAATCATCCGGCGCGTGATATGCAGGATACCTTTTATGTTTCACAAAACCCGGCCTGGATGCTGCGTACGCACACGAGCAGCGTGCAGGTTCGTGAAATGGAAAAAGGAAAATTACCGATCAGAATTGTTTGCCCGGGCCGGGTTTACCGCAACGAAACAATCAGCGCAAGAGCTCATTGTTTTTTTAATCAGGTAGAAGGCCTTTATATCGCCGACAATGTTTCATTTGCTGATCTTAAACAAACACTTTATTTTTTTGTGCAGGAAATGTTTGGCAAAGAAATGAAGGTGCGCTTTCGTCCATCATACTTTCCTTTCACCGAACCGAGTGCCGAGATGGATATTTCCTGTCTTATCTGTGGTGGCGTCGGTTGTAACGTTTGCAAACACACAGGTTGGGTAGAAATTTTAGGTTGTGGTATGGTGCATCCGAATGTTCTCGAAAATTGTGGAATTGATTCAAACAAATATTCCGGCTTTGCTTTTGGGATGGGAATTGAAAGAATTACCATGTTAAAATATCAGATAAAAGATTTGCGTATTTTTAGTGAAAATGATTTAAGATTTTTGAAACAATTTGAAACTGCTGTTTAGATCCGGCTTTACAAAAAAATAATTCATGACAATACCAATCTGCGTTTGTGGTGCAGGAACGATGGGAAGCGGCATCGCACAGGTGTGCGCCAGAAGTGGCTTTACAACAATTCTTTTTGATGTCGATAAAAATGTTTTGGACAAATCAAAAGAAATTATTCAAAAAAATCTTCAGTATTTAGTTGATAAAAATAAAATAACAGGAAGCGGCAAAGAACAAATTTTTTCGCGGATCAAGTTTACAAATGACATAAAAGATTGCACCGCTTTTGTCATTATTGAAGCAATTATTGAAAAAGAAGAAGCGAAAGTTTCGCTATTTAATGAACTTGCAAAATATAATAACGAAGAAGTAATATTTGCAACGAATACTTCTTCTCTGTCTGTTTCGTCCATGCAGGAAAAAATAATTTTTCCTCAAAGAGTTATCGGAATGCATTTTTTTAATCCGGCTTATATTATGAAGTTAGTTGAGGTTATAAAAGGGCGGCAAACAAATGAAGAAGTAGTAAAGGCGATTGTAGATATATGTAAGCAAATGGGAAAAAATCCGGTGCTCAGTACTGACTCTCCCGGATTTATTGTGAATCGTATAGCACGTCATTATTACCTTGAATCTCTTAAAATTGTTGAGCAGGGAATTGCTTCATACCAGGAAGTGGATGAAATTTTAGAAGCGACGGGTTTTAAAATGGGCCCATTCAGACTAATGGATTTGATCGGGATGGATATTAATCTTGCGGTAACAAAAGGAATGTATGAAGCATGTAATAAAGCCGCTCGTTTTCAACCTTCTGGTATTCAAATAGAGAAAGTACAAAAAAATGAATTGGGCAAAAAATCAGGAAAAGGATTTTATACTTATCAATAAGAAAGGGATAAAGTAATTTACATTCATTGCACATTCGCAAAAATGCTACGAGAAAAATTTTCAGAAAAAAATAGTTTCGAAAAAAAGATCCTGGTGACCGGAGGCTCCGGCCTGGTTGGAAATGAACTTATAAAACAATTGCTTGCAGCCGGAGAAAAAGTAAAAGCTATTCACCATAGTTCACCTCTTTCTCTTTCTCATCCTAATTTGGAAATCGTTGAATGTGATATTCTTGATGTCGTTTCGCTCACTGGAATAATGAAAGATATATCTGTGGTTTATCATGCGGCAGCTTTGGTCTCTTATGATCCAAAAGATAAACAGAAACTTTTAAAAATAAATACTGAAGGAACAGCAAATATTGTAAATGAGAGTATTGATTCCCGAGTAAAGAAATTGCTGTACGTGAGTTCTGTAGCAGCTTTGGGAAGGATCAGGGAAAATGGAATGATCACCGAAAAAATGAACTGGACAGAAGAAACGAGCAACAGTATTTATGGAAAATCAAAATATTTAGGTGAACTTGAAGTATGGCGCGGCATTGGTGAAGGGCTGAAAGCAGTGATAGTAAACCCGTCATTAATTCTTGGAGGAAATAATTGGGAAACCAGTTCTTCTGTAATTTTTAAAAATGCATACCATGAATTCAAATGGTATACCAATGGCGTTTCCGGTTTTGTAGATGTAAGAGATGTAGCCCGGGCGATGATCCGGTTAATGAATAGCGAAATAACTGCTGAGCGTTTTATTTTAAGCGCCGAGAATTTACCGTATAGAGAAATATTTTCTTCAATTGCAAAATGCTTTGGAAAGAAACCACCGTATAAAAAAGTAAACCCTTTCCTGGCAGAATTAATCTGGCGCATTGAAGAAATAAAAACAAAATTTACACAAAAGAAACATTTGTTGACAAAGGAAACAGCGCGCACAGCACAGGCAAAAGCGTATTTTGATAACACTAAAATTTTAAAATCGCTACCCGATTTTCAATTTACCAACATAAAGGATACGATTGAGTATACCTGCAGCTCCCTGAAAGAAAAATATTCTCTTTAAAATAAAGTTGATCCTCCATGAACACCAATTCTCAAATCCTTGTTGTCGCAATTTTTATTTTTATTCTTTCGTTTTTATTTGCGCCTTTTAAGCTTGTTGCCCAAACAACTTATTTTCTTGTAAAAGGAAAAGTAATTGATAAAAACACGAAAGCGCCACTACAAGGTGCTTCTGTTTTTGCTCAAAATACAACTATTGGCCAGGCAACTGATGCAGATGGAAATTTTAGTATCTGGCTTCCAAAAGGCGGATATTCTCTGGTTACTACTTTTACCGGATATGAGACAGAAACCGTTCGGGTAAATGGTTCCACTGAAAACGATAGCTTACTTTTTGAATTAAATCCTGAAATTCAATCACTGGAAACAGTTACAATTTCAATCAGCAACGAGGTAGCAAACGGATGGGAAAAATATGGATCTTTTTTTATCGATCATTTTATTGGTCAAACAAATTTTTCAAAACAATGTGTAATTAAAAATCCGGAAGCACTTCATTTTTATTTTAGCAGAAAAAGAAATCGGTTAAAAGTTTTGGCAAAAGAACCGCTGGTTGTACAAAATTTTGCGCTAGGTTATACTTTAAAATTTGCCATAGATTCTTTTGTAAATGACTACAATTCAGAAACGAATTTATTCATTGGTTATCCTTTATTTGAAGCCATGCAGGGCACCCCTGAGCAACAACAAATATGGAATACAAACCGAGCAATTGCTTATAAAGGATCAATGTTGCAATTCATGCGAGGCCTTTATTCACGCACGTTAGAGCAAGACGGTTTTGAAATTCAATTTATTGTTAATGATAATGGCGAGGATTATCCAATCCATTTAGGAAATGTATATGGAGCGCTAAATTATAGAAAAGACGATAGTACAAACACAGTAGAATTTTCACCAAATCAAAGCCGGGTTGCCGTTATTTATAAAAATTCAGCTCCTGAAAAAAATTATCTAGAAATAGATTCTACTGCTAAGAAAAATTTTCAATTATCTACTTTGATCTTTCCTAAAGGAGAAACATTTTTCATTGATGAGAATGGATATTTTTATAACCAGGAAGACGTTGTAACGAACGGCTATCTTGGTTTTAAAAAGATTGGAGATATGCTTCCCTACGATTATAAAACAGAAGAGACGATACAGTAAATCAAACAGGATAGACAGAGAGTTTTTAGTAAACGAATAAATTCCAGCGATTTTAATTCACTATAATGAAAACCTTTTTCCGAAAGCTATATTTGTATTTTAATTAGTTAAAGATTTAACCTTTTCCCAAATTTCAGGAAGTCTTTTTATTAAAACCAATTCTTTTCTTTTTGCATAAAATTCCTGAATCGGCGTTCCCCAATAAGTTTTATTTCCGTCTATGCTCGAAGTAACTCCGCCTTGCCCCATCACTACTGCATTATCTCCGATCGTAATAGTCTTGTTTACCCCAACCTGCCCCCAAAGGGTTACACCATCACCTAAAATAGTTCCACCAGCAATACCAACCTGCGCAGCTATCAGACAATTTTTTCCAATCACTACATCATGACCAACATGAACCAGGTTGTCTAATTTTGTTCCACTTCCAATAATGGTAGAATCGCTCACCCCGCGATCAAGTGTACAATTGGCGCCTATTTCAACATAATCATGTATAATAACCTGGCCGCAACTTTGCATTTTCTTATACCAGTTTTCGCGACTCTTTTTTGTATTAAAATAAAAAGCGTCGCTTCCAATCACAGTTCCCGAATGTATTTCAACCGAATTGCCAATCACGCAATCATCGTAAATAGTTACGTTCGGATGAATGACACAATTGTCGCCGACAATCACATTATTCCCCAGAAAAACATTCGGCATAATAACAGAATTTCGGCCAACGCTTGTGCTATCACTAATCATTTTTTCAGAAGCACTAAATGGTTTAAACTGATTCACAATTTTTAAATAAGCTTCAAAAGGATCCTCCACAACGAACAAAGTTTTTCCTTTCGGAACTTCTTTGTCCGCATTGATTATAATAAATGTTGCAGCGCTGTTGAGACATGCATCATAATATTTCGGATGGTCAACAAAAACAATATCACCACTTTTAACCTTATGGATTTCATTTATGCCGGCAGCTAAAGAGTTTTCATCGCCAGAGATTTTTGCATTGATAAAATCGGCGATCCAGGTTGCGGAAACAGGAGAAGGAAATTGCATCAATAAATTTTGTTCAAAGATAAAGTTAGCAAAACGAATGTAGGAGCCGGCTCTATTTTTTATTTAAATTTTTTTTTCAGAATTAAAACTTTAACAGCAATTATTTCTTTTAAATAAATTCAAAAATGAAAAGCGAAATCCAAAAATCTTTTTTCTCATTTACAACTTTTTCAAAATCACTTTTTTCTGAAACACTTGCCTACACTGCACTTCACGAGTTATTTTTAAACAAAGCAAAAAAATCTTTTGAATCGTTTTCAATTCAACTGAATAGAATTCTTTTTTTTTTCGAATAAATTCCTCTTTATCCCCACACAATTATTGAAAATGTTGATAAAAAAATTTGAAATATTTTTTCATATAGCAAAAATTATTTTTAATATTGTGTAAGGAAATTTATTTCCTGTACTTACTAACCCATCCATATAACAAAGCCCGTGCATTTCTTGTCGGGCTTTATTATTTTTAATGCATTTTCAATTACCGAAAATTCTAGTAAAACAACTTTTAAATAAATATTTTGAATAAATATTTTATCGTCCATAAACCTTTCAATGTTCTTTCTCAATTTTCTTCTCCAGATGGTAGGATGTCGTTGAAAAATTTTTTTCATGTTCCCTTAAATGTGTATCCGGTAGGACGATTGGACTATGATAGTGAAGGATTATTAATTTTAACTGACGACAAAAAACTGAACCATGATTTATTAAATCCACTGAATGAACATGAAAGAGAATATTGGGTGCAGGTGGAAGGAGATATTTCAGAAGATGCGCTGAGTAAATTACAACAAGGCGTTTCAATTAATAGCAATGGAAAATTATATCGAGCAAAAAAATGCATTGCAAAAAAGTTTTTAAATCCGCCAAAAGTGAGCGAAAGAAAACCGCCAATTCGTTTTAGAAAATCCGTTCCTGATAGCTGGATAAAAATAATTTTAACCGAAGGGAAAAATCGCCAGGTTCGCAAGATGACGGCTGCTGTTGGATTTCCAACATTAAGATTAATCAGGTATAGAATTGAAAAAGTCACTTTAGCAGGTTTACAATCCGGAGAAATGAAAACAATATCTAAACAAGAATTGTATAACTTGCTGAGAATTCAAAAAAGATAAACAAAGATGGTAAAATCAATGACAGGCTTTGGAAGAGCAGAACAAACAATCGCAGACAAAACGTATCTGGTAGAAATAAAATCACTGAATGGAAAACAACTGGATATTAACTTAAAAATTCCGCCGATTATTAAAACCTATGAATTTGATATCAGAAGCCTGATTCAGGAAAACCTGCTCCGTGGAACTATCGAATGTCTCATCGTTATCAAACAAAATGGTGCGACAAAACCAGTAGTGATCAACACAGAACTTATTAAATCCTATTACCAGCAAATACAAAATTTAGCAACCGAACTATCAATTGATACAAATGCTGTTTTGGCGGCTTTACTACGATTACCAGAAGTTGTTTCCCCAAGCAACGAAGTATTGGATGAAGCAGATTGGAAACATCTGAAACATGTGATAGAAGCGGCTTTACAGGAATTAAATACACACCGGATCGAAGAAGGAAAATCGCTTGAAAAGGAACTACGACTGCGGATAAAAAATATAAAAATTCAGGAGGATGAGATTTTAAAACTGGAACCACAGCGAAGAAAAAGAATGAAAAGCGAATTAATCCAACTGTTGGAAGAAAATGCAGGGAAAGAAAGTTACGATGCCAACAGACTTGAACAGGAACTTATTTACTATATAGAAAAGATCGACATCCGCGAAGAACAGGTACGATTAAAAAACCATTGCGAATATTTTATTTCAATACTTGAAAATAAGGAAGATTCAAAAGGGAAAAAATTATCTTTTGTGGTACAGGAAATTGGACGGGAAATAAATACTACCGGGTCCAAAGCCTATGATTCACAAATTCAAAAAAGCGTAGTGCTTATGAAAGATGAATTGGAAAAAATTAAAGAACAAACTTTTAATATTCTTTAATTGCTTATCATTCTTTACAGCTTATCCCGCATCAGTAAAAACAAATTATTTTTGTAAAAAAATCAGCTTGAAAAAACTTTTATTTATATCGTTTTTGTCTGTCATACTTTTTTCCTGCATTAAAACTGATCTTTATGAGCAACAAGCTGTAATTCCGTCGCAGCAATGGTTTTACACTTATGTTCCTGAATTTACTTTTCACATTGATGATACAACTTCTCTTTATAATGTTTATGTAATCTTGCGACATACTGACCTCTATAAATACAATAATATCTGGCTTAAAGTAGGATTAAAATCACCGAAAGATTCCATGAAGTTTCAAAATATTAACCTGGTACTCGGAACCGACGCAAAAGGCTGGTTAGGCACCGGAATGGATGATATTTATGAAGTACGAAAAAGCATTTCTTCCGGACCATTTTCATTTAAAATTTCAGGCGACTACATTTTTTCTATTGCACAGATCATGCGTGAAAACCCGTTGCAGTACGTATTAAATGTAGGAATAAGGGTTGAAAAAGTAAAAATGTAAATCTCATTTTTTTCAGGCATGGCAAAATGCTATTTTCAATTTGACAAATATGGTTTACGCGAACCTAAAAAATAAATTTAAAGTAAGACCACTACGGATTATTTATACATTCTATTGGTTTTTACTCGCGTACATCCTTGCTGCACTTGTTTTTTGGTTCATTGCTCTTACCAGGCAAAACAATCAGTTGACGGATTTTAAACTGCAAACCATCAGTAGAAATGATCCTCATTATTTCGAAAAACAAAAAAAAATCGAGTTGGAAAACAAGCGTAAAACGCAGCAGTATATTGGTGAAGGTTTTACTTTTTTATTATTGATTTTAACCGGCGCTTTCCTCATTTTTCGTTTAGTAAAAAAGCAGTTGATACAATCGGAACAGCAACAAAACTTTATGATGGCGATTACCCATGAATTAAAAACTCCAATTGCAGTTACCCGGTTGAACCTGGAAACAATGCAAATACGAAAACTTGAATACGAACAGCAACAAAAACTAATAAGAAGCACCATTCAGGAAGCGAACCGGCTGAACAGCTTGTGCAACAATATGCTCCTGTTGAGCCAAATAAATTCAGGCGGATACACGATTACCAATGAAAAATTTGATCTTGCAATGCTTACAGTTGATTGCGTTGAAGATTTTATCGTTCGTTTTCCTTCAAGAATAATCGAAGCAGATGTGAATGATGAAATCATAATGACCGGCGATAAACTTTTGGTGCAGCTTGCCATAAATAATCTGATTGATAATGCGATCAAATATTCTGGAAAAGAGGACGTGGTTTTGATTAAAGCTTTCCAGGAAAATAAAAAAATCAGGTTACAGGTAATTGACGAGGGCAATGGTGTAAGTGACGAGGAGAAGGGAAAGATTTTCGACAAATATTTTCGCGGCGCTCAAATGCAAACAAAGGGAACCGGCTTAGGCCTTTATCTTTCTAAAGAAATAGTGAAACAGCATCATGGCTACATCAGTGTGACAAATAACATCCCGCACGGATGTATTTTTGAAATTCAATTTAAATCTTCAAAAAATTAATTAAATAAATATTGGTTGTATGCCACAGAAAAAACTTTCAATCTTATTGGTGGAAGATGAAGAAAATTTGCAGGATGCATTGAAATTAAATTTCGAAATGGAAGGTTATAACGTTACTTCTGCCTATAATGGAGAAGAAGCATTGAAGGCAGTTCACAATGAATATTTTGATCTGATCATTCTTGATGTAATGCTGCCGGAGATTGACGGAATAACCGTTTGCGAAAATATACGGTTAACTAATACAGAAATTCCGATCCTGATGTTAAGCGCAAAAAGTCAGAGTGCCGACCGGGTTTTAGGGTTAAAAAAAGGCGCTGATGATTATTTAACTAAACCATTCAGCCTGGAAGAACTTTTGATAAGAGTACAGATTTTAATCAATAAAAGTCAAAAGATTTCGGCGAAAGAACCAGTTGCAGAAGAATATCATTTTGGCAAAAACACCATTAATTTTAAATCTTTGGAATGCATTACTAAATCAGGTGAAGTGGTGGCCCTTACTAAAAAAGAAGCCATGCTTCTAAAATTACTCATTGAAAATAAAAATGAAGTAGTAACACGGGAAAAGATCTTGCAATCTGTGTGGGGCTATAACGTGTATCCTACAACAAGGACGGTTGATAATTTTATTTTAAATTTTAGAAAATATTTTGAAGAAGATAGTCGTAATCCAAAATATTTTCATTCAGCCAGGGGAATCGGGTATAAATTTACCAATACATAATCCTTCGGAAAACAAAATGAAAATGCGCGTTATTTATTTGTTTACTGAAAAAAAGTCTCGATGTAAATTATATAAAACTCTTTTCAGCAAACCTGTTTATCAAGCAATGACACCACTTCTGACGCTTTTTCAAACACCTTATTTAATTCAGTAACATTAGACGCCGGCGCATATAAATTGATTTCCACTTCATCCAAAAGCGATGTTAACATTAACGATGTGCCGAGGCTCACATTGCATTTATCTAATTCTTCATTCAATCTTTTTTTAGATAATTCACTTACAGGAATTTTAAATTTAGCGGCTAAATAATTTTTTAATGAAGCATCCAAAGTGTGGTAAAATTGAGCACTGTCCTGTGCGACCAGTTTTTCATGCGCTTCCGTCAAAGGGCTTTCCGGAATTATAAATTCTTCTTTTTTCTCTTGCTCTTCGTTTTTCAAATCATCAACCTTAATATTCTTTTCCAAATCATTTTTGTTCTTACTTTTTTTAATGAGGAAAAAAAGAATAATAAAAATAAAAACAGCCAAAAGAACAATGCCTGCAATTAATTGAATTCGGTTATTATCTAAATCTGAAGAATGCTCGGTAATACTTTTTCCGAAAAAATTTCTTTTCCCTTTTTTTACATCTATCGTTAAAGGGGCTGTGCGTAGGGTTTTATAAGAAGAAGTGGCCAGGTCGAAATAAGAAAAAGAAATTGAATCAATTGTATATTTTCCGGCCTTTGAAACAGTAAAAGGATAAGAGAAAACTTTGCTTCCTTGCATAGGCACTTTCGTTTTATCTACATTGTCTTTTACTTTTGCCTCGTAACCATCTATTCCTGTTGGCCAATTAATTGCAGGTGCATTGATCATCTGAATATTCCCTTTTCCGCTGATGGTAAGCTTTAAAGTGCCCGCATCGTCTGTGGTAATATTATTCTTTTCCAGAGAAGAACTAATTGTAAAATCACCAACAGCGCCTCTGAAATCTGCAGGTTTATTTTCCAAAGGCAATTGTTTTACAGAGATGGTTACCGGAGTTGATTTCACCGTCACATTTTGAGTTATTTGAGCCTCCGGAGGGAAGATGCCCTCACCAAAATTATCGAACATATCAAAGAAGCCATCATTGTGAGGTGAATTGGCATATTCCGATTTAATGAATGTCACTTTATTATCAGCAATGACAGGATCAAGAGTAATATTGCCGGCTTGCAACGGGTATAATTCCACTTTTCGAAGTGTATAAACATTGTACAAACGGCCATTGTATTTTTCAAGAGTCGCATCATTATTAACATCAAAATCATGAACTGAAAAACCATTAAAAGACGGCGCATCGGTAATTGTGGTTTCAGAAGGAAGCCTTGTGTAAAGCTTATAAGTGGCAACAATCGGTTCGCCAACATAGCAACTTTTTTTACTTACATCTAATTTTAAAAAAAGATTTTTTGCAGTTTTCTCAGCGACATTTTCTCCCGGCTTTAATATATAATCATCGAACTGATGAGTAACAGGAGCAGGAGGAAAATCAAAATTTAAATTTGGAAAAGGCGGCAGATTTTGAGAACCGCTATTTTGCGGAGATATAGAGCCGGCAACAACTTCAATCGTTATCGGCGGCGTTTTTAAAGTATTTCCGTCTGCAATTGCAGTTGCTGATCCGATTGTAAATTTCCCTGTAGAAGTTGGCCGCAGTGAAAAACCAATTGACACAGATTGACTTACTTTTCCATTAATACTCGTCACACTTCTTTGTTGATTCGGTCCGCCAACAATAATAAAATTATCAAAAGAAGGAGGCGTAATATTATCTACATTGGAAGCATTATCAACTTTAAACTGAATTTGAAGCAAATCATTTTTTCCGATTTTTTTTTCCGGGCATACTACAGAAAATTTTACCTGCGCAAAAGAAGTTTCAACAAAAAAAAATGATGTCAGAAAAATAAATGAGACCAGTATTTTTTTTGAACAGGATCGTAAAAATGTAATCATTTCTTCAGTAAAGATGAATTACAAAAATACTTGCAATTGAATTTAAAAAAAGGTTAATAGAATAAGCCGTTGTTAAAAAACATTTAAGGAAGATCTCCAAGTTGCGGCCTGATCACAATATCTTCGACACAAGCCTGTGGCGAAAGTATTGATGCTGCGTAGATCATTGTTGCAATGTCATCAATTTCCATAATTCTTTCCGGCAGAATATCGGCTTCTTCCCATGAAGAAGTATAAACCGCACCCGGATAAACTGTGGTAACTTTTATGTTGAATTCTTTCATTTCCTCGCGCAGATTTTTACTAAAACCCATCAAAGCATATTTGCTAATGCTGTAAGAACCGCCATTGTGGTAGGCTTTCAAAGCCGCGATAGAACACATGTTAAAGATATGTCCGGATTTATTTTTAATCATCTGGGGAAGCAATGCACGCGTTAAATCATATGCAGAAAATAAATTTGTTCTAATCATTTTTTCAAGATTTCCTTCCGGTTCATTATACACACTTCCAGGAACAAACTGACCTGCATTATTGATAAGAATATCTATAGAAATATTTTTTTCCAATAGCCAATCAGCAAATTTTAAAACTTCCTTTTTAATGGAAAGATCGGCTGAAAAAAATTCAACGGAACCGGGATATTTTCTATTGATTTCTTTAGCTGTCTGTGCAAGTGCTTTTTCATTTCTTGAACAAATAAAAATGTTATTTTTTGCTGCCGCATATTTTTCAGCCATCGCTTTTCCCATACCTTTGCTGCCGCCTGTTATTACAATATTCATACTATTTTTTTCGTTTTTGTCTTTGCAAATCTAAAATTGTTAAGCCGATATTTTTTAAATAAACCTCATTGAAATACCAACACCTTTTTTTTGATCTTGACCATACTCTGTGGGATTTTGACGCCAATGCAAAGGAATCGCTTCAGGAGCTTTATCATTTTTTTAAACTTGATTCAATCGGCGTTGCTCCTTTTAATGATTTTTATCCGGTTTATCTTGATCATAATAAAATGCTTTGGAGCCGCTATGAAAAGGGTTTTATTTCTACCGATGAATTAAAATGGCGAAGAATGTGGCGGACGCTTCTGGATTTTAAAATCGCGGATGAAAAACTTGCAAAAAATATGAGTGAACATTTTTTGGAAATTCTTCCTGCCAAAAAAAAAGTTTTTGAATATACCTATGAAATTTTAGAGTACCTGACAGAAAAAAAATATTCGCTTCATCTTCTGACAAATGGTTTTGAAAAAACGCAAAGAATCAAATTAAACAGTTCCGGTTTAACTTCCTATTTTAAAAATGTAATTACTTCTGAAATTTCTAATTCAGTAAAACCAAAAAAAGAAATTTTCGAATATGCATTGAAACAGGCAAAAGGGAAAATTGAAGAAAGCATTATGATTGGCGATAACCTTAATGCCGATATTCTGGGCGCAAAAAATGTTGGAATGGATTCAATTTTTGTAAATCATATCAATACAGATTGCGCTGCAGAACCAACTTATATCATCAGGCATTTAAAAGAATTGGAAACGATTTTATAAAATAGTAAGCAAGTTAAAGAAGCAGCGATTTTACTTTTTCAATTACCTGATTAAGTTTCGAAACATCCTGCCCGCCGGCAGAAGCAAGTGTTTTTTGGCCGCCACCGCCGCCTTTGATCAGCGGCGCAACAAATTCTTTAATGATTTTCACGGCATCTAAATTTTTAGAAGAAACTAACCTTTCATCAACTGCAACAACCACATTTGCTTTTCCTTCAATATTGGCGCACAATACAATTAAAAAATCATTTAGATTTTCTTTTATCAGTAAAGTCAATTTTTTTAAAGCATCCGGATTTGAAACAGCAACTATTTCTCCAATAAAGTTTATCCCATTTATTAAGGTTGCTTTCCTGCTTATTTGTTCGTTTACTGTATTTAAAATTTCCCATTCCAATTGATCTACCTGCTTATTTAATTTTTCTTTTTCAGCTAAAAAAGAATCAAGTGATTTTCGCAAATCTTTTGGATTTTTTAATTGTTCTTTTACAAAACTTAGTTCTTCCAATTCATGACGGATAAAATCTTCAGCAGCTTTTCCACTTACTCCTTCTATTCTTCTCAAACCTGCCCCCACAGCCGTTTCATTAATAATTTTAAAAAATCCTAATTCTCCTGTATTTCCTACATGAGTACCTCCACAAAGTTCTATTGAATAATTTGAATCGATCATTACAACACGAACAACTTCGCCATATTTTTCTCCAAAAAGAGCCATCGCGCCAGTTTTCAAGGCTTCTTCCTTGGGCATCTGACGAATGACCACCGGAATATTTTCTCTTATTTTTTCATTTACAATTGATTCTACTTTTTGAATTTCTTCCTTTGTCAATTTACTAAAATGAGAAAAGTCAAAACGCAAATAATCTTCATTCACCAAACTTCCTTTTTGTTGTACATGTGTTCCTAAAACCTTTCGTAGCGCAGCATGCATTAAATGAGTTGCGCTGTGATGTACAGCCGTTTTTTTTCTTTTTTCAATATCTACTTTTGCAACAACTTTTGCATGAATATTCTCAGGAAGTTTTTCAGTAAAATGAAGAATAAGTTCATTTTCTTTTTTGGTATTTACAACCGGAATTTTTTCTTCATCAAAAATTAAAAATCCTGTGTCGCCCACCTGGCCGCCGCTTTCTGCATAAAAAGGAGTTTCTTCCAAAACAATTTGAAAAATTTCTTTGCCCTTTGATTTTGTTTTACGGTATTTCAAAACCTGGCTTTCGGTTTCTAAATTCTCATATCCAACAAAACCCTTTCCTTTATTTTGATTTACGATAATCCAATCTTCCGTGTCAACAACAGACGCAATGCGACTACGATTTTTTTGTTTTTGCATTTCGTTTTCAAAACCCGTTTCATCAACAGATAAATTGTGTTCTGATGCAATTAATTTGGTAAGGTCAATCGGGAAACCATAAGTATCGTATAATTCAAAGGCAGTTTTTCCATCAATATTTTTCTTTTCTGATAAAAGTATTTCCAATCTTTTCAAGCCGGTATCCAATGTTCTTAAAAAATTATTTTCTTCTTCATGAATTACCTTTGAAACAAAATCCTTTTGCTCATTCAAATCAGGAAAAACATTTTTAAATTGTTCTGCAATAAGAGGAACCAACTTAAAAAGCAATGGTTCTTTTACATTGAGATAAGAAAAATAATATCGAACAGCTCTTCTTAAAATTCTTCGTATAACATAGCCGGCACCTGTGTTTGATGGCAATTGCCCATCAGCAATCGGAAAAGCGATTGCACGAATATGATCAGCAATCACACGAAAAGCAATAGCTTCTTTTGAATCAGAATAATCATATTTTTTTCCGGAAATATTTTCTATTGCTTCAATCGTTCCGGAAAAAATATCAGTATCGTAATTGCTTTTTTTATTTTGTAAAACACGCGCCAGTCTTTCAAAACCCATCCCTGTATCTACATGTTTTGCGGGAAGTAATTCTAATGTTCCGTCTTTTTTCCGGTTATATTGAATGAACACTACATTCCAGATTTCGATAACCTGCGGATTACCTTTATTTACTAAATCTTTGCCGGGAATTAATTTTTTTTCTTCTTGGCTTCTGCAGTCAATATGAATTTCTGTGCATGGGCCGCATGGTCCCGTGTCACCCATTTCCCAAAAATTATCTTTTTTATTTCCATAAATAATTCTGTCTTCACTGATCCATTCTTTCCAGTAATTCAACGATTCTTCGTCAGGTGGCAAACCTTCTTTTTCATCTCCTTCAAAAACGGTAACATATAAGTCTTCAACAGGGATTTTATAAACCTTTGTAAGCAATTCCCAACTCCATGCGATTGCTTCACCTTTAAAATAAGGAAGTCTGTTGCCAACAGCATTTCCGAAGCTCCAGTTACCGAGCATTTCAAACATAGTGTGATGGTACGTATCTACCCCAACTTCTTCCAGATCATTGTGTTTTCCACTTACCCGCAAACATTGTTGCGTATCAGCAACACGCGTAAAAGGCGCAATTTTATTGCCCAAAAAATATTCTTTAAACTGATTCATTCCTGCATTGGTGAAAAGCAACGTAGGATCATTTTTTATCACAATTGGAGCAGACGGAACAATCTCATGTCCTTTTGATTTAAAAAAATCCATAAAAAGTTGTCTTATTTCCGCGCTTTGCATGATATAAATTTTCTGATTTTTAAAGACGAATTTAGAGTTTTAAGAGGTTATCTTTGTTTTACTAAAAATATTTTAGATGCCGCAAAGGTATTTTCTTTCAAGGCATTTACAAATACACTTTGTGTCATTAGATCAAAAAAGTTTTAGCATTTTAAAAGAGAAAACCTTATGGCGCTTTCACAAATAAATTTTGAGTTTGAAGAAGATTCCACAAAGAAAAATGAATCAAAGGAATCAGTAAAACAACAAATAAAGCCGAAATCCACGCGCGGAAGAAAAAGTTTGAAAGAGTACAACATTGAACCGGATGTCATCACTGTTCCTGACGATGAAATTCTTTTTCAAAAACAATATTATTCGATTGGAGATGTGGCTGCAATGTTCAAAGAAAATACGTCTTTAAAAAGATATTGGGAAAACGAGTTTTCAATTTTAAAACCAAAAAAAAATAAAAAAGGAGATCGTTTTTTCAGACCTGAAGATGTAAAAAATCTGAAGATGATTTATCATTTATTGCGCGAAAGAAAATATACAATTGAAGGTGCAAAAGAATTTATAAAAAATAATAAAGCTGCCGGAGAAAAACATGAAATGATAGAATCATTAGAAAAAATAAAATCATTTTTAGTTGAACTGAAAAATAATTTGTAAACGTTTCAGAGAGCAGAAATTTCCTTATTTCACAATTCATATACGCTCGCTTTACTTCATATATTGTAACTTTGATGTCCTAATTTTTAAAGATGAATGACATTGCTATCGCTCCGCAAAAACTAACTTCTAAAGATTTTGCTACAGACCAGGAAGTACGCTGGTGCCCGGGTTGCGGCGATTACTCAATTTTAGCACAGGTTCAAAAAGTATTTCCAACACTTGGAATTCCAAAAGAAAATTTCGTAATCATTTCCGGAATTGGCTGCAGCAGCCGTTTTCCATATTATATGAATGTGTATGGAATGCATAGCATTCATGGGCGCGCAACCGCAATTGCCAGCGGATTAAAAGCAAGCCGTCCCGAACTCAGTTTATGGATCGTTACCGGTGATGGAGATTCTTTAAGCATCGGTGGTAATCATACCATTCATTTGCTTCGACGCAATTTTGATGTAAACATTTTGCTTTTTAATAATGAGATTTACGGATTAACAAAAGGACAATATTCGCCTACCAGTGAACAAAGAAAAATCACTAAAAGTTCTCCTGTCGGAAGCATAGATCATCCATTTAATCCTCCTGCTTTGGCGCTTGGCGCCGATGCTACTTTTGTTGCAAGAACGATGGACAGAGACCCGAAACATTTACAGGAAATGCTTTTAAGATCCGCACATCACAAAGGTTCTTCTTTCCTGGAAATTTATCAGAACTGCAATATTTTTAATGATGGTGCTTTTGATATTTTTACCGATAAAAAAACAAAACCGGAAGAAGCATTATTTCTTGTTCAGGGACAACCATTAATTTTCGGCGCTGAAAAAAATAAAGGAATCAGATTAAATGGCCTGAAACCTGAAGTGGTAGAATTAAATGGAAATGTAAGTGCGGGCGATTTGTGGATTCATGACGAAAAAGATTTTTACAAAGCGCAAATACTTACGAGAATGTATGATGATCCAAAACTGCAACCTCATTTTCCACGGCCATTTGGCGTTTTTTATAAAACAGAAAGGCCGTGCTATGAAGATATCATGTCAAAACAAATTGATGACGCCAGATCAAAAAGTGAAGGAGATTTGGATAAATTATTACGTGGAAGAGAAGTTTGGACGATTACAGAATAAGCTTCTTAATTTTTATTGCTCAAAAAAACAAAAGGTTTTAAAATTTTATTAGCAAGCGTTTCCCTTACTAATTTTGGAATGGAAGAAATTCTGTATTTATTTATATTAATTACTTCGTAACTGGTAATAAGATTATCTATCTTTTCAACATAAAATAAAAGTTCGTGAAGTAGCTCTACTTCATGTTCAATTGATTTTGGATTTGATTTTTCTTTGAACAATACCAAAAGATCTCTATTGAATTTGTCCATTTTTATTGATTTTAGTAACCTACCATGCCGGTCTTACTAGGACATCCACATTTGCTTTTGCGTGAAGCACTGCAGCTCATTGCAACAACAGATAAGATTACTAATAATATCAACAAAGCGCGGTTTAAGTTTTTCATTAAAAGATAATTGTTTTTTCATTGAAAAAAGATAAGTTTTCCTTCATGTATTTGGAAATAACTTATCTCCTTTAAATTTCAAACACCAAATTAAACTATTTTCACGAATATAAATTGCAAATTTTTTGAAAAAAGAAATTTTTTTTTACAAGCCCGGGCAGAAAAAGCGCATCTTAGTAGCACCACTTGACTGGGGATTAGGACATGCAACTCGCTGTATCCCAATTATTAAAGAGCTGATGCAGCTGGATTGTGAAGTATATATTGTGGCGGATAAAAAAATTTTAGGTTTATTAAAAAAAGAATTTCCAAACGCAGTATTTTTACTATATAATGGTTACAATATTCAATATAGCCGTGATAAAAAGTGGTTGCCCCTTAACTTATTTTTTCAATTTCCAAAAATATTTTTTTTCATATTCAAAGAAAAAAGGTGGATAAAAAAAATTATTCGCAAAAATTGTATAGATGCAGTTATCTCTGACAACAGGTTTGGAATGTTTTCAAATGAAATTCCTTGCATTTATATTACTCATCAATTAGCAGTAAAAACCGGCAACATTCTTACTGATATTATTGCTACAAAAATCCACCAATATTTTATCAAAAAATATACCTCGTGTTGGGTTCCGGACAAAAAGTGTAACGGCCTTGCGGGTGAGCTTTCGCATCCAAAAAAAATCCCTTCAAATGTTATTTATATTGGCCCGCTTTCCAGGTTTAATTTAATGACAAACATTGAAATTATTTATGATCTGCTGATCTCTATTTCAGGGCCGGAACCGCAACGTACCATTTTTGAAAATAAAATTATGGAGCAAATAAAATCTTTTCCAGGAAAAGTTTTTTTATTAAGAGGTTTGCCATCTGAAAAAAATATTTTATCGGATTTCAATTCGGTAAGAATTAAAAATCATTTGCCGGCAGATGAGCTAAATAAGATAATTCAGCAATCAAAAACGGTTATTAGCAGAAGTGGTTATACAACTATCATGGATTTACAGGCTTTACATAAAAAAGCAATTCTAATTCCAACTCCCGGACAAAAAGAGCAGGAATATCTGGCAAAATATCTTCGGCAGAAACAATATTTTTTTTCAGTCGATCAAAAAAAATTTTTAATCGAAGAATCGATACGTAAAATAGATTCATTTCACTTCAACTCTTTTTATTTTGATAAAGATCAATACAAAAAAACCATTCATGAATTTGTGCTCTCATTAAATTCCGGCAATTTTGCAACTCAATAATTAATCTTGAACTCACAACTGAAAGCTCACCTTGGCCTCCTCGGAACAAATCTTTTTTTCGCAATAAATTACAGTGCCATAAAATACTTTACGTCTCACCGTTATGCCGGCCCTTTTGGAATAAATATCATTCGAATTGGTGTCAGTTTGATTTTGTTTTGGATATTGTTTTTATTTAAAAGACCGGAAAATAAAATTGAAAGAAAAGACTTCGGAGCCTTTCTTTTGTGCGCGCTTACAGCGATCGCATTAAACCAAATGCTTTTTATAAAGGGACTATCATTTACTTTTCCGATTCATGCAGCGCTTCTGACATTAATTACTCCGATACTTATTACAATAATAGCTGCTCGCGTGTTGAAGGAAAAAATAACTTTTACAAAAACCTTTGGATTATTCCTTGGTGTTTTAGGAGCAGTTTTATTAATCAGCAACAGGGAAATTAGCGCTCCCGGAGAAAATGCTTTACTTGGAGATATTCTGGTTATTCTAAGCGCCTTAGCCTACACCTTTTATTTTATTTTGGTAAAACCTTTGATGAATAAATATTCTTCCATCCAGGTAATTCGCTGGATTTTTACAATTGGATTTATTATGACATTACCATTTTCGTTCACGGAATTTTCCAACATAAGCTGGGACATTTTTACCTTAAAAGATTGGCTGATCTTATTTGTTATTGTTGTTCCGGGAACTTTTTTAGCTTACATTTTTAATGTGTATGGAATACAAAAATTAAGCGCATCGAAGGCTGGCGCGTATATTTATTCGCAACCTGTTTTTGCAGTCGCCATCGCTATGATTTTTTTAAAAGAACGTTTGTCATGGTATAAAATTATAGCAGCCATTCTCATTTTTGCAGGAGTATTTTTATCAAATAAAAAAATGAACTGACGTTGATTTGTTAACAGAAAATGCCATTATTTCTTTGTTTACTAAATGAAAAACTAATCTTCTTCTTCCGAAACCCTTACGCTGCGGTTAAAACTTTCCTGAAGAGAAATGAGTGTTTCCGTCCGCTCAATTCCTTTTATTTTTTGCAGATCATCATGTAAAACCCGGCGAAGCTGATTGATATCTTTACAAACTATTTCTATATACATACTGTAATTTCCGGTTGTGTAATTAAGGCGGATAATCTCCGGAATTTTTTCAAGTTCTTTTGCAACATCATCATAGAGAGAACTTTTTTCGAGAAAAATTCCTACAAATGCAGTAATATCATAACCAAGGACTCCAATATTTACTTTTAATTTCTTACCTTTAATAACCCCTAGTTCTTCCAATTTTTTTATTCGAACATGAATAGTGCCGCCACTTACAAAAAGTTTTTTTCCAAGTTCAGCATATGGTGTTTCAGCATTTTCCAACATTTCCTGGATAATTTTCAGATCCAGTTTGTCGATATTAAATTTAGCAGCCATAAGGATTTAATTTTTTTAGATGGATTTCACAAAAATAAGACAATTATTGCACAATTTCTATATTTTCTCGATTTTTATTTAATTACTTTTTTCTTTTGCCCATATTACTTAGATTTGCATCAGATTAGTTCTTAAACATTGTGGGGTGATGAAATTTTTGGCAGACATGCCCTCTTGTCTCGGGGGTGAGGATCACAGGATAAACATAGCATAGAGCCGTTTTGATAGCAATATCGAAGCGACCAGGGTCGACCACTGAACACTTTGTGCTACGGCTAACTGCCTCGTGAAGGTTCGAGCCCTTCCCCTACAGCTTTTTTAATCAAGCCTTTGTAACAAATACAGAGGCTTTTTTATTTTATAGAAACATTTTTGAAATAAAAAAGGCTTAAAACTATCTTGCAAACTATTTCAACGATATCTTTTAATGTTTAGCATTATTGCCGGCAGCATTATTTTAAGCCTTCTACACGCTACAATCCCTAATCACTGGTTGCCGGTTATTGCAATTGGAAGAAAAGAAAAATGGTCGGTCGGAGAAGTAACAAAAGTTACTTTCATATCAGCGATTGCACACGGATTAAGTACCGTTATTATTGGAGTTATTCTTTCTTTTCTGGGGACTCAACTTGCAAATAACATCGAATATTTCACTCATTTTTTTGCGCCGGTAATTTTAATCCTGCTAGGAATTATATTTATTTACCGTCATCACAATCATCGTCATTTTCACCTTGACGAAAATATACAAAGAAAGCATTCAAAAAAGAAAATCATTGTCGCCCTTGTTCTTGCCATGTTTCTTTCACCGTGCATGGAAATCGAAGCATATTTTTTACTCGCTGGTACACAGGCTGGCTGGCTCATTTGGTTTATTGCTGCGTTATACTTAATCATTACTACTACAGGCATGGTATTTCTGGTGAGGTTTGCGTATTTAGGAATATTAAAATTAAATTGGCATTCCCTCGAACATAATGCAGGAATAATTACAGGAGTCACTTTAGTCGCGACAGGAATACTGGCTTTTTTTATTGGATAACCGTTAGCAAGCCAGCTGAAACATCTTAGAAAACGCGGCTCCTTATTTTTATCTAAAATTTTATCCACTCGTTTTCCACATCAAATTCACAATATTTCCCTTCAAATTCACCCATTTGGACCTTCAAATGCACTAGTAGTCGCATTCCTACCTGCGTTGATAAAAAAATATTTATGGAAAATGTATAAAAAGTGGGAAAAAGTGTTATTTTGTGGAGAATATTGAAAAAAATCTAGTAATGACCGGCTTTATAGGAGAATACGAGGCTACATTGGACGCAAAAGGGCGCTTTCTTCTTCCGTCAGGTTTTAAAAAACAACTGCCGGAAAATGGAGTGGACGTTTTTGTGATTAATCGTGGTTTTGAAAAATGCCTGAGCCTGTACACAACTGAAAGTTGGCAGCCGCTATTTGCAGAATTAGGCAAGTTGAATGATTTTGATCCAAAAGTAAGGCAATTTAAACGGTATTTTTTGAATGGAGCAACACAGGTTTCACCGGACAGCGCCGGCCGCCTTTTATTGCCAAAAAATCTGATGGAATATGCAGGGTTGGAAAAAGATATTGTTCTGGTTTCTGCAATAGACAAACTTGAAATTTGGGATAAAACTAAATATCAACAGTTCTTTGAAACTTTTTCACCGGAAGCATTCAGCGATTTAGCCAAAGACGTGATGGCGGGTGATAAAATATCAAAACAATAATTATGCAACAGGCATACCATGTGCCGGTATTATTGAAAGAAGTAATTGAAGGTTTGAAAATAATTCCCTCCGGAATTTATGTTGATTGCACTTTCGGCGGGGGCGGCCATAGCAAAAAAATTCTTGAAAAACTGAACGGCGAAGGAAAATTAATTGTTTTCGATCAGGATGAAGATGCCAGGAATAACCTTCCTGAAGATGAACGGATAATTTTTGTACCGCATAACTTTCGCCACCTCACGCGCTTTCTTCGTTTCTATAAAATTCAAAAAGTAAATGGAATCCTGGCTGATCTCGGTGTTTCCAGCCATCAGTTTAATGAGCCGGAACGCGGTTTTTCAACAAGATTTGATGCGGCTTTGGATATGCGTATGAATCAACATGAAAAGATAACCGCAGCGGATATTCTGAAAAATTATTCCGAGGAGAAATTACATAAAATCTTTGAAAAATATGGTGAGGTTACCAATTCAAAAACTTTAGCGAAAAGAATTGTAGAACTGAGGAGAACAGCATCTTTAAATACGATCAACGAATTTAAAAATGCGGTTTATCCAATAGTAAAAGGAAATCCGGAAAAATATTTTGCCCAGGTTTTTCAGGCATTGAGAATAGAAGTAAACGATGAATTAAATGTTCTGAAAGAAATGCTTTTACAATCGGTTGATGTGTTGGAAGAGGGCGGAAGAATCGCGGTAATTACTTTTCATTCCCTGGAAGACAGAATTGTAAAGGATTTTTTTAAGTACGGAAATTTTGAAGAAGAGCAAAGCCGGGATTTGTTTGGTAATAAAACAAAAAATGAATTAAAGATCATCACGAAAAAACCAATTGTTCCAACAACCGAAGAATTGAAAATTAATCCAAGATCAAGAAGTTCAAAGTTGCGTATCGCTGAAAAAATAAAAGTTTCAGAGAAATAATTTAATAAAAAGAAAAACACAAAAAGAAGATTATTTATTGTTTTACTGTAAACGACACAATAAAAAATGCTGACTGAAAAAAATAAAAAAGAAGAAGAAAAAATAAAAACAGGAAAAAAAAGACATCAAAGAAATTTCATGTATAACCAATGGATCGTAAAAAATATTCCTTTTTATTTTTTCATTTCTGCCATTGCAATTATATATATCGCCAATGGGCATTATGCCGATAAAACGATGCGAAAAATAAATGAAACTGAAAAGAATCTGAAAGAAATGGAGTATGAGTTTAAAACGGTAAAACAACAGGTGATTTTCAGAAGCAAAGAAAGTGAATTAGCGAAAGCTGTGGAACCATTAGGGCTGAAACCATTGGTAGTACCGCCTTTCAGAATTGTAGATACGTTGGAAGAGAAATGAGTAGAATGAAATGTACAATCGATTTCGCAATCAGCAAAGCAATAATTAATCATAAACATAACAATCGTTGGATGTAAAAAAGGACATATTATGGCGCGTTCATCTCAGCTTTCTCTTTATGATTCTGCTGGGAATAGTGGTGTTGGGGCGTGCTATCTACATCCAAAGGTTTCAAGGTAGTTACTGGAAAAGCATGGCCAATAAACAGCATTTGAAATATATTGATATTGAAGCGGAACGCGGAAGCATTTACAGCGAAGATGGAAATATGTTAAGCACTTCCATTCCTGTTTTTGATATTTATGTTGATTTTATGGCTGATGGCCTTCGCGAAAAAAATGGGAAGAGATTTTATAAGAACCTGGATTCATTAAGTATATCGCTCGCTTCTTTATTTAAAGATGAAAGTGCTGCTTCTTATAAAAAATTATTGTTGAAGGAATATAAAAAGAGAGCGCGGTATTTTTCTTTGAAAAAGAAAATTTCTTTCGAAGATTACCAGGCTCTCAGAGATTTTCCCCTGGTAAGAGAAGGAAGAAATAAAAGTGGATTTATAATAGATGTGAGGGACAACCGCATCAATCCTTACGTCCTTCTTGCTAACCGCACTATTGGACTTTCACGTGGGGACACGAGCAAAAATGTTGGACTTGAAAGAACATTTGACAGTGTTTTAAAAGGGCAGACAGGACAGCGTTTGATGCGATATATCTCAGGAACTTATGTTCCTGTTGACGGAGCGGAAATAGATCCTCAAAATGGAAATGATGTTGTTACTACGATTGATACTTATATACAGGATGTAGCGGAAAATGCTTTATTAAAAATGATGGATGAAAATAAATCCATTCATGGAAGCTGCATCGTAATGGAAGTGAAAACAGGAAAAATAAAAGCGATTGCCAATCTCGGTAAAAGGCCTGACGGAAGTTATTGGGAAGATTATAATTATGCAGTCGGAATGAGAACAGAACCTGGATCTGTATTTAAATTAGCTACCCTAATCTCACTTCTCGAAGATAAATATGTAGACACTAGCAGCATTGTAGATTGCGAAGGCGGCCGAAAAACTTTTTATGGCTTGCATATTACTGATTCGCATTTAGGAACTGGGAGAATAACAGTCAAAGAAGCATTTGCAATGTCATCAAACGTAGCATTTGCAAAGCTGGCAGACGAATATTATCATAACCAGCCAACAAAGTTTTACAATCATTTACACGCTTTAAGGCTCGATCAAAAAACAGGAATTGATATTTCCGGAGCTGCCAGACCATTTATTAAAAAACCAACCAGTAAATATTGGGCAAAGACAACCATTCCTTTTATGGCCCATGGTTATGAAGAATTGGAAACGCCTCTGAATTTGTTAATGCTGTATAATGCGGTTGCCAATAACGGAAAAATGATGAAGCCTTATCTCGTCAATTCCATTAATGATATGAGCGGGGAAATAAAATCATTTCATCCACAGGTTCTTGTTGATAAAATTTGCAGCGATGAAACTTTGGGAAAACTAAAAGGGTGTTTGCTGGCTGTTGTTCAAAGCGAGCATGGTACTGCACATGCGCTTGAAAGCAATGTATATCAATTCGCCGGAAAAACCGGGACCGCTGTAACGGCAATGGACAACCGCGGATATAATAAAAGTTCTAAAATTTATCAATCGGCTTTCATGGGATATTTTCCTGCAGATAATCCTGAATACAGCATTGGAATTGTGATTCAAAATAGCAGTGAATCTAAACATGTTTATGGAGCGTCGGTATCAGGACCAGTTTTTAAGGAAGTGGCTGACCAATTATATGCGAGCAGGGTTTCCAAGAAAAATTTTGATCCCAATACAGTTCCAAACGATGATGGAATGTATCGGTTTTACGGGATGAAAAAAGATGTGAACAAAATGCTGGATGTTTTTAATTATAAAGAAACAGATTCTACTTCATCAGGTTTATGGAGAGCAACAATTGTGCAAAACGGAACTGCGAAATTATTAGCAGATAACGTTTCTACATCCGCGCATAAAATTCCGGACGTAACAGGAATGGGGCTAAAAGATGCACTTTATTTATTGGAAAATATGGGTTTAAAAGTGTCAGCATCCGGAAGAGGAAAAGTGATCTATCAATCTCTTGCTGAAAACACCGATTTTAATAAAGGCCAGGAAATAAAAATTGAATTGAATTAATGGCGTCACTGCAACAAATATTGTATAAGGTAAACATTCATTCTGTAGTTGGAACAACAGCAATAGAAATTAATGATTTACAAATTGATTCACGGAAAGTGAAGCCAGGCTCATGTTTCATTGCTGTAAGAGGAACTATTTCAGACGGACATGATTATATTGACACAGCAATTTCAAATGGCGCAATCGCTGTTGTTTGTGAAAAAATGCCGGAAATTATTAATGAAACAATTCATTATACAGTTGTAGAGAATAGTGCCAAAGCAGCCGCAATAATGGCCCATAATTTCTATGGCCGGGCTTCAGAAAAAATAACTTTAGTAGGAGTAACAGGCACGAACGGAAAAACCACAATTGCTACTTTATTATTCAAATTATTTTCTTCACTTGGATACCAATGCGGCTTGATAAGCACCGTACAAAATCAAATTGCAAACGAAATTTTACCAGCTACTCATACAACGCCAGATCCTATTAGCTTGAATCAACTTTTGGCGAAGATGTATGAAGACGGTTGCTCTCATGTATTTATGGAAGTAAGCTCTCATGCTATTCATCAGCATCGGATAGAAGGTCTTCAATACGCAGGAGGAATTTTTAGCAACATCACTCATGAGCATCTTGATTATCATAAAACTTTTGAGGAATACATAAGAGTAAAAAAATCTTTTTTCGATTCTTTACCGGCTGCCTCTTTTGCTTTAAGCAACGCAGACGATAAACGGGGAAGCATTATGCTCCAAAATACAAAGGCAAAAAAATATTTGTACAGCCTGAAAACAATGGCGGACTTTAAGGGGAGAATTATTGAAGATTCTTTGCTAGGGTTGGAGCTAATGATCGATGATGTTGAGGTGCACTTCAGGTTAATCGGCACTTTCAATGCATATAATTTATTAGCAGTTTATGGCGCCGCAATCTGCTTGGGCGAGGAAAAAGAAAAAGTGTTGCAAATATTAAGTAACACAACCGGCGCTGAAGGAAGGTTCGATTATATGGTTTCAATGAAAGAAAAAATAGTGGGGATTGTAGATTATGCGCACACTCCCGATGCATTATTAAACGTTTTGGCAACCATAAAAAATCTTCGGCAAAAAGAAGAAAAAATCATTACGGTAGTCGGTTGCGGTGGCAACCGGGATAAGACAAAAAGGCCTGAAATGGCCGCTGTAGCCTGCGAGTATAGTGATAGAATTATTTTCACTTCTGATAATCCAAGAAATGAAGATCCGGCTCAAATAATTAGAGAAATGGAAGCAGGCGTGCCGGTTACGGCAAGAAGAAAATGTATTTCAATAACAGATAGAAAGGAAGCGATAAAAACAGCTGTAACGCTGGCCGGTAAAGAAGATATTATTCTTATTGCCGGAAAAGGACATGAAAAATATCAGGAAACAAACGGGGTAAAAAAACATTTTGACGATAAAGAAGTTTTAGCCGAAATGTTTCGATTGATGGATAAATAAAGATAGAAAATGCTGTATCAACTATTTGAATGGTTTACAAAAAATGGAATCAAATTTCCCGGAAGCGGGCTGGTCCATTTTATCACCTTCCGGGTGTTGGTTGCAGTATTATTGTCTCTTGTCATTACGATGATTTATGGGAAAAAACTGATCAGCTTTTTAAAGAAAAAACAAATCGGTGAATCTGTCAGAGAACTGGGATTAGCAGGCGAAAAAATGAAAAGCGGAACACCGACAATGGGCGGAATTATTATTCTTCTCGCCATTCTTATTCCTACGTTATTATTGGCAGATCTAAATAAGGTTTATGTAAGATTAATGCTGTTATGTACTATCTGGCTTGGGGTTATAGGATTCGTAGATGATTATTTAAAAATAAAAGCAAAAAAAATATCGAAAGAAAAAGGAGTTCCATTTAAGAAAACAAATGCAGACGGCCTTGCTGGAAAATTTAAAATATTCGGACAAGTAATTCTTGGAATAATAATCGGTGCGACACTTTATTTTAATCCGAGTGTTGTTGTAAAACGCGAAATAATTGGCAGTAAAGCAGGAAGCCCATTTGTACCACAAAGAGGTGAACATAAGGTAGGTGAAGATACCGTTTTGGCAAATGGAGAAGTGCATCGTTTTGTAACAGTAAAAACTCCGATCACCACCATACCTTTTGTAAAAACCCATGAGTTTAATTATGCAAAATTATTGCCGGCAAGCCTGGCAGATTACACGTATATTTTGTATATCCTCATTGTCATTTTTATTGTAACCGCAGTTTCCAATGGAGCAAACATTACTGATGGATTAGATGGACTGGCAACCGGCGTAAGCGCAATAATCGGATTGGGGTTAGGCGTGTTTGTTTTTGTTAGTGGCGATGTCCGGATTGCAGAATATCTGAATATCATGTATATCCCGAATTTAAGCGAGCTAGCAATTTTTATTGCAGCATTTGTCGGTGCATGTGTTGGCTTTTTATGGTACAATGCTTACCCGGCGCAGGTTTTCATGGGTGATACGGGAAGTTTGGCGCTCGGTGGCATCATCGCTTCCCTGGCGATCATTGTGAGGAAAGAATTGTTGATTCCTATTTTTTGTTTTGTATTTCTAATAGAAAATTTGAGTGTGATGATCCAGGTTTCGTATTTCAAATACACGAAAAAAAAATATGGTGAAGGGAAAAGAATTTTTTTAATGAGCCCTTTACATCATCATTATCAAAAACTGGGATATCATGAAAGTAAGATTGCTGTCCGCTTTTGGGTGGTAACAATTCTTACGATGGTACTCGCGGTTGTGACTTTAAAATTGAGATAGGCGATTGAAATAAAATTTAAAAATTAAGAACTAAATAAAAGATTGAAGAATTTGTCTCTATGAAAGCAATTTTTTTTGAATTAGTAAAAAGCAAAAAAAAAATATTTAGAGCCGCTTGATGAAATAAAAAAGTAAATAAATGAATTGAAGAATTTGTCTTTATGAAAACTATTCTTTTTTGAATTATTAAAAAGGGAAACAGAAATTCTCATTATTTATTTCTTTACTGTGTAGGAAAATTTAAATAACTCCAATACTTGTGATCAGCTTTCTGACCCATTAAGTTCATGCCATTGAAGAACCAATTTTTTAATTGTTTATCCCAATTAAAAACTGAATGAAAGAAAGAATAGTAATACTTGGTGCCGGCGAAAGTGGCGTTGGTGCTGCATTATTGGCAAAACAAAAAGGATTGGATGTTTTTGTCAGCGATGGCGGCCCAATCAAAACCACCTTTAGAGAAGAGCTTCTTTTATCCGGAATTGATTTTGAAGAAGGTCGGCATTCAAAAGAAAAAATATTGAACGCTTCGGTAGTTGTAAAAAGTCCGGGTATTGGTGAGAAAAATGAAATGGTAAAGGAGGTTAGAAAAAACGGAATTGAGATAATCAGTGAAATTGAATTCGCATATTGGTATAAAGGTGACAGTAAAATAATCGGAATTACCGGCAGCAATGGAAAGACAACAACAACGGCACTAATGTATCACATTTGCAAAACAGCGGAATTAGATTGTGCAATGGTCGGAAATATCGGGTTTTCATTTGCACGGCAGATTGCAGTAGATCCGAAAAAATTGTATGTAGTGGAGATTAGTTCTTTTCAATTGGATGACATAAAAACTTTTCGACCGGATATTGCGATCCTCACAAATATTACAGAAGATCACTTAGACCGTTACGATTACAATTTTGAAAATTACATAAAAAGTAAATTCAGAATAATAGAAAATCAAACAGAACAAGATGTTTTTATTTATAACGATGATGATGAAATAACAAAAAAATATTTAAACAATTTTTTAAACAAGTCTAACCCATTACCTATTAGCATGAACAACGAACTACCTGAAGGCGCCTACATCGTAAATGAAAAAATGCATTTAAAATGGCAAAAGGAAGAAATGGAAATGAACGTGGAAGATTTTGCAATAAAAGGAAAACACAATCAGTACAACACAATGGCTGCCGGCATTTCCGCCGCTGTTATGGGAATCAGAAAAGAAAAAATCAGAGATGCGATACAAACTTTTAAAAGCCTGGAACACCGGATGTCAACGGTGGCAACAATCAGGGGTGTTGAATTTATCAACGACAGCAAAGCAACAAATGTAAACAGCACCTGGTATGCTTTAGAATCAATGACAAAACCGGTTATCCTGATTCTTGGCGGCGTGGATAAGGGAAATGATTATTCTTTTATTAAAGATCTGGTAAAAGAAAAAGTAAAGGCAATTGTTTGTATGGGAATTGATAATACAAAAATTCATGAAGCTTTTGGAAACGACGTACAGTTGATGATCAACACACAGAGCGCAAAAGATGCCGTGCAGGCGGCCTTTCACTTTGCTGATAAAGGTGATGTAGTGTTGCTTTCCCCTGCCTGTGCCAGTTTCGACTTATTTAAAAATTACGAAGACCGGGGAATGCAATTCATTGAAGCGGTAAAAGATCTGTAAAAAATATTAATAAAGATGTGAGCAAATGCATTAAAATAAATGAGTGAAATAAAACAAATAGATCCAAATACTTTTTCTTCAGCTCAGCGAGTTACGGGCAACCTTTTGAGTCGCACAAAAGGAGATAAAGTTATTTGGGCGATTGTGATCTTACTTACAATGGTTAGTATTCTGGTAGTGTACAGCAGTATAGGCTCGCTTGCTTTCAGAATGAATAAATCTACTGAGAGTTATTTGTTCCGGCAAGTGGGCTATATCTGCCTTGGCGTGATGATCATTTATTTTGCGCATCGCGTAAATTATACAATTTATTCGCGCGTCGCTTCCATTTTATTTATTGTTTCTGTTCCGCTTTTACTCTACACATTAAAATACGGAAGCCATATTAATGATGCCAGCCGTTGGATCAAATTGCCCGTTATTAATCTTACTTTTCAAACTTCCGATTTGGCAAAACTGGCTTTGTTCATGTACATGAGCCGGCTTCTGAGCCGCAGGCAGAATGTAATCAAAGATTTCAAAAAAGGCTTTCTTCCATTGATCATCCCTGTTGGAATTATTTGCATTTTAATTGCACCTGCAAATCTCTCAACTGCCTTATTGATAGGTGGTATAGCGCTTTTGCTGATGTTTATCGGAAGAGTAAAAGTGCGTCATATTTTACTGGTTGTCGGAGCCGCTTTAATTCCAATTATATTTTTGGTTTCCGTCGCCGCTCATTATTATAATCAACAGGAACAAGTGTCTGAAGATCTGCCGGCAGTATTAAGTTTTGGAAGAATGCCAACGTGGGTAAAGCGGGTTCAGGATTTCATGTATGCAGATAAAGAAGACGCCTCTTACCAGATTCAACAAGCGAAAATAGCGATAGCAACCGGCGGCATTTTTGGAAAAGGGCCCGGAAAAAGTGAGCAACGAAACTTTTTACCACACCCTTACAGTGATTTTATTTATGCAATTATTATTGAAGAATACGGACTGGCAGGAGGAACAATAATCTTGTTGATCTATCTGCTGTTTCTGTTTCGAAGTATAAAACTTTTTCAGCGTTGCCCTTATGCCTTCGGCGCTTTCCTGGCTGTGGCATTGAGTTTTACATTAGTGATACAGGCGCTTGTAAACATGGCAGTAAACGTAAATCTCTTCCCTACAACGGGCGTTACATTACCATTGGTAAGCATGGGCGGAAGCAGCCTTTTGTTTACTTGTTTTTCAATAGGAATTATTTTAAGTGTGGCCAGAAATGTAGAAGACGCAGAAGGGAAAACACAATTGGCAACTCAGCAGGCTGAAGAAAATACAGAAGTAAAAAAGGAAGAGGAAACGGAAGAATGAATTTAAACAATTGAAAAAATGAAAATTATTATTGCTGGCGGCGGTACGGGCGGACACATTTTTCCTGCATTGGCAATCGCCAATGCATTGAAAAATCAAATGCCGGCAATAGAAATTTTATTTGTTGGTGCGCTGGGAAAAATGGAAATGGAGAAAATACCTGCCGCCGGTTATACCATTGTTGGGATTGATATTGCCGGATACAACAGAAGTTCTTTGATAAAAAATATTGGATTGCCACTAAAGTTGATAAAGAGTTTTTTCCAGGTTAGAAAAATTTTAAAAAGCTTTAAGCCCGATGCGGTCATTGGTGTTGGAGGATATTCAAGTTTCCCTGTTTTAAGATCTGCACAAACAGCCAGCATTCCAACATTTATTCACGAAGCAAATTCTCTTCCCGGCAAAAGCAATATCATTTTAGGAAAAAGGGCGACCGAAATTTTCGTTCCTGTTGAAGGAATGGAAAAGTATTTTCCTGCAGAAAAAATAAAGATAACCGGCAACCCGGTGCGCAATATTTTCTCCAAAAAAATACCAAAAAATGAAGCATTGGAATTTTTTGGATTGAAGCCAAGTTTTAAAACTGTTTTTGTAATGGGCGGAAGTCTTGGTGCCAAAAGCATTAATGAAACCGTTGAAGAAAATATTGATTTTTTTAAGAAGAACAATCTGCAGCTGATCTGGCAAACCGGGAAAAACTATGCAGCCAAAGCTGCTAAAGTGGAAGAAGAAAGAATGAACATCTGGACTAACGCTTTTATTGATAAAATGGAGAACGCTTATGCCGCTTCAGATCTAGTGGTGGCAAGGGCTGGCGCGATGACAATAGCAGAAATTTGTGTTGTTGGAAAGCCGGCAATATTTGTTCCTTTTCCTTTTGCTGCCGAAGATCATCAGACTGCAAATGCACTCACTTTGGTAAATAAAAAAGCAGCGCTAATGGTACCTGATGCAAAAGCAAAATCTGAATTATTTCCTTGCTTACTGCAACTGATAAAAAATGAAGAATTAATGAAACAATTAGCTCACAATATTTTGGAGATGAGCAACACAAACGCAGATGAAATAATTGCAGGTGAAATTTTAAAACATATAAGTAGAAGTAAGAATTTTTAATATAAAATGACGGACTATTCAACCATATCAAGAGTTTACTTTATTGGAATTGGAGGCATTGGTATGAGCGCGCTTGCAAGATATTTTGTAAGTAAAAATATTATTGTAAGCGGATACGATAAAACTTCGACGCCACTTACACAACAAATGGAGGCTGAAGGAATTCGTATTCATTATGACGATAATGTTAATTTAATCGATAAAAATGCTGACCTGGTTGTTTACACACCGGCGATACCAAAAGATCAGAAAGAATTCAATTATTATAAAAATCACGATTATAACCTTGCAAAGCGAAGTGATGTTCTTCAGGAAATCACTAAAGACTCTTTTAATATTTGTATCGCCGGCACACACGGAAAAACAACTATCAGTACAATGATTGCGCATATTTTACGCAACTCCGGTTTTGGTTGTAACGCCTTCCTGGGTGGCATTTCAGTAAATTATCATACAAATTTTTGGAGTAGCAGCAATAATGTTTCGGTAGTTGAAGCTGATGAATATGACAGAAGCTTTTTAAAACTTTCTCCCGATATCGCAGTAATAACGGCAATGGATGCCGATCATCTGGACATTTATGGAACGAAAGAAAATATGGAAGATGCTTTTGTAGAATTTGCAAACAGATTAAAAGCAGGAGGACTCTTATTAACGCGTTACGGTTTACCCGAAAAAGAATTTACTGCGGCTAAGCATTGCCGTTATAGTCTTCAAAATTCTGCAGCAGATGTTTACGCCAGCGATATAACAATGAAAAATGGAGGGTATGAATTTAATGTAATTACAGAAAAAAGAGTGTTTGAAAATATAAGGCTGAATATGGGTGGAATGCACAACGTAGAAAATGCGGTTGTAGCAATTGTGGTCGCTGATTCTTTAGACATTGACCCTGAAAAAATTAAAGAGTCAGTTGAAACTTTTAAAGGAGTAAAAAGAAGATTTGAATATATTATTCCTGTTGCGGAAGCAGAAAACCTGAAAAATAATGTTGTTTTTATTGATGATTACGCGCACCATCCACAGGAATTAAGTGCTTTAATAAAAGGCGCTAAAAGTTTATTCAGCAACAGGGAATGCACGGTGATCTTTCAGCCGCATCTTTTTTCAAGAACAAAAGATTTTGCAAAAGAATTCGCTGAAAGCCTTGATATGGCAGATAGAATTCTCCTCCTTCCGATTTATCCTGCACGTGAATTACCAGTTGAAGGAGTTAGCAGCGAGTTGATTTTAAAAGAAATGGAAAATAATAATGCGACAATTATTTCGCCGGAAGGATTACTAAAATATCTGGAAGGGGATTATTTGAAATCAGTTCATAAAAGCAGTTTCGGCGAATTATTAATTACAGCCGGAGCCGGAGACATCGATAAGCTGGTGCAACCAATTAAAAAAATATTGTTGAATACTTTTTAAAAAATATGTCAGCTAGTAATAAATACACGGTTAAAAAAATGCTTGCCTTTTCAGTATGGATAATACTGTTGGCCGGGACTGTTGTGTTATTGGTTGCGGCGATGAGTAAGAAAAATAATGAAAAAATTGCCGGAGTTCAAGTAAACATTTCGGGAGTTGAAAATAATTATTTTATTGGGAAAAAAGATGCGCTTGATATTGTTGAAAAAGTAAATGGAAAGAAATTAAATAAGGAGACAACCAGTTCCCTCGACCTTACTAAAATGGAAACCGCGCTTCAGAAAGATGAATGGGTAAAAAAAGCAGAAATATTTTTTGATAACAACAATGTGCTTCAAATTAAAATTACAGAGCGCGAGCCGATAGCAAGAATATTTACAACATCCGGCGCGTCTTTCTACATTGATAGTTCTTTGAGAAGATTGCCTTTAAGTAATAAATTCTCAGCACGACTACCGGTTTTTACAAGCTTTCCCACCAATGTGAGGATATTGAAAAAAAGCGACAGCATCTTATTGAACGAAATCAAAATTCTTGGAGAATATATTGGCTCACATCCTTTTTGGATGGCCCAGATAGACCAGGTTGATATCACGCCAACTGCTTCTTTCGAGCTGATACCAAAACTTGGAAACCAGGTGATCATGTTTGGTGATATCTCAAATTATAAAGAGAAATTTAATAAGCTTCTTGCATTTTATAAACAAGTGCAAACAGCGGTTGGATGGAATAAATATTCAGTTCTAGATATTCAGTTTAAGGACCAGGTAATTGGCGTAAACAGGGATGCAGCAGAGATAAAATCAGATTCTTTGCGCTCTGTACAAATCATGAAAAGGATTATTGAAGAAGCACAAAAAAATGCCAATGATTCGACAAGGATTCAACTGCCAACACCTTCAGACAATAACAATGAAAAAATAAATAATTCACCCGTTTTAAATACCGCACCTGATGAACAGAATGAAAATGCAATCCCTCAGAAAACAATCTCTGAGTCCGAAGTTGCTTCTGTAAGCCCCATTCACGACCCTGGAAAACCTTTAAAAAATCCGCATTCAGTTGAACGCAAATCAGTAATCAGACATCCATCATTAAATGAAAAACCACGTCCTACCCTTCAAAGGAAAGCATGGGTAAAAAAAGCAACTGTCAAAAAACAGGAAGAAACAACAAAGGAAGAAGCAAAGGTGCCAAAGGCGATTATGCCCCCAAAAAGCGATTATTAACTAAAAAAAAATTAAAACAGAAAATTAAAAATCAATTAGTACAACAACAATCATTCATTATTTTTTTGCACTAGCAATTGAAAAAGGTGAAGCGATAAAAAACAAATAAACACATGAACAACGAACAACCAATTATCGTCGGCCTCGACATTGGCACAACCAAAATCGCCGCCATTGCCGGAAGAAAAAATGAATTCGGCAAACTCGAAATTCTTGGCTTTGGCCGGGCTAACAGCAACGGCGTACAACACGGTATGGTGTTGAACATCGACCAAACAATTAAAGCTATTCAAACTGCTCTGGAAAATTGCTACGCCAGCAATCCCAATTTACCAATTACTGAAGTATATGTTGGTATCGCCGGCCATCACATTAAAAGCCTTCAAACGCGCGGTGATATTGTAAGGCAGAACACCGAAGAAGAAATTATGCAATCAGAAATTGATCAGTTGGTAAATGATCAATACAAAACATACATTCCGGCCGGTGATCAGATTATTGACGTGATTCCGCAGGAATTTACTGTTGATAATTTTCAAAACATTCCTGATCCAATCGGATACAGCGGAGTAAAAGTTGGTGCCAATTTTCACATCATTACCGGCGATAAAAACGCAATCAGAAATATTAATCGCAGTGTGGAAAAAGCAGGATTAATTATAAAAGATCTGGTGCTTCAACCTCTTGCCTCTGCTGCTGCTGTTATGTGTGAACACGATTTGGAAGCAGGTGTTGCCATCGTAGATATCGGCGGAGGAACCACTGATCTTGCTGTTTTTTATGAGGGTATTTTAAAACACACAGCCGTAATTCCTTTCGGCGGCGAAAACATCACCAATGATATTAAAACCGGGCTGGGAGTTTTAAAAACACAGGCTGAACAAATGAAAGTTCAGTTTGGAAGCGCACTCGCTGACGAAGCCAAATCAAACACTTTTATTACGATTCCAGGATTAAGAGGAATGGCTGCAAAAGAAATCAGCGTAAAAAATCTGGCAGCGATAATCCAGGCCCGCATGAGCGAAATAATGGATTTTGTTTCTTATCATTTAAAACAGGTAGGGCTTGATAACCGTATGCTCAATGGTGGTGTAGTTCTTACCGGTGGCGGATCACAGCTAAAGCATCTAATTCAGTTGACAGAATATGTAACCGGTTTAAATGCACGGATCGGTTATCCAAACGAGCATCTTGCCTCCGGTCATATTGAAGAACTAGCGAAGCCAATGTATGCTACTTGCCTCGGTTTAATTTTAAAAGGATATAATGATTATGAAAATAAACGCAAACAGTTTGAACAAAAATTCGCGAAAATTTCTATACCCGAAGGGCTGCAACAGGCATGCATAGACGAAAATGAAAAAGAAGATACTGACGAAAGAATAAATGTAGTAAAACCAAGAAAAACGCTAAAAAGCTTTTTGGATTCCTGCAAAAACGGCTTAATAGAAATGTTCAAAGATGAAGGAGATTCAGAATTATAACACTAACCCTAAAATAAAAACCTTTGATTTTTCCCTAAAAATTAAAGTCATAATTACTAACCAAAAAATAAAAAGCCCCGTTGGGGAAAAGGAGGAACCTTACTATGATTCAATTTGATTTGCCAAAAGAACAATCATCCATCCTAAAAGTAATAGGAATTGGCGGCGGTGGCAGCAATGCCGTAAACCATATGTTCAATCAAAATATTGATGGTGTAAACTTTATAATTTGTAACACGGATGCGCAGGCAATTACCACCAGTAAAGTGCCAAATAAAGTGCAGCTTGGACCTCATCTTACACAAGGACTTGGCGCAGGCGCTAATCCCGAAATTGGCCGGGAGGCTACAGAAGAAAGCCTTGAAGAAATAAAAAAGATATTGGAAGTGAATACTAAAATGGCTTTCATTACAGCTGGAATGGGTGGAGGAACAGGAACGGGCGGCGCACCTATTATTGCAAAGATCTGCAAAGACCTCGGCATTCTTACCGTCGGCATTGTAACCACTCCTTTTGCTTATGAGGGCAAAAAAAGAATTGCCCAGGCGACAGAAGGAATCAATAAATTGAAAGATCATGTTGATACACTTTTGGTAATCAGTAATGATAAGTTGCGCCATCAGTTTGGCAATCTTACTATGAAAGCAGCCTTCGCAAAAGCTGACAATGTTTTGGCTACTGCTGCCAAATGCATCACCGATGTTATTAATAGTACCGGCCAAATTAATGTCGATTTCGCCGATGTTTGTACGGTGATGAAAAGAGGCGGTGTAGCAATCCTCGGTAGTGCCGAATCGGAAGGCGATAACCGTGCGCAGAACGCGATTGAACAGGCTTTGAATTCTCCGTTATTGAATGATAACGATATCCGTGGTGCTAAATGGATTCTCATCAATATAAATTCTGCAGAAGGTGAAGCAGAATTTACGATGGATGAAGTGGAAACAATCCAAAATCATTTGTTAAGCCAGGCAGGTGAGGATTCTGATGTTATCCTTGGTTTAGGCTATGATAATACTCTCGGAAAGAAAATCGGTATAACGTTGATTGCTACCGGCTTTGAACATAAGCAACCTTTCAATAAAAAAGAAGAACCTGTAACAGAAATCGAGAAAGACAATGAAAAAGTTGTAGTGGTTTTGCAGGAAGAGAAAAAGAAACAAAGCCAGCCGCTTTTTTTGTTTGATGAAAAAAATGAATCACTTGTAACTAAAGAAGACATTGTTACAGAAAAAGCGGTTGAAGAAAAAGGATTGAAATCTTTGAAAGAAAAAGATGTTCCTTCTTTTGCGACAGAAGATGAAGAATCAAAGAAATTGGCGCCGAAAATAGTGGAAATAGCTGAACCGGAAACAGTAAAATTACCAAAGGCTAATAGTAATATTACTGTTGATAACTCATCGGAAAATATTGTTCGATTCGAATTATCTTCGGATTACAATCCAATACCAGAAAAGCCGGATCTTAATCAGCAAAATAAGCCTGCAACTACAGAACAAAAGAAAGAAGCAGAAATTAGTAATAAAGAGGCTAGCACCGTCGCAACGTCAGGCGGTTATTTAGCCAAACCAAAGCAAATTTATGCCGAGGAGAAGCTAAAACCCGAATCCGAAACTATTGACAAACTCACTCCGTTGTCAATTTCCAAACAGGAAGACGAGCCTGCGGAAGAAATGCAATTGGTAGTGAAAAACTCCACTGATGCGGTGGAGGAAAATCAGGAAAAGAAAGTACACCAAACGATGCCAATCATGATATCGACTGTTGAGGAACCGCCAATGGTGGACGAAACAGAAGAATTAAAGCGCCGGGCTATGGATCGTATTGCGAAGTTGAGGAATCTTTCCTTTAACGTAAACGCTGCGGATCCTAACAATGAGTTTGAGTCTGTTCCTGCATACCTCCGCCGCAATATGGAATTACATAATTCCATTGCAGATGTAGAAAGTTTTTATAGCAATTACACGGTTAAATCCGATGAAAATAATAAAGCCGAAATAAGCACCATCAATTCATTTTTAGATGGGAAAAAGCCGGACTAGTAAAAGTTTGTTGTGTGTGTACTATTTTTAATGTTTATTCTCCCCGGAGACTGAAAAGTTAGCCGGGGTTTTTATTTTATCGGTAGTTTCGCTGATCAACTCCATTACCAGCTTTTCTATTCTTCAAATAATACAAAAGCCGCATATTTGCCCGTTTACTGTAATCCGGCTTTTTCCAATCACTTTAAGCAATCGGAAAAGTAAAATAAAAATGCATCATATTTCTTCGTTTACTATTCTCTTTTATTTCATTTTAATTTGCATTTCTGATTTATTTAAATCCTATTGAATATAGTATCTTCATTATTCATAAATGTAAAAAAAATAGATGTTTTCGAATTCTTTTAAAATCTCTTTTTTAATTGTTGCAACTATTATTTGCAGTTGCTCTCAAACAAAAAAAAAGTATGACAAACCAACGATAGATATTCAAACTTATTTTGGCGATATTATCGTTGAATTATATCCCGACAAAGCGCCTAAAACAGTCGCTGCGTTTCTTTCTTTCGTAGATTCTGGTTATTTTAAAAACACTTCTTTCTATCGTGTGTTGAAAAAAGAAGACGAGGTAATGAATGCAGCTAAATCACAATTGATCCAGGGCGGCCTTTGGCAAACTAAAATTAAAAAACAGCAGACTATTCCGGGTATTCCTTTAGAAACCACCAAACAAACGGGAATTCTTCATAAAGAAGGGGTTATTTCTCTTGCAAGAGGTGAAGCTGAAAACAGCGGTAATACCGAATTTTTTATTTGCATGGATGATGAGCCCGACTATGACTATGGCGGCGACGCCAGCCCTGATAAAAAAGGTTATGCCACTTTTGGAAAAGTGATAGAAGGAATGAAGTTTGTAAAACAAATTCATGACCAACCGGATTATCAGACCAACTTTACACCGCCCATAAAAATCATTAATATTGTCAGGCTTAATTGAGTAGGTATTTAGTTTAAATGTAGCTGCCTGCTTACCGCTTCTTGCTATTGCCCTCGCGCCGCCAAAGAATTAATGGCGAAGTATTTGTTTCATTTTACATTTGCAAATTATTCACAATTGGACAATTACCGGATTGGCTTTTATCTGGAAAAAACAATTAAAGAAATAGCGTGAAGAAAAATTTTAATAAAGCTACGCCTGTCGGTTTAATTATTGCCTTAGGAATCGTTTTCGGCGATATTGGTACTTCTCCACTTTATGTAATTAATGCCATTATCAGGGACAAGGTAATCACTCCTGAACTTATACTGGGCGGCCTATCGTGTATCATCTGGACGCTCACTTTGCAAACCACTATAAAATACATTACACTTACTTTAAAAGCAGATAACAATGGTGAAGGTGGCATTTTTTCTTTGTATGCATTGATAAGACGACAAAAGAAATGGCTTGTTTTCCCGGCAATGATTGGCGGCGCTTCTATCATGGCAGATGGCATGATCACTCCGCCAATTACCGTTACTTCTGCAGTTGAAGGATTAAAACAAATCCCGTTTTTTAGTAGCATCAGTGGAACCGCCATCATTTATATTGTAATCATAATTTTGTTTGCGCTGTTTTTTTCGCAACAATTTGGTACGGCAAAAATTGGTAAATTTTTTGGTCCGATTATGTTTTTTTGGTTCCTGATGTTGCTGATTTTAGGTGCGATGCATCTCTTTGATAATCTGAATATTTTTAAAGCCCTTAATCCATATTATGCCATCGAACTTTTAACGCTTTATCCAAATGGATTTTTTATTCTCGGTGCCGTTTTTTTATGTACAACAGGAGCAGAAGCGCTTTACAGCGATCTTGGTCATTGCGGAAGAGAAAATATCCGTATTTCATGGATCTATGTGAAAACCGCCCTGATCATCAATTATCTTGGACAGGGTGCATGGTTATTGGCAAATTTCAAAGGGCAAACTTTTACAACAGCAATCATAGATAACGGGTTTAACCCTTTTTATGGAATTATGCCAGACAGTTTTAAGATCATCGGTATTGCAATCGCAACAATTGCTGCAATTATTGCCAGCCAGGCGCTGATAAGTGGTTCCTTTACTTTAATCAGTGAAAGCATCAGGCTGAATCTTTGGCCAAAAATGAAAATCAGTTATCCGACCGAAGAACGCGGACAATTATATATTCCTGGAATCAATACCTTATTACTGGTCGGCTGTTTGGGCGTAGTTATTTATTTTCAAACTTCTTCTAACATGGAAGGCGCATACGGGCTTGCCATTACTTTGACCATGTTAGCTACTTCTATTTTATTTGCCAATTATCTAATTTCAAGACGCACACCTACAATATTAGTTTATCTCTATCTTACAGTTTACCTTACTATTGAATTAAGCTTTTTGGTTGCAAATCTTGTTGATAAATTCCCGCATGGAGGCTTTGTCACTTTGATAATAAGCGGCGTATTATTTACTGTAATGTATGTATGGTTTCGAGCAAGAAAAATAAAAAACCGGTACGTAGAATTTGTTCGGCTTGATCAATATTTACCGACAATTCAGGAACTGAGCAATGATCTCAGTATTCCAAAATATGCGACGCATTTGGTTTATTTGACCAGTGCGAATAATCCAAAAGAAATTGAACACAAGATCATTTATTCCATTTTAAACCGAAAACCAAAGCGCGCCGACATTTATTGGTTTGTACATGTTGATACGCAGGATGATCCTTACACTGCCGATTATACGGTAGAAACTATTGTTCCAAATGAAGTAATCAGGGTAGAACTGAGACTGGGTTTCCGCATGGAGCCACGAATAAACCTGATGTTTAGAAAAGTGGTTCAGGATATGGTTGCCAACAAGGAAGTAAATATTACCAGCCGTTATGAAAGTCTGCAAAAAAATAATGTAGTTGGTGACTTTCAGTTTATTGTATTGGAAAAATTTCTGTCACAGGACAATGAATTACCGATTTTTGAAAGGCTGGTGATGAGGTTTTATTTCTGGATAAAGAAAACAAGCCTGAGCGAAGAAAAAGGTTTCGGACTTGAACAAAGTAATGTAACGGTTGAAAAATTTCCTTTAATAGTTGCTCCTGTTCGGAAATTAAAATTAAAACGCGTTTTCCTGGATAAAGAAGAAAGAGAATAAGGAAGCTGCAATTGGTAATTAGAATTAGCAAATCACAAAAATGGGCAACAAAGAAGAAGAAGCGAAAGTTTCAATAAAAAGAAAAATATATAGGATCACGATTGTTGCTACGCTGATTTATTGCTCAATCGGAATCGCATTATGCCATCTCCAGGAAAAATTATTGTTTCATCCGGTTTCATTGCCCCGGAGTTTTCAATTCAAATTCGATATTCCATTTAAAGAAATAAATATCGCGATGAATAAAACTGACACGTTAAACGTGATTCAATTTTTTCCTCCGGATTCGGTACCAAAGGGCGTTGTAATTTATTTTCATGGCAATAAGGGAAATGTTATTCGCTTTGCGAAATTTGCAAACAACTTTACAAAAAATGGATTTCAAGTTTGGATGCCTGATTATCCTGATTATGGAAAAACTACCGGTAAATTAACGGAAGAAAATATATATGCGCAGGCAACGGAAGTTTATAAACTCGCTCATTCAAAATTTCCGCCTGACAGTATTTTCGTGTACGGCAGATCGTTAGGTTCTGGCGTGGCCGCTTACATTGCTGCAACAAACAAATGTGCAGGATTAATTTTAGAAACTCCTTATTATAGCATTCCGGATTTATTTAGTAGTTATGCGCCGGTTTATCCCACAAAAAGAATGTCACATTTTAAGTTTCCGGTCGGTGAATATTTACAAAAGGTAAAAGAACCAATCCTAATTTTTCATGGAACTTCTGACAAAGTGATTCCGTTTGGGGAAGCTGAAAAATTGAAAAAAGCTTTAAAGCCATCAGATGAATTTGTGGTTATCGAAAATGGAACACACAATAATCTGAACAATTTTTCCTTGTACCATAAAAAATTGGATTCAGTTTTAAATTATAAACCTTTCTTATAATTACTTTTGAATACAGAAAAGAAATCAACGAATTTGTTTGTTTACTAATTCTACTTATTTCATATTATTCGACTTTACTCTTTTCTAAAAGGAAAAATTACCAGGAGTGTTGTAATCAGAATTAATTAAAAAATATCAGAAAATTGCATAACCAGTTTTCTTTTTGACTCTGAGACTATTTCTAAATTTATAAACACAGTGTCAGCAGGAAAAATTTCCATCGCTTTTTCCGGCCATTCAACCAGGCAAATTTCATTACTGTTTAAACAATCCTCAATTCCGGCTTCCAT
>Ga0157371_10000539_pt1 | contig 45066 bp, 48 predicted proteins | sample C45metaG_FD_113462 | JGI IMG/M metagenome (GOLD analysis project Ga0157371, IMG submission 113462) | Corn rhizosphere microbial communities from Kellogg Biological Station, Michigan, USA - C4-5 metaG | ecosystem: Host-associated > Plants > Roots > Rhizosphere > Soil | place: USA: Michigan... | reverse complement strand
CTTCGGCGTTCAGTTCGTACATGGTGTAGTCAGTGGTGTCCATGAACGTGTAGGTGTCGCCGCTGATGAAGGACAGGGTCGCTGCTTTGCGGTCGAGGATCACGTCGTCCAGCTTGTCGTCCGCACCGTAAACGGTTTGGTCTTGTAACCGGTCAGCAGGTTCTTCAGCTTGGTCTTCATGATCGCGCTGTTACGGCCGACTTGGTGAATTCAGCTTTCTGAACCAGCCAAGGATCGTTGTCGATACGGATCACGGTACCGGGTTTGAGTTCTTTACCAGTTTTCATTGCGAATATCCGAATTTGGATGGGATTTACAAAAATCTAGGCCGCGTATCATATCCAATTTAGGTAAAACTGCACCAGCGCCGCAGCAAGATCGGGCTGGGAGCCTTGTTCCAGACACCATTGCTCGGCGTGCCCGGCGACTTCCGGCCAGTATTGCAGCAGGTTTTTCCAGGGTTCGGCCATCGATGCTTCGCTGTTCCAGGCCTGCCACAGGGCCAGCACTGCAGCCTTGGCCCCCGGGGAAAGGGTGCGGGTATAGAGGCCGAGAAAGGCTTCGAGCTTGTCCAGGTGGATGTCTTCATCCTGGCGATAGATGTGCCAGAGCATCGGACGCCCGGCCCATTGCGCCCGAACGAAGGAGTCCTCCCCGCGCACCGCGTTGAAGTCGCAGCACCAGAGCAGCCGGTCGTAATCTTCCTGGCGCACGAAGGGCAGCACCTGAACGGTCAGCGACTGGCGTACCTGGGGACAGCCCGGCGCCAGCGGTTCCTCTCCCAGCCAGCGCTGCACATCGGCCAGAACGCGGCCTTCGGGCACCAGCAGATGAGTCCGCTGCCCGTCGTCGGCCAGGGCCTGCAACCAACTGGCAACCCCGGCATTTTCGTAGGCGAACAGCGAGATCAAGCGACTGCCGGCAACAGGCGATACGCCCAGGGATTTCAGGAAATCCAGCCGGGCCTGGGGCCTGCCCTGGAAATCCCGGCGCTGCTCGAGCAGCCCGGCCTCGCGCAGCAAGCCGCCGGTATCGGCCTGGAATCCGGGAAAGAAGAAGTACTTCTGCACCCCGCGAAACTTCACGGAAGGCAGGCCATGGCACCCGCCGACCCAGTCCTCGGCGCTCAGGTAGTCCAGGTTCAGCCACAGTGGCGCACGCGCACGGTCGGCCATGGCGTCCATGTAGGCGTGGGGCAACTGGCAGGCGAAAGCCGCGATCACCACATCGGCCGCTGCCTCGTCCGGCCACTGGGCGGGCCAGTGCCGCACCTGGACGCCATCCTGAATCTGGCTGGCCTTTTGGCTATCGATCTGCGGGCAGATCTTTTCGAAAGCGCGCAAATCATCGACCCACAGGCGCACCACACATTGATGCTCGGCCACCAGTTGCCGGGCCAGGCGCCAGGTCACGCCGATGTCGCCGTAGTTATCGACCACGCTGCAGAAAATATCCCAGGAGGCTTTCATTCCACTCCCCGATTGGCAAAGGCGCCGATTGTCCGCATAAATGCTCCTGCGCAGAAGAGCCAACCGCGATTATCTTCGTGCGACAATCGGCCCTTGCCCAACACCGCCCGCCAGGAGGCAGCCATGTCCCATCGTCCCACCGCACGTCGCTCCTTGCGCATCAGTTTCAACTTCCTGGCGCTCACCGCCAGCATTGCCCTGGGCCTGTGGCTGGGTTTCCTGGCGATCGCCCTGACCTGCTGGCTGGCCTCGCACTACCTTTTCAGCCAGCAATTGGCTCCGGTCGCACAAGCGGTGCAGCAGTTGGCAAAACCACCGGTGGCCGCGCCACCCGAGCCACAGAACCGAATGTTCGAGCAGTACCAGGAAAACCTGCGCAAGAACGAGGAACTGCAATCCCTGGACAACGCCCGCAGCAACCTGCGCAACCTGTCCAACCCCAAATGCCAGTTCTGGTTGCAGCAGGACCAGACCGCGCCGAGCGAAAAAAGCCGGGCCAACGTCCTGCAATTCTGTAATTGACCATGAATAAACAGTCCGTCTGCCAACTGATTCTGCAACAGCTCCGGGACGACCTGGAGGTCGCGGTGCGAGCGGCACAAACCGCTTACGAAACCGCCACCCACGAAGAAAATATCGCCGAGAACAAGTACGACACCCTGGGGCTGGAAGCTTCCTACCTGGCCGCCGGCCAGGCTCGACGGGTCGAGGAAATCCGCCAGGCCCTGGGCCTCTGGCAGAACCTGAGCCTGCGCCCTCATGACCCGCAGAAGGGGATTCAGATCGGTGCGCTGTTGGGGCTGGAAGATGAGAACGGCCACGAACAGTGGCTGTTTCTCGGCCCGGATGGCGCGGGCCTGAAGGTCTACGTAGTGGGGCAACTGGTGACCGTCATCACCCCCCGCTCGCCCCTGGGCAACAGCCTGCTGGGCAAGTTCGAGGACGATGAGGTGGAGATCGTGGTGGCGGGCGCCCGGCAACAGTTCACTGTCACCGAGGTCCGCTAGGCAGGCTGGGGATCAGTGGACCGGCAATTCGACGCCGTCGAACAGCTCTTCCAGTTCCTGCTTGTTATGGCAGGCAATGGCCTTGGCCATGACTTCGCGGGTCAGGTGCGGGGCGAACTTCTCGATGAAATCGCACATGAAGCCACGCAGGAAAGTGCCGCGGCGGAAACCGATCTTGGTGATGCTCGATTCGAACAGTTCACTAGCATCCAGCACCACCAGGTCGCTGTCGAGCTTGGTGTCGACCGCCATCTTGGCCACGATGCCCACGCCCAGGCCCAGGCGCACATAGGTCTTGATCACGTCGGCGTCGGCAGCGGTGAATACCACCTTGGGCGTCAGGCCGCGATGGCTGAAGGCTTCGTCCAACTTGGAGCGACCGGTAAAACCGAACACGTAAGTGACGATCGGGTACTCGGCCAGGGTTTCCAAGGTCAACTTCGGCAGCTTGGTCAGCGGGTGGCCCTGAGGCACTACCACGCAGCGGTTCCAGCGATAGCACGGCATCATCACCAGGTCACCGAACAACTCCAGGGCTTCGGTAGCGATGGCGAAATCCACAGTGCCGTCAGCGGCCATTTCGGCAATCTGCATCGGCGAACCCTGATGCATGTGCAAGGCCACATCCGGGTACTGCTTGATAAAGCTGCTGATCACCGGTGGCAAGGCGTAGCGCGCCTGGGTGTGAGTAGTGGCGATGGACAGGGTGCCCTTCTTCTCGTTGGAGAACTCCTGGGCGATCTGCTTGATGCTTTCGACCTTGCGCAGGATCTCGCCAGCGGTGGTGATGATGCGCTCGCCGGCCGGGGTCACGCGGGTCAGATGCTTGCCACTGCGGGCAAAGACCTCGACCCCGAGTTCGTCCTCGAGCAGACGGATCTGCTTGCTGATACCCGGTTGCGATGTGTAAAGGCTTTGCGCGGTAGCGGAGACGTTGAGGTCGTGGTGCGCCACTTCCCAGATGTAGCGCAATTGTTGAAGCTTCATATCAATCCCTCAAAGCAGGTAGACGCCACGGGTATCAGCGACGGTATATAACTATATTAATGGTCAGGAGAATAAATCTAGAACTTTTATTCAGAATTTTCCATTCCATCCTCAGGTATCGCCCTGACGTCGACGCTGCACCAGAGGCACCAGGTAAACCGGGACTTTGGCCAGTTGCAGAACTCGCGTTGCGGTACGCCCCAAAGGCGTTTGCGCCCCCACCCCATGGCTGTGACTTCCTACGATCAGCAAATCCACAGAGAGTTTCCCCGCCTGCTCCAGAATCACCTGGGACGGGTCCCCCTGAAGCACCCGCACCGACTGGATCAAGGTCAGGTCCTGCATCCCCTCCCCCAGCTCCTCGCGAAAACTGTCCAGCACCCGTTGCTCTATATTGGCCATCACTGTATTCAGGCCCTGGCGGTGAAACTCATTCAACGACTGCTCATCCAGGTAGCTCTGCAACACTGATTCGGCGAACAGGCCCATGGGCTCCACGGCGTGCACTACATGTAAGTCGGCATTGAACGTTCGAGCCAGCTCCAGGGCATGTTGCATCACAAAGGGCGCATACAGACCGAGGTCAGTGGCATACAGCATCGAACGAATCATATGACCTCCTCAACTGCCAAGATGGCGGAGATTGATTCAGCTTAGCAGTGCCTGGAACTGTGGGAGGTCCGAGGAAAAACCACGGTTTTTAGGACTCAAGCCTTGGTTTCGTTGCTCACGCCGTGCGGCACGTGACCGGTGGCGACCACTTCGCGAGCCAGCTCGCAGTGACCGGCCTGGTCGTCGAAGAACACGTCGGCTGCAAAGGCTTCGAGGAAGGCGGCTTTTTCCAGCCCGCCAAGGAACAGCGATTCGTCCAGGCGGATGTTCCACTCGCGCAAGGTGCGGATTACCCGCTCATGGGCCGGCGCGGAACGGGCTGTCACCAAGGCGGTACGGATCGGACTGGCCTCATCGGAAAACTCTCCCTGCAGCAGGTTGAGTGCCGCCAGGAAACCCTTGAACGGCCCGCCCGGCAACGGCTCTCGTGCCGACTGCCGCTCACTGGCCTGGAATGCCTCCAGGCCGCCGGACTGGTAGATACGCTCCGAGTCATCGGAAAACAGCACCGCATCACCGTCGAACGCGATGCGCAGTTCGCCATTTTCAGCGCGCCGGGTGCCGCCGGACAGAATGGTTGCCGCAGCAAAGCCGGCCTCTAGTGCACTGCGCACATCATCGGCATGGGTGGAGAGAAACAGGTCGCTGCCAAAGGCCGCCAGATAGGGATAAGGGCTGCGGCCGCCGACGAAGGCTGCTCGGGAAATGCCCAGGCCGTAGTGCTCGATCGAGTTGAACACACGCAACCCGGTGTCGGCACTGTTGCGCGAGACCAGCACCACCTCGACCCGGGCTCGGCCCAGGCTGGCATTCAGGCTGAGGAGTTTCTTGACCAGAGGGAAGGCATCACCGGGCTCGAGGACTTCCTCTTCATGTTCGATCTGGTACTGCCGATAGGCCTCGACCCCCTGGGCCAGATAGACCTTGTGGCTGTCGCCCAGGTCGAACAGCGCCCGCGACGAGATCGCCACCACCAGCTTGCCATCCAGGCCCTTTGCCATATTTCATCCCCTTAAAGGTAATAAGCCCAACTCAGGCGTGGTGCCGGTCGATGAAACTCAAGGCCTGGTACAACGCCTGGATCTTCGGCAGCTCACAACCTGCGGCCCGCGCTGCCGCCAAGGGTGCAGCATAGATAGCTGCCAGTTCCAGAGGACGCTGGTGCAGGAAGTCATGGTACATGCTGGGCCAGTAATCCGGCATGTGCTCGGTGGACTTGAACAGTTGCTGCGCATAGGCCGCGGGGATGGCATGCCCGCAAGCCGCCGCCCCCTGCAGCACTTCCTGCATCAGGTCCTGGATCAGCTCGCGGCTGGCGGGGTCGGCCATCAGTGGCGTGGTACTGGCTCGGAGCAGAACCGACAGGCCGTTATACGGGACATTCCACACCAGCTTCTGCCAGCGCGCCTGCTGCAGGTTGCTCATGGCCTGGGAATCGAGCCCCGCCTCGCGAAACAGCGCGGCGCCCTCCTCGACTATCGCCTGGCTCAGGGTCGCATCGGCACTGGCCGGGCCACTGTGGTAACCCAGGTTTACCGCGCCAAGCGCCTGGTGCTCGATCTGCCCGGGCCCGGCGCGGTGCACACAGATAAAGCACAAGCCGCCCAGAAGATGCAGCGAATCGGGAAGCACCGCGCGCAGGTCGTCTTCGACATCCAGCCCATTCTGCAGTACCAGAACCTTGGCATCGGTGGCCGCGGCCTGAATGATCGCCGGCGCCAGATCAAGGTTGCTGGTGGTCTTGGCGCCCACCAGCAGCCAGTCGCAAGGCGACATCTGTTCGGCATTGGCGTAGGCCTGCGCCGGCTTCAACGTCAGCTTGCCGTGCTGGCTGCTGTTGACTTGCAGCCCATGCTCGAGCACTGCCGGATATTCGCTGCGCAATAAAAAGTGCACGTCGAAACCGGCACGTGCCAGCATCACCCCGTAAAAACCTCCGATCGCTCCGGTCCCGATAATGCCTACACGCGGTTTACGGCCTGCACCCATCAAGGCAACTCCTCTGGTATTCGATTAAGCGCCTGACGCAGGCTCTCGCTGAGATCCTGCTGCGTCAGGCGCGACTGTAGCGCTCCATGAAACTCACCGTCGCGGACCACGAACAAAGCCGGCAAGTGGAACACCTGATAGCGCTGAACCGCACCGCCATTATCGCCCGCATCGACCCAGCAAAGACGGTCGATGGGTAGCTCCAACTCCGGCAACCGCGCCCGGGCCCAACGGCAACTGGAACAGCCGACACTGGTGAAAACAACCAGGGAAACGCCGCCCAGGCCCAGTAATTGCTGGTCGATATCGAAATCGGTCAGTTCCAATTCGAGCACTATACTGGGGGAAACAATGTCAAATGGACGACACTCGGAGTCTGCGGTCATGGGACGTTTTCTGCCTCATCCTGATGATGTTCCGGTTGAACTGACCTTGCGCAAGCACGCCTGTATTTCACGCCAGCGGTTGCACACTATCAGCCTCGGTGGCATGGCGTGCAATTACCACCGTGCCTGGCGCCGCGGTACCGCGCTGGAGGTGTACATGCCAACGCTGGGGGATAACGCCCGTTACAACGGCTATGTCGCCTGGTGCCTGAAACGCAAGCGTGGCTACCTGGTGGGCATCGCTTTCGTCGACGAACAAACGCTGTTCGGCGCGCGCATGGGTGAGCAGGTGTGCCAGATCGCCCGCTACTGTCGCCTGCATGAACCTCAGAGCGAACAGCAATGCATTGAGGCGCTGGCGCTGGATTGGGTCGAGCAGCACGCAGAAGACTATTCCGAAGACCGTGTGCACCAGGCTTTTGTGCAGCCATAGCCCAATAAAACCGCCACCTGCCCATTGTAGAGTCACCGGCTAACGCGCTAAGGTTCCGCTCCCCGACGCGCTCAAATCCGCTGTGCTCCGCCGCGCGGGGATCGCTGGCGGCCGGCACCCGTGACCTGACGAGTAACACGATGGCTGATTTACCGATCAACGACCTTAACGTCGCCTCCAACGAGACCCTGATCACCCCTGATCAACTCAAACGAGACATCCCGCTGAGCGACACCGCCTTGCGCACCGTGACCAAGGGTCGCGAAGTGATCCGCAATATCCTCGACGGCACTGATCACCGCCTGTTCATCGTCATTGGGCCCTGCTCGATCCACGACATCAAGGCAGCCCACGAATACGCCGAGCGGCTCAAGGCACTGGCGGCTGAAGTCTCCGACACCCTGTACCTGGTGATGCGCGTTTATTTCGAGAAACCGCGGACCACCGTCGGCTGGAAAGGCCTGATCAACGACCCTTACCTGGACGACTCGTTCAAGATCCAGGACGGCCTGCACATTGGTCGCCAATTGCTGCTGGACCTGGCTGAAATGGGCCTGCCTACTGCCACTGAAGCCCTGGACCCGATCTCCCCGCAATACTTGCAGGACCTGATCAGCTGGTCGGCCATTGGCGCACGTACCACCGAATCCCAGACTCACCGCGAAATGGCTTCGGGCCTGTCCTCGGCCGTGGGCTTCAAGAACGGCACCGACGGTGGCCTGACTGTGGCAATCAACGCCTTGCAGTCGGTTTCCAGCCCTCACCGTTTCCTGGGGATCAACCCCCAGGGCGGCGTGTCGATCGTCACCACCAAAGGCAACGCCTACGGCCACGTGGTACTGCGCGGCGGCAACGGCAAGCCCAACTATGACTCGGTCAGCGTCGCCGTCTGCGAGCAGGCCCTGAGCAAGGCCAAGATCAAGCCGAACATCATGATCGACTGCAGCCACGCCAACTCCAACAAGGACCCGGCACTGCAGCCGCTGGTCATGGAAAACGTGGCTAACCAGATCCTCGAGGGCAACCAGTCGATCATCGGCCTGATGGTGGAAAGTCACTTGAACTGGGGTTGCCAGGCGATTCCGAAGAACCTGTCGGAACTGCAGTACGGCGTATCGATCACCGATGCCTGCATCGACTGGGAAAGTACCGAGAAGACCCTGCGCGGCATGCACGCCAAGCTCAAGGACGTCTTGCCGAAACGCGATCGCAGCTGATCCTTTCCTGCAGACACAAAAACGCCGGGCCAAGCCCGGCGTTTTTCATGGTCGCCCCGGTCAGAGCTTTGCTGCGTGACGCTGATGACGCTCCATATAGCGCTCTACGTACGAGCAGGACGGAATCACTGTGTAGCCCATGCGTTCGGCGTACTCCAGCGCCTGCTCGGTCAACGCCGCGGCAATACCGCGCCCACGCAGTGCGTTGGGCACGAAAGTGCGATAGATATCCAGGGTCTGCTTACCCAGGTCCATATAGGTCAGGTAGGCACGATGACCGTCCACATTGGTCTCGAACTGATGACCAGCCTGGTCATGGTGGATGGACAACGCCTCGCTCATCACTACTCCTTGCGGGTCTGGAATGCTGACCCCTACCTTACCGATGTTTTTCCGGCGAAGGAACAACTTACGCCACCTCGTGCCTGTCGGCCGCCCGTAGAAGCTCTCGCTCTTGCGCCATCAGCACGTTACAAAATATAGGCGCCATTGGCACAAATGCTCAAGCCACACTCGTCACAGATCGGCGCAAAACCTTGTTGAGGCTGAGTACGAACCTTAGTCGGGATCGATACCTAAACGTCTTGAGACGGTACATCGCCGGATGCTGAAACATAAGACGAGCGACGCCTCTTAAAGTCACCCACAAGATGCTTAAACATAGGTTCAGGGCTGAACAAATTCTGAAGAAAAGTGCAGTCGACACAATATAGACCGACTTTAGCCTAGGCTCTGAAACAGCGCCCGGAAACTCCGATAACGATGCTGGCAAACAAGCAGCATTCGGCCCCGGAGCTTCGCCGCTGAATATTTTTTATACAACCCGCTAAAAAGTTGCTCGAAAAAGAAACAGCGCCTAGAATTTTTTTTGCTTCTTGCGCTACGTCAGTTTACTTACTACAAGTAATGGGTAGTATGTACGCCGGCTATTTCCTCACTCTGAGGTGATAGCTACTAATAGAAAGTCCTTGAAGGGGAACACGATGAACAACGTTCTGAAATTCTCTGCTCTGGCTCTGGCCGCAGTTCTGGCTACCGGTTGCAGCAGCGTATCCAAAGAAACCGAAGCTCGTCTGACTGCTACTGAAGACGCAGCAGCTCGTGCTCAGGCTCGTGCAGACGAAGCCTATCGTAAAGCTGATGAAGCTCTGGCTGCTGCTCAAAAAGCACAACAGACTGCTGACGAAGCTAACGAGCGCGCTCTGCGTATGCTGGAAAAAGCTAGCCGCAAGTAATAGTCCCTCGGGATTGTTATCGAGCCGATCCATTTTTTGGATCGGCTTTTTTATTGCCCGGAGTTCTTCACCGGCAATAAAAAACCCGCCGCTACCAGCAGGTATCGGCGGGTTGCACTTAAGCGCTTACTGCTGCAAATCGTAGGTCGCGTTGGACATTGTTGTCACAGGCGCTGTCGTCGGCACGGCGATCTCCACCGGCAAGCCATCTTCGGCTGCCACTACATCACGCACCACATCCCAGTTCATGCGCAGGTTGTTAGCCAGGTCCTCACGCTTGAGCAAGGCATTGATCACTGCAGTGTGCTTGTCGACCACCGAAGGATTGCCTTTGTCATCCAACGGCGTATGAGCTTCCAGGTAGACTTTCCCGCCGCTGATACCGAACTTGTACGGATCGTTGATGATGCGCACCGAAGTTCCCACCAGCACCATGCCGGCCATTTCCAGCACGTTGTTGTTGAGCATGCGGAAACAACCGTGGCTGGTGCGCATGCCGATACCGAACTTCTTGTTCGAACCGTGAATCAGGTAACCCGGTGTGCCAAGGGTGAACTTGAATGGCCCCAAGGGGTTGTCCGGCCCGGCAGGTACCACGTTCGGCAAGGGATCACCGTCGGCGGCATGCTCGGCCTTGATCGACGCCGGGGGCGTCCAGGTCGGATTCGGGGTTTTCGCGGTAATGCTGGTGTGCGCGATCGGTGACCCCCAGCCTTCACGACCAATACCCAGCGGGAAGGTGTAGACCACGTTCCGACCCTTGGGGTAGTAGTACAGTCGATACTCGGCCAGGTTGATCACGATGCCTTCGCGCGGCCCGGGCGGCAGAATGAAACGCGTAGGCAGGATCACCTCGGTGCCCGCCCCCGGCAGCCAGGGATCGACCCCCGGGTTGGCCGCGACCATTTCCAGGTAACCCAGGTCGTAGGTCGTGCCCAGGTCGGCGAAGGTATCCTCGTACTTGGCCTTGATCACCTGTACCTGGCCGACGATGTCTTCACCCGGCGGCGGTAGAGGCAATTCCAATGCGGCAACAGGACCGGCCACACACAAGGCGGCGAGTGTCAGGCAGCGGGTGACGACAGGGAGGCGGGGCAACATCCGGATAATCCTTCGCATGAACAACGAATGAAAGAAACACGATTGTACACCCCGCCCTCCGGCTTCGGCAGCCAGGCCGGGGAGACAAGCGCAGACACATGAATTCCCTGTCGAAACGGCCTGCTGGCGACCGCCTACAACTCGAAACGCAGCTCAGGCCAGATTGGCGGAGTGCCACGTTTTTGCGACTCCAGAATCGCCCGGCACAACGGGCAGAGTCGCTGGTCCTGGAAAATCGTCCGATCCACGCTCGACCAGCGCGGTTGCGCGGGCAACAAAGTGCCGCACAAGGTGCGGTCGGCAGAGCCGCCCAACTCCAGTTGACGCGTCACCAGATGCACCCGAACTTCCTGGCAGGCGAACAGGTCAAGCTGCTCATCAGGCTCGATCAGTTGATAGGCAAACAGGGACCAGGCGGGACGCGGCATCGGGGGCTCCAAATCGGGGGCGCCACATTAGCCGAAACACTGTCACTAGAAAAGCGTCAAAGCAGCGGTTTTAGCGTCGGCCAGACATTTTCCAGCAACTTGCCCTGGGCCGCTGCCGCAGGGTGCAGACCGTCTGCCTGCATCAGTTCGGGATGCCCCCCGACCCCGTCAAGAAAAAACGGCACCAAGGCCACCTTTTTCTCGCTGGCCAACTGGCTGTAGACCTGGGAAAAGGCCTGGGTATAGCGCACGCCATAGTTGGGCGGCAATTGCATGCCTAAAAGCAGCACCTTGGCACCCTGGGCCTGGGAGCTGTCGATCATCGAAGCAAGATTTTGTTGCAATTGCCGGGGCGGCTGGCCGCGCAAGCCATCGTTACCCCCCAACTCGAGAATCACCACTTCAGGCTTATGCTCTGCAAGCAGCGCCGGCAGCCGCGCCTGGCCCCCGGCACTGGTGTCACCACTGACCGAGGCATTGACTACCCTGTCGTTAAAACCCTGGTCCTTGAGCCTCTTTTCCAGCAGGGCTACCCAGCCCTGACGGGTATCCAGGCCGAAAGCCGCACTGATACTATCGCCAACGATCAGGACCGTACCCGCCGCTGCGTTCTGGGCCATGCACATCAAGGCCAGGCCGGCACTCAAAAACCATACACGCATCGGATTCTCCATGGGCGCAAGCATTCTCACTGCGCGGAACCTTAGCAAAGTGGTTCCCAGCGCGGAAGGTGAACTGACCATCCTGCATGAACTCAGCCTCGAGCTGAACCAGGGCGACAGCCTGGCCATCGTCGGCGCCTCCGGCTCCGGCAAATCGACCCTGCTGGGCTTGCTGGCGGGGCTCGACCTGCCCAGCAGCGGCGAAGTCACCCTCGCCGGCCAGGCCCTGAGCCAGCTGGACGAGGATCAGCGGGCCCGTATCCGGGCCGAGCATGTAGGGTTTGTCTTTCAGTCCTTCCAATTGCTCGACAGCCTCAATGCCCTGGAAAACGTCATGCTGCCCCTGGAGCTGGACGGCCGTCGCGATGCCCGCGAGCGGGCCACCGAACTGCTGCAGCGGGTTGGCCTTGGCCAGCGCCTTAGCCACTCGCCACGCCAGCTTTCCGGTGGCGAACAACAGCGGGTTGCCATTGCCCGGGCCTTCGCTGCCGAACCCGATGTGCTGTTTGCCGATGAACCCACCGGCAACCTCGACAGCCATACCGGTGAACGCATCAGCGACCTGCTGTTCGAACTCAACAAGGAAAGCGGCACCACCCTGGTGCTGGTGACCCATGATGAACGCCTGGCCCATCGTTGCCGGCGCCTGATCCGTCTTGAAGCGGGCCTGCTGGTCGCCCCTCTGGAGCCCTGATGGCACGTCTGCCGCTGCCGCGCCTGTTCAGCCTCGCTGTCCGCCAACTGTTGCGCGATGCCCGTGCCGGAGAGTTGCGGGTACTGTTCTTCGCCTTGCTGGTAGCGGTTGCGGCCAGCACGGCCATCGGCTACTTCGGTGCACGCTTGAACGGCGCCATGCTGTTGCGCGCCACCGAGTTCCTCGGCGCCGATCTGCTGCTTGAAGGCAGTTCCCCAGCACGCCCGGAACAGCTCGACAGCGGCCTGAAACTGGGGCTGGATCATGCGCGGATAGTCGAGTTCTCCAGCGTCATTGCCACCGACAATGCGATCCAGCTCTCCAGCATCAAGGCCGTCGACGAAGCCTACCCCCTGAGGGGGCAGCTCAAGAGTGCCGCAGCCCCCTATGGGGTCGAGGAGCCCGGCGGCGGTCCCGCGCCCGGAGACGCCTGGGTCGAACCGCGCTTGCTGACTGCGCTGGACCTCAAGATCGGCGACAGCATCGACGTCGGCATGAAAACCTTGCGCCTGGCCAGGGTACTGACCTACGAGCCTGACCGGGCCGGCAACTTCTACAGCCTGACGCCCCGAGTCCTGATCAACCTGCAAGATCTGCAAGCCACCGGCGTGGTCCAGCCTGGCAGCCGGGTCAGCTTCAAGGAACTGTGGCGCGGACCGGCTCCGGCGCTTGAGGCCTATCGTCAACAGATCAAGCCGGCGCTGGCCGCCAACCAGCGGCTGCAGGATGCCCGCGATGGCAACCAGCAGATCGGTGGAGCCCTGGGCAAGGCCGAACGTTATCTGAACATGGCCAGCCTGGTAGCGGTGCTGCTGTCAGGGGTTGCAGTAGCCTTGTCGGCCAATCGCTTCGCCGCGCGACGCTTTGATGCCAGTGCCCTGCTTCGTTGCCTGGGCCTCTCACGCCGGGAAACCATGCTGCTGTTCAGCGTACAGTTGGGCGTTCTGGGTCTGCTGGCCAGCCTCAGTGGGGCGTTGCTGGGATGGCTGGCCCAGCTCGGCCTGTTTTACCTGCTACATGACCTGCTGCCCAACGACGTACCACCCGGGGGATTGCTACCCGCCATCGCCGGCATCGGTACCGGGCTGGTGGCCCTGGCCGGATTCGCCTTGCCGCCCCTGGCTGCGCTGGGACGGGTGCCGCCGCTGCGCGTACTGCGGCGCGACCTGCTGCCAATCCCCTCCAGCACCTGGATGATCTACGGCGCCGCTCTGTTGGCCCTGGGCCTGATCATGTGGCGCTTGAGCCTGGACCTGGTGCTGACCTTCGCCCTGCTGGGCGGTGGCCTGCTGGCGGCACTGGTATTGGGTGGCTTGTTGCTGTTGCTGTTGCAAAGCCTGCGGCGCCTGCTGGCCCGCGCCGCCCTGCCGTGGCGCCTGGGCCTGGGCCAGTTGCTGCGTCACCCCCTGGCTGCGGCCGGGCAATCCCTGGCTTTCGGCCTGATTCTGTTGTCCATGGCGCTGATTGCCCTGCTGCGGGGCGAACTGCTGGACACCTGGCAAAACCAATTGCCGAAAAATGCCCCCAACTACTTCGCACTGAACATTCTGCCGGCGGAAAAACAGGCCTTCAGCGAGCGCCTGGTGCAGCTCTCCGCCCCTTCGGCGCCCTTGTACCCCGTGGTTCCGGGGCGCCTGGTGAGCATCAATGGCGAGCCGGTAAGGGAGATCGTCAGCAAGGATTCCAGCGGTGATCGGGCCATACAACGCGATCTGAGCCTGACCTGGGCCGCCGATCTGCCCAGCGGCAACAGCATTATCGAGGGCAGTTGGTGGTCAGCCCAGCCGGATGACGGGTTGCCCGGCGTCTCGGTCGAGGCCAAGGTGGCGCAGAGCCTGAAGCTTAAGCTGGGTGATCACCTGACCTTCACGGTCGCCGGCGCCAACCGGGAGGCCCGGGTCACCAGCCTGCGCAGCATCAACTGGGACAACTTCCAGCCGAACTTCTTCATGATCTTCCAACCGGGCACCTTGAAGGATCTGCCCGCCACCTACTTGACCAGCTTCTACCTGAGCCCTGGGCACGATCAGCAGATTGTCGAGCTGTCCCGGGCCTTCCCGGCAGTGACCATCCTTCAGGTCGAAGCCCTGCTGGAACAACTGCGCAGCATCCTGGCCCAGGTCACCCTGGCGGTGGAGTATGTGTTGCTGTTTGTCCTGGCGGCAGGGATGGCAGTGCTGTTTTCCGGGCTCCAGGCCACCCTGGACGAACGCATTCGCCAGGGGGCGCTGCTGCGTGCCCTCGGGGCCGAGCGGCAACTGCTGGTGAAAGCCAGGCGGATCGAGTTCGGCCTGCTGGGCGCAGTCAGCGGCCTGCTGGCGGCACTGGGGTGCGAACTGGTCAGCCTGGTGCTCTACCGGTTCGCTTTCGATCTGGCCTGGCACCCGCATCCATGGCTGTTACTGTTGCCTCTGGTGGGGGCGCTGCTGGTAGGCGGGGCGGGAGTTTTCGGTACCCGTCGAGCATTGAACGCCAGCCCGCTGAATGTATTGCGCGAAGGTTGAAAGCCCAAGGCTCGCCTGCCCAGGTCGGCGAGCCTACTTCACATAATCGATCTGGTTGATCCACCAGCAGGTTTCACCTGCCGGGGTGTGGACAACGGCCTCGTCACCCACTTCCTTCTTCAGTAACGCCCTGGCCATGGGCGAGTCGATGGAGATGTAGTCCTTGCGCAAGTAGATCTCATCGTAACCGACGATACGAAAGCGCTTGATCTCGGCCGCCTCGTTTTCGACTTCGACCCAAGCACCAAAGAACACCCGTCCCTCCTGTTCCGGCGCGTAGGAAACCACCTTCATATCTTCCAGGCGCTTGCGTATGTAGCGCACCCGACGATCGATTTCCCGCAGAAGCTTCTTGTTGTACTGATAGTCCGCATTCTCGCTGCGATCGCCCAGCGAGGCCGCCCAGGTGACCTTCTGCGTGATATCCGGGCGCTTCTCCCGCCATAAATAGTCCAGCTCTTGTTTCAGAGCGTCGTAACCATCCTGTGTGATGAGCTTGGTACTCAATTGGCTAATCAGCCTCCAGCCTTATGCATGCTGCGCATTAGTTGTATGAGCCGACAAAGCCGGCACGTCATGAGCGGCATCTGCCACCGATCTATGGACATCACTATCAGATTTGTCCGATTTAGATTTCAGAGAGGTCAGCCAATCATAGGGCCAAACAGCCGAGCCGTACGGCCCAGGGCATAGGTTCGACAAGAGCGTCGGCAATCGGCACGCCACACTGCTTGATACCCATTCCCCACAGAGCTAGCCAATAACTACCAACACCTCAAAAACAAAGGGAAAGTACCACATGGGCAACATCATTATCGTCGATGACCATCCACTGATCAGACTGGCCATCAGGTCGGTGCTGGATCCTCATCATCACAATATCGTCGCCGAAGCCGACAACGGTGCCGATGCCGTGCAACTGGTGCGCAAACACCTGCCGGACCTGCTGATCCTCGACCTGGGCATCCCCAACCTGGATGGTTTCTCGGTCATCGCGCACATCAAGTCCGCCGGGCTGCACGTCAAGACCCTGGTACTGACCTCAAGTGATTCGAAAAACTTCGCCCTGCGCTGCCTGCAAGCCGGAGCCGCAGGCTTTCTGTGCAAGACCGAGAACCTTCACGAATTGGCCAATGCGGTAAAGGCCATCCTTTCCGGGTACAGCTACTTTCCGGAAGACACCATTAATATCCTGCAGCAGAACACCAACGCCGCCAACCAGGAGAGTGTGTTGATTTCCCGCCTGACCGACCGCGAAATAACAGTGCTGAAACTGCTGGCTACCGGTCTGAACAACCAGCAGATTGCCGATGCGCTGTTGATCAGTCACAAGACCGTCAGCACCTACAAAGTGCGGTTACTCAAGCGTTTCAATGTTTCCAACCTGGTGGCCTTGGCCGAATTGGCCAAACGCAATGCCGTAGTTTGATCATCAAGCCATTAATCGCCACCAAATGACGGACAGCCGCCACGACTGAAGACGTTCCAGTCGGTTTCTGTTCAATGGAATTCCGATCTGTACAAGGCGCAGTTCAGCAGCCGTGATGCACTACCGGCGGGTCAACTGCTGAACTGGCGGCGGATGATCAACCCCTGGCGAGCGATGCGGGTCAGTTGCTTGATGACTTCAGCAGCATCCGCAGCACTGGGTGCCGGAATGACCGCCAGATCGAAGCTGTCGCTGGCAAAGCGTGCCAGGGACTCACCTTCTTCGACAAATTGAATCAGAAACGCCGCTGGGCCCGGGGAACGTCGTGGCCAACCGTCGAGATAACGCAATAGTGTGGGCTGGTGCTTGCCACCCAGGAGGATTTTCGGATTGCGCTGGGAAAGACTCGCCGTGATCGGCGCAAGACGTACAAGGGGGCGTGGTGCATTCATCGTATTGTGTCTCTGCCTCAGATTTCTGCCGGGCAGGTGAGAGGCAACACCGAACCAGCGCTTTAGCGGTATTTCGAAGCCTGACTATAGCTTCTATCAGTGATCTTTCGACTCACCTGGCGCCCCGCAAGTAGCTGTTTAAATCGGCGCATGAGCAGCATCCTAGAGAAGCCGACAGGTCAGTGTCAAGATTTGTCAGCAACGAAAAAGGCCTGCATTCGCAGGCCTGGGAGAACTTCGCCGACGGCTGATCCAGAGCCTCTGGAACACCGCCCGCGCATCGACTTACTTGGCGATTGCCGCATCCAGAGACAGCTTGCCGGCCCCCTCAATCAGAACTGCGACAGTGCCGCCAAGCAGTGCAAGAGCGAACTCATAACCGTTGTTGGCCATGAACAGGCCATGGCTGATATGCACCGAGAAAATCGCCACCAGCAAGGTAAACGACAGGCCCAATGCAGCGGGACGCGCCAGCAGGCCAATGATCAGTGCCAGACCGGCAAAGAATTCGGTGCCCCCCGATAACAACGCCATCAAATAGCCGGGAGCCAGGCCGATACTCTCCATCCACTGCGCCGTTCCCGCCAGACCGCCACCACCAAACCAGCCAAAGAGTTTCTGCGAGCCGTGAGCCACGAAGATGATGCCGACGAAGATCCGCAGTACGGTCAAGCCGTAGCCCGCGCGAGTGCCCAGTAGCTTGTTGGTCAGTGTGCTCATGCTGTGTAGTCCTGTGTGAAGGTAGGAAAGTTGGTCGCCATACTAATCAGTTTTAATCATGTTAAAAGCGGAAATTGCCCAAGCTAATAATCGATTTTTTAGATTATTTACGTGACGCAACTTTTCGCTCCGGAGGCTCCAGGGAGTCTCGTTCACGATCAAAGGCCAGATAGTATTTGTTGACGCTATTAACATAGCTGACGGCCCCCATGCCCACTTGCTCCATGGCGATGCGCTCCACCTGGAAGAACCACTGGTTGGGGTTGAGCCCCCGCCGCCGGGCTTCACTGCGCATACCCTGCACCCGCTCCGGCCCCATGTTGTAGGCCGCCAGCACAAATGCCATGCGCTCGCGCTCATTGAGTTTGGGGCTGGCAAAAAATTTACGGCGAATCATCGCCAGGTACTTGGCCCCTGCCTGCACATTGCTATCTACGGACTGAATATTGTTGACCCCGACCCGCTGCGCTGCCGAAGGCGTGATCTGCATCAGCCCGGTAGGGCCGCTGCCGCTTCTGGAAGGGGGTTGCAACGCTGACTCCTTGAACGCCAGCGCCGCCAGGTTCAGCCAGTCCATGCCCTGTTCGCCGGCATGCTTCTGCAAAACCGGACGCAGTTTTTCCAGACGCTGACGGTCGGCCCGGGCCAGGGGATAGTGCACCTGATACTGGCGTCGGTAGATACGCAGGAACGCCACATCCTGATCCGCCGGCGCCTTATAGGTCTTGAGGAAGCGGTCGATACTCGCCCGCAGCATCGACGCATCGCGCCGGACAAACCAGTGTTCTTCACCCGGCTCACTGATCTTCAACTGCCTGTCCAAACGCAATTTGGGCAGGATCTTGCTCCAGCGTTCGGCAATCGGCTGCTCGACAACCGTCAGGTGGAAAATGCCGCCCTGGACCATTTCCAGCACATCCTCCACCGCCAGGCTGGGGTCGACCCACTCCACCTTGATCGGCGCCAGCTTGTGCAGCGCCAGCTTCTGATTGATCTGGCTGACCGCGTCCCCCGCCGCACTACCGGTAGTCAGGGTCAGGGTCTTGCCGGACAGCTGTTCGATCCGTGTATAACGGCGCTCACCCTTGATCCCGACCAGCAGCAGGGGAACATTACTGACGATCGGGTCGCTGGAGCTGACCGCATTTCCGGGCTGGGCTTCCAGCAGCTCACCAGGCGCCACCAGGTCGCCCTCGCCCCGCTGCAATGCACCCAGCAATTGATCCTTGGCTTTGGGAATGATCTTCAGGCTGATTTCCTGGCCGTCGCGAGCATGGCCATTGAGGTACTGCTCGAACGAGCGCAGGCGGTGGTACTCGACACCTATGGCCTGGCCCTGGACTTCTCCGGAGCTATTGCGGCTCTGATTGACCAGCACCCGGAGTACCCGGCTGCTGCGGATTTCCGCCAGGTCGCGCACTTTTCCCGTGGCGTGTGCTTCCAGTGGCCCGGGCAAGCGCGCCAGCGCCGGCAAGGGCAGCAGCAATGACAGGCACAGCGCGAGCAATATCGAGGATCGGGTCATCCGTTCTCCGCAAAGAATACTGTTCAACCCTTCGTCGCTTTTTGAAGAATTGATTGCCAGAAACAGAGCGCCTTGAGCGCTGGCAAGCTGCGAAAGACCCGTGCAATGGCGCTGAAGAACGTGGCCGTTGCTCTGGTCCGGCAGCAAAAGACAGCTATAACTCGTTGTAGTTCTTGGTTTTTCTTATAAATCTACAGCTCTGATATGCTTTCCGGCCGCAGGCGGAGATAGCACCATGCAACTCATCGATATCGGCGTCAACCTGACCAATCCCAGTTTTGCCGAAAAACACCAAGCCGTTCTCAATCGTGCTTATGAGGCTGGGGTGTGCCAGTTGGTCCTCACCGGAACCAGCGTCGAAGGCAGTGAACAGGCCCTGGAGTTGTGCCAGAAACTGGACGCCGACGGGCAGAGACTGTTTGCCACCGCCGGGCTGCATCCCCACAGCGCCAGCGACTGGAATGCCGACAGCCCGCGACGCTTGCGCGCTCTACTTGGAGAGCCACGGGTACGCGCCGTGGGCGAATGCGGCCTGGACTTCAACCGGGACTTCTCTCCCCGCCCGCAACAGGAAAAAGTCCTGGAAGAACACCTGGCCCTGGCTGTCGAGTTGCAGTTGCCAGTGTTTCTCCACGAACGTGACGCCAACCAGCGCTTGCTGGACATCCTGCGGGATTTCCGTGATCGCTTGCCGGCTGCTGTAGTCCACTGCTTTACCGGTGAACAAAAGGCCCTGTTCAGCTACCTCGACCTGGACCTGCACATCGGCATCACAGGCTGGATCTGCGACGAACGCCGCGGCACCCACCTGCACCCGATGGTACGCGACATCCCCCGCGGGCGCCTGATGCTGGAAAGCGATGCCCCCTACCTGCTACCCCGCAGCTTGCGGCCAAAGCCGAAAAATGGTCGTAACGAACCAGCCTATCTGACCGAGGTTTTACGAGAAGTTGCGTTGCACCGCGGTGAAACCCTGGAAGACCTTGCAAGCCACAGTACCGCCTGCTCTCGGGCGTTTTTTCGCTTGCCAGAGATTGCTTGACCCACATCAAGATTTTTCCGAGATCATGGCGGCACAATAATGGCACCTTGCCAATACTGTTTCGCTCAATCAGAGAAGACCTTCCATGGGTGCCTGGCTTAGCAATATCTCGCTGAAGTACAAATTCTGGGCGGTCAATGCAGTCGCCTTCGTCACCACCTTGTTATTGGTGCTGTACGCCGTGCAACTGGAGCAACAGGCTCGCAGCCAGACAGCCCAGGCTGCCGCCCAGGCCGAGGCGAGGCTGCTCGGCGCCTGGCCCGTCGGACAGGCGCTGCCCAGCGCCGAACACCTGCTGTATTTCTCCCGGGGGCAGACCCCCAGCCTCAACGAGCAGACTCTCAGCGAACTCAACGGCGCCAACGGCTGGGTCGAGCTCAACCCGATGCCGCTGTTCGGTGAAAATCCGCTACTGGGCGCTGACGTGATCCAGCGCGCCGACGGCCAGCAGGTCGCCGTACTGGCCTACGCCCCGAGCCTGGCCCAGGTCTTCAGCGATCGTTTCACCAATTACGCCGTCGCAGTGTTCATCCTGATGTTCGCCATGCTCTGCGCCTCGCAGTTGCTGATCCGTTTTCTCCTCAGCCAACTCAACACCCTCAAGGACGTCATGCTGCACGTGGAGAAGACCGGCGACCTGTCTGCTCGCGTGCCGCTGTCCTGCAAGGACGAGGTGGGTCAGATGGCCAGTGCCTTCAATGCCATGCAGGCCGGATACCAGCGGGTAGTCAATACCGTGGCCAATACCGCCCGGCAGCTGGACCAGGGCGCTGCACGCCTGGCCTCGAGCATGAACGATGTACGCCACGGCATGCTCGGCCAGCAGAGCGAAACCGATCAGGCCGCCACGGCCATCAACGAGATGTCCGCCACCGTCTATCACATCGCCCAGCATGCCGGTGCCACCCGGGACCTGTCGCAGACCGCCGACACCCTGGCCGGTACCGGCCATGAAGTGGTGGGCCGGGTGCAGAAATCCATCGCCGGGCTTTCCAATGGCGTGCAGCAGACCGCCGAGATGATTCAGAAGCTCGCCGAGGACAGCCAGAAGATCAATGGCGTGGTCAACGTTATCCACAGCATCGCCGAGCAGACCAACCTGCTGGCACTCAATGCCGCCATCGAAGCCGCTCGAGCAGGGGAAATGGGCCGCGGTTTTGCCGTGGTAGCAGATGAAGTGCGCAACCTGGCCAAACGTGTGCAGACCTCCACCGACGAGATCACCAGCATGGTCTCGGCCCTGCAGGCCGGTACCCGGGATGCCGTGGATTTCATGCAGGAAAGCTCGTTCAAGGCCGATGACTGCGTGCAACAGGCCCAGGAAGCCGGCGCGGCACTGGCGGAAATCACCGGCGCCGTAGCCCAGATGCGCGAAAGCAACACGCAGATCGCTGTCGCAGCGGAACAGCAGAGCCAGGTAGCGGAAGAAATGAACCGGGCGGTGGTGAGCATTCGCGATGTCACCGAGAACACCGTGCAACAGACCGTTGCCTCGGCCACCACCAGCAGTGAACTGGCGACCCTGGCCGGTGAGTTGAGCAAAGCCATAGGCCAGCTGAAACTCTGATCCGAGTGCCTCTACCCCCCTCTACTGGCTATCGGACCGATAGCCAGCCTTGATTCGCCGCCATCCCAACTGGCCCCTATCCTTGGTTCATGAGTCTTCAAGAACTAAGGATGATCATCATGGGCAAACGTCACCCCAACCTCCCCGCCTGGCAATGGCGCGTCTACCCGCAGAATCACCAGCACCCTGCCAATCTGGTATTGCACCTGATTGCCGTACCGCTATTCATCATCGGCTTTCTGCTGATTGTTTCGGGCGTGTTTTCCTTGAGCTTCCTGAGCCTGGCCATCGGTGTGGTCGGCATCCTCGCAGCCCTGGGCCTGCAGCGCCACGGACACAGCCTGGAGGCCCAGGCCGCCGAGCCCTTCAGTGATCGCAAGGATGCCGTGCAACGGCTGCTGGTGGAACAGTTCGTGACCTTTCCGCGCTTTGTCCTGAGCGGTGCCTGGTGGCGTGCCTGGTTGCAGCGCCACCGGCACTGATGGCTCAGGCGAAAATGGTCACCGTCTGGCGGCTCAGGGCGATCAATTGGCCCTCAGCATTCCACAAGGCCGCTGCCGCATGCCCGTAGCCGTCACGCGCGTGTTCGATTTCCACCCGGTACTTGCACCAGTCCAGAGTGCTCAGTTCCAGCAACGGCTGGACGAACTCGATGGTCCAGGTCAGGGTGCTGCCCGCAGCGGGCTTGGTCAGGTGCGGCAACAGCGCCGGCGGCCAGGCATCCACCAGCGCCAGGATATGCGCCTCGGTGACCGGTTCTTCCTTCACATCCCCACGCAAGCGCACCCAACCGCCCATGTCGCGGGAACGATTGCCGGTGAATGGCAGGCCACCGATGCTCCAGCGCATTGCCAGATGACGCATGAACTCCGGCGTCACGCCCTGGATATAAGGCAGCTCCTGGCAGTCATCCCAGTGTTTCATTTCGGGCGCTGGTTCGGCGGCCACACTGACGGACGATTCACGGGAAGCGCCAAAACTGCCCTGCACCAGAGTCACCACCTGACCCTCCTGCATGACCCGCCCCAGTACCTGGCTGACGGCCTTGCCTTCGCGCAGCACATCCACCTCGAAACTGACCGGCACATCTGGCGCCACCGGGCCGACAAAGGTGACCGCCAGCGACCGCACGGGGCGGTCCGCCGCAACCTTGGCCCGCATCGTTTCATACTGCAGAGCAACCACCAGGCCACCGAAACTGGCGCGCCCCTGGGCCCATTCCGCCGGAATGGTCAGCGCCTGGGGCTGGCCGCGAACGGCTTCGAGCAAATCGTAGAAACGCATGAAAACCTCGGGGGACAAAAAATAGACTGAGGGATCTTAACCAGCGTCGCAGAGCCACACAGCCATTATTCCGGCCAAAGCAGCGGACAGATAAGCCGCCCTTTGGCCCTCACCGCTTGAAGCAATCGCGATGCAGTTGCTCCAGCACCTGATCGGAGCGGGCCTCGGCCTTGAGCATGGTTCTGCGCCAGACCGCCACACAGGGCAGTAAATCCAGTTGCTGCTCGGCCTGGGCCAGCCATTGCCAGCAATCATGCCAATCGCCCAAGGCGCTCTGAGCCGCCTTGAGGCGCTTCATCGCCTGGGAGGGCAAGCGATCCAACTCGGGATAGGCATCGGCGGCGTAACGCACCCGCTTGATCAGCAGACGCAGGCGATGACGGTCGTGGGCAGGGTCCAGCAGCGCCTGGCCCAAGGCTTTCCACTGCTTGGCCAGGCGTTTTTCGATACTGATGCGCAGGCCCCGCAGCAAACCTTGGCGCTCAGAGGCCCGGAGGAACCTGGGGAAGGCATCCAGCACCAGAAACAACTGCGCCAATTCCGCCCCCGCGGCCACTGCCGAGTACTCATGCAACAGTTGTGAGGTACGACGGTCGGCAGCAGCATGCTGGCCATGCTGATGCAGATAGGCCGCCAATACTTCACGATCACGAATCGGCGTGGTCACCCGCCCCACTTCGCTGGCCGCGGCTTCCAGTTGCTCCACTCCGGGCAGGCCACGCAACGGGCGCAACAGGCTGCGCAAGCGTCGCACACTGATGCGCAGATCATGCAAGGCCTCGGCATCCGTGGCGGCCGACAAGCGGGCCTGACAAGCCAGCAAACTCACTTCCAGGCCCAGAACCTGAGCCACCAAACGATCAACCAAGGCAGACATCAAGGCTTCCCCAACACGAGTCAAAAGCCTGACTTCGGCTTATCCAGTTCCAAGATTGGCACCGCGAACCGGCGACAGGCATTGCGCCAGATCATTCAGGTTCGCGGTGATGATTGTCGGACCAGCTTAGCGGCTGTCGCGGCTCAGCGCCCGGCCCGGGATTCACGAATGTAGAAACGCGCCTTCTCGGCCTTGTTGGTGCAGCCTTCGAAGGCTTCGAACTGCTGCTGGGTCTTGGCGCCGGTCAGCAGCGACAACGCCTTGGAGTAGCTCACGGTGCCAGCGAAACCTTCGGCCTTGGCCAGGTCCAGCTCGTGCCAGGCAGCGTCCAGCTGCGTGCCGCAACTGTCACGGTAGGCAGTCTTGCCTGCACAACCGGTCAATACCAACGCAATCAGGGGCAGGCAGATCCAGGCTTTCATCGATGACACCTCAAGATAGGGAAAACAGTCGTACAGGTTAAGACGATGACCGCAGGAAAAAGTGCCAGTCCCACCCCTTGGAAAATATAGCTGCAGGAGCATAGCCTCGCGGCCCCGGCGGCCCTAGAAAAAAACTCACAGGCCCCGCAGCGCATCAGCAATTGAACCACGAGGCGCTATGGGTGCATTGTTGCAACCTGTTTGTCGAAGGGACGAATCATGAGCAAACGTGTCGCATTGGTCCTTGGGTCGGGGGGCGCTCGCGGTTACGCCCATATCGGCGTCATCGAGGAAATCGAAAAACGCGGTTATGACATCGCCTGCATTGCCGGCTGCTCGATGGGCGCGGTGGTCGGCGGCATCTACGCCGCAGGCAAGCTCGCCGAGTACCGGGAATGGATCGAAAGCCTGGACTACCTCGACGTGCTGCGCCTGGTGGACGTGAGCTTTCGGCTGGGGGCGATTCGCGGCGAGAAAGTCTTCGGTCAGATCCGCAAGATCGTCGGCGAAGTGAACATCGAAGACCTGCGCATCCCCTATACCGCCGTCGCCACCGACCTGACCAACCAGCAGGAAATCTGGTTCCAGGAAGGCTGCCTGCATCAGGCCATGCGTGCTTCCGCCGCGATCCCCAGCCTGTTCACCCCGGTCATGCAGGGCAACCGCATGCTGGTGGACGGCGGCCTGCTCAACCCGCTGCCCATCGTTCCGGTGGTTTCCAGCCACTGCGACCTGATCATTGCGGTGAACCTCAACTCCACCAACCAGCGCCACTACCAGTTACCGGTAATCCAGCGCCCACCCGCGTTCAAGAGCCGCTTTGACAGCCTGATCAACTCCCTGGGCTCACACCTGCCGTTTCGCCGCAAGCAGGCCGAACAACTGCTACTGCTCGAGCAGGAAGCCTTCAAGAGCGAAGCCGCGGAGATCAATCCATGGGTCGAGGGCGCCGAACCGGAAGCCCAGCAACCGGCCGCCGCGCCGCAAACCGACGGCGCGCCGAAATCCGCCAGCGGCTCCTTCATCATCGACAACGTCGGCCCAGCGTCATTGCTGGACCTGGTCAACCAGAGCTTCGAGGTCATGCAGACCTCCCTGGCGCAGTACAAGATCGCCGGTTACCCGCCGGATATCCTCATCAACGTGCCCAAGCGCGTCTGCCGCTTCTTCGAGTTCTACAAGGCGCCGGAGCTGATCGCCCTGGGCCGTGAGATTGCCAGCGATACCCTGGACCGCTACGAGCAGGACCAGTAGCGAAAGGCCGCAAACTCAGGAATCGGCGCCCAGCAAGCGGTAGCCGACCCCCGCCTCGGTGACGATGAAGCGTGGCCGGGTCGGATCGTCCGCCAGCTTCTGGCGCAAGTGCCCGACCACGATCCGCAGGTAATGACTGTCCTCGGTGTGGGTCGGGCCCCAGATGTCCTTGAGCAGTTGCTGCTGGGTAATCACCCGCCCCGGGTGCCGCGCCAGCTGGGTCAGCACCGCATATTCCTTGCGGGTCAGGGCCACTTCGACACCGTCCAGCAGCACCCGCCGATAAGCCAGGTCGACCGTCAGCGGCCCCACTTGCAACGCCGCCTCCTGCACTTCCCCGCTCGGCGCCTGGCGCAACAGGGCGCGAATCCGCGCCAGGAACTCCTGGATACCGAAAGGCTTGGTCACATAGTCGTTGGCACCACCATCCAGCGCCTCGACCTTCTGCAGCTCGCTGGCACGCACCGAAAGCACCAGCACCGGCACCGCCGACCACTCGCGAAACTCGCGCAGCACCTGCTGCCCATCCATGTCCGGCAGCCCCAAATCAAGTACCAGCAGGTCCGGTTTGTTCAAGGCGGCCTGGGCCAGGCCTTCGGTGCCGGTCCCGGCTTCAATCACTTTGTATCCCTGGGACGCCAGGCTGATGCGCAGGAACTTGCGAATCTGCGGCTCGTCGTCGATGACCAGGATGGTCGCGGTCTGGCTCATGGTTTCAGTTCAAGACAAATTAAGAGGCAAAAGCGTAGCGCAAGGCATGCCGCATCCGTGTGGCGCTGACGCGGCAAGGCCGCAGCGCGTTCTACAGGTATTCACAGGTCGGACTCAAGCTCCGGCTGGGTCTGCAACGGCAGGTGCAAGGTGATGCATGTCCCCTTGCCGCCAATGCCCTCGGCGACACTGATATGCCCGCCATGGGCGCCGACCATGCCCTGGCAGATCGCCAGGCCCAGGCCGGTGCCTTGCCCGCCGCGGTCGCCACGGGCAGCGGTGTAGAACATGTCGAAGATCTTTGCCCGCTCATCCTCGGGAATCCCCGGGCCCTCATCACTGACGGCGAAGCTCAATTCCTGCTCGCTGGCACCGACTTTCAACTGCAGATGGCCATGGGGTGGCGAGAAGCGGGCAGCATTCTCCAGCACATTGACCAGCGCCTGCTCGATCAGCGCCGCATGAACGTAGAGCAAGGGCAAGTCCGCTGGCAGTTCGGTGGCCACTTGCAACGGCGCCAGCACCGCCCGCAGGCGGTTCAGGGCACTGCCGACGATATCCCCCGGCGCGACCCAGTCCCGGGCCAGCTTCAGGGCCCCATGGCCGAGCCGGGTCATGTCCAGCAGGTTCTGTATATAGCGGTCCAGGCGCTCGGCCTCATCCCGCGTGCCCTCCAGCAGCTCTCGCCGATCTTCCAGGGGGATCGCTTCCCCCAGGGCCAGCAGGCTGTCGATACTGCCGCGCATTGAGGTCAGCGGTGTGCGCAGGTCATGGGATACCGAAGCCAGCAAGGCGCTGCGCAACTGTTCGGTCTCCCCGTGCAGCCTCGCCGCTTCCAGGTCCTCGGCCAGCCGCGCCCGTGCCAGGGCCTGGGCCAGTGGCTGGCTGAGCGCAGTGAGCAGTCGTCGGCGCTGGCCGCTGAACTCTTCACCCTCACGGGGGCAGACACCGAGCAACCCCAGGGGCCCGTCATCCACCGACAGCGGCCACCACCACCATCGACCAAAGGGCAAGGTCCCGGTGCCCAGCCCCGCCGGCTGGTCATGCTGCCAGGCCCAGTCGGCCGCCGCGCGCTCGGCCTCGGAGAACTGCAGCGAACCACCGGTCTCGACTTTCCATCCACCCTGCCCGTCGCGGTTGATCAGGCAGACACGCAACTCGTCGCGACCATTCAAATGCTGGGCCGCGGCGCTGATCACCGCTTGCCGGTCAGTGGCGGCAGTCAACTTGCGCGACAGGTCCAGGAGCTCGCCGGTTTCCTCCTGGGTATCGCGCAACGCCTGCAACTGCCGGCGCTGGCGGGCCGCCAGATTGCCGGTCAGCGCGGCCATGAGCAGGAAGAACAGCAGGGTCAGTACATCTTCTTCCCGCTGGATGGCCAGGGAGAAGTTCGGCGGAATGAACAGGAAGTCATAACTGAGAAAGGACAGCGCCGCGCAAGCCAGGGCCGGCCCCAGGCTGCTGCGCACTGCCACCAGCAGCACCGCGGCGAGGAACACCAGGGAGATGTTCGGCAACGGCAGGACACTGGCCACCCCCCAGGCCAGGGCGCTGGCCAGGAGGGTGGCCAGGACTGCCAGGACGTAGTCGAACCAGATCAGCGAATGCTTGACCCGCAGGCCCGGCTGATGGGGCTGGGGCTCGCTGTCCAGGACATTGATCTCCAGGCCATCGGCATTGCGCAGCAAGCGCGCCGCCAAGCCGCCACCGAACCAGCGCCGGCGCCAGCGGCGCCTGGACTGCCCCACCAGCAGCAGGCTGGCGCGACGCTCCGCGGCGTGCTGGATCAGGGTCTTGGCCACCTCGCCGGCGCGCAACAGGACCACTTCCCCGCCCAGGCGCTCGGCCAGTTGTTGAGCAGCCTGCAAGCGCAAGCGTGCCTGCTCGTCGCGCAACCGGCCGTTATCCACATGCACCAGGCTCCAGGGCAGGTGGCGACGCTGAGCCACACGGCTGGCGTGACGTACCAGCCGCTCGGCCTGGGCATCGCCGTCGATACCCACCAGCAGCCGCCCGCGCACCGCCGGTGCCGCCTGCCCCAACTGGCGATAGCCCTGGGCCAGGTCGTTGTCCACCTGGGCGGCGGCGGTCTGCATCGCCAGTTCGCGCAGGGCGGTGAGGTTGGTCTGGGTGAAAAATGCATCGATGGCCGCCCGCGCCTGCTCCGGCACGTAGACCTTGCCGTCCCGCAGACGCTCCAGCAGCTCTCGGGGCGGCAAGTCCACCAGCAGCAACTCATAGGCCTCTTGCAGCACCCAGTCAGGCAGGGTTTCGCGCACCTGGACCCCGGTAATGCCGCGCACCTGGTCATTGAGGCTTTCCAGGTGCTGGACATTGACCGTGGTGAAGACGTCGATCCCGGCCGCCAGCAACTCCTGAATGTCCTGCCAGCGCTTGGCGTGCCGGCTGCCAGGGGCATTGCTGTGGGCCAGTTCGTCCACCAGTACCAGCTTGGGCTTGGCCTTGAGCAGGCCGTCGAGGTCCATTTCCTCCAGCAATACGCCACGGTATTCCGAACGCACCAAGGGCTGCTGGGGCAGCCCGCTCAACAAGGCTTCGGTCTCGGCGCGGCCGTGGGTCTCCACCACCCCGGCAAGCACCTTGACCCCTTGGCGCAGTTGGCTATGGGCCGCCTGGAGCATGGCGTAGGTCTTGCCAACCCCGGGGGCGGCGCCCAGGAACACCTTGAGCCGGCCGCGGCCGTCCCGTGGCAGCTCGGCTAGCAGCGCGTCGGCTCGACCGGAATCACTCATGGGTTATCTCTCTGCGACAAGACATTCGGTTCAATCTGCGCTCACTTCAGTTGCGTTTGCCAGCGCTCCCTAGGGCTGGAAGCCCCTGCGGGGCATTTTGCAGCCTCGCAGGTTCGGCAGCGGCTACAGCTGTTCCAGGGCCAGGTTCAGGGCCAGTACATTGACCACCGGCGGCCCCACCAGCGGCTGCTCCATATGGGCGTCCACCAGGGCCTGCAACTTGGCTGGCGACAGGTTGCGCGCCGCCGCGACCCGCGCCAGTTGATAGTCAATTGCCTGCGGTGGCAAGTGTGGATCGAGGCCGCTGCCCGAAGTGGTCAGCAATGCCAGGGGCACCGGCCCCTGCCCAGGTACCAGGAGCTTGCCGGCATCCTCGATCACCCGCGTGGCCAGGGCCGGGTTGCTCGGCGCCAGGTTGCTGGCAGAGCTGGATACCGTGGCAAAGGCCCCCGCCGAAGGGCGCGGATGGAACCAGGCATCACCGACGAAATCCTGGGCGATCAGGGCCGAACCCCGCACCCTGCCGTCGGCATCGCGCACCAGGCTGCCATTGGCCTGTTCCGGGAAGGCCAACTGGGCCACGCCGGTCACCACCAGGGGATAGGCCACACCGGTGATCAGGGTCATCAACACAATCAGGCTCAAGGCCGGACGCACTACGCTAGTCATCTCTCACTCCTCGATTCGTTCAGATCTGCAGGCCGTTACACCAGGTGCAGCGAAGTCAACAGCATGTCGATCAGCTTGATCCCAACAAAGGGCACGACAATGCCACCCACGCCGTAGATCAACAGGTTGCGCCGCAGCAGGTGCGCGGCACTGGCCGCCTGTACCCGCACCCCACGCAATGCCAGGGGGATCAGCACCACGATGATCAGGGCGTTGAACACGATGGCCGAAAGGATTGCGCTCTGCGGGCTGGCCAGCCCCATGATGTTGAGCCCCCCCAGCTGTGGATAAATCGCCGCGAACAGCGCCGGCAGGATGGCGAAGTACTTGGCCACGTCGTTGGCGATGGAGAAGGTGGTCAGGGCACCCCGGGTCACCAGCAGCTCCTTGCCGATCTGCACCACATCCAGCAGCTTGGTCGGGTCGCTGTCCAGGTCGACCATGTTGGCCGCCTCGCGCGCCGCCTGGGTGCCGTCGTTCATGGCCATGCCGACATCGGCCTGGGCCAATGCCGGTGCGTCGTTGGCGCCATCACCGCACATGGCCACCAGACGCCCGTCGTTTTGCTCGTGGCGAATGCGCGCCAGCTTCTTCTCCGGCGTGGCCTCGGCCAGCACATCGTCGACTCCGGCTTCGGCGGCAATGGCCGCGGCGGTCAGCGGGTTGTCGCCGGTCACCATCACAGTACGGATACCCAGCTTGCGCAACTCGGCGAAACGCTCGCGAATGCCGGGCTTGACCACGTCCTTGAGGTGAATGGCGCCGAGCATCCGGCCCTCGGCACAGACCAGCAGCGGGGTGCCGCCGCTCTGGGCGATCTTGTCGATCTCCCGGGACAGGGCCGGTGCCAGCTCGCTGCGTTTGAGGCCGACGAAGCTCAGCACCGAATCCACTGCGCCCTTGCGATAGACCCGGCCCTGGTAGTCGACCCCGGACAGTCGGGTTTCAGCGCTGAAAGGCACTGCCGTCAGCTGCTCGCTGCCCGGCTCGGGCTGTGGATAAAGCTCGCGCAGGTACTCGACGATGGACTTGCCTTCGGCGGTGTCGTCCGCCAGGGAGGCCATCAAAGCCGCTTCGGCCAGCACTTGGGCACTGACACCCGGCGCTGGGTAGATGGCGCTGCAACGGCGGTTACCGAAAGTGATGGTGCCGGTCTTGTCCAGCAGCAACACGTGCACGTCACCCGCCGCCTCCACCGCGCGCCCGGACTTGGCGATCACGTTCAAGCGCACCAGGCGGTCCATACCGGCGATCCCGATGGCCGAGAGCAGGCCGCCGATGGTGGTGGGGATCAGGGTCACCAGCAGCGCCACCAGGAACACCAGCGGCAGGCTGCCATTGGCAAAGTGGGCGAAGGGCTGCAGAGTCACCACCACCAGCAGGAAGATCAGGGTCAGGCCGATCAGCAGGATATCCAGGGCCACTTCGTTCGGTGTCTTCTGCCGCTTGGCACCTTCCACCAGAGCGATCATGCGGTCCAGGGTCGACTCGCCAGGGTTGCTGGTAATGCGCACCAGCAGCCAGTCGGAGACCAGCCGGGTGTTGCCGGTCACCGCGGAACGGTCACCGCCGGATTCCCGGATCACCGGAGCCGATTCACCGGTGATTGCCGCTTCGTTGACCGCGGCGATACCTTCGATCACCTCGCCATCGCCGGGAATCATTTCGCCGGCTTCGACCCGCACCACGTCGCCTTTGCGCAGATTGACCGCCGGCACCAACTGATAGCTGCCGTCGCTGGCCCGGCGGCGGGCGCTCAAGCCCTCACTGCCGGCCTTGAGGCTGTCGGCGCGAGCCTTGCCGCGGCCTTCCGCCAGGGCCTCGGCGAAGTTGGCAAAGAGCACCGTGAACCACAGCCAGAGAGCAATCTGGGCGGCGACGAAGGTCGGCACTGCGGTGTCCGGAATGAAACACAGCACGGTGGTCAGGATCGCTGTCAGTTCCACCACCAGCATCACTGGCGAGCGCTGCAACTGGCGCGGGTCAAGCTTGACGAAAGCCTGGATCAGCGCCGGGCGCCACAGGGCCGAGATTGCGGTACTCGCCACTTCGGCCTTGGCCGGCTGGCTCTTGGCGAGCGCATCGGCGGCTTTGTTCGAGGCAGGAACATGCATATTCATCATCAGGTCCTCAGAAGCCCATGCTCAGGTGTTCGGCGATTGGGCCCAGCGCCAGGGTCGGCAGGAAGGTCAGGCCGCCCACCAGCAAGATGGTCACGGTCAGCAAGGCCACGAACAGCGGGCCATGGGTGGGAAAACTGTTCTGGCCGATGGGTGCGGTCTTCTTCATCGCCAGGCTGCCGGCCAGGGCCAGCACCGGCAGGATGTAGCCGAAGCGACCGATCAGCATGCCCAGGCCCAGCATCAGGTTATGGAACGGGGTATTGGCGCTGAAGCCACCGAACGCCGAGCCGTTGTTGGCGCTGGCCGAGGTGTAGGCGTAGAGCAGTTGACTGAAACCATGGGGCCCCGGGTTGCTGATGGCTGCTGCCGGCCCTGGCAAGCTGGCAGCCAGGGCGCCCAGCACCAGGACGCCGATGGGCATCACCATCAGGGTCACTACCAGCAACTGCACCTCCTTGGCCTGTAGCTTCTTGCCCAGGTATTCCGGGGTGCGACCGATCATCAGCCCGGCCAGGAACACTGCGATCAACACGTTCAGCAGCATTCCGTAGAGGCCCGCGCCGACGCCGCCGAAGATCACTTCGCCGACCATCATGTTGATCAGCGCCACCATGCCGCTCAGCGGGTTGAGGCTGTCGTGCATGCCATTCACCGAACCGTTGGAGGCCGCAGTGGTGGTCACCGACCAGAGCACCGTGGCAGTGGTGCCGAAGCGGGCTTCCTTGCCCTCCATGGGCGCAGCCTGCTCTACCGCTGCGTTCTGCAACGCCGGGTTGGGTTGATACTCCGCCCACAGCGAGGTAGCACCGCCGATCAGGAACAAGGCGAACATGCAGGCGATGATCGCCCGGCTCTGACGCAGGTCCTTGACGTAATGGCCGAAGGTGAACACCAGGGCCACCGGAATCAGGATGATCGATACCAGTTCGAACAGATTGCTCCAGGCCGTGGGGTTCTCGAACGGGTGCGCCGAGTTGACGCCGAAGAAACCGCCACCGTTGGTGCCCAACTGTTTGATGGCAATCTGACTGGCGGCCGGGCCCAGCGGAATGACCTGGTCATTGCCCTGCAGGGTCAGGGCATCCACGTAATGGGCAAAGGTCTGGGGTACGCCCTGCCAGACCAGGAACAGCGCCAGCAGCAGGCACAGCGGCAGCAGGCCGTAGAGGGTGGCGCGGGTCATATCGACCCAGAAGTTGCCCAGGGTGCGCACCGAACGCCGGCCAATGCCGCGGCACAAGGCAACCAGCACCGCCAGCCCGGTGGCAGCGCTGACGAAGTTCTGCACGGTAAGGCCGACCATCTGGCTGAGGTAGCTCAGGGAGGCTTCGCCGCTGTAGGACTGCCAGTTGGTATTGGTCATGAAACTGACTGCGGTGTTGAACGCCAGCGTCCATTCCTGCCCCGGAAGATGCTGCGGATTGAGCGGCAGGTGATCCTGAAACAGCAAGATGGCAAACAGCAGGACAAACCCGGCCAGGTTGAAGGCCAGCAGAGCCAGGGTGTATTTCTGCCAGCTCTGCTCAACCTGTGGATCGACCCCGGAGATTCGATAGCAGACACGCTCCACCGGGCCCAGGACCGGGGTCAGCCAGGTGCGCTGGCCCTCCATCACCCGGTAGTAGAAGCGCCCCAGCCAAGGTGCGGGCAACAGCACCAGAGCGAAGAAGGCGAGGATCAGCCAATAGTCATAACTGTGCATAACCGCAGCTCCTAGTTCCGATCCGCGCGCAGCAGCGCAACCAATAGATAAATGAACAGGCCCACTGCCAGCAGCAGCGACACCGCGTCCAGAATGTTCATGGAATGTCTCCGTGGTACGGCGATTGCCGCGAATGCAGACATTGTCCGCAGGGTGCCTGTAAAGGAACGAGATCGACGGGGCGGGCAGCGCATAAAGAAAGCGTAAAGACTGGCGTCATCCAGCCTTTACGAGGGGCGATGAAGCGCATCGCTCGCCTCTGGAGCGCGGCTGCCCCGATGCGAGGCATCACGCCCCCATGCACTGAAGGTCAATAGTGCTAAAAATCGGCGAAACATCCTCGATACGACAGCTTTTCGTGCTTTACGACGGTGCTCCAGGAACTGGCATGGGCACTGCACAGAACAGCCGCGAGCACGTCCTAATCGTTCAGGGAGCAACCGATGAACACACAACTCAAGCCCACCTTGGGCACGCTGCATTTATGGGGCATCGCAGTCGGACTGGTGATTTCCGGGGAGTACTTCGGCTGGAGCTATGGCTGGGGCGTGGCAGGAACCCTGGGGTTTCTCGTGACCTCGCTGATGGTGGCAACCATGTATACCTGCTTTATATTCAGTTTCACCGAGCTGACCACGGCGATTCCCCACGCCGGCGGCCCGTTTGCCTACAGCCGTCGCGCCTTTGGTGAAAAAGGCGGCTTGATCGCGGGGCTGGCCACCCTGATCGAATTCGTCTTCGCCCCTCCCGCCATCGCCCTGGCCATCGGCGCTTACCTGAACGTGCAATTCCCGGCCCTGGATCCGAAACATGCGGCGGTTGGCGCCTACATCGTATTCATGGGCCTGAACATTCTCGGGGTGAAACTGGCAGCCACCTTTGAACTGGTGGTCTGCGTGCTGGCGGTGGCCGAACTCCTGGTGTTCATGGGCGTGGTGGCCCCGGCCTTCAGCTTCAGCAACTTCGCCCTCAACGGCTGGGCAGGCGCCGACGCCTTCGGCGCCCCGGCAATTGCCGGGATGTTCGCCGCCATTCCCTTCGCCATCTGGTTCTTCCTGGCCATCGAAGGCGCGGCCATGGCTGCCGAAGAAGCCAAGGACCCCAAGCGCACCATTCCCAAAGCCTATATCAGCGGCATCCTGACCCTGGTGCTGCTGGCCATGGGGGTGATGTTCTTCGCCGGCGGCGTGGGGGACTGGCGCAGCTTGTCGAACATCAACGACCCGCTGCCCCAGGCGATGAAGACCGTTGTGGGTGACAGTTCCGGCTGGCTGCACATGCTGGTATGGATCGGCCTGTTCGGCCTGGTGGCAAGTTTCCACGGGATCATCCTCGGCTACTCGCGCCAGTTCTTCGCCCTGGCCCGGGCCGGTTACCTGCCTGCCTCCTTGGCCAGGCTGTCGCGCTTTCAGACGCCACATCGGGCGATCATCGCCGGCGGCCTGATCGGCATCGCCGCCATCTACAGCGATGGCCTGATCAACCTTGGCGGCATGACCCTCACTGCCGCCATGATCACCATGGCGGTGTTCGGTGCCATCGTGATGTACATCATGAGCATGCTCAGCCTGTTCAAACTGCGCAGGGCGGAACCGAATCTGCCACGCAGCTTCCGCGCCCCGGGCTACCCGCTGGTGCCGGCCATCGCCCTGGCACTGGCCGCGGTCTGCCTGGTGGCCATGGCATGGTTCAATGCCCTGATCGGCCTGATATTTCTGGTGTTCATGGCCCTGGGTTTCATCTACTTCCTGCTAACCGGGCAACTGCGGGCCGACGCGCCGGTGGACGCCATGCTCACCGGCCGTTGAACCGCGCTCTGCTCGCACCAGGCGGATCAGGCATACAATGGAACCACTGCGAAGCGCTTTAACTCAAAGCGTTATAGGCAGGCCCGAAGGCGAACCTTCGCCTGCGGGCTACTGCCCATTAAGGAGAGCCCTATGCCCTGGTATGCCTGGTTGATTCTGGTGGTTGCTATCGGTTCTATCGTTGGCGGCTTGATGATGCTGCGCGACACCGCCAACAAGGTCGAGCTGACCGATGAGCAACGCAAGCGCGTGGCCGAGCGCAACGCACAAATGGATGCCAAGGAAGCGCAGGATCGTTAAGCCTACAGCCCCTTCACCCTAACGTGCAGGGGCTGCCTGGAAGCTCAGCGCTCCCATTCGGCCTTGGCAATGTGCAACCCGTGCTGGCCCTTATAGGCTGCACGTTGCGGCTGGCTCCAGCCTTCGAGCAGCGATTCGTCCAGACGATAGATTTCCACTCCCAGTGGACGGCACACGCTTAACGGGTCCTGGGCTTCAGGCCCCCACATCGGCAAGGATAGATCTCCGCCCGGACAGGTCGACAATGCACAGAGCAGGTCGATTTCGGCGAAGAACTCCAGATAATCCCCCTTCTGCGCCGGGCAGGCCTTCATGAAGTACATGTCGTCATGGTTCAGGCCCGTGCACTGGAAGATGTTCAACACATCATGCACATCGAACTCGGTCAGGCCATGAGGCAGCACTGCCCGCGTCAGGTTGGAATGGCAGTGATGGTGAAAGTCCTCGCCGGTAAGCATGCGATTCACATAGGGGTCGCAACGGGTACCCAGTAGATCGTGCAGGCGGCCACCATGCTCGTCGATGCCGTAATGGGCCAGGCTGTCATCGGTGATGGTCACCAGCGGCCGCAGAAAAGGCAGGTTCGACCAGAGCCGGTCGTGGGTACTGACATGCGCCCCCTGCAACTGCCGGGTGCGCGCAGCCCAGAGGCGCTCACGCGGATCGTTGGCATTCCATACGTTGAAGTCGCCCACCTGCGGCCCTACCGGGGTGGTCACCCGAAATACGTGCCCGGCGGGCACCTTCCAGGCGCGTCCGGTACGGATCGGAACCTCGAACTGCTCGATCAGATGGCGTTGGCCCTGATTGTGCCGAATGCGTTCGTAAAACGCCTTGTCCACCTGTAGCGCCGAACCTTTGCTGACCTGATAAGCCGCTGGATAGTCTTTGTACATGGGTATCGCCCTCATTCAGTGACACAGGGATTGGTCGAGCATGTCCAACAGTAGGCGCTCCGAGTCGTCCAGGTACAACTCCATGGCCTCGATGGCGGCCGCCTTGTCACCCTCCAGAAGCCATTCATGGATCTGTCGGTCGCGGACCAGCCAGGGCGCCTGAAACCGCGCCTCATCCGGCGCCGTACAAAACACCAGGCGCAACTGCGCCACCACGTTAGTGAAGAACTCATCGAATAGTGGCGAGCCCAGCAACCCCACCACATGCTGGTGAAAACGCAGGCCATGGGTTCCCACGGCGCGCCAGTCCTCGCGCTCCCGGGCAAGCTCCGCCGCTTCGATGGCATCGAGCATGCGATCGGACTGGTACTCGCGTAGCGGGCGAGCATTGGCGATGGCCTGCAACTCCAGGGTACGGCGCACTCGGAACAGATCCCGCACGTCATCAGCACCAAGGCGACGGACCACCACGCCTTTGTGCCGCACGTACCAGGTCAGCCCTTCCTGCCCCAGGCGGTGCAGGGCTTCACGGATGGTATTGCGTGAGGCGTTATAGGCACTGACCAGCTCGCTTTCCACCAGCGCCATTCCGGGCAATAAACGACCACCGATGATGTCAGCCCGCAGTTCCACAGTAATGTGGTCCGCCAGGGATAGTCCGTCGCTCATGGGGGCACCTCACGATTGTTCAACAATTCATGAACAGCAGGTAATCACTTATCGTGCCAACTTCAATCACCCCTTATGCCCTCACGAAAAGCTGTCGGGAAGCTGTCAACGCTGACAATCCCTGTCTAGAAGTAGGGGCATGATCTGATAATCCTTGGTTAAAATGGCCTTCTAGTTGCGGAGGTTTCTCAAATGCGTTACTCGCCAGACCATAAAGCCCAGACTCATCAACGCATTATCAAGGAAGCTTCAGAACGTTTTCGGCGTGACGGAATAGGTGCAACAGGTCTACAGCCCCTGATGAAAGCCCTGGGGTTGACCCATGGCGGCTTCTATTCCCACTTCAAGTCCAAGGATGAACTGGTAGAAGAAGCCCTGCGCGCCGCCGCCCAAGAGCTGGACGCCCATTGCGCTGCACTGTTCGCACAAGAGCATCCACTGCCAGCCTTTATCGATAACTACCTCTGCGAGTGGCACCAGAAGTCCCCTCATCAAGGCTGCCCGCTACCGACCATGAGCTCGGAACTCGGCCAGCGCGGGCAACCCAGTGCGACTACAGATGAGGTGCTCAACACCAGGCTGGAACAACTAGAATCGGTGCTGGAAGGCGAACAGAAAGCCGAGCGAAGCCTGATGCTCATGTCCACCTTGGTCGGTGCACTCATGCTTTCTCGTAGCGTGGAAAACCCGGAGTTGGGAACTCGGATACTGGAGGTGGTTCGCGAGGGCCTGAAGGAACAGGAGCGGCGCTGAAGCGATCCGCTCCAACCTACTCTTCTTATTTATAGCGAGCGGCCGCACTGCTCCTGGACAGATTGGGGCCAAGAGCCAAGCGCGCCGCCACCAAAGCCTGCCAATCCGCAGGATCGGGTAGCGAAGGCAATGTAATCAACTCACCCTGATCCAAGCCGCTCAACGCCGCATCGACCATCTCCTGTACCTCCATCACCATTTCCGCCGGAATGGCCTTGGCATCGAGCCCTGAACGCTCCCAGATTTCGGTACGAGTGACACCCGGCAAGACAGCCTGTACACGAACCCCGCTGCCCTTCAACTCAGCCTGCAGCGACTGAGTCAAACTGAGTACATATGCCTTGGTTGCACTATAAGTCGCGTTGAAACGCTCAGGAATCAAGGCCACCACCGAGGCAATATTGATAATCGCCCCACGCCCAGTCGCAGAGAAACTCGTTGCAGCCACCCCGGCCAGCCGGGTCAGTGCCACTACATTGAGCTGAATCATGTGCTCCATCTGATCCAGGTCGGCGCCAGCCAAAGCCCCGTTGGCAGCTACTCCCGCATTGTTCAGCAGCAAGCTGATACGGGAGTCGTCGCGCAAACGTTGCTCGACATTCAGTAAGTCCTTCTTGAGCGTCAAATCCGCCTTCAACACCTCCACTTGCACGTTATATTTATCGCTCAACGCATTGGCTGCCACCTTCAAACGTCCCTCATCCCGAGCAACCAGCAACAAATCAAAACCTCGCGCCGCCAGTCGCTCGGCATAAACCGCTCCAATACCGGATGAGGCCCCAGTGACCAATGCTGTACCTTGGGATTGAATCGAACTCATAGCTGGACCCCTGACAATGCATGAAAGTAATGAGCGCCTTCGGCCAGAAACATTTGGCGCCCAAAAATATTATTACCATAATATTTTCGAGCCATCATGAAAATAATCAATCCAGGCGATAGAGATTCACTGTCAGCTACCCCACTCATGAAATACAAAAGGCCGGTCAGAGACCGGCCTTCAAACGTTATGCGGGAGAACTCAATTGACTTCGAGCTTATCCAGATTTCGTTCCAGAATTGCCCTGCCAATCCCCTTGACCTCCAGCAACTCGTCCACCGAAGCAAAGGGACCATTTTCTTCCCGATAAGCGACAATCGCCTTGGCCTTGGCAGCCCCCACCCCATAAAGCTCGCGTTGCAGCACAGCCTCATCCGCCGTATTGAGGTTGACCTTGCTCGCTTGAATCGGCGCCTGCTCCGCCACTTGCGCAGAACCGGGCTGGGTCTGGGGACCCGGCGCTGCTTGAGTGACAAGTGCAAAGCTGGCGAGAAAAGCAAAGATCAATGAGGTGAAAAAAGAGTTACGCATAGTGACGCTCCATGACATCGAGTAAGGAAAGCAGCTTTCCAAAGCTGCCTTCCAAACCTAGGTTGATGCCACGAGCAAATCAAAAGCCAGAGAGTTACTGCTTATGTAGATTCAAGGTTTGAGACGACGCTGCTGATAGACCCAGTCGACGATTTCACCATCCGGTGTGTAGCCACTTACGGTCTCGCGAAGCAACTGGCGAACTCTTGCATAGTCGTCCAACTCAAGGGCTGCAAGGAGTTCAGCGAGCTTCAGCTTGAGTGTTTCCCACGGTAGATGATCCTCGTTGGCACTCATGATCATCGGGTGCTGAGTAGCGGCGACGTTGTCTCCAATCAGCAACTCTTCGTAAAGCTTTTCACCAGGCCGCAAGCCAGTAAATTCAATCGCGATATCACCATGAGGATTTTTCTCCGAGCGAACACTCAGTCCGGAAAGATGAATCATTTTTTCTGCCAGCTCGACAATTCTGACTGGCTCGCCCATATCCAATACAAATACGTCCCCGCCCTGCCCCATCGAACCTGCCTGAATGACCAATTGGGCAGCCTCTGGGATGGTCATGAAATAACGGGTGATCTTGGGATGCGTGACCGTCAACGGGCCACCAGACTTGATCTGCTTATGGAATAGCGGAATAACCGAACCTGAAGAGCCCAGTACATTCCCGAAACGGACCATGGTGAAACGAGTTTTATTAACCCGTGACACATTTGACAAATCATCGAACAGAACCGGAGCCAGTTCCTTGCTCAACCCCTGCAACGTAAGCTCCGCCAGTCGTTTGGTGCTACCCATGACATTGGTTGGGCGAACCGCCTTATCCGTAGAAATCAATACAAAGTTTGCTACACCACATTGCAGTGCAGCCTGCGCGGTATTGAGCGTCCCCATGACATTATTAAGTACACCTTCAGCGATATTATGTTCTACCATCGGAACATGCTTATATGCAGCGGCGTGATAAACCGTATCTACGCTCCAGGTTCTCATGACTGACAGCAACTTTTCGTAGTTGCGTACCGAACCAAGAATTGGCAATAATTTTACAAGCCGAGACTCTCTCGATACACGCTGCTCAAGTTCGGACAAGATACTGTAAAGATTGAACTCACTGTGATCGAGCAATATTAGCGTGCTAGGGCCCTGGAGCAGAATCTGTCGACAAAGCTCAGAACCGATAGACCCTCCAGCACCTGTCACCAGAACTGTCTGCCCCTTGATACAGTGCGCCAACAGGTCAACTTGAGCCGGGACCGCATCACGCCCAAGCAGGTCAGCTATGTCCACCTCTTGAATGTCATCGACTTTCACTCGGCCACTGGCCAGATCCATGAAACCGGGAACACTTCGTACATGTAAGGGGAACCCTTCCAAATACCCCAGAATCTCTCTTCGACGGCTACGACTGGATGAGGGAATTGCCAGGAGAATCTCTTCTGCCCCCGTGTCATCAATCATTTGCTGCAAATGCTTGGGTTTATACACCTGCAGCCCGGCGATCATCCGACCGGCAATACTACCGTCATCATCGATAAAGGCCACAGGCCGCATCAGCCGCCCCAATCGCAACGCCGCCACCAGTTGATTGCCTGCCGCTCCAGCACCATAGATAGCCACCTTAGGCAAACCATCATCACGATTGGTAAAGGGTACATGCTGGGCAGTGGTGAACCAGTCACCAAGAAAGTACTGACGCATCGCCAGCCTAAGTCCGCCAATCATCACCATACTCAACCACCAATAGTTGAATACGATTGAGCGCGGCACCACGGTCTGGTGATTGCTATACACATAGACCACCAGCGCGAGAGTCAAAGCCGACAGGGTTACGGCCTTGACGATAGCGATAAGAGCATCGTTACCGAAGTAACGCATGACGGCGCGATACATCCCGAACCGAATGAACAGAGGAATGGCAACTATAGGAGCGCTGGCGAATAGCCAGAAATGCACAATGAAAGGATTGTTCAGATCGTCAAAACCCAACCTGACGACAAATGCCATCCATAGAGCGACCCACACCAGCAAAATGTCGGTGACCACCTGCAGCACCCTCTTCTGCCGCCGCGGGAGCCTCAACAGAAGTGTTCGTATCTTATCCATAATTCCTTTTTCGAACCTCGGCCTTCAGCCTCGATCTATGTTGCATACTGATGGAAAGCGCCCTATTTGGCAGTCCCGAATACTAGACAGTATCAGTCTGTTTTCTCCAACTCACCCGCCCGAAACCTGAAAGCAAGAAAAACCAGCGGCGCGTAAGCCAGTACTAGACCAATAATACCATCCAACCCGAACAGCCCCACGCCTATGGCGATTGGCAGAAGCCAGAGTGTATTGATAGCCAAGACCGCCAAGGTCACTGGTAGATGCCGACCAAACTGGCGGGAGGCGAACTGATAAGCATGACTACGATGAGCTTCATAGACCTTGTCTCCGCGAACTAACCGCCGAGTCAGAGTAAAGGTCGCATCAACAATGAAGACGCCAAGAAGAATCAACCATACCCAAAGAAAGCGCGAGGATGCCCAGGCTGCCTGTACGGAAAGAATCCCCAGAACAAGCCCAAGAAAACCGCTGCCAGCGTCCCCCATGAAAATACGTGCAGGAGGGAAGTTCCAGTAAAGAAAACCCAGCACTGCCATCGACAATAACAGTGGCAGCCAAATCAATGATGGAGCATCAGCAAACCAGTAAATTAAGCAGGCACCAAGACATGTACTCACTGCCTGAACACTGGCAATCCCATCAATACCATCCATGAAGTTGTATAGATTGAGCATCCAGACCAGATAAAAAACTGCGCAGATATGTCCCAACCATGAAAGATTGAGATCCATGCCAAGTACATTAATCGCAGGCAATCCACCTAGCCAGGTCAGAGCCCAAATCGCCGCGATAAAATGCGCGAGCAGTCTCCAACGCGCTGCTATATGCCCATGATCATCTAAAAAACCAACTACAGCTATCAATGCACCTGCTCCCCATAAAGCCCCTATGGAAAGCAGAGGAACATCTACCAGCACGCTCAGCAGAGGCGCAGCAGCCAGAAAGCTCAGGACAATTGCAACGCCCCCCCCTCTGGGGGTAGGCACGGTATGAGAGCTGCGACTATTGGGAACGTCCATCAAGCTGCGAGCTAGAGCATAGCGTCGCAACACCCAAGTTAGCAGAAGCGACACACTGGCCACCACTAACATAAATAACCAAATCACCATGTAACTTTAATCCTTAAAGCGCATGTAAAATCGATAATCATTAGAATCACACCCCTCAAACCAAAAAGCCTCTTAAAATGCGTTAAAACTCAAGCACAACTATCAATAAAGCATTTCGCTGTAGCATCAAGTGCTTTATCTACACTCAGAGGAGGAGCCCACCCCAACAGCTCACGATTCTTTGATATATCCACCTGAAGAGACCCGCACAGTCGTTGGGAAATGGACTTTTTAGCCAACAATGCAGCACTAAAATTCAAGATCCCACTAGGTATGGCCAGCAGACGAGCAGGTTTACCCAATGCGCCACCCATTCTTTTCAGCAGTTCGGTTGTCGAAAGGTCTTCACCATCACTAACTAAAAACACCTGATTGGCAGCTAACGGATGATCAATACACGTAACAATCAGATCCACCAAATTATCTAATGCTACCAAACTTCGGCGGTTATCTATTGCCCCAAAAGGTAAAGGAATTCCCTTATACAACCAACGCATCATATTCAAAAAGTTAGCTTTAACGCCAGGGCCGTATACAAGCACTGGACGAATAATTACAACTTCCATTCCCGTTTGAGAGGCAATGAGCGTCAAGCCCTTTTCCGCTTCCATTTTGGAAATACCGTATGGATCTGTAGGGGCAGGCTCATCATCAGCAGTATAAGGAACATTGAGTGGTGTCCCCTCACCGTTAACCTTGATGGAACTGATAAAAACGAATCGACCTACACCACGCTGGGCAGCCTGGCGAGCCAAATTTAGCGTCCCTTCCACATTGACCTTCCGGAAGGCCTCGAGAGGATCGAGTGAGGACTCGTGCATTACATGGACACGGGCAGCCGCATGTACTACGACATTGCAATCAAGCAATATCGAACTCCAGTCCGTCAGACCATCAATCTGTTCTACCTGAGTAACAGACGTGGTAGCCGCTAAAGCCGGAATGGGCTTTCGCACCACAACAGTTAACTTATGGGGCGAATGTTTAGATAAACACTCATGAACAGCGCCACCTACAAAACCGGATGCTCCCGTCAAAAGGATCCTGGCCATTATCTACCGTACCTTCTAAAACTGGCGCCACAGAGTAGTATCTGAAACACTCGAAAATTACATTATGCGCCGCCAACAACCTGCCGAGCCATACTATCCATCAAAAAAACATCCCACCCTGAATACAATGCGATGCAGAATACCGCAGACACAGCTCAAGATAGTCGCGCAAGCAGCAGAACTGCCATCGCAAAGCATCATCCGAAATCAAAAAATACTCATAGCCCACTTCGGCTGAAAGAAGAACAATCAAGCCTGCGGGATTTTAAGACGGTAGAAACAAGGAAGTCGCTAGGAGAAACCCAGGACCAGTACTCTAAATAGCTTAAAAGCAACCCCCACTCAAGCCAAAGATCTATTCGATCAACGAAAAGCATTCCGCCTTACTCTGCGAATGAAAAGCATACTAAAAGCGACTTCATCTAGAGTGTTTTTATCTTAGGCTTACAGGTCATCCGCCTCCTCTTCGTTAACTCGATCACGAAGCTCCTTACCCGGCTTAAAGTGGGGAACGAACTTTCCATCCAAGCTGACTGACTGACCTGTTTTTGGGTTACGACCTACCCGAGGTGCGCGATAGTGAAGCGAAAAGCTACCAAAGCCTCGGATCTCAATTCGATCGCCAGTGGCTAGGCATTGAGACATCTGTTCAAGCATCGTCTTTATCGCCAACTCGACATCCTTGGATGAGAGCAGCCCTTGATGGGTGACAATTCGTTCGATCAACTCCGACTTCGTCATATTTTTCCCTTCTTTTTCAAGCAGCTAGGTCAGTGCTTCAAAGGTTTTAGCATGCTCTGAGGGTTTTGAACAGCCCATCTACCACACTGATACAAACTCCTTTCTTGCAGAAGATGCAGTGACAAAAATGCAAAGCCGTCCTATCGACACATGACCAGCATCGTTCTGGTCAGATAACCCGCCGGGTTCCAACCGAAAGGATAATCCCCCCCCTCATCCTTGGCGTCACTGGATTTGGTGATGACCTTGTAGCCATTGGCTTTACACTCACGTGCAGCACGCTTGTAGCATTTGTCCCAATCCGACCCCAGCCCCGAACAGTCGATCTCTATACCACTGAGCCCGCGTACCGCATGGGTCTTTACATTGGTCGTACACCCAGCCAAAAGAAGAATCAAAACCACGACACCCAACCTGCTCATGCTCTTCCTTAAGGCAGCTTATGCTGCTTGAATAATGCACCCATTGGGTAAGCCTAGACCCTGACACGGCAGCCAACCCACCTAAGAAAGAGACAACTCATTGCACAGATTGGTTTCTCCGGTACTTCGCTCTGACCTTCTCGAATTTCAGGCATAAAAAAGGGCGACCGAAGTCGCCCTTTTTATGGTCTGACAGAACTTAGTTCTGCTTTTCCATTTGTGCACGCAGCAGGTCACCCAGAGTGGTAGGACCAGCAGCGATATCCGAAGCAGCTGGCTTGTCGCGCAGGCTCTGGATAGCTTCTTTCTCGTCTTCAACGTCTTTCGACTTGATCGAGAGCTGGATTACACGGCTCTTACGGTCAACGCTGATGATCTTGGCTTCAACTTCTTCGCCTTCTTTCAGGACGTTACGCGCATCTTCGATGCGGTCACGGCTGATTTCGGAGGCTTTCAGAGTAGCTTCGATATCGTTAGCCAGGGTGATGATGGCGCCTTTGGCGTCAACTTCTTTTACAACACCCTTAACGATTGCGCCTTTGTCGTTCTCTTGAACGTACTCGGAGAACGTATCGCTTTCCAGTTGCTTGATACCCAGGGAG
>Ga0157371_10000538_pt1 | contig 45105 bp, 45 predicted proteins | sample C45metaG_FD_113462 | JGI IMG/M metagenome (GOLD analysis project Ga0157371, IMG submission 113462) | Corn rhizosphere microbial communities from Kellogg Biological Station, Michigan, USA - C4-5 metaG | ecosystem: Host-associated > Plants > Roots > Rhizosphere > Soil | place: USA: Michigan... | reverse complement strand
GGACTGACAGCCGATATTGGCCGTGACAATGACTTCGGGATGTCCGCTTTCCAGCGCATTGAGCTTGTTGTCGCGCAGTTGCCGGGACAGTTCGGGTTGGGTCAGCGAATAGGTGCCCGCCGAACCGCAGCACAGGTGACTGTCGGCAACCGGCGTGAGGTTGAAGCCCAGGCTCGTCAGAATCGCTTCCACCGCGCCGCCGAGTTTTTGCGCGTGCTGCAAGGTGCAGGGGCAATGGAAGGCCAGGCGCTGGTCGCTATGGACGCCGAGTTTTTCCAGTGGCTCGTCGCGCAGCACTTCGACCAGATCCTTGGCCAGTGCACTGACTTTTCTAGCCTTCTCGGCATAAGTCGCGTCGGTGCTGAGCAGGTGGCCATAGTCTTTGATGAAAGCGCCGCAACCGCTGGCGGTTTGTACGATCGCCTCGGCGCCGTTTTCAATGCTCGGCCACCACGCATCGATATTGCGGCGGGCGCGATCAAGGCCGGCCGCCTGAGCGTCGAGGTGATAGTCCACGGCGCCGCAGCATCCGGCTTCGCGGGCCGCAATGACGCTGATCCCCAGTCGGTCCAGAACCCGCGCGGCGGCCGCGTTGGTATTGGGCGACAGACTCGGTTGCACGCAGCCTTCGAGCATCAGCATCTGCCGGGTGTGGCGTGTAACCGGGCGCGGCTTGGCCGGATAGACGCGGCGAGGCAACTTGATCTGCAAGGTGTTGGGCAGCAACGCACGGAACAGCTGCCCGCTGCTGACCAGTGCCTTGAACAACCCGGGATTGGGCACGACGCTGCGCAGCCCCTCGCGCAACAACCGTTGACCGAGTGGGCGCGGCACCGCCGCATCGACCACTGCCCGGCCGATGTCCAGCAGGTTGTGATAGTCGACGCCGGAAGGGCAGGTGGTTTCGCAGTTGCGGCACGACAGGCAGCGGTCCAGGTGCTGTTGGGTCTTCTGCGTGACTTCGTTACCTTCCAGCACCTGCTTGATCAGGTAAATCCGCCCCCGCGGTCCATCCAGTTCATCGCCCAGCAATTGATAGGTCGGGCAGGTGGCGTTGCAGAAACCGCAGTGCACACAGGTGCGCAGAATGCTTTCGGCTTCTTCGGCGCGGGGCAGTTGGCGGGCGTGTTCGCTCAAGGTGGTCTGCATGGGTCAAAGCTCCGCGTACAGGCGTCCGGGGTTGAAAATCCCCCGGGGATCGAGTTGTTGCTTCAGGTTCCGGTGGTAGCGCAGCAGTGCTGGGGGCAACGGTTGGAACGGGCTGTCGATCAGGCCATGGCTGTAACAGGTCACATGCCCGCCGACTTCTTCCACGATCGAGCGAATGAAGGCTGCCTCTGCGTCAGATTTGAGCCAGCGCTGTGCGCCGCCCCAATCGAGCAACTGACGGCCAGGCAGGGAAAGCCGTGGCGTGTTGTGAGGCACGGACAGGCGCCATAGCGGCTGGTCCTCATCGAAGAAGCTCAATCGATGTTCGTTGAGATCATCCCAATACGAAGCGTCCAGCAACTCGCCGCCGAGTCGGTCATGCGCCGCCGCCACCGAGCCTTCACCGCCCTCAAGTCGCAGGTGCAGTCGCTCGCCATCGTGGCACGCGGCGCTGATCGGCAACGGTTGCTGGCCCCATTCGGCGAGGCGCAGCAAGGCGCGATCACTGTCCATGTCCAGGCTGATGCTCAAGCATTGACGTGGTTTTGGCAGGACCTTGAGTGAGACTTCGGTCACCACGCCCAGCGAGCCGTAGCTGCCCGCCATCAAGCGCGACAGATCGTAGCCGGCGACGTTTTTCATGACTTCGCCACCAAAGCGCAAATGCTTGCCGTGCCCGGTGATAACCCGTGTGCCAAGGACGAAGTCCCGGACCGATCCCGACCACGGCCGTCGCGGGCCCGATAATCCAGCGGCAATCATCCCGCCCACGGTGGCGCCGTCGCCGAAGGAGGGCGGTTCACAGGGCAACATCTGCTGCGCCGCGTCCAACACCTCAGCCAGTTCTGCCAACGGGGTGCCACAGCGGGCGGTGATCACCAGCTCGGTCGGGTCGTAGCTGACGATGCCTCGGTGGCTGCGCGTGTCGAGCACTTCGCCCGCCACGATGCGCCCCAGGAACGCCTTGCTGTTGGCGCCTTGAATGCGCAACGGCGTGGCGTTTTGCAGTGCCTGGTTGACCTGCTCCAGCAGAGAGGTGCTGTCGTCGAAATCGAGTTCGCGGCGCATCAGAATCGCTCCAGTTCAGGGAAGGGCATTTGCCCCATGTGAACGTGCATGGCGCCAAACTCGGCGCAGCGGTGCAGCGTCGGGATGTTCTTGCCGGGGTTGAGCAGGCCGCTTGGATCGAAGGCGGCTTTGACGGCATGGAACACGGTCAGCTCGTCGCTATTGAACTGCGCGCACATCTGATTGATTTTTTCGCGGCCCACGCCGTGTTCACCGGTAATGCTGCCGCCGACCTTCACGCACAATTCGAGGATCTTGCCGCCCAGGGCTTCAGCGCGATCGAGCTCACCCGGTTGGTTGGCATCGAACAAAATCAGCGGGTGCATGTTGCCGTCACCGGCGTGGAAGACGTTGGCCACGCGCAGGTCGTACTCGGCCGACAACGCCGCGATCGCGTGCAGCACGCCTGGCAGTTCGCGGCGCGGGATCGTCCCGTCCATGCAGTAATAATCCGGGGAGAGACGGCCCACCGCCGGAAAGGCGTTCTTGCGTCCGGCCCAGAAGCGCACACGTTCGGCTTCATCGCGAGCCTGGCGGACTTCGGTGGCGCCGGCCTGTTCCAGCACCTGGCGCACGCGGTCGCAGTCATCATGAACGTCGGCTTCTACACCATCGAGCTCGCACAACAGAATGGCCTCGGCGTCGACCGGGTAACCAGCGTGAATGAAGTCTTCGGCGGCGCGAATGGCCAGGTTGTCCATCATCTCCAGGCCGCCCGGGATGATGCCGGCGGCAATAATGTCACCCACTGCGCGGCCAGCCTTCTCAACGGAATCGAACGCCGCCAACAGCACCTTGGCGGTCTGCGGTTTGGGCAGCAGTTTGACCGTGACCTCGGTGATGACACCGAGCATGCCTTCGGAACCGGTGAACAACGCCAGCAGATCGAAACCCGGAGAATCGAGCGCCTGGGAACCCAGGCTCAGGTGTTCGCCGTCGACGGTGAGGATGTCGACCTTGAGCAGGTTGTGCACGGTCAATCCGTACTTCAGGCAATGCACGCCGCCGGCGTTTTCCGCCACATTACCGCCGATTGAGCAGGCGATCTGGGAGGACGGGTCCGGCGCGTAATACAAGCCAAACGGCGCGGCCGCCTGGGAAATCGCCAGGTTACGCACCCCCGGCTGAACCCGGGCCGTGCGGGCGGCAGGGTCGATGTGCAGGATGTTGTTGAAGCGCGCCATCACCAGCAGCACGCCTTTTTCCAGCGGCAATGCACCGCCGGACAAACCGGTGCCGGCACCGCGGGCGACCACCGCGACCTGACGCTCATGGCAGAGTCGAAGCACGCCTTGCACCTCGTCGATGTGGCGCGGCAGCACCACCAGCATGGGCGTGGTGCGGTAAGCGGAAAGTCCGTCGCATTCGTACGGTTTGAGCTCTTCCTGCTGATGCAGGACTTCCAGATCCGGCCATTGCGTGTGCAAGGCTTGCAGCAGCGCATTTTTGTCGACGTCTGGCAGGACTCCGTCAACGCGCTCGTCGTAGAGAATGTTCATCGGTGCACGACACTCGCTTGTTTTTATAAGTGGTCTTTGCGTATGCAACTGACTTGCATCATTGGACTGAGGCGATCTACTGTCTATGTATTGTTTGAGTGGTCGAACCAGTTTTTTAATGATGGTTTTGTTTGATAACCAAAAAAACTGATATTAAACATGGACATAAAATTAATGTTAATGGCATCTGATCGGGCTGGTTGAGCTGGTCATACCAGTTGGAGGTTCTATGGACGGCGCAGGCACCAGCCGTAATCTACAAGTGGCCGATCTGGTCTGTGAACGTATTGAACGTCTGATCGTGGACGGCGTGCTCAAGACTGGACAGCTGTTGCCATCGGAGCGTCGTCTGACGGAAAAGCTAGGCGTTTCCCGCACGGCACTTCGCGAGGGGCTGAAGCTGCTGCGCGCTCGCGGGATCATCGAGACGGAGCAGGGCAAGGGATCATTTGTCGCCAACCTTTCGGGGCATGGTGCTGCATCACCATTGATGCACTTGTTCAGTTCACAGCCTCGAACACTCTATGATTTGTTCGAGGTCCGCAGCTTGCTTGAAGGAGAGTCCGCTCGCCTGGCGGCTCTGCGCGGCACGGACGCTGATTTTGTCCTTATCACCCGCAGCTACGAAGCCTTGGTCGATGCCCACTCGCGATCTTTGGAAGCATCCGAACACGCTCGGCTCGATCATGCCTTCCATCTCGCAATCTGCGAGGCTTCGCATAATCCTGTGCTGGTGCAAACCTTGCGTTCGCTGACGGATTTGCTGCTCAACACGGTGTTCGCGTCGGTCAACAACCTCTATCACCGAGAACCGCAAAAGCGTCAAATCGATCGTCATCACGCACGGCTCTACAACGCAGTGATCGGCCGGATGCCGGAGCAGGCACGAAAAGCGGCCATTGCGCATATTCAGAGCATCTGCGAAAACCTCAAGGAAATTGAAGGCGAAGAACAACGTTTGATTCGAGCCACATTGCGACTTGAGGGATGGGCGTAATGCAGCACCTGGATCATTTATCCTTGCACTTGTTCATTCTGGTCTGTGAGGAAGGCACCATTGTGCGCGCCGGCGAACGGGCATTCATTGCGCCATCGGCTGTCAGTAAACGTATTTCCGACATCGAGGCGCGATTTGGTACACCGCTGCTAAAACGCAGCAAGCGCGGAGTTGAACCCACTCCGGCGGGGTTGGCGCTGCTGCGGCACGCTCGGTCTCTGACGCGGGCGATGGAGCGGCTCGATAGCGAGCTCAGCGAATATGCTGAAGGCGCCCGAGGACATGTTCGGGTATTGGCAAATATCTCGTCAATTATGGAGTTTCTGCCGGAAGAACTGTCTGACTTCATGCTCGAGCACCCAAGAATCCAGGCCGACATCGAAGAGCGTTTCAGTCCCGATGTGGTGCGAGGAGTGGCCGAAGGAAATGCCGATTTGGGCATTTGTCGACGATCAATGGCCGTGGGCGATCTAGAGTTTCTGCCCTATCGACAGGATCATCTGGCCGTCGTCGTAGGAGCAAATCATCCATTGGCTGATCGCACCAGTATTGCGTTTGGAGAGACCCTCGCCTTTGATCACTTGGGGTTGTCCGCTTTCGCCACGCTGAATAACTTTATGCGTAATGAAGCGACGCAGCATGGCCATGAGCTGCGGTTTCGCTCCTATGTGTCGTCGTTCGATGCAGCATTCCGCTTGGCGCAATTTGGGTTGGGACTTGCTGTATTCCCTCTGGAAGCGGTGGCTCGGTACGCACCGTTGTTTGAATTGCGCATCATTCCTCTGACCGACGATTGGGCGTTGGGTGAGTTTGTGATCTGTGTACGTGATCGGGATGCGCTGTCGCTGTCGGCACGGCGGTTGCTGGATCATCTGCTTTTGCGCGCTCCACCGCTGCAATCCCGGCCCTGATCGCATCCATCGCGGTTGACGATGGATCAACCCGTAAATGACGTCTTTTCGCTAAACCTATGGCTCTCTAATCTGAAATCACGCTTCAGCCTGTGAGAGCTTTTTCATGAAAACAATAACAATCAACGAAGTCGGTATGCGTGATGGTTTGCAAAGCCTTCAAGCCGTTATGTCTACGTCTGCTAAACGACAATGGATCGATGCCGCCTATGCCGCTGGCGTGCGTTACATGGAAGTCGCGTCTTTTGTGCCCGCCAAATTGTTGCCGCAGATGGCCGATGCCAAAGAAGTCGTAGCCCATGCCTTAAGTTTTCCGGGGCTGGTCGTCACGGTCCTGGCGCCTAACCTACGCGGCTGTCGCGATGCGCTAGAGTCCGGTGCCCACCGTATCATTGCGCCTATCTCCGTCAGTGCGGCCCATAGCCTGGCTAACGTGCGTCGCACTCCGCTGGAAATGGTCGAAGAGTTGGCGCGGATGTGCCAACTGCGCACTGAATTTGGCTTGCACAATGTTCAAGTGATTGCCGGAATGTCTGTAGCCTTCGGCTGCACCCGCCAGGGTGATGTGCCATTGAGCGACCTCTGCGAGTTAACCGGGCACGTACTGGAAGCCGGTTGCGATCTGGTTTCCTTGGGTGATACCACGGGCTACGCCAATCCCGGCCAAGTGGCGACCACCTTGCAAGCCGTTCGCGCCATTGCTGGTGACAGGCTCAGGGCTGCGCACTTCCACGACACTCGAGGTCTGGCACTTGCCAATAGCCTGGTAGCCGTTCAGCAAGGTATCACCGAGCTCGATTCGTCATTGGCCGGGCTCGGCGGTTGTCCGTTCGCTCCTGGTGCTTCCGGCAATGCCGTCACTGAAGACCTGGTGTTCATGCTGCAGAGCATGGGCTACGAAACTGGCATCGACCTGACCGCCCTGATCGCCTCACGGGACGTGCTTCGCGATGCGTTGCCGCACGAAACCCTCTACGGCTGCATTGCCCGCGCCGGTCTGCCACTCAATTACGCGTCAGCTACCAGTCGCACCTGAACCTGTCCGATCGAGGGAACAATAATGTCCAGGCTTCCATTGGACGGCATTCGTGTCGTCGAAATTTCGCACATGGTGATGGGTCCGACCTGCGGGATGATCTTGGGTGACCTCGGTGCCGAGGTGATCAAGATAGAACCGACCCGGGGAGACGGCACGCGCCGTCTGTTGGGTGCAGGTGCAGGTTTTTTTCGCACGTTCAACCGCAACAAGCAGTGTATTGCGATCGACGTCAATACTCCGCAAGGGCGAGACGCGGTGTTGGAGCTGATCGACACAGCGGACGTATTCATCGAGAACTTCAAGCCCGGCCGCATGCAGGAGATTGGCTTCGGTTACGCGGCAATTCGTGAGCGTAACCCGCGCATCATCTACGCCTCGCACAAAGGCTTTCTCAAAGGCCCATACGACAATCGCCTGGCCCTGGATGAAGTTGTGCAAATGATGGCAGGCCTGGCCTATATGACCGGCCCGGTAGGTAGACCCCTGCGTGCCGGTAGTTCGGTAAATGACATCATGGGTGGCATGTTCGGTGCCATCGGTGTGCTTGCTGCGCTCAACGATCGTAATGCCACCGGTGTCGGTCGTGAGGTGCAAAGCGCACTTTATGAAAACTGCGTATTGCTCGCCGCCCAGCATATGCAGCAATACGCTGTGACAGGCCAGGCCGCCGCGCCTATGCCAAATCGTATAAGTGCATGGGCCATTTACGACGTATTTGAGTTCGCGAATGGGGAGCAGATGTTTGTCGCCGCCACCGGTGAAGGCCAATGGAACGCTTTGTGCCAGTTGCTGGGCCAGACCGCACTGCTAGACGACCAGACCCTCGCTACCAACAATGATCGCGTGCTGCAGCGGCCACGCCTTCTGGCTCACCTGGCTGAAGTCTTTGCCACCATGGACGCTCAAGCGCTGGCTCTGGAGCTTGAGGCCAACAGCATTCCGTTTGCACCGATTCGACGTCCCGAAGAGCTGTTCGAAGATCCTCATCTGCTGCAAAGCGGCGGCCTGGCGAATCTTGAACTCGAAGACGGATCGTTCACCGCTATGCCGTTGCTGCCGTTGTCCCTTGATGGAGAACGCCTGCAACCCCGCCGATCGATTCCGCGCATCGGAGAACATACACATAAGGTCATGCGCGAGTTGGGTTACAGCGACGAGCACATTGCTGAATTGTGTGCGGCGGGCGTTTTGAAAACCGACGTTCAAGTCTGAGGAAGCAGCAATGGCTATCTATCAGTTCGATGCGCTTATTCCTGTCATCCATGCCGAAACGTTCATCGCGGAAGACGCCACCGTCATCGGCAATGTCACCCTGGAACAGGGCGTCAGCGTATGGCCCCAGGCCGTTCTGCGTGGTGACAACGATCCGATTCGCATTGGTCAGCACAGTAATGTGCAGGAAGGGGCGGTGTTGCATGCTGACCCCGGATTTGCGCTGACGGTCGGCGAGGGCGTCACCATCGGGCATCAGGCCATGTTGCATGGTTGCACTATCGGCGATGGAGCGCTGATTGGGATACAGGCCGTTGTGCTCAATGGTGCGGTTATAGGCAAGAACTGCCTCGTCGGTGCAGGTTCGATTGTCACTGAAGGCAAGGTGTTCCCAGACAATTCACTAATACTCGGTGCACCAGCCAAAGTCGTGCGCGAACTGACACCTGAAGCGATTGCCGGCATGCAGAGAAACGCTGCTGACTATGTCACCAAAGGGCACATGTACAAATACAAACTGATTCGAATCAGCTGAACCCATTGAGCGAGGTCCTTAAAGGACGTTGCCTCTCTCCAATAATTACAACAATGGAGAAACATCATGGTTGCCTTGACTGGTGAAATTGCGCTTGCGCGCAATGAAGAAACGATCAACGAGCTGTTGCTTTATCGGCGTGTGGCTTGGCGCATCATGCCGCTAGCCATTATCTGCTTTCTATTCTCCTATTTTGACCGGATCAACATTAGCTTCGCCAAGACCCAGATGCAGCATGAATTGGGCTTGTCGGATGCAGCCTATGGTCTGGCAGCGAGCATGTTTTTTATCGGCTACGTGCTGTTCGAAGTACCCAGCAGCCTGGGCCTGAAACGTTACGGTGCGCCCGCCTGGATCTGCCGGATCATGGTTTCCTGGGGCTTGGCTACCGCAGCGATGATGTTCGCTTACACCCAATACACGCTCTACTTTTTGCGCTTTCTGATCGGCGTGATGGAGGCTGGTTTTGGCCCGGCGATTCTGTTTTACCTCGCTTGCTGGTTTCCCAAAAAACATCTGGCAAAAATGAACGGCCTTTGGTTCCTGTCAGTACCCCTCGCAGGCGCCGTCGGCGGTCCCGCGGCGGGGATCTTGTTGGGCACGATGGATGGCGTTTTCGGCCTCGCCGGCTGGCACTGGCTGTTCCTGATGTCTGGCTTGCCATGTGTGGTACTGGGCGTGCTGGTACTGTGGAAACTGGACCGGGATATCGAATCGGCCAAATGGCTGAGTCGTGGAGAGAAAGACCTGCTGGCGGCCAATCTCGAGCACGACAAAGCCAACCAGAAGCCAATACTTGGGTCATTGTGGAGGGTGCTGTTGACGCGGGAGGTCGCGATCATGGCGTTCATCTATTTCGTGATCAAGACTGCTTCCTACGGCCTGAATTTTTGGATGCCGCATCTGATCAAATCCTCTGGTGTTCAAAGCCTGTTGTGGATTGGGATGCTTTCGGCTTTGCCTTACATCGTCGCCTGCATCGGCATGATCTGGCTGACCCGGCGTTCGGATCGTACTGGTGAGCGTAAGACTTACCTTGTCTGGTGCCTGATTGCGGCCGCGGTCGGCTACCTGTTGGCTTGCCTGTACTCCGACTCGTCGTGGGCCATGATGGCTGCGCTGGTTTTGGCAACCGCTGGCACGTTCATCGCTATCCCGATCTTCTGGACGATTCCTCAGTCGACCTTCTCGGGATTGGCAATCGCTACCGGGACAGCAGCAATCAATTCCGTAGCTCAACTGAGCGGCATGATTGCACCGGTGATGGTGGGCAAGATTAATGATGTTACCGGGAGTACCTACATGGGCATGCTCTCCATCGCACCACTCATTCTGATCGCGTGCTTCATCGTCATGCGCTACGTCAAGAATCCCAAATCCTGACGAGATTGCTCATCCGCTTCCATTCCTGACAATAACAATAAGAAAGGCAGAAACATGACTTTAATGACCACCAAGCGGGCATCGCTGATGCTCGCGACACTTTGCTGCGCTTCTCATTCGGCGGTTTATGCAGGTTTTATTGACGATGGAAAAGGCAGCCTGGAGCTGCGTAATTTCTATTTTGATCGTGATTTCCACGGTGATTCCGCAACCCAGTCCAGACGCGACGAGTGGGCCCAAGGTTTTATGTTGAAGTTGCAATCCGGTTTTACACCAGGACCGGTTGGATTTGGCCTGGATGCCGTGGGCATGTTGGGCATCAAACTCGATTCGTCTCCGGATCGTTCTGGTACGGGGCTATTGCCACGTGGAGCTGATAAGCGGGCTGTCGATGAGTATTCAAAGGCCGTTGGCACGTTCAAGGCCAAACTCTCGGAAACGGAGGCTCGAGTAGGTGGTCTCAGCCCTCAGCTGCCATTGCTTGCTTCCAACAACAGCCGGCTATTTGCGCAGTGGTTCAACGGCGCTCAAGTAGTGAGCAAGGATTTGGACAAGTTTACCTTCACGGTCCTGAAGGTCGACTCAACCAAGTTACGGGACTCTACCGACTTCGAAGACCTGACGGCGATGGCACAGCAGGGTGCTTACTCGACGACCGTCACCAGCGACCGGTTGTACTACGCGGGGGTTGACTATCAGCCGTTGAAAAGTCTGACGTTGAGCTTGCATACCAGTCAGCTTGAGGATTTGTTTCAGCGTAATTTCGCCGGATTCAAATACAAGATTGAAGCGGGCCCAGGTGAGGCATTTACCGAGTGGCGTTATTTTTCCGCCAAGGAGCAAGGCCGAGACTTGCTTGGCAAGGTCGATAACCGAACCTTGAGCACAAACTTCGGTTATTCGATTAAGGGTCACACCTTCAGCGGTGGCTACCAGAAAGTAAGCGGAGACACGGCTTACGCATATGTGGGCGGCACTGACACCTATCTGTTCAGCGAGCAGCAAATCAGTACGTTCGCATTGGAAAATGAACGCGCCTTGATGATGCGCTACGACTACGATTTCGCTGCACTTGGAATTCCCGGACTGACATTCAATGTGCGTTATGTAAAGGGGGATCAGGTAGATCCCGCGCATATCAGCAGCGTCAAGGCCAGGGGCTTGCGTGCCTCGGGTGGAGAGGGTGAAGAATGGGAGCGCACGACTGACCTCAGCTATGTAGTCCAGTCAGGCACTTTCAAGAATGTTTCGCTGCGCTGGCGTAACGCAACAATGCGCTCGAACTTCGCGGATGCGGCGGATGAAAACCGCATCATCGTGGGCTACACCTTCGCGTTCTAGCCAATTGTTTTCAACCGAATCGGCCGCTGCCTCAAGCTCATCCCTTGCTCTCAGGAAACATGCATCCGCCACTGCGGACCAGCGCCTTCAACTCTTCGCTCACCTGCGTGGGGTCTTGAGTTAAACGGGTCACGAATTCCTCGAGGTCCCGTGCGTACGACTTCGAATCGTGCTTCGCGCTCCAAAGAACGATGTTGAGCACGATGGGAATGAGGTCCAGGCCTTTCTCTGTCAGCGTGTAGAAATCCTTGCGCCTGTCGTCGGGGTTGGGTGCCTTCGAGAGAACGCCTTGTCCTTCAAGGAAGGCAAGGCGGGACGCAAGGACATTGGACGCGATGCCTTCTTCCGATTTCAGGAACTGGCCATACGTCTTCTTACCCGCAAAAACGATATCGCGAATGATCAAGAGCGACCATCGGTCGCCGAAGATCTCCACGCCATAGTTCACTGCGCAATGGGACCGAATGTCTTCTTTAGATGTGGTTTTCATGGCGGGGATCTTAACATCGCTTGCATGGTGCAAGTAAATTCCTGTTATTCGCTTGCGTTTTGCAAGTGAGGCGACCAGCATGGTTAGGACATTGAACGCGAATACCCAGCCGTAAAGGAGATCCCCATGTACGACACAACCAAGTTATCCGAGTTGCTCCAGTTCGCACGCGTGGATGCAGGCTCCACCGTCATCGACGTTTACCCAGGCGACGGCGAGTGGACCCGTCTGTTCTCCGACACCGTGGGACCGAAAGGACGGGTCTACAGCTTCGTGCCAGCCGAAGTCGCCCACTTCAAGAACGATCCGCTCGGCAGCATGCAGGCGCTCGCGAAGGAGCCGGGCCGGGAGAATGTCGAAGCCGTCTCCGCCGACCTCACCGCGATGCCAGAGGTCACGCAACCGGCGGATGTCCTGTGGCTGCACCTGTTCTACCACGATCTCCACACTGATCTGATGAAGGCGAGGGGCGCCACGGCCGCCGACTTCAATCGAGCCGTCTATGAGCAGCTGAAGCCTGGTGGGGCCTACGTCATCATCGACCACGCCGCCGCCATCGGGACGGGCGCGAGCAATGCCCAGTCACTGCATCGGATTGAGTCCGCATCCGTTCGCAAGGAGGTGGAAGCGGCCGGTTTTGTACTGGACGCGCAAAGCACTTTGCTCGCGAACAAGGACGATCCGCACTCGATCAAGGCGTTCGATCCCGCCATCAAGGGCGAGACCGATCGCTTCGTCTATCGGTTCGTGAAGCCCTGACAGGTCACGACGCCGTCTTCATGGGAAGGGGTCGATAGTAGCAGTCGACCAGGTGGCTTGGACAAGGCCATTCTGGTCGCGAGGTTTCTGATCTCGGGAAAGATACATCCGCGATTGCGGACCAGCGCCTTCACCTCTTCGTTGACCTGTCTGGGGCTTGGACTTAGTCGAGCCACCACCTCCCCTATGATCGAGGGCGACCACCGGTCGCCGAAAATCTCCACGCCATAGTTCACTGCGCCAATGGAGCCGAATGTCTTCTTTAGATATTGATTTCATTGGCGATTCTTAACATTGCTTGCATCGAGCAAGTAAATTTCCGCAATTCACTTGCGTTTTGCAAGTGAAACGACCAGCATGGCTTGTAGGTTGAACGCAGTCGCCGGATCACGCCGGCAGTCCTTGAATGGTCAACCCATATCTGTAAGGAAACTGCACATGAGCACTATCAGCATCATCGGCTCAGGTGGCATGGCCGCAGCGATCGGCGGCCTTGCCGCCAACGCCGGACACACCGTCGAGGTGATGAGTCGTGACGCCGCCAAGGCGCGGGCGCTGGCCGAGCAGATCGGAGCTGGCGCGACGACAGGAACGTTCGGCACCGCCCCGGCCGGGGATATTGTGATCCTGGCGGTTCCCTATTCAGCGGTTCTCGAGGTGGTGAAGCAGTACGGCGAAGAATTGGCAAGGCAAGCTTCTTGTCGACATCACCAACCCCGTCGCCCCTGACTTCAAAAGCTTTGTGACCCCTGAGGACAGTTTCGGCGCGCAGGAAATCGCCAGAGCTGCGCCAGCCGGCGCCGAAGTCATCAAGGCGTTCAACACCCATTTCTCCCACGTCCTGGCTGCCGGTCCTGTCGAAGGCCACTCGCTGGACGTGTTCATCGCTGGAGACGACGCGCAGGCGAAGGCACGCGTCTCGGCATTCATAGAAAGCCTCGGACTGCGCCCGATGGACGTCGGGTCGTTGCTCATGGCGCGAACGCTGGAGCACGCCTGCCTGCTTTCGCTGGGCCTCACCGCCCACTCCGTCAAGCACACGCACTTCTCAATCGGCGTCAGCCTTCTCGGCTGACCGCACCCGCAGCACCATTTTTTATCTCACTGACAAGGAACACCAACATGCGCGTTTTCGTTACTGGCGGGACCGGCCATTCCGGTCCATACATCATTTCCGACCTCATCGCTGCCGGCCACGAGGTCACCGCTTTGGCACGGTCAGACAGCGCGGCGGAGGCGATCACTGCGCTCGGCGCAAAGGTGCGTCGCGGTGATCTCGATGATCTCGAGGGGCTCAAGGAGGCCGCTGCAGCCGCCGACGGCGTGATCCACGTCGCGCACCGACAAGACCTGCTTCCGGTCGGCGGGATCGACGCTGTTGCCGCAGCGGAGGTTCAGATCATGCTCGCATACGGTGATGCACTGGCTGGAACGGGAAAGCCGCTGGTCGTGTCGGGCAGCATCGGTTCGCCGACTAACGAGGGCTGGCCGGTTCCTGGGCCACTCCAGAGTCGACCGGCGACCGAGGAGGACCCGGCTCTTTCTCCGGCTGGCGATCAATATAAGGGCTCGCTGCGCGTCCGGAACATCGTGGAGCTGACTGCAATCGGTCTCGCAGAGCGGGGCGTGCGGTCTTCGGTCGTGCGCATTTCTGAAATCATGCACAGCTCAACCGACAAGGCCGGATTCCTTCAGGTCCTGATCGGGCAAGCAAAGGAAAAGGGCGTCGTTGGCTACCCCGGCGAAGGCTCCAACCGGTGGGCGGCAGTGCATGCCCGCGACCTCGCTACCCTGTTCCGCCTGGCGCTGGAGAAGAGTCCCGCTGGCAGATCCTGGCATGCGGTTGCTGAAGGAGCTATCCCGTACCGCGAGATCGCGCAGGCCATTGGCAGCCGTCTGAACCTTCCGGTCGTGCCCATTCCTGTGGACGTAATGATGGGGCCGGGTTTCTTCGGCTTCCTAGCGAACCTGGTGACGCTGGATACCCCGGCGTCGAACGCTATCACGCGCCAGATGCTCGGCTGGACACCAACGCAGCCCGGCCTGTTTGCCGATATGGACAACGGCCACTACTTCCCTGTCGCCTGAGTGAGCTGAGGCTGTTCGCCGGGTCGCAACGAGCCCGGCACCCACGGAATATTAACCGGGGGAAGCCCGTTCAGAGATTGCGGGCAAGACCCCAACTCATTTGGAGATTACACATGAGCACCATCAGCATCATTGGTTCAGGAGGCATGGCTGCGGCCATCGCCGGTCGTGCCGCCAAAGCAGGACACACCGTCGAGGTGGTCAGCCGCGACCCTGCCAAAGCGCAGGCGCTGGTCGACAAGCTCGCAGCCGGAGCGACCACCGGCACCTATGGGGCCGCTCCTTCCGGCGACATCGTCATCCTCGCCGTGCCGTACACCGGTGCGGCGTCGGTGGTGGCCGATTACGGGGACGCGCTGGACGGCAAGGTGATCATCGACATCACCAACACGGCCTCGCCGGACCTCACGGGCCTCGTTTCTCCCGCCGGCAGTTCTGGTGCGCAGGAAATCGCCAGGATCGCCCCCGCCAGCGCGCATGTCGTGAAGGCATTCAACACCCTTTTCGGCCACGTCCTTGCCAAGGGAGGCCCCCTCGACGCGTTCATCGCCGCCGACGATTTGGAGGCCAAGGCGCGCGTCTCGACATTCATCGAAAGTCTCGGGCTACAACCGTTGGATGTCGGTGGCCTGCACATGGCCCAGACGCTCGAGGCGCTCGGCCTGATGATGATCGGCCTGGCCAAAAACGGCGCCGGCACTTGGGACATCGCGTTGAAAGTCGATATCGGTTGAATCACCGACACCATGCTCCTCACCGGCAGGTCCACAAGGTATCTGATCAGAACGGACGCGATCAGATGCGAGAGAAACGGAGAGATTTCGATGAACACACAAAAGAATGTCCAGGTTGTTAAGGACTTCTTCACTGCAATGGGCCGCAGCGATAGGCAAGGTCTGCTGGCGCTGACTTCCGAAGATATTGAATGGATCATTCCGGGCGAGAACTGGCCGCTGGCTGGCACGTATCGCGGGCAAGCGGGATTGGCAGAACTGCTTCAGAAGGCTTCCGACAAGATGGAAACATCCGTCATGGAGTTCCACGAGTACGTGGCGCAGGGTGACCGGGTTCTGGTCCTCGGCTTCGCCAAGGGGAGAATCAAAGCGACGAATAAAACGTGGGAGGACGATTGGGTCTTCGCCATTACCGTGCGAGATGGAAAGCTGACGAACATCCGGGAATATATCGATACGCAAGCACTGGCGCGGGCCTCCAAGATGGATGCCGGCTCCAGGCCCTGACGCGAAGTGTGCCTCCTTCTTCTCGGATTGGATTGCTAAACCAGCTGGCGGATCCCCAGAGACAAAATCAAACCACCGCACAGTCGATCAATTGCTTTTTTTCTCCCTTGATACCCGGCAGCAATCCTGGGTTGCGAAAGAGCGATTGCGACCATTCCATACCAGGTCATTGAGACCACCACCACAACTGCCAGCATCGACAAAAAGGTGCCCGGCGAAACGTGGGTGGGCGCTGCTGCTGAAAAGACAGCGGCATAGAAAGCCATGGACTTGGGGTTGCCAATATTGGTGATCACCCCCTGAATAAAAGACTGCCTGCAACTTCCGGCGACGGCATCATTTGACGAGCCAGGCGCATTCTTCCCCGCGTTGATCAGCAGTCGGAATCCGAACCATATCAGGTAGGCCGCCCCCAGAACCTTTACAAGAAGCGAAGCCCAGGGCAGCGCGGCAAATACAATCCCGAGACCTGCAATTGCACAGGTGGACCAGAACAAGTTAACCAGCACGATACCCGCCACCAAGGCCAGAGCTTCTGACCTAGTAGCCGCCACCGCTTTATGGACTACTGCGACGAAGTTTGGCCCGGGGATAACGACACCAGCCAGGTAGACCAGAAAAACTGTCAAAACGGCGGAACCATCGATCATGTGCTTCCTCGCGAGTCCTGTGGACGGTGATCGTCACCGGTGAAATGTACCAAGAGAAAGGTCGCTTGTGACCTCAATGTCCAAAGTCTTCGCCCTTCGGATCAGCATGCCAACGGTAGTGACCTAAAGAGGCGACTTAATGTTGTGTTGGATCTCCAGCATCCTGAACGTCACTTTTCCGCCCTCGGTGGGATAGCCGGTGTTGTCCTGCACATACGCGCCCGCTTTGAAATACAGTGGTTTGGTCTTCCAGCTCGGGTCGATGGTGGTTCTCCAGTTGTTTCCTGCTGCGCTGATGCCCAGCGCGCCCTTCGGACTGAGGTGGATCTGGTAGGAAAAGTTGCAGTCGAGCGGCACACCCGTCGCAATGGTAATGACCTGGCCCTCTTCATCGTCGGGGCGCATGCGCACCTTGACGACAATGTTTCCCGTCGAAGCCGACGTTTTGTATTGGTATTCCAGTTTCACCATCGGGTTGTTGCTGTCCTTGTTGTGAATCTGACCTATCACGATCTTGCCGGTGCTGGGCACCTGATTGATGCTCAGACTCGCCCGCAGAATGTTATCTGCCGCTGAATACTGCCAGTTGCGCACCGTTCCATCGCTATAGGTTTCCCGCAACTCGCTACGCGGGTAAATAGCGTTGGCCGTCTTGGAACCGGTCACCGGTGCCCAGAAGGAAAGGGTAGTGGCTTCAGAACTGAAATACTGGTCTTTGAAGCCTTGCGCCAATCGAGGCGTTTCTATGGTGGCCGGTGGGCTGCCTTCAGGGATGCTCAAATTCCAAGTGGCGAGGTCGATCATGTCAATAGTCCTGTATGCGGGGAATGCTGCGGCCACGGTTGCGCTCGAACCAACGCTATTGAGCTGTGTCAATTGGGTCTGCTGATTTGGAAATCCGTATGGCGGTAGATTGACGTCAAATGTTCGTCGAGGTGGTTGGTGCAGGCTTTGTGCCTGCGAGGGGCACCGTTCGTCGGCTATGTTGGGGGTTGATTGAACTAATCCATCTGGCTTGGCTGCAACAGCGAAGGGCTAAGCCATCAGCGGTGTACGGGACGGCCAGGACGAGTGCCTTCTGTCGACGGTAGAGGCCGCACGGCAATCGTTTTTTGCTGGCCCGCTTCCCTGTGGTGCAGCAGAGCGGCAGCTATCTACTAGCCAGGAAAGTGCCGGCGCAGCTGCAGGGCAACGACGTAAACGCCAGACGCCAGGCGCTGTCTTAACAGCGGGTAGGCCAAAGGGGGCAACCATGACAACGCACAAATTAGTCGTTAAAGACTTGCAGTTGAACGTTTCAATCCGTGGCCAAGGCTCACCGCTGCTCTTGCTCAACGGCCTGGGTGGTTTGATTCGTACCTTCGATCCCCTGCGCGATGAACTGGTGGACTACAGGACAATTACGTTGGACGTGCCCGGGGTCGGCAAATCGCAAATGCCCCGCTGGCCGATGCGTCTGCCGCGCCATGCCGACCTGATAGCCGAGCTGCTCAAGCAATTGGGAATCGACCAAGTCGATGTGTTCGGCGTGAGTTGGGGTGGAGCGTTGGCGCAAGAATTCGCCCTGCGTCACCCGAGCATGGTGCGTCGGCTGATCCTCGCGGCGACGTCGGCCGGCCCGGCGATGCTGGTGAAGCCCGCCGACATCCTGGATTTTTTTGGCAGGCGCAAAGGCGCCAAACTGCGCATGCAAGAAGGCTCGCGCAATTCGATACAGACGCTGCTGCGCTTCGGTGTGGTGAATGGCATGCTCACGGTCAACCCTCGATCCTATTACCATCAGCTCACCGCCTTGGTCGGCTGGACCAGCCTGCTGCGTCTGTTCCGTCTGCGCCAGCGCACGCTGATCCTCACTGGCGAACGCGACCACCTGGTGCGGCTGTACAACGCGCACATCCTGTGCCAAACCATTCGCCGTGCCGAACTGCACGTCCTGCAGGGCGAGGGGCATTTTTTCGTGGTGACCAGCGCCAGGCGAACCGCCGAAGCGATACGCGAATTCCTCTGCCAGCAGCACGGCGATGAAGAGCTTGCATCGATAAGTGAAAAGGGAACACCCATTAGCCAGTCTCAGATGACTGTTTTTGGCCGATTTTTGCCATTCACTTAGACCAGCCGAGCGCCGCCGTCGATGTTCAGCGTGGCGCCGTTCATAAACGTGTTGGTCATCAGGAAAACGGTAGCGGCGCCTGCTTCAGTGGCGGTGCCCACGCGATGCAGTGGCAGCGACTGCTCCCATGCGCTGACGTACGCATCGCGCCCCTCGCCCAAGGCTTTGCTAAAGAGGGGGGTGTTGATCGGTCCTGGGGACAGCGTGTTGACACGAATGGGCGCCAGCTCCAGGGCCAGGCCACGTGCCAACGCTTCCATTGCAGCCGAAGCGGCAGCGAGCACGGCAGTGCCATGAGCATTGGGCCTGTCGGCCAAACAGCCAGAGATAAAGGTGATGGAGCCGTCCTTGGACAACCGATCCCCGAGAGCGCGAATGGCGTGCACAGAAGCCCACATCCGCTCTTCAAACGCCCGACGCAGGTAATCGATTTCAGCGTCCAGAATCTTGCCCGCCACAAATGTGCCGGCGAGTAGAACCAGATGATCCACGTGCGGGATGTCCGCCAAGGCGGTGTAGATGGCTTCGCTATCGGTGACATCAGCGGCACGCCAGCCGGCGAGTCCGTATTCCAGAGCCGCTTGCTCGGCACGCTCGGCATTGGAACCGATCACAGTCACGGATGCCCCGGCGGCTTTGGCTTGAATCGCGGCTGCTAAACCGATGCCGGACGTGCCGCCGAAAATCACCACGGTGCGGCCTTCCAGTTGGGCGGGAAGCGGTTGGATGAATGCGGATTGGGTAACAGTGGAATGGCTCATGGTCTGTCTCCTTGAGCGCCTTCATGGCGCCGACGGGTAAACACTAAAGGCTCGAGCCAATATTGATAATTAGGGCATATGTCGCTTTACTAGTGCCATGAAGGAACAAATAGGGTTGGACCGCCTTACCGGTCTTATTGCCTTTGCCCGCGCTGCCTCTTTGGGCAGCTATACCGCTGCAGCGCGGGATTTATCAGTATCGCCGTCCGCCATCAGCAAGAGCGTGCAACGCCTGGAGCAGCATTTCGGGCTGAGTTTATTCAGCCGCACCACCCGTTCACTAACGCTGACAGTTGAAGGACGGGATCTGTACGAACGGGCGCTACGGATTCTGCGCGAAGTGGAGGACATCGAGCAGGCCGCAACAGCCTCGCGCGCCGAGCCCTCCGGCACCTTGAAAGTCACAGCGCCACCGCCAATCGGGCTGAACATATTGGCGCCGGCGATTCCCAGGTTTCGCGAGCGTTACCCCAAGCTCGCCATCGACCTGCGCTTGGGCGATCAGTTTGCGGACATCGTTGAGCAAGGTATCGATGTGGCCGTGCGCGTGGGCAACCTGGCCGACTCGCGGCTTATCTCTCGTACGCTGGGACCGCATCGACTGTGCGCTTTTGCCTCACCAGCCTATTTGGCCAAACGCGGCACGCCGCTGGAACTAAGCGATCTGGCCGACCATGACTGCGTGAATTTTCGCTACCAGAGTTCGGGCCAAGCGCTGCGCTGGCCATTCAGCGTGGGGGGCCGAATGGTGGAGATAGCCCCCGACGCATCCATCGTCATCGACGCCAGCGATGCGGTGGCTGCGGTACTTGCCGCCGGCGGTGGCATTGGCATTTCACCCACCTACGTGGCAGCGCCCTATGTCGCTCGGGGAGAGCTGAAGCCGCTCTTTCCGCAGTTCGCGGCCGACCGTTCCTCCATCACGGCCTTGTGGCCAGAAAGCCGTCGGGGAAGCCCGAACGTCAAGGCGTTTGTGGGGTTTCTCAACGAGCTATTTTCCACACCTACCGCGTGGGACGAGATTGTCGCGAAAGGGTAGGAGTCGGTTGAATCCACAGCCACAAACCGTCATCAATATGCTCATCCATTGACCGCACTGGTAACGCCAACGAAGCAGTAATTGGACATGGGCAGAAGGCACTGAAAATTAAGGGGAACGCTCTAGCTCGGTCGTGCCACGCTGGGCAGGTATGTATGATAACGATGCAAGTTTATTTTTACCGACAGTCCATACTCGCAGTCTAGACCCGTCCCGATGAGGCTATTGCATCTGGGCATTTGTATTAAGGCGCCCACTTAATGGCCTATATGTCTCCCAAGCTCAATAGTAAGTCGCCTGAAGTGTTTCACTTGGAGACTAGCGATACCAGTGGCTACGCCGTGGATTGGCACGCCCACGACTGTCATATGCTGCTGTTACCACGCCAGGGTGGGCTATTTCTAACGACCGAAGGTAGCCAGACCTCTCACGTTTCGCGCCAGTCGTTTTCCTTTGTGCCAGCCGACTTTGCACATGCAACCCAAGCGGCTCCGGGGCGGGAGAAACATATGACCTTGTATGTCGACCCCTCATACGTCAAACACCAAGGACAGAAGTCCGGTTACCGCGGTTTCGCCAAACAGGTAAATCGATCGGGGATCTGGCAAGGAACCGAAGCGCTGGAAAGTATCTTGCGCTTGCATGACCAACTTCAGGGCTGTGTATCTACGGAGGCCTTTCAGCGCCAATTACCCCATCTCAATCATCTGCTCTTCGAGGAGTGCACGCGGGTTATCGCTTGTCAGCAGGCACAACCGCAGCCGAGTGAACATCTGCAGCAGGCCACTCTGGTGCGCGAAATACAGCGATACATTCGGGAGAATCTGGAAACAGAGTTGGATATTGAGTCGATTGGGCATGAGTTTCACCTGTCACGGCGTCACCTTACGCGTATTTTCAAAGCGGTTACGGACGAAACCCTGCTGGATTTCACTAACCGCACTCGGGTGGAAACTGCTGCCAGGCTTGTCTCTTGCACCTCACTGTCGATCCTCGAGATCAGTCTGACGGTAGGTCTGGAATCCCCTTCTTACCTTGCCCGATTGTTTAAGCGCTACCTGAGTCTAACTCCGAGCGAGCTGCGCAAAACCCGCTAACGTTCTGGCCCAAACGGGCGCATAGGCGGCCCGATCAAGCGCTTTCGTCAAAGTTATGCCGGCCACAATAGACCTCTTTTTCCATATTTAGAGGTCACGATGAGCGACGTGGACACGGTCGAAGTCTTCAAGCCCAGCCAGGGCGGTGGCTACCCGGCATCTATCGTTATCGATGCTGTTGGATTTAGCGCTGAACAGATCATGACGATCGAAGGCCTCTATCCGCGACTCATAGCGACCAATAACGAGCGAGGCAGACTGAGTTACTGGCAGGAGCGAAAAGCTAAAGAAGTCATGATGGAAAACCTTGATTGCGGCATTCAGATTTCGGCCGTAGCCAACGAGTGTTGCTTGTCACGCAGTCATTTCTCCCGGGCTTTCAAGAATGCTACGGGCCACTCTCCACGTGATTGGTTTCAGCTTGCAAGATTGACCCGAGCCAAAGTACTCCTGGAGCAAACTGATTTTTCTATTTCTCAAGTAGGCCTGGAGTGCGGGTTTGCAGATCAAGCCCATTTCTCCAATATATTTTCCCGCAGATTTGGTATGCCCCCGGGAAAGTGGCGCGCAAAGGAAAAGCCTTAGCCATAGGGGCTGGATTCCTTCTTCAGCATGCGGCTAAGGCCAAAGCGTCGCGTTCGGCGAAGATGCTTGCCATTTCCGCCGCGTTTTCGGTTCCCCAAGTGCACAGAGGGATGATCGCTTCAGCCAGGCTGCGACCGATCGGGGTCAGCGTGTAGTCCACGCGTGGCGGCACTTCTTTGTAGTCGTTCCGCGCCAGCACGCGGTCGGCTTCCAGATCCTTCAATTGCTGGATCAGCACCTTGTCGCTCACGCCCGGGATCAAACGTTTGAGTTCGCCGTAGCGCTTCGGGCCGTCGCGCAGGAAAAACAAGACCAGTGGTTTCCACTTGCCCGAGATGATGCGTAGCGTGGCGTTGAGCCCACAACCGGTGCCGCAGATTTCAGAATTCGTCGTCATTTTTTGATACTTACCAAAAGGTGCATACTTGCCCTTAGGTTATCAGAGCCGCATCCTCGTTCTCAAGCAAGCAATTTCCTGCTTGGGTAAAACTCCAACGAAGGATGCACGACATGACCAGATTGAATGGAAAGACCGCCGTGATCACCGGCGGCGCTACTGGCATCGGCCTCGCCGCAGCAAAGCGCTTCATCGAAGAGGGCGCTTTCGTCTTCATCTTCGGTCGCCGGCAGGAAGCGCTCGACGCTGCCGTAGCCGAACTCGGGCCCAATGCCCGCGCAGTAAAGGGCTCGGTCTCCACTGAGGCCGACCTCGACCGACTCTACGCGGCGGTTAAGGCCGAACGCGGAACCCTCGACATCGTCTTCGCCAATGCCGGGGCGGGAAGCCCGCTTGCGCTCGGCAACATCACCGCCGAACACATTGACGAAACCTTCGACACCAATGTGAAGGGCACGATCTTCACCGTCCAGAAGGCGCTGCCGCTGATGGGCCAGGGCGGCTCGATCATCCTGACCGGTTCGAGCGCCGGCACCACGGGCGCTCCGGCATTCAGCGTCTACAGCGCAAGCAAGGCAGCGGTGCGCAACCTCGCGCGGACCTGGGCGGAGGACCTGAAGGGTACCGGCATCCGGGTGAACGTGCTGTCGCCCGGGCCGACTGCGACCGATCTCGCGAAGGCAGCGCTAGGTGAGGAAGGCATGAAGGTCTTCGCCTCGATGAATCCACTCCAGCGCATGGCCGAGCCGGCGGAAATCGGAGCCGCAGCCGCATTTCTCGCATCGCAGGACAGCAGCTTCATGACTGCCAGTGAGGTCGCCGTCGACGGCGGCCTGGCGCAAATCTGACTCACCACGCCCGGCCTGCTATTTGGCGCCGCCGGGCGTGGTAAACCTGAGGAGAATATATGAGCTACGCAATTATCGGCTTCGGCAATATCGGCCAGGCTCTGGCCAAGGCGTTTGCCCGCAACGGCATCGAAGTATCCGTTGCAACCACGCGCGATCCGCAAAGCTTTGCCTCCACTGCGGCTGCGATCGGACCCCAGATCACTCCTAAAACGCTGGCGGAAGCGGTCAAGGCGGACATCATCTTTTTGGCTGTCCGTTTCGAGTCGCACCCGGACGTCGCGAAGGCGCTGCCAAGCTGGAAGGGAAGGACCATCATCGATGTGACCAATGCCTACGGCGTGTCCCCCGAGGAACTGGAGGGACAGCCTTCTTCCAGGTTCATCGCGCAGGCCTTCACTGGTGCGAGACTGGTGAAGGGCTTCAATCATTTGGGCGCTGCCGTCCTTGGTCAAGATCCGGCCGTGAAGGGTGGCCGGCGAGTCGTGTTCCTGGCGAGCGACGATGACGGCGCCGCAGAGGAGGTTGGTGCGCTTGCGGAAAACCTCGGTTTCTCGCCGATCAAACTTGGCGGCCTTTCGGAAGGTGGACTGCTTGTGCAGGCGCGCGGAAATACTTGGGGGCAACTGATCTTCAAGGATTTGGTCAAGTTCGACTGATCGCAAATTTTTATGCGGTGCTGATGTCGGCTGAGCCACCGACATCACACACCGGCTCGCTGGTTACGCACGTTGCACGTCATAGAATTGCGATGGGTTTAACCCCTTAACGGTCTAAAGAATGCCCTGATCTCTTCAGCAAGGATTTCGGGCTGTTCCAGCGCTGCGAAATGACCGCCACGTTGCATATGTTCCCAACGGCGGACATCAAAAACGCGCCCGACCCAGCTGCGCGGTGGCATGGGCAGCTCTTTCGGAAATAACGCCACACCCAACGGAGTCTTCACTCGCTCATTGGCTTCGAAAACGAGCGGATTAAGTCGATTTTCCTTGTATAGCCTCAAGGTTGCTTGAATGCTCCCGCTGAACCAATACAGCGATATATCGCTGAGGAGAGCGTCAAGCGGCACCACTTGTTCAAGATCGTCGGGATGATCTACCCATGAGTGGAATTTTTCGATAATCCACGCAGCAAGGCCCGCTGGCGAGTCCGCAAGTGCAAAAGCCAGCGTTTGAGGTTTGGTCCCGTGCAAAGCTGCGTAAGCACCTTCGGTCGCCGCGAACTGGCTGCTTCGATTCAGAAAGTCCTGTTCTTCTTCGCTCAAGGCGTCTTGGCCCACCCCCAGAGATGGCCTGAAACTACCCGGGATGTAATTGAGATGGGCACCTATCAAGTTGGGGCCGTGGTCACGAGCGAGCCACATTGATACACCCGCACCAATGTCGCCTCCCTGAGCGCCAAATCGATCGTAACCCAGCTCTCCCATCAACGATGCCCACAGTCCTGCGATTTGCTTGGAACTGATACCCACCGTGGTTGGAGCAGGGGAGCAACCGTAGCCTGGTAAAGATGGCACGACTACATCAAAGGCATCTGAGGCATGCCCCCCATATTTTGCAGGATCTGTCAGAAGCGCAAGCAACCGTTCCATCTCCAGGAAAGAGCCCGGCCAGCCGTGGGTAATTATCAACGGCATGGGCTTTGGCCCAACCCCCCGCTGGTGCAGAAAGTGAATCTCCTCGCCGTCAATTTCTGCCATGAACTGTGGCAACTTATTTATCCGCTGCTCATGAATCCGCCAATCAAATTGGTTGCTCCAATAATCCAGAAGGCGCGCAAGAAAACTCACCGCAGTACCGTCCTCCCAACTATCGGCTGCCAAGGTGTCCGGTAAGCGCGAAGAGCGCAGGCGTCGATCAAGATCGTCTAGTTGCTCAGTGGTAATGGCAAGCGTGAAAGGGCGGATAGACATGACGGTTCTCTATGGAGGGGAGCGTTCCCGCTCGGGCGCGGGGCAAGGCAGCGCTGATGAAAGTTCAGTGTGATGACACGAAAGGCGAAGCGGTTGTCGGTGCCGGCAACGCATAGGTCCGTTTCATCCTCGCCACCTCCGCCAACGGTGTACGGCCGAAGAAGCGCTTGAAGTCGCGGCTGAATTGCGAAGCACTTTCATAGCCCACCAGAAACGCCGATCTGGCTGCTGTCAGGTCATTGCGCAGCATCAATAAGCGCGCTTGATGCAACCGTGTCGACTTGAGGTACTGCATCGGCGAGGATTCGGTCACCTTGCGAAAGTGCAGATGAAAGTTAGGCACGCTCATCTGTGCTTCCTGGGCCAGGGCTTCGACATCCAGGTGCTCGTGGTAACAGCTGTGGATTTTGTGAATGGCGCGCGTCACCTTGCCGAACTGGCCCTGCTGGGCGATGGCAGCTCGCAGGGTGCCGCCTTGTTCGCCGGTGAGGATGCGGTAGTAGAGTTCACGCAGCATCGCCGGGCCAAGGATTTGCGCGTCGGTGGGATCGCTCATGACCTCCAGAAAACGCAGGGTCGACTGGACGAGCAGTTCATCCATGGGCGAGGCGTACATGCCCATCGGCTGAGCCGCGCTGACGCCCCATACCTCATCCACCTGCTGAATCAGCTCGCCGACCAGGGTGAAATCCAGACGCAGGTACACCGCCAGCATTGGCTCGGCCTCGCTGGCGTCGGTCTCCATCGTGAAGGGCACCGGCACCGACACCACCAGATAGTGCTGGGCGTCGTAGACGTAAATGTCGTCACCCAGATAACCGCGTTTCTGCCCCTGACAGAGGATGACGATGCCTGGCTCATACAAAACCGGCGTGCGCGTCAGCGGTCGGTTGGAACGCAGAAAACGCACATCATCCAGCGGGCTCAGGTTGTAACCCTCCAGCGGCGCAAGCTGGCCCATCAACTGCACCATACGTGCGGTGCTCGGGTCTTTGGGTTTGGCCATCGACTGCAATTTCTCCATATATGCTCAGCCGTCCGTCGAACGGCTAAGCGTCTCCCATTGCTCAATACTCTCCGCCGTCCGGTGCAGCTTGTCACGCACAAGGGCCAGGGCGTCGCTGCCTAGCAGCAGATGAGTCGGCGGGGCAGGGCTGGCGATAATCGTCAGCATGGCGCGTGCGGCTTTCTGCGGGTCGCCCGGTTGATGCCCGCTTTTTTCCTCGCGGGCTTTGCGTACCGGGTCGAAGCTCGCATCGTAGTCACTGATACTGCGTGGCGTGCGCTGCATCGAACGGCCCGCCCAGTCCGTGCGAAACGACCCCGGCGCCACGGCCGTGACAAAAATGTTGAAGGGTGCAAGCTCCTTGCTCAGCGTGTCAGAAATGCCCTCCAGCGCAAATTTGCTGCCGCAGTAATAGGCAATGCCCGGCATGGTGATATAGCCGCCCATGGAAGTGATATTGAGGATATGCCCCGCCCGCCGCTGGCGAAAATACGGCACAAACGCCTTGGTAACTGCCACCGCGCCAAATACATTCACATCGAACTGGCGGCGCATTTCCTCCAGCGACGACTCCTCGAAAATCCCTTCGTGGCCATAACCCGCATTGTTTACCAGCACATCCACCGGGCCGTGCCGTTCCTCAACGTCGGCGACCACTGCGTCGATGGCATCGAAGTGGGTAACGTCCAGCACCACCCCATGAGCCCGTTCAGGCGAGAGTGCCTCGAAGGTTGCCAGAGCGGATTCACTGCGAACGGTGCCGATCACGCGATGGCCCTGGGCGAGAGCTTCCGTAGCCAGTGCCTGGCCAAAGCCGCTGCTGACGCCGGTGATGAAGAGCGTTTTTGCTGCACTCATGTGGCGCACTCCTGAAGATACAAGGTGAGGCCATGCTAGGACGAGCAGGGGTGAGGGGCTATGCCGGATTGGATTTTAGTATTGCCTGATTCTATCAGGGGGGTCGGCCCATTACAGAGCCGCACTCATCCCATCGGCGCTCTAACTGGTACTCATAATCCGAACAGGGCCATGACGGTTAAGGACTTCGATCATGACGTTCTTTCCTGAACGTCTCAGCATCACATCAGCCGATTCCGTCCCCACTGTCAGGCGCTGAATGGCGATGGTGTCCAGAAATGCCGGAAGTATGGGCTCGTCAAACATGATGTTGAGTTTGGTCGGGCTGAAGCTAAGCCCCAGGCACGACTGAATCATCGAAAGCGGCGCTGCAGCAGCCCACGCCTGCGGCATGCAGGCGACTGGATAAAACGTCGGTCCTTGGGTGCGCTGCCGGGGAAAGCCGCAAAACAGTTCCGGAAGCCGTCGAAGATCAATGTACGTGGATGCGGCAAAAATCCCTTCGAAAATCCGCGCGGCTTCCTGCCGGAAGCCGTACCGGGCGAACCCGGCCGCGATCAAGGCATTGTCATGGGGCCAGACGGATCCGTTGTGATAACTCATCGGGTTATAGCGTGGCTGCGAGGAAGCGACGGTTCGCACGCCCCAGCCTGAAAAAGAGGAGCGATCCATCAACGCCGCCACGACCGATGACGCGCGTTTTCGGTACGCGATGCCGGCAAAAAGCGCATGGCCCGCATTGGAGGTGCGCACTCGACAGGGCATTTTTTTGCCGTCCAGCGCCAGGACATACGTGCCCAGTTCCTCGTCGAAAAAGTGAGCATCGAACTGCTGGCGCAAGTGTCGAGCCTTTTCTTTCAAGCGTAGAGCATGGGTTGGTTCACCAAGCCGTCGTGCAATTTGGGTGGCACCATTAAAAGCGCCATAGACGTAAGCCTGCACTTCAACGATCGCTATCGGGCCGACGGCCAATCGACCGTCCGCATGGAACACCGAGTCATGACTGTCCTTCCATCCCTGGTTGATTAGACCTTCGGCGGACTGCCGACCATATTCGATAAAACCGTCACCGTCGCGGTCGCCGTATTCATCAATCCAGTTCAGCGCCGCTACAATGTTTGGCCAGAGTCGGCGGAGGGTATCCAGGTCATTGGTCCTTTCCAGATAAGCCGCGGCCAGCATTACAAACAATGGCGTGGAGTCGATGCTCCCGTAGTAACGCCGGAAGGGCACCTCACCCAACTCAGCCATTTCCCCTAGCCTGATCTCATGCAGGATTTTCCCGGGTTCTGCATCGGCGCCAGGGTCGACGGCCAGTGCTTGATTGGCCGCCAGATGTCCCAGTACGCCCCGGGCTATACCGGGGTCGAGCCAGAGCATCTGCCACGCGGTGATCAAAGCATCACGTCCAAAGACTGTACTGAACCAAGGGATACCTGCGTATGGATACAGGCCCTCGGGCGTTTTGGTCATGAGCATGTAAAGGTCGGAAACGCTCCGACTGACCGCTTCGTTGAACACGTCATGAGACGTCACGACCGCGGCCGCGCGCGAAGAAAACGTGCGTGACTGGCGCCGGGCATCGCGCAGTGAAACGAAAAACCCGTGACGCACTGAATAGGGTGGGTTTTGAACGCCGCAATTGATATCCATAAACAATGATTGGATTTGACCGGGCGCCAATTCGATGTCGAACAGTGCCTGATCGCAGGAAAGACTGGCTGGCAACGGGTCAAATCGTAATCGGGTGGTGCGCCGCTTGTGGTCCAGCCCGGTGTAGGAGAGAAGTACTTGCTCACCCGTGATTTCCGCCCGATGACTCTCTCCGCGCTGCGGGCGCCGAGCACCGCGAACCTCGAACAGATCCTTGAAGTCGGCCACGAATTGGATTCTGAGTTGCAGGCGATGTGGGTGTTCGTCGAAATTGCGCAATGTCAGTCGTTCGTAACATGTTCCTTCCCACAAAAAACGTGAGCGGCGCAGGTGGATCAAATCATGGTGCAGGATTTTTTGGCCCTGGGTGTTGAACAGATCTGCGTTGGTAAGATCGCATGTGAGCATCGCGTTATCGTCGCGCAGCGTGGAACTGAGCAACAGTGGTCGCGTCCCGTTAAGCGTCAGATAGAACCCCGACAGATGCCGGGTATCGGTATGGAAAAGCCCCTGGGGGCTTTCTTCTGTAACCAGTACGTCCCCGTTAGGGTCGAATATCGCAAAAGTATCGTTATGTTTAAGAGTGCGTAAGCGCAATTCTTGCAACGACGCCGAGGCAGGAACATCGAAAGGTGTGTTGGGTTGGCCCGTACTGTGGCCCGTCGTCAGATGACGATACAGCTCCAGATAATGGTTAGTCATGCACTCGACCGTGAACCGTCCCTCGAACGCGGCCCGAACGCTGCGACGGTCGAGCTCATCGACTCGCTGGATAGCCGCTACCGCGCCTTCGATGTCATCGACAATGTAACCGGACACTCCGTCATCAATCACTTCCGGGACCGCGCCATGACGAAAGGCCACGACAGGCGTCCCACACGCCATGGCTTCGATCATCGCGATGCCGAAAGGCTCAGGCCAATCGATGGGGAAAATCAGAGCGCGGGCATTGCCAAGAAAATCGGCCTTTTGGTGATCATCGATCTCGCCGATAAATTCGACGTTCGGATGCGTCGCGATCAACGGAGCAATAACGTCGTCCCAGTAAAGCTGATCCGCCTTGTCGACCTTGGCTGCGATCTTCAACGGCAGGCCCGCCCTGGTGGCAATTTCGATGGCGCGGTCCGGACGTTTTTCGGGGGAGATACGGCCCAGGAATGCCAGATAGTCGCCTTTGGGCTCAGGGGTGAATGGGAAAAGATCGGCTGGAATCCCGTGATAAACATTGCCCGTCCAATTGACGTTGCCGATCAACGGCTCGCGTTGGGCTTTTGAAATCGAGACCAGTGGTACCTCGGGGAAATGGCTGTAAAACGATTGGTAGTCTGCGATATCCAGACGTCCGTGAAGCGTGGTTACACTGCGGCCGGCCAAGCGACGAATTAATGGAAAATGATAGATGTCGACATGAAAGTGCATCACATCGAATTGATCCGCCTGTCTGATCACTTGATCCAGCATCAGGATGTGATGAGGAATCGCATCCTTGACGTCCGGGTCCAGCCGCAAGGCTCGCCGCGATCCTGGCTGCAGGTGTGCCGAAGTTTGTGAATCCCCGCTGGCAAAGAGCGTTACATCGTGACCTTGCCGAACCAGTTCTTCAGTCAGGTAAGAAACAATCCGCTCAATGCCGCCGTACAGACGCGGCGGACAGCATTCGGTAAGCGGCGCAATCTGAGCGATTCTCATGGAGATGATCTCCGTTGTTGAGTCGAATGAATAGGCCTCCTGTGCCTGGCTTCTTACGATTTCCTTTGCTCGCTTTATCCACGGTTGATGGTGCTTCCACCGCGACAGTTCAACTCGATATGAAGCCTTCAGTGTTCACTGGTCGAAAACAGCCGATTGCTGCCGTTGACGACAGGCAACATCAGGCAGAAGCCGCCGGTCACCTGTGTCTAAAAAACCAGCCGCCATTCATAATACCGACCCTCTCTATTTACCCATCCAAAGCCGACAGCCATGACTGAAGAGTTCGAAGTCCCCAGCCCTCACGAGCAACATATTGAGCACACCACCCATCATGCCCATGCAAAAGGCGATCGCTTTGCCAGCAGGGTTGCGGTCATGACGGCGGTCATGGCGACTGTGGGCGCCATGATGAGCTATCAGGCGGGCTCGACGGAGAGCGAGGCGGCCATGGACAAAAACAACGCCGCCATCCAGAAGACCGAAGCCGCCAACGAATGGAACTACTACCAGGCCAAGTCCAGCCGGCAGAACCTGTCAGAGCTGGCCAGCCATCTGCCGGGGCTGGATTCCGCCCATTATGTTGCCGAGGTGAGGCGCTACGGGGAGCAGAAAGAGGAGGCGCGCAAGAAGGCCGAAGCACTTGAGCAACAGGCGCGCGAGTGGGACGAGAAGTCAGAGCTGGTGCTGCATCAGCATCATCGCTGGGCTCAGGCCATGACCGCGATTCAAATCGCCATTTCACTGGCGGCCATTACCTTGCTGACGCGTAAGGAATGGCTCAAGCGTCTCTCGTTTGGGGCCGCAGGAGTGGGTGTCATGTTGGGCTCGCTTGCCTGGCTGCATATCTGAGTGAACGTCTGCTTGCGAAACACTCAGGGAGCACCAAAGCGGGCGAGTGCAGCATCGATAAATCGTCGGAGTTTGGCGGTTCTCTGACGATTGGCCGTGTAGAGCAAATGCATTTGTCGGCTCGGTGCTTCGTAATCGGCTAACAGTCGAACCAACTCGCCGCTGCGCAACGAGGGCTCAAGAAAGTCTTCGGGTCCAAGGACAATTCCGAACCCGTCCAGAGCTGCCGACAGCAATGCTTTGCTCTCGTTGACCTGCAATCGACTGGCGACTTGTACCCGTTCGACGGCGGAGCCTTTGCAGAATACCCATTCGCGGTCGGCCGGGCGGGACCAATAGGCGTACCCCAGACACTCATGGTTCTGCAGATCATCCGGTATTTGCGGCACTCCGCGCTCGGCCAGATAGCTCGGTGCCGCACAGGCCACCAACCGATAAGGCGCCAACGGTCTGGCGGTCAAACTGGATGAGGTCAGTGGGCCAATCCTGAAGGTCACTTCGTAACTTTCCTCCACCAGATCGACGAAGCGATCGGTCAAATGCAGATCGATTTCAACTTCCGGGTGTTGACGTAAAAACTCCGTCACAAAGGGCATGAGGCTGTAGGAGCCAAATGTTACGGGAGCACTGATTTTCAGTTTTCCGCGCGGGGTATCGTTCATGATCTGCGCGAGGGAGTCGGCAGCCTGCGCCTCGCTCAAGATGTGCTTGCAGCGTTCGTAGTAGGCGCTGCCCAACTCAGTCAGGCTCTGGCGTCGAGTGGTACGGTTCAGTAGGCGCGCACCGAGCCGCTGCTCAAGCGCGGCCACATGCTTGGCCACCATCTGCGGCGACAGGCCCAATCGCTCGGCAGCGCTGGCGTAGGAGCCGGATTCCGCGGCCATTACAAACGCCCCCATGCTCGTCAGACGGTCCATCATTCAACACTCCTGGTAACGAGACTAAGTAGCCGATGATTATTTATCTGCCATTGGTTGGCAATCATCATGGTTTCTTCTTACTCAACCAGCGGTGCAAGAACATGCGTATCGGCATTATCGGGGCAGGCTTCATAGGACGGGCAGTGGCGCAATTGGTCATCGCCGCGGGACATGAGGCAATGCTCAGCAATTCACGTGGGCCACAGACCATGAGCAGCGTGCTGAGTGGCATTCCTGGCAGTCAGGTCGGCACTATCGAGGAGGCCGCACAATTTGGCGACGTTGTACTCGTGGCCATTCCTCTTGAGCATTACCGAAGCGTGCCGGCGAAGTGGCTAGAGGGCAAAATCGTGCTGGACGCCAATAATTACTACCCGGAGCGCGACGGCCACATTGCCGCTCTCGACCGATTCGAAACCACCACCAGCCGCCTGCTGGCCGAGCATCTACCTCACTCCCGCGTGGTCAAGGTGTTCAATGCGATCCTCGCCCAGGACCTGCTGCAGGACTCGCGCCCGACAGCAGCCCCCGACCGACGCGCACTCCCGATCGCTGCGGATGATCCGGCAGCGAAAGACCTGGTGATCGAGTTGTTGGACGAGATTGGGTTCGACGCGGTAGATGCGGGCGGTCTTGATGAAAGCTGGCGGTTCGAACGGGCTAAACCCGCTTACTGCATACCGCTGGATAAAGAGGGGCTGAAGGTTGCCTTGGCTGCGGCCCATCGGCAGGTCGAATTGCCCGAAGGATCGTGGCGCCGCGCCGCTGAATAGCCTGCAAGGCTGGTGCGGACGCCCATGTCGTCAGCGGATTGCTCCCGTGGCGTCGCACTAGCGACGATAGTAGCGGTGATCGTCCTCGTAGCGGTGCCGCATGGCCCGATCTTCGCGGCGCTCCCATTCACGACGGCGTTCGGCTTCTCGGTAGGCTTGCTCTCTGCGCCACTGGTCTCTGCGCCAGTCGTCTCGGCGCCAATCGTCTCTACGATCGTGCCAACGGCCGTCACGCCAGTATCCATCGTCATGGGCCAACAACGGCCCTGACGGTTTGCCGGCCATGCTGGCCAAGGAAGGCCACGGGTTGCCAGCAGCCTTGGCTGGAGCCTGTACGGCTGTGATTTCAGTTGTGAAAGCAGGGGTTGAGGTCTTCATCGGTGTTGCTGATGCCGAGCCCACTACCGCGAGCGCGAACAGGCCTAAAAGCATCATTCGTGGGTCATGGAATTTCATGAGCGAAGACAACCTCTGATTGACATTGGGACGTATGGCCATCTGGTTGCGGGAAGCCTTCGGGTTCGCGCTTAACGAGCAGATGTGCCTATCCACATAGACCGATAAATAAGGAAAAGTTCTGGACGACCGCTGCTTTAAATAGCTAACGGCCTTAGTCTTCGACCCCTTTGAGGTTTGTCCTCTCGATGTCCACTTCTGGTCGACTGCTGTCCGTCATGGGAGGACGGCAGCCGACGGTGGACTCAATCGGTTGCTGCCACAAACTGAACAGGTTGTAAGCAGGGTGATTCTGCTACTGGTTAATATTTACCCCGTTGGCTGCTTTACTGTAAGTCGCAATTATCAACTGGCTGCGGGTGATATACATTGTCTCCCGTCCATGAATCGTGGATTTCAAAGGCAAGTTTTTAGCTCGTCAGTATTTGTTGGCTCGATATCTTATTGTCAGACAGGTATGTGAACTCGTATCCATTGATCTAGAGCCCTTTTATATAATTGGCTGTATAAAAATATACGTTCGGGGATAAGCACCCAATTACCCCTCGTTTTCGGTGTAAACCTATCCCGATTATGGGTCAGGCCCCAGCAAGGTTTTCGTCCCGAACGAAACGCGATGACGGCTGGAACCCTTGGCTAACAAGACTCTCAGCCATCGAGACTGTTTGATTGAATGTTGGCGTAGTAATTGCTCGATGAGGTTATCCCGTCCAAAAAAGTTGGGCGGGAATGGCATTTATGTATCGCGCTGGTTTGACATGAATCGTAGGGCGACATGAATAAAAATCTCTCTCAGTTCGAGTTTGAGGAAGCCGTCATGAGTCATCATAAATATACATGTGCGCAAGTCGCACTGCATTGGCTGTCGGCGTTTGTAATTCTATGGTCGTTATGCACGGGCTCTTATGTCGCGTTGTTCAATGTGTCACCACACATGAAATCAATAATGACGGCCTTTAATATTTCGATGACGACGTTGTTCATTCCCTTTTTCCTGATGCGGGTGGTTTTGCGTATCAATCATCTACGCCACCACACGGTCGTGTCGGGTGAATTATTGGCCACTTTTGTGCATAACCTGATTTATCTGATAACGGGGATGGTGTTGCTCACGGGTGTGCTGATGATGGATCGATCGATTACGGTATTTGGCGCGCTGAGCATGCCGCCGCTGATCACCGACCCTCAGTTGCTGAGCGACTTCCATGCTGCGCATCAGGACAGTACCGCCATGCTGGGGGGGCTGGTGTTGTTGCATCTGCTGGCGGTGGTCAAGCATGAGTTGAGTGGCAATCGGATTTTGAAGCGGATGAGCTTTCAGACATCGGCCTGGGAGTCGCCGCTGCGTGCTCGCGAGGATATCAGTCGTCAGTCCGCCACCGATCACAGTTCAATGTGGACACCACCTGCTACTGCTGCTGCTGCTGCTGCGCCGTCGCCAGGCAGTGCGCGACAGCCAATACCCTCGATGGCTGATGATGTTCGAGATCGTCGGCGCATTCGTAGGCACTAGCGGTGGATGGACTCAAAGAGCACCAGAGTAGTGCCAGCCAGTCAAAAGCATCCAGCGGATGGAGCGATGGAAAATGAGCGCTAAGCTTTCATCTATTGTCGGGCTAATTGAACAGATCGGGCTTCGCGTTCATGGCGTTTATCCGCCTTCAGCGGTTAGCCCTTCACAACAAGCCTCGGAGGGGAACCAATGAAACGCTTCGTAACGCTCATCGCCATTTCTTTGCTGATCACTGCTTGTCAGAGCAATAACGGCATCACCCGAATCGACAATTGTGTCTGCTATAAAACCGCCGAGGCGCAACCTTTGCAGGCATCGCAAATAGCATGGAAAGACCCCGAAGCGTTACAGAAACAATTCTCCCATTGTATTTGCCGAGCCTTGGTTGACCTGAAGGAGGCCAAGGATCCCGGTAAATATTTTGTGCCCGGAACCGAGATTCGAACTGAGCTGAAATAGATAAGTGGGGTGGTTTAACGGACTCTGCTTTCGACGTATTCAGTGAGCTTTGACGCAGGCTTGATTTTTGACCGCAATGCCAGTCCGAAGAAATCGACGGTGGCCCGTGTTACGTCGAGCGCGAGAGTCAATCCCGTCGAGGGCAGCAACAATGGGGAAAGACCTCACGGAAATGCTCAAATCGCAGCCCGCAATTCACGTGGTGACAGGCCATAGTGTGAGCGAAAGCGCACAGCAAAACGTGAGGCCGAGGCGTAACCGCAGGCGCCGGCAATTTCACCGATCGGGCGAGAGGTTGTCTGCAACCGTTGTAATGCTGTCGACAGTCGAACGCCCTCCAGAATATTCCTGAAACTATTACCCTCTTTCGCCAGTTGGCGACGCAATGTCGACTCACCCAGGTTCATGTGTTGTGCGATGCTCGCAACCGTCCAGTCTCTCTCCGATGGAGTAAAAAATTCACAGACAATCGGTATTGAAATAAATAATCCATTGATTTACTCTCGATCCCACGTTGTACGAGATCAACCGCTGTTAGCACCTAAAAAAACAAACAATCGGGAGCAAACATGAAAGCGAAAGTGATGTTGGGATTGTTCATGACCGCCGCAGTTGTCCTGCCAGCATGGTCAGCTGACTGGACTGTAGGTGCTAACGTTGGCAACGTGCCCTGGGAGTTTCAGGACGCCAAAGGTGAATTCGTCGGATTCGAAGTCGATGTTGTAAAAGAAGTGGCAAAGCGCGCCGGGAAAACCGTCGAGTTCGTCAATATTCCTTTCAACGGCCTGTTCAGTGCCGTGCAATCAAAACGTGTCGAGATAGCTATTTCATCGATCACCATCACCCCTAAACGCCTGGAGTCGGTTGCCTTCGCACAGCCTTACTTCGACAGCGATCAGTCCCTGACCTCGTTGACTACGTCCAAGGTCAAGAGCCTGACCGACATGAATGGCAAAGTGGTTGGCGTCGATACCGGCTCGACCGGCGACATGTGGATCGGCCAACACAAGGACGAGTACAAGTTCGCCGATGTCTCGCGTTATGAAGGGCTATCGCCAGCCATGCTCGATCTGGCTTCCGGGCGCATCGATGGCTACCTCAGCGACATTCCCGCGGTGCTCTATTACATCAAAGACAAACCGCAATACACCATCGTGGCGCGCATTCCCACCGGTGAGCGCTATTCGTTGATGCACGCCAAAGGCTGGGCGATGAGCGATCAGGTCAACAACATCATCAGCAAGATGAAAGAAGACGGCACACTCGGAAAGATCCATAAAGAATGGTTCGGTACCGAAGCAGCTAAAGACTCGAGCACTCTACAAGTGACCGCTGTTCTCAAGTAAGCCTTGCTGCTGTTGCAGGTAAGTGGCGACGCCCGTTCGCCACTTGTATTGACCGAGGTATCCCATGGATCTTTTGCAAACATTTTTTAATTGGAATGTGCTCATCGAGTCGCTTCCGCTGATGATGCGTGGTCTGGGCGTGACCATTTTGCTTGGGGTGGTAAGTATTGCCCTGGGCCTGGTGGGCGGGCTGTTGCTGGCATTGTTGAGGTTGTATTCCTACGCACCCGTGCGAGCGCTGGCACGTATCTACATCGATATCATGCGCTCCATTCCTTTGCTGGTTTTGCTGGTACTCATCTATTACGCGCTGCCTTTTGTCGGCATCCGACTGTCGTCTTTTGCTGCCGCTGCCAGTGCGCTTTCGCTCGTGTCATGCGCCTACAGCGCGGAGATTTTTCGTTCGGGTATCGAGGCTATTCCCCGTGGGCAGTTCGAAGCATCGGCCTCTCAAGGCATGAGCTTTTTCAACACCATGCGCGACGTTGTTTTGCCGCAAGCCATTCGCATAGTCATGCCGCCCATGACCAGCAATTGCATCAACGTCATGAAAGATACGGCGCTCGCCTCGGTGGTAGCGATGCCTGACTTGCTGAAGCAGGCGACGCAAGCTCAGGCACTGGCTGCTAACCCGACACCGCTGGTTGGGGCCGCCTTGCTGTATCTATTGCTGCTGTTACCGCTGGTGCAAATGGTCAGCTGGGTTGAGCGTCGTAACGCCTCTGGAGGAAAAACCGCATGAGCACGTTGATCGACATTGAAAAGCTCGACAAATACTACGGCAGCTTCAAAGCGTTGAGTGACATCAACCTGCAGGTTGAAGAAGGTGAAGTGGTGGTGATTCTGGGCCCGTCCGGTTCAGGGAAATCGACTTTGATCCGCTGCATCAATCTGCTTGAAGACTACCAGCAAGGTCACATCCGCGTGGCGGGTGAGCGGGTTGAAAACGGCCCGCGACTGTCGGCCATCCGTAGTGAAGTCGGCATGGTATTTCAGAGTTTCAACCTTTATCCGCATCTCAGTGTTCTCGACAATGTGTCGCTGGCCCCGATTCGTGTTCGCGGACTGAGCCGGCGTGATGCGCATGCCAGGGCCAAGGAGCTATTGGTGAAAGTCGGGATGGGCGACCACGCGCACAAATACCCGAGCCAATTGTCTGGCGGCCAACAGCAGCGTGTTGCCATTGCTCGCACCATGGCCATGGAGCCTCGTGCGATTTTGTTCGATGAACCGACTTCGGCGCTGGACCCGGAAATGGTGGGCGAGGTACTCGACGTCATGCAAAACCTCGCTCGCTCCGGCGTCACGATGGTCGTGGTCACTCATGAAATGGGCTTTGCCCGTCGGGTCGCCGACCGGGTGATCTTCATGGAGAGTGGGCGCATCGTTGAGCAGAACATCCCTGAACCGTTTTTTACCGCCCCCCGGGAACCTCGCACACAAGCGTTCCTGCAAGCCATCCTGCATCATTGAATCCGGCTGGAGAAAGTAGAGTGAATCCTCTCGATATCGATTACGTTCGCAAGCAATTTCCCGGTCTGGCCGGTGGCTATGCCTACATGGACAACGCCGGTGGGTCGATGGTGCTGAGCGCAGTGGCGCAGCGGGTCAGCGATTATCTGCTCAATAGCAGTGTGCAACTGGGCGCGTCCTACCAACCTTCCGTCGACGCTGGCGAGCGAGTGATGCAGGCACGTCACTCGGTCATGCAATTGATCAACGCCGAGCATCCCGACGAAGTGATCATGGGCGGCTCGACCACTCACTTGTTGCAAATCCTGTGTCGCGCCATCACCCCGTCAATCGTCCCGGGCGATGAAATCATCGTCACCAATTGCGATCACGAGGCTAACATCGGCCCATGGGTCAAACTGTGCGAAAGCCGTGGTGCGACCCTGCGTGTATGGCAGGTCAATCCCGACAGTTGTGAACTGGAGTTGGATGACCTGCAGGTTTTGCTTAATGACAACACCCGTTATGTGGCGATGACGCACACTTCGAATATTCTCGGTTCGGTCAATCCCGTCGCCGAGGTTGCGCGACGTGTCCATGCAGTAGGCGCCAAGCTGTGCGTGGACGCCGTTGCTTATGCGCCACACCGTCTGGTGGACGTGCAGGCCAGCGGAGCCGATTTCTACGTCTACAGCTTCTACAAAACGTTCGGCCCGCACTTCGCAGTGCTCTGGGGACGTCGCAATCTGTTGCTGGAACTGCCGAGCCTTAACCACTTCTTTATCGGCCAGGATGTGGTGCCCTACAAATTGCAGCCGGGCAACGTCAACTACGAGTTGTCATTCGGTTGCATCGGCATTACCGACTACCTGCTCGACGTCAGCACCCGGCTCGGCGCGCAAGGCAGCGAGCGCCAGTGCATGCAAGTTGCGTTCGATGCCTTCGAGGTACAGGAAGATTTGCTCGCCGAGCGCCTGCTGGCGTTTTTGCGCCAGCGCGATGGCGTTCGGATCATCGGCAAAGCGCATACCCGAAATCGAGTGCCAACGATCAGTTTCGTGGTTGAGGATGTTCAGTCCGAAGCACTTGTGCGCAGGGTCGATGAGCACCTTATCGGCATTCGCTTTGGTGACTTCTATGCGCGGCGACTTATCGAAGCTCTTGGGCTTGACCGGTTTGGCGGGGTAGTGCGGGTGTCGTTGGCGCATTACAACACGCTGGAAGAAGTCGACCGCCTCATCACTGCGCTGGATCAAGCAATCGATGCGTTGCGTTGACAGGCGTACACACTTCTAATTTCACGAGCCTTCATCATGGCCTTACCTGAAACCCTTGCAGAGCTGCGTGACTGTATAGCGGCCCAGCACGAACAACTGACCGGTCGTCTGCGCGATGCTGCCCGATACCTGATCGACAACCCGCATGAGATTGCACTTAATACGGTAGCTGAACTGGGAAAGCGCTCGAGTATCGCGCCTGCCGCTTATATTCGGCTGGCTCAGGCCCTTGGCTTTGCAGGTTTCAAGGATTTGCAGCGGCTGTTCCGTGCGCCGCTGCAACAGGCGGCCGACACACAGAGCGAGCGCATTCGGCACTACGGCGGCGAGACGTTGCTGGAAGACCCGAGCGACGTCGGAGCGATTCTGCGTGAGTTCAGTCAGGCCAATATCGTTTCTCTTGAACACCTCGCTGAAGGGGGGGAGCAGGCCAATATCGAAGCTGCCATCGCCCATCTGCAACTTGCGCGTACGACCTTCGTTATCGGCATGCGCCGTGCCTTTCCCGTTGCGGCGTATTTGAGCTATGCGCTGAGTCGTGTGGGCCGGCGAACCGTGCACATCAGCGGTGCTGGTGGCACGTTGCCGGAGCAGGTCAGCGCCATTGCCGATGATGATTTGTTGATAGCTGTCAGCTTTCCGCCTTACGCCCATGACACCGTTGAGGCGTGTCGTCAGGCGCGCCAGGCAGGCGTGACGCTGGTGGCGATTACTGACAGCGTGCTGAGCCCTATCGGGCAGATGGCCGACACGGTGATTGAGGTCAACGACGCCGAACTGCTGGGCTTTCGTTCACTCACCGCTTCGTTCTGTATTGCGCAAACCCTCGCTATGGGGCTGGCCTTCAGCGAGTGGCAATCAGATAGCACCTTCAATCATGACCGGCTCAAAGATATCGACTGCTAAGTCGCTACCTTCGCTACGTACTTATTTAACCAGTGACTTCAGGAGAAGATCCCGATGGTTTCACCTGCACGCGATTTAGTGGGTTACGGTAGAAAACGCCCGCAAGGCACATGGCCGAATGGCGCACGATTGGCCGTTAGCCTGGTGATCAACTACGAAGAAGGCTCCGAACGCTCGCTCGCCATGGGCGACCCGGACCAGGAATCAATGACCGAATGGGGTAGCTATTCAATACCCGACGGCACACGAAATCTGGCGATGGAATCCATGTACGAGTACGGCTCGCGCGTGGGGATCTGGCGAATTCTGGATATTCTCGACCAACAATCGGTTCGGGCGACGTTTCATGCGTGCGCCGTGGCCTTTGAACAGAACCCTGATGTTGCACGCGCCGCAGTCGCGGGGGGCCATGAGATTTGCAGTCACGGTTATCGCTGGGAGGAAGTGTTTCGCCTGACTGAAGAGCAGGAACGTGAACACATGCGTTTGGCCATCGAGTCATTTGAACGCACCTGTGGCAAGCGTCCTGTTGGCTGGTATTGCCGCTATGGCGCCAGCGTCAACACCCGTCGCCTGGTGGCTGAGGAGGGCGGTTTTCTCTACGATTCCGATGCCTACAACGACGATGTTCCCTATTTTGTCGAGGTCGAGGGCAAGCGTCATCTCGTGGTGCCTTACACCGCCGACGTGAACGATTTCCGCTATTGGAATTCTCCAGGGCTTTCCCAGGCATCGGACTTTTTCGAGTACATGAAAGAAAGCTTCGAGGTCCTTTATGAGGAGTCCGCTGAAGGACCACGCATGATGTCGATCGGGCTGCATCCACGCATGGTGGGCCGTCCCGGGCGGGTCAGGGCGATCAAGCAATTCATCGAGTATGCCAACGAGCACAGCGGTGTCTGGTTTGCTACGCGCGAAGAAATCGCCCGTGCCTGGCTTGAACGAACTTGATTGCGTGGCAATCACGTCAGAGCAAAAAATGATGGGCTATTCCACACTGTGGTGAAAGAGTTCAAGGGAACAGCCAGCCGTTCGACAGAAGTCGCTCAATCCCGGGCAATCTTGTCATTTGCCAAGGCTTGGGGCAGGGTCGATACCACTGACATCTCTGCCAAAGGAGTCACCCCATGTCAAAGCTATACCCCAGTATTGATCCTGAAGGGCTGGTCGAGTACTCGGTGGTCTATACCGACCGCTCGCTCAACCACATGTCCCAGTCATTTCAAGGCGTGATGAAGAACATTTCCACGACCCTGAAGCAGGTCTACAACGCCCAGGCGGTTGCGGTGGTGCCGGGCAGCGGCACATTCGGCATGGAAGCGGTGGCGCGACAGTTTGCCACCGGCCAGCAGTGTCTGGTGATCCGCAACGGCTGGTTCAGTTATCGCTGGAGCCAGATTCTTGAGATGGGCAACATCCCGGCAGCCACCACGGTGCTCAAAGCCCGGCCGGTCGAGACTGGACGACAGGCTGCATACGCCCCACCGCCTCTGGACGAAGTGCTGGCAGCCATTGCGGCGCAGAAGCCGCAGATTGTCTTCGCTCCCCACGTTGAAACCTCATCAGGAATTATCCTGCCCGACGACTACCTGCGGGCCGTCGGCGACGCCGTGCATGCGGTGGGTGGCCTGTTCGTGCTGGACTGCATCGCCTCAGGCACGATTTGGGTTGATATGCACAAATGCGCAGTCGACTTGCTGATCAGCGCACCGCAGAAAGGCTGGAGCGCGTCCCCTTGCTGCGCCCTGGTGATGCTCAGTGCTCTGGCCCTCGAGCGCATCGAGCAGACGCATAGCAGCAGCTTCGCCTGCGACCTGAAGAAGTGGCTTCAGATCATGCAGGCCTACGAACAGGGTGGACATGCCTACCATGCGACCATGCCCAGCGATTCCCTCGCGCGATTTAACGAAGTGATGAAAGAGACGCAAGCCTACGGTTTCGACAAGGTCCGCGGCGAACAACAGGCGCTGGGTGATCGGGTGCGCGCAATGCTGACCGGCAAAGGCTTCAAAAGCGTCGCCGCAGCCGGCTTTCAAGCCCCTGGCGTAGTGGTGAGCTACACCGAAGATGCCGACATCAAGAACGGCAAGAAATTTGCCGACCACGGCCTGCAGATCGCCGCCGGAGTGCCGTTGCAATGCGACGAGCCTGCCGACTTCCAGACCTTCCGCATCGGTCTGTTCGGACTCGAAAAGCTGCAGAATATCGATCGTACGGTCAGCACCCTTGAGCAGGCACTGGACGAGGTGATGGTTAACTAAACCGGTATTCGACACCGTTACCACATGGGGCCCGGACATGTTGAAAACCACGGGCGTAGACACGCGCAGCGTGACCGGCTGGGGCCGGTTGCTTCTGGAAGAGGCCTGATATGCAACCTTTTGATACGGTGATTCGCAACGCCCGCGTGGTAACCGCCGCGGACACGTTTACCAGCGATATCGGTATCCGTGATGGGCGCATCGTCTCCCTTGGCCTGGACCTGCCGCCAGGTCACCAGGAAATCGACGCGGCAGGCCGGCATGTCACCCCCGGTGGCATCGACAGCCACGTGCACCTCGACCAGCCGACTGGCGACTGCTCGGTGATGGCCGATGACTTCTTCAGCGGCACGGTCTCGGCGGCCTGCGGTGGCACCACCACCGTCATCCCGTTCGCCTGCCAGCAGAAGGGCGAAAGCCTGCGCTCTGCCGTCGATGACTACCATCGTCGGGCGGGTAACAAGCCGGTGATCGATTATGCCTTCCACCTGATCGTCACCGACCCCACCCCGCAGGTGCTGCGTGAAGAACTGCCGGCCTTGATTGCTGAAGGCTATACATCGTTCAAGATCTACATGACCTACGATGCGCTGAAGCTGGGCGACCGGGAGATTCTCGAGACGTTGTCGGTCGCGCGCCGTGAGGGCGCCATGGTGATGCTCCACGCCGAGAACAGCGATTGCATCGCCTGGCTTACCGAGCGATTACTGGCGGCCGGGCTGACTGCGCCGCGCTACCACAGCGCGTCGCGGCCGATGCTGGTGGAGCGCGAAGCGACCCATCGTGCCATCGCCCTTGCCGAGTTGGTGGATGTGCCGATCCTGATCGTGCACGTGTCGGGTCGCGAGGCCGTGGAGCAGATTCGCTGGGCCCAGAGCCACGGGTTGAAGGTGTACGCCGAAACCTGCCCGCAGTACCTGTTCCTGACCGCCGACTCACTGGGGTGTGACGACAGCTTCGAAGGTGCCAAGTGCATCTGCAGCCCGCCGCCGCGTGATGCCGCAAACCAGCAGGTGATCTGGGATGGCCTGGAGAACGGCACGTTCGAGATTTTCTCGTCAGACCACGCCCCCTTTCGCTTCGATGGCCCCAATGGCAAGAAGGCTCACGGTGAAGCGGTGTCGTTCGACCAGATCGCCAACGGCATTCCCGGTGTCGAAACCCGCATGGCGCTGCTCTGGTCCGAAGGCGTGCGCAGTGGGCGCATCACCGCGCAAAGCTTTGTTGCGCTGACCTCCACTAATGCCGCCAAGATGTATGGGTTGTATCCGCGCAAGGGCAGCATCGCTATTGGTGCTGATGCCGACCTGGTGATTTGGAACGAAGGTGAGCCGGTGCACCTGTGCAACGAAATGCTGCACCACAACGTCGATTACACGCCTTATGCCGGCATGACGCTGAGCGCCTGGCCGGCCATGACCCTGTCTCGCGGTGAGGTGGTCTGGGACGGCGAACCGCGCGGTCAGGCAGGTCGCGGCCGGTTTCTGCCGTGCGAGCGCCCGGCGCCCGCGCAACTGCGCCGACGTAAGACTGAGTTGCCATTGTGAGTGCGGTCGCGCAGGTAGCCGCCACGCTGATTCGTGGTTGGCGTGAGGGGCGCCAACAACCGTTGCCAACCCTGGAACTGGAGAGCGAAGCCCAAGCCTATGCCGTGCAGCATCGGGTAGCGGATGCCCTCGGCTGGTTCGCTTCCGGGCCGCCAACGGCCTGGAAACTGGGCGGCGCTCCGGGAGGGCTGATCAGCGCCGCCGGGGTACCGGCAACGTCGGTACACCCGTCGGGTTGGCAGGTCCCGTCGGGCGATGCCTTCGGTTTCGGGATCGAGGGAGAACTGATCGTGCGCTTGTCGCGCAACCTCGACCAGCACACCGATCTGGCCATGGCCCGTGCGGCGGTCGATGTGTGGATGCCGGGCATCGAACTGTGTGGCACGCGCTGGCTGCAGGGCGATCAGGCCGGGCCACTGCTTCGTCTGGCCGACCAGCAACTCAACCGCGCGCTGGTACTCGGTGCACCGCAAACGCTGGGGGAAATGCCGGATTGGTCAAAACAACAGGTGGCGTTGCGGGTGGCCGGGAAGCCTGAATTCGTCGGCGTTGGCAGCCATCCATTTGGTGAGCCGCTGAGTTCGCTGCCGTGGCTGGCGCGTCACGCTGCGGCAATGGGCAGCCCTTTGCGAGCCGGTGACCTGGTGGCTTGTGGTAGCTGGACCGGTATCTACTGGGCGTCGGCCGGGGTGCAAGTGGAAGTGGAGTTTGCCGGGATAGGACGGGTTGCCTTATCTACTTGATGCCCAGGTGGCTAAGCCAAATGGTCAAGGGAATCAAAAGCCCCGCGCCGAAGGGTAATGCTGTTCACTTAAGACCGTTTTTGGGTTGGGGTTGGGGGCATATCCGTTTTTTTGGTAATGGCGGCTATTGGTTCCGCCCTGACGGCGGGTTACTTGGAAGAGCGCCAAGTAACCAAGCGCTAGCGCCCCTGACGTACGGTGCCTCGCCTAGGCTCGGCATTCCCTCACTCCGGTCCTGCTCCGTGGGCCCGCCGCCATCGGCCATCCATGGCCGGGGGCGGCT
>Ga0157371_10000537_pt1 | contig 45143 bp, 41 predicted proteins | sample C45metaG_FD_113462 | JGI IMG/M metagenome (GOLD analysis project Ga0157371, IMG submission 113462) | Corn rhizosphere microbial communities from Kellogg Biological Station, Michigan, USA - C4-5 metaG | ecosystem: Host-associated > Plants > Roots > Rhizosphere > Soil | place: USA: Michigan... | reverse complement strand
GTTAGTTAGTTAGTTAGTTAGTTAGTTAGTTAGTTAGTTAGTTAGTTAGTTAGTTAGTTAGTTAGTTAGTTAGTTAGTTAGTTAGTTAGTTAGTTAGTTAGTTAGTTAGTTAGTTAGTTAGTTTTGGTTTGTTTATGTTTTATGATCCTTTTTCTTTAGATTTTTACAATTGTTGTTTTGGCCTGATGGGGAGGTTGGTTTGGAACGGGTTGTAAATTTAATAAATATCTAATAGAAGTAGTGGTATTATCTTGAGACGGGAATTTTTGAAAGTCTTTCTAAGCTTCAGCGAGAGTCTTATTAGGTTGTGATCGTAGGTTCGAAAGAGAGCAGGATTCGAACCTTAAGCTTGAAACCCGCATATTACCTTTGTTTTTTTGTAAACTAAATTAAACTCTATCAGGTACAATTTTACCTTAAAAAAACAGCGGTCTTTTACAACCGCTATTTTAAAATATTTAGTCTAATTATTTAGGAAGTTTGGAAAGAAATAATAATATATCAGCTCCAATTTCTTTATAATGAGTTTCAAGGGCAAAATGGCCAGTTCTATAAAATTTTACAGAAGCATTTGGGTTATCACGTTTATAAGCTTCTGCTCCCGCTGGAAGAAAGTAAGGATCCTGACTGCCCCAAACAGCTAAAATCATAGGTTTTTGATCTCTAAAATAAGCTTGAAATTTAGGATACAGTGCTACATTAGTTCTGTAATCTTTTAATAAATCAAGCTGTATTTCAATATTTCGCGGGCGATCCAGAAAATGCTGATCTAATGTATACGTTTCAGGTGCAATAAGCGAAGCATCTGAAGCGCCTTCATGATACTGAAACCAAGTAGATTCTTTAGAAACAAAATTCTTTAGTGCATCTCTGTTCACCTGAGAAGCATCTTTCCAGTATTTTTGGATAGGATTCCAGCCTGTACTTAATCCTTCTTCGTAAGCATTTCCGTTTTGTGATATGATTCCAGTAATTTTTTCCGGATTAGCAAGAGCAAGCCTGTACCCGGTTGGTGCGCCATAATCGAATACATAAAGAGCAAAACGTTTTAGTCCGAGTTTATCAATAAATCCCTGCATAGTGTTAGCCAGATTATCAAAAGTATATTCGAACTTAAGATGATCGGGTGCATCTGAAAAACCAAAACCGGGAAGATCTGGAGCTATTACATGATATTTTTTACTCAGAATAGGAATAAGATTTCTAAACATGTGAGACGATGTAGGATAACCATGCAGTAATAATACCGTTGGAGCATCTTTAGCTCCAGCTTTACGATAGAATATATTTAGTCCGTTGATCTTAATCGTGTTGTAGTGGTAAGGATGAATTTCAATGTTTTCTTTTGCAGGTAAAGTATTCTTTACTTGTGCTTTTGCAGTTGTTTGTTGGAGCATAATTGCAGCTAAAATTAGAGTTAATGATTTAATTGTGTTTTTCATATTTTCAATTGTTTAAAACAAAATTACATCCTATATTTGATACCTGAAAACGATTTATAATGATATGATTAATCACTAATTGTGATACTATGAACAGCAATGACCTGAAAATATTTGAAGCGGCAGCAACTCTGGGAAGTTTTACAAAAGCAGCAGAAGCAACCTTTACGGTACAATCTAATGTAACGGCTCGTATAAAAAATTTAGAAGATGAGTTTGGAGCTGAACTGTTTAGGAGAGTTTCCAGAAAAGTGGTTCTTACTGAGGCAGGCGAAACGCTTTTGCAATATGCTAAAAAAATAGGACGTTTATTAGATGATGCAAAAAGTGATATACAGAGTGCAGAAAAAATAGGAGGGACCATACGCATAGGATGTATAGAAACTACAATGGCACTTAAAGTACCTGAAATCATCAAAGGTTTTGCTGAACTTTACCCCAACGTAGAACTTGAATTCCAATCTTCTATGTTATCAGTACTAATACAAGATGTACTTAGTTATAAACTGGATGCTGCTTTTGTTGCTGCACCTATAAATATTCCGGGGCTGCAGCAGCTTGTTGTTCGCGATGAGCAGCTAGTAATAATTGCAGGAGGCGATGTTAAGAAGCTTTCAGTATTGTTAAAAGAAGAGCCTTTAAAAATTGTGGTTTTCGGGCAGGGCTGTTTTTTCAGGGCGAGACTTGAAACATGGCTTGGTTCAAAAGGAGTACTGCGCTATAAAAGTACAGTACTTAATTCAATAGAAGGTATTATTAATTTTGTCGAGGCAGGCCTGGGTATTAGTATACTTCCTGCTGAAGTGGTAAATCAGTACTATGGCAATAGAAATATAAAAACATTTCCTATAACTAATGAACTCGCTACAATGACTACACTATTGGTTTATAGAAATGATGAACTACCTTCTAAGGCTTTAAAAGCATTTTTAGATCAGTATCGATGATTTATTTTGATAAAATTATAGTTTTTCTAATTTTTCAGTTTTTTGAATTAATACAAAACCTATAGATAAAAAAAAAGGCGCCAATTGTCTTCAATTGACGCCATTTGGTTCCGCTCTCCGAAGAGTTCTTATAAAAAAGATATGAAAATATCTCCTGATTTTGCACAAGTAAAATAATGATCTAAAATAAAAAAAGAGACTCGAAAGTCTCTTTTTTGTTTTAATATATCTTACACGAAGTCTAAATTGGTTTTACTACAAGCTCGCAATACTCTCAATAATAAGTTTGGCAGTTTCATCAATGGCCTGAATGATTATCTGCTCAGAATCTCCTTTAAATACTTTGCGCTTATTTATATTTTCAGAAGGAGTTATGATACTGAAAAAAAATGTTCCTACAGGTTTTTCAGGGGTTTCACTTCCGCCGGGTGTAGTAAGTCCGGTAACTGCTACCGTAACTTTTGCATTAAACAATTTTGACATTTGCTCGGCAAGCTTTTTTGTGACTTCTGCTGACTCAGGTGTATATTTTTCAATCATTGCATGCGGAACATTAAGAATTTGTTCTTTTACAAAAACTTCATAACAGGCTATGCCGCCGCGCAAAATTTTTCCGGATTCTTTAGTCATCGAAAATTCTGCGCTCATTCTTCCCGCAGTGGCACTTTCGGCAAAGGCAATATTCCATTCCTTTGCTGCTAAAACTTTACTGCATTTTGTTACAAATTCTGAAGGCATAATTGTAATTTTTAGAGGTTAAAGAATAAACTTTATAAGAGGTTAAATGAATAAAAGTTAACCATTTACAATCTTTAAGCTTTCACATTGATATACTTCTTTACGAAGCCCGCTGCTTGAAAAACGGTGATTCCGTTTATTGTAAACCAGTTCGATATTCATTCTTTCACAATATTCTCTTCCGGTAAAATCGACTTCTTTATATTCATCTCCTAGAATTCGAACATCGATTGACAGCGCCTGAAGAATATCTTCAAGATCCTGCTCCGTAGTGTAAGGAATAATCTCATCGACAAATTTGCAGGCTTTAAGCTGAATATATCTTTCTACAACAGATTGAGTAGGTTTATTTTTCTCTGGCCTGTCTATTGTCGGGTCTGTTTGTAAACCTACAATTAGATAATCACAATGCAGTTTAGCTTCCTCCAGCATTCTTACATGTCCGGCATGAAGCAAATCAAAAGCACTAAATGTAATTCCAGTTTTTGTCTTGGTAAGTTCCATTGTAATAAATTTTAGTTTTTAAAAAAGTTAAGTACAAAATCCAAGATTTTGTTCGTATTCGTAAACTGTGCATGGGCTTTTTCTACTGCATTTATATAGGGGATATTTGGCAGTCTGTTTCCATCAATATCAAGATCCCAAATCCCACAATTGCTGAAGATCGAAAGATCGTCCCAATCTGGTCTGTCGGTAACTGGATAAATACAGATACCATTAAGGTCTACACCACGTTTTTTTGCTGTGAGGCATTCCTGCGTAATTCCTTCAATCCATTCTACTCTTCCAGAACCAAAATGTCCCGTTTCGGAAATAAAAATCGGCTTTTCATATCTTTTGTAAGCCATCTGTAGCAGATCGGCAAGCGGTGTTCTTCGTTTTAATGTTTCCGGCCAGTCCAACGGAGTATCATCTATGTTCCATTGACAATTCCAATAATAATTAAAACCTAAAATATCCAGAAATTCTTCAGAACCTCCCAGTTCAGGACACATTCTGCCGGCGATAATATCCATTGCCTGAAACTGGTGCTCATTTAGTTCATGCATTTGTTCTGCATTTTCCTGAAGATTCCCATGAATTTTTATTAATGGTTCGACCAAAATAATGACGCAGTCAGGATCTGCTTCCTTTAAAGCTTTTATACCTATAATTGCTGCCTTGCAGAGATGATATTTAATATCCCATCCGCTGTTTACCGCAAAGGGCACAGTTCCTCTTACATCACCGGAATGCCAGGAGAGAAAACTGATTTCATTTATGGGCACGACATACAATTCCTGCGTAGAATTTTCAGAATAAAACACTGCAAAAGCATGACACAAGGCAGCAAAACGTTCGCAGAAATTGGGATGTGTGGGATAAATTCCATCCGGATAGCCAAAATGAATCAAATCCCATATCTGTTGAATACCATATTCTTCTGCGGCCTGCATGCGGTTATAAACTTCTGAAAAATTAAATAAACCAGGCGATGTCTCAACTTCGCTCCAGCATATTCCCTCTCTTACCGTTTTAATGCCAATTGAAGAAAGCATTTTGTAATCTTGAGCAACTCTGAGATCATGCTGTGTTTCTTTCAAAAGATTAATGCGTTGTCCCGATCTGTTTATATGATCAGCACACTCATAACCGCCCATAAAAAAAGTATTGAATATTTTCATCAGCCTGCTGTCTTATAAGTGATTTTGTCTTTTTTCTCCAGAGAATCAAAAAGGTCAAGGGCATTTTTAAATGCTTGATCCATATTGAAATATTTATAATTCGCCAGTCTGCCCACAAAATGCACGTCAAGAAGTTTTTCGGCTTCATCCTTGTATTTTTTGTAAATTTCTGCATTTCTCGGATTTGGAACAGGATAATAAGGTTCACCTTCATCTACTGTATATTCTCTGACTACCGTTGTTTTTTCTGACTTTTGATTTCCAAAATGCTTGTATTCAATAATTCGGGTAAAATCTACTTCAGTTCCAGGATAATTGACGACTGAATTCTCCTGAAAAAATGCAGCATCAATAGTTTCACTCACAAAATTGATCGAACGGTATTCAAGCTTTTCCGTCAGACTATGTTTAAAATCAAAAAAACGATCCACGGGGCCTGTATAGAATAATTTTTCATATCCCGTATACTGTTCTTTTACATCGAAGTAATCCGTATCGAGTAAAATTTCGATATTGGGGTGCTTTATAATATTTTCAAATAATTGTGTATAACCGCCTTGTGGCAATGCCTGATAGGTATCCGAAAAATAACGGTTGTCATAATTATAACGAACCGGAATACGATCTAAAACAGATGCATCTAATTCAACAGGATATTTGTCCCATTGTTTTTTGGTGTAATGTTTGAACATTTTTTCATACAATACAGAACCAACACGGTTTAAAACTGCTTCTTCACCGTTTGCAGGTTTTTCTATTGGTGTACAGTTTTCTTCGAGCCAGCTGATCATTTGCTGCTCCGAATTAATATCTGTACCAAATAGTCTGTTAACCGTTGTAATATTTACTGGAATGGGAACCGTTTTATCATCGACTCTGGCAATTACCTTATGTTCCCAAGGATACCAATCAGAAAACTGATTTACATATTTCCAGACAATTTCATCATTGGTATGAAACAAATGTGCTCCATATTTTGAAACCAGAATATTGTTGTCATCCACATAATCATAACAGTTTCCTGCAATATGATTTCGTTTTTCGATAATAAGGACTTTTTTTCCTATAGAGGCATATCTTTCTGCTAATACCGATCCGGAAATTCCAGCACCGATTATTAAAATATCTACTTGTTTCATTTTGAAAATTCTTTAATAATTTCCTGCATTCTTGCAGCAGTACTATCCCAAGATGTATTTTTTAATATCTCGGTATATTTCAACGGAATCAATGCGCTTGCTCTCTTATCGAAAAGTAAGGTAATGGCATTACAGAAATCATCAGCGGTTTCGATAAGACTTACGCAATTGCTGTAATCTCTTACTACATCTGTTATTTTAGTGGAGATAATCGGTTTTCCAGCGGCCATATATTCCAGAGTTTTTGTCGGACTTATATATTTAGTCGCATCGTTTATTGCAAAGGGCATTATTGCAATGTCAAAACCTTTAATATAATTCGGGAGTTCATTATAAGATCGCATTCCCAAATAATAAATGTTTTCTTCTTTTGGAAGATCCGCTTCGTCAATTTTTGCCAATGGGCCAATCATCACAAAGGAAACTTTTGGCAGTTTTAAGGCAGTTTCATGCAGCAGTTTTAAATCGATACGCTCGTCGATGACGCCAAAGTAGCCCACAATTGGAGATTGTAAATTGGCAATATCTGCGGGAATTTCAATTCCGTTTAGTGCCTGTGCAAAATGCGTTTCATCTACAGAACTTGGAAAACAGTAAACATTAGAATGGTTTTGCTTTTTTGACTCATATAATGATTTTCCGCCTGTAAAAACAATATGTGCATTGGCCATTAAATATTTTTCCTGATGAATCAAATGTTCAGGAGCTCCTCTAAACAATGTTAATTCATCCATACAATCGTATATGATCGTTTCAAATTCAAAGGATTCTATTAAAGGACTAAACGATGCTGAGTAAAACCATCCAGTTGAAACGTTTTTATTTTTAATGTACTGAGGTAATACGCTCGCAATGGCTTCAATACTATGAACACGAGGCTGCAAAATATGCAAGTTGTCATTGATAATAATAAGATTGGCTATGTTTTCCTGATGAGCATCAAAGGCAATTGGTTCTTCTATTAAAAGTACTTTCATGTTTTTAGACATTCTGCTGATTAAATGCTGCGGACGCTGGTAAACAAACTGCCATCTTAAATGGCAAAAAACAACCATATCGTAATTTTGAGGCGGTTCATTACTGCTTGTAGAAGAATTAGATTCTGTCACTTTATTTTTTGGGGTGTGTACATTTGTCTGCATGTCGATAATTTATTTTAAATGTGATTACTATTTGTTAAATGATCTTTTCTTGTAAAATTTAACGGATTCAAATGTAGACTTGTAAAACACGTGTTTTTTACAGAATTCTCCTGCTTTGTTACACAATTAACGGCAAGTTTTTTTAAATTTTAACTTCAAGATTCAGTAAGGATATTTCTGTATTAACAGGGGGATGTTTAAATACTCTCAGGAAGCAGTAGAGTAAGGGAAACAACATATTTATTGTAGAATATTTTGCATGCGAAGTTTATAGCAATCCAGAATATTGAACTTTGTTTTTGCTTCAAAAATCGGATTGAGTAGAGATTTTAATTGCTGTTAAGTTTTTATTATTAAAAAAGAATATAAACTGCATAAGCAATAAAACCAAAAATAATATGTGCTGCAAAAAGCTGTAAATAGTACCCCTTAAAGTCAATGTTGGGTTTTTGAGGTACCATTTTAAATAAAACGAACCACGTAATTATGCCAATAATACCACTAATTGCTCCTAAAAGAATACCAATTGGCCATGTTAGCTCGAGAACTTTATAAATCCATAAAAAATGGTAAGCAATTACAAAAACAAAACCAATTGTATAATGTAAAATCCACGCCAGTATATTTTTTACATTAGGTGATAATTCTAAATGAAGATGGCTTAAAATATAGCTCAATAGTACAGGTTCTTTGTAGAGTTCTCTGGCAGTTGCCGATACTGCATAACTAAACAAAGTCATGGCAGAAGTAGCAGCAATTGACGAGACTAAAATTTGAATCAATGTGTAAAAGTCCATAGATGAAATTTTTATTTAATTTGTATTGGATTAAGATCAGTTTGTGCCGGACCATTGATCACGGTGCCGTCTGTAGAAAATCTTGAACCGTGGCAAGGACAATCGAAAGATTTTTCGTCAGTGTTCCAATGAACAATACAGCCTAAGTGGGGACATACTGCAGAGAAGGCTTTTAAAGTATCGTCGTAATCGCGATAAACCGCAATTTTTTTTAGTCCAGAAGAGAGTACACCACCTTCGCCAGCAGGTAAATCAGCTGTGTTTTTTAAGTCAGAACCTTTGATCCAGTCTAGGTATTGTGAGGCCATATTTCCGGCTTCTTTTAAAAAGTCTCCCGTAGATTTTAGCGTAATTCTTGAAGGGCTGTATAAATCCTCCCATTGATTTTTGTTTCCTAATATAAGGTCGCTGATAATCATAGCGCCAATAGTGGCATGTGTCATTCCGTTTCCAGAATCGCCTGTGATAATATAAATATTGTTGTCACCGGGATTTTTTCCCATAAAACCTAAACCGTCTACAGGTTCCATAATCTGGCCTGACCATCGATAAGATATATCTTCAAGCATAGGAAAATAACTTCTTGTCCAGCTTTCGAGCCTTTCATAACGTTCAGCTGCCGAAATATTTTCCTGATCTTCCTGGCCTGTTTTATGATCTTCGCCTCCCGAAATAAGCAGATCATACTGATCGTCAAAATTTTCTAATCGAACATAATGATACGGTTCTGCAACCCATTCCGAATTAGCGTCCCCAGTATCCCACCATAGAGAATAAGGTAGTAACCCTTTAGGTATTTTCCCCGCAATAACATAAGTTCTATAAGCAGCTTGTTTAGTATGCATAGTTAACGTATCATTAATAGGAGAGTTGGTAGCCACCAAAATATGATCTGCCGAAAAGGTAAAACCATTTACTTGTGCACCATGTTTGGTTATATTTTCGGCACGCGCTTCTGTGTAAATAATGCCTCCTAACTTTGTAATGGCATCGGCAAGACCCTTCAAATAATGTAAAATATGAAATTGGGCCTGATTATGAAATACAATAGAATGTGTTTTTTCTCCGCCTGTTATGGCTGGTGTGGCGTTTAGAAATGTGGTATTAATTCCAGCGGTTCTGGTAGCCTCATATTCCTTTTGTAAATTCTCCGGTTTGTCACTAGGATGCAGGAATAAATATCCGTTGACTCTTCTGAAGGAACAGCCTATATTTAGGTCAGTTACATTTGTTTCAATTTCATCTATTGCCTTGCTGTGACTTTCTGCGGCTAATTTTGCGGTTTCTTTACCAAAAGTACTTTCCAGATAATAGTATCGGTCATCAAGGGCACAGGTTAGGTGTGCTGTAGTACGACCCGTTTCGCCGCTACCAATAAACCCGTCTTCAACGACAACTACTTTTTTACCTGCTTTTAATAATTTATATGCAGTACTAAGACCAGCGATTCCGCCTCCAATAACGAGTACTTCGGCACCACAATTTTGATCTGGGGTATTATACGCAATCGGTGAAGTAGAATCAATCCAAAACGATACATTTTCTCCCGATGAAATACTTCCATTATTTATTTGATCTGAAATCTTATTCATGATTTATTTATTTATTTAGTTAGTTGACAAAGTTTTTTTCAAGTTTTCAACCAAATTTAATAGACGTTTATATATCAAATTTACATGGTAAAATTTTAAGTTTATATCATTGCCATTGTGTATGTTATATAATAATTTATCATAATGCTGTAAGAATAAGTGCTTTATTAATAGTTGATTAGCTTTCTATTAATCTTTAAAATAAGAATTATGAAAGCAGCAGTTATACACGGTCCGGGATCTATTAAATATGATACAGTAGATGATCCGATTTTAAAAGCAAAAGATGATATTATACTTAAAGTAACTTCAACAGCCATATGCGGATCTGATCTACACATTTATTCGGGAGGGTTTCCGCAGCCTAGACCTATGGTTTTAGGGCATGAATTTATGGGAATAGTAGAAGAAGTTGGATCTGAGGTTACCCATTTAAAAAGAGGAGACAGAGTAGTGGTTCCTTTTCCGATTGCCTGCGGGAATTGTTTTTTCTGCAATCATGATGTTCCCGGAAATTGTGAACACAGTAATCCCGAGCATTATGGACCAGAAGGAGGAATAGCGACAGAAAAAGGCGGTGCACTTTTTGGCTATACTGATTTGTATGGAGGTTATGATGGAGGCCAGTCGCAATATGTAAGAGTTCCGTATGCTAATTATGGGCCAAGAATTGTTCCTGAAGATCTTAGTGATGAGCAGGTTCTATTTCTAACTGATATTTTTCCAACAGGATATACAGGAGTGGACTGGGGAGAAGTGAAAGGCGGCGAAACGGTAGCCATTTTTGGTTCTGGCCCAGTTGGAATTATGGCAGCTAAAAGTGCTGTTTTACGAGGGGCGGCACAAGTTATTGTAGTGGACACGCTGCAGTACAGACTAGACAAAGCAAAGCTTAGCACGGGCTGTACTACCATTTTGTGGGAAGACGGACCGAAAGATGTAGTGGAACAAATTCGTTCTTTAACTCATGGACGTGGCGCCGATGTGTGCATTGATGCTGTAGGTTTTGAGCCAGACCGAAATTTAGGGGACAGAATCAAAGCCACCATTAATTTTGAAAAGGGATCTATTAAAGTTTTAGAAGCGTGTATGAGCGCTGTACGAAGAAGTGGAATAGTTGCAGTTTTAGGTGTATATCCTGTTAATTATGACAATTTTCCATTAGGGCAATTTTTTGACAAAGGAATAGTCTTAAAAGGAGGACAAGCTCCGGCTCATAAACATATTGATAAGTTGTTGGAATATGTGGTGCAGGGAAAAGTAAAACTCGATGATATTATCACGCATAGACTGCCATTGTCGGAAATTGCACATGCTTATGATATTTTCAAAAAACGTGAAGACGGCTGTGTGAAAGTAGTGCTGGATCCTTGGAAGTAGATCAGAGAATCTTTTTCATCAACAAAATTAAATGAAATTTCAAGATATGGTAAACCCGACAGCTTTTTTAGAAACTGTCGGGTTTATTTTAATATAAAAATCTATGAATTATTTACTACTCGTATTCAGCAGCTATTGTATTCACGGTATTCAAAGCAACGTCATTTAAAATACAATCTGCTTCTTTTTCTTCGGCAAGAGTTTGAGTCAGCAGTTTTGCAGCATCATTTTCTCCCAGAGTTTTTGCAAAAGCCGCAAGAGTTCCGTATGTTGCAATTTCATAATGCTCAATTTTTTGCGAAGCCGCAATAATTCCGGCATCTCTGACAGGACCGGGAGTTGTTTCCGAAAGAATAGCATCACCTTCTTCTAATAATCCCGCCATTGCTGCGCATTTTTTACCTTCTGGGTTTTGTCCTATCAGATCAAAAATCTGCTCTAATCTTTTTACCTGAAGTTTAGTGATATCAAGATGTTCTAAAATTGCGCCTGCAAGTCCTGGCGATGTGGCATTTGCTGCCATTTTCGGAAGTGCGCCGACTAATGCATTTTCTGCCCAGTAAATATCTTTAAGACTATCAACAAAAAGTTCGTTTAAATCTTTTGCAGCATCAGATGCTGGCTCAACTATATTAATTTTGGCGTCGTTCTTTACAGCATTTGTTTCAGCTTCCTTTGATTGAGGCGCGTTGGTCTGACCTTGCTTTTCTGAATTTTTCATGTTTGATTTTTTTTTTGATTATAAGTATAGGTTTGGTTCACGCTTCCAAAAACGGTGTAAACCCATTGCGTCAATAAATTCCCGAGCAAATGCTTCAGATGCAACATCGCTCGTTACAATAATTCCGGCGTCATCATTGCTTAGTTTTGAAGCAAAAGTGGTCCCGCTCAGCAATTCTGATGCCTGGCCGTCGGCTCCAATTACTTTACAGTGTTTGTAAGCATCATTTAAATATTCCAGGGCATCATCACTTTCTGCCAAGACATTTAGGCCTAATCCGTGGGGTACATAAACTGCATCGAATAAAACAGAAGATGCTGTTAGAAAACTAAAATCAGCCTTAAGAGCTCCATCAGAATCTGTAAGAACAGTACCTAAATGCGGTGCAATCACAAAACCTTTAGCATCTGCTTTTTTAAGTGCGTTTTTCATATTCTTTACCGCTGCCTTAGAAACGCCGTCAGAACAAAGGATGGCTACTTTTCTGGATTCGATTGTTGGGGTATTGGTTGGATTTTTTAGCATGCTTAATGCATTAGATGAACTGACAGATTGTTCCACTGTTTTAGGTTCCTGATCGCCGCCTTCATTTTCTGGAGAAACGCCTTTGTTAACTGAAAATTCAAGTTTGCTTGGTACAGCTGCTCCAAGCCCAATCGCTACTTTTTCCGCAAGTTCTGTATCAACCTGAGATAACAATCCCAGCATCCTCACACGAATAGCAGTGGTTTCTACTTTTCCCAATTCAAAACGAAGCGCTTTTACAATATGGCTTTTTTCTTCCGGGGTCTGGCTATTAAAGAATAATTTTGCCTGTCCGAAATGATCAGAGAAACTTTCACTTCTTTCTCGTACTTTATGCGCTTCAATACGTTCTGGGAAACTATTAAATCCTCCTTCGCTGATTTGTGCCTGATAGGGACATCCTCCTCCTAAAGAATTTGGGTGATAACTTACACGGCCTTTATTGATTTCCTGACGCATATGCCCGTCACGCTGGTTATTATGAGTCGGAGCTATACTGCGGTTAATTGGAATCTCATGAAAATTTGGACTTCCTAATCTTGTAAGCTGCGTATCGGTATAGGAGAACAATCTTCCCTGTAATAATGGGTCATTGGAGAAATCAATTCCAGGAACAACATGTCCGGGATGAAAAGCAATCTGCTCCGTTTCTGCAAAGAAATTATCAGGATTTCTGTTCAAAACCATTCTTCCTACAATCGTTACGGGAACCAATTCTTCCGGAATTATCTTTGTTGGATCAAGGAGATCAAATTCGTATTTGTTTTCGTCTTCGCTTGGAATTACCTGAACTCCTAATTCCCATTCGGGAAAATTCCCCATTTCGATCGCTTCCCAAAGGTCTTGCCTGTGAAAATCTGGGTTTTTACCAGAAATTTTCTGCGCCTCGTCCCAAGCCACCGCATGAGTTCCTAATTTGGGTTTCCAATGCAATTTTACAAAAGAAGATTCGCCAGCTTCATTTATGAATCGAAACGTATGTACTCCAAAACCTTCCATCATGCGATAACTTCTGGGAATGGCGCGGTCAGACATAACCCACATGATCATATGCATGGATTCCGGCATTAAGGAAATAAAATCCCAAAAGGTATCGTGTGCTGATGCAGCCTGCGGAATTTCATTATGTGGCTCTGGTTTTACAGCATGAACAAGATCTGGAAATTTAGAAGCATCCTGAATAAAAAATACAGGAATATTATTTCCCACAAAATCATAAATACCTTCCTGCGTATAAAATTTTACCGAAAATCCTCTGACATCACGTGCAAGATCTGTAGAGCCACGCGATCCTGCTACAGTAGAGAATCGTGCAAAAACGGGTGTAGTTTGTCCCATTTCCTGCAAAAAACCAGCTTTTGTTAATTCCGGAATCGGATTTGTTACTTCAAAAAAACCATGTGCTCCTGAACCACGCGCATGAACTACTCGTTCAGGGATTCTTTCGTGGTCAAAATGTGTAATTTTTTCTCTCAAAATAAAGTCTTCTAATAAAGAAGGACCTCTATCGCCCGCCTTCAGCGTATTATTGTCGTCATTAATTTTAATTCCCTGGTTCGTGGTCAGGAATTTATTAGTGCCGTCAGATTTGTTGACCGACAGATCTCTCTGTTTATCATCCTGCGAATTTTTCATAGTGTATAGTATTAATGGTTAAAATCAAGTCCTGATGTAGATTTCTGATTTTCAGGCATCTCAAATGTAATGGTACAAGAAGAGTGGTTTTTACACAATTAGGGTTGGCTCTTACAGAATTTTCATTTTGCACTTATTTATAAATGTCTTATCTCCAGATTTTTATTAATGAAATAATAATATAAAATCTTTATATAATAATGTAAATAGCAAACCTTTCCGAACGGTAATTTTACAATATTAAAAATGAAGATGAAGTTCGGTAATACCTGATTGATACAAAAAAGAAATCAAATAACAATCTAAATGCGAGATATTATGTTTAAAAAAGGCCAGAAAGTACAGCAGGAGTTTGGTAACCAGATTATGGAAGTTATAGGTTTCGAACCAGAATTGATTGAGAACATCATTACGCAATGGGAAGATGAAGAAGGTACAATTGTAACTGGAAAATTTATGGAATCACAATTGTCGCCGGCGGAATAAAGAGTAAAGAATAAATAATTAGATCAAAATGAAAACTAATACAAAGCCTAAAAAAGCATTTTATGCTTATCAGGAAAAAGATATCGAAACAATTTTTGATCATATCAAAAGTGAAAATAACGGCAAACTCTTATACCAGTTACCTACGGGTGGGGGAAAAACTATAATCTTTTCTGAAATTGCCAGAAGGTTTATAGAAGAATTTGATAAAACAGTTATTATCCTGACGCATCGCAAAGAATTATCTACACAGACTTCTTCGACATTAAAAAAAAATGGAATTAATAACCATATTATCAGCAGTAAAAGCCTAGACTTTAAACCTGATTTTGATTGTTATGTTGCCATGGTAGAAACGCTGCGTAACCGAATAAAAGCTAAAAAAATAAAAACCAATAACGTTGGTCTTGTAATTGTAGATGAAGCGCATCACAATTCATTCAGGAAATTAATGAGCAGTTTTAAAAATGCTTTTGTTATTGGAGTTACCGCAACACCTTTTAGTTCTGATATATCTAAACCAATGAAAAAGCATTACAAATCGTTGGTAATGGGTGAGAATATTTCAGAGCTTATTGCGCAGGGTTTTCTCGCTAAACCACAATCTTATATTTATGAAGTTGAATTAAATTCGCTAAAAACAGGAATACATGGCGATTATACGGTAAGTTCTTCTAATGAATTATATAGTTCACCACCAATGCTGGAATTATTGCTAAAAGCGCACAGTGAAAATGGTGCAGGAAAAAAAACGCTGATTTTTAATAACGGAATTGCGGCTTCTCAAAAAGTATATGAAACTTTTACTGAAGCAGGAATTGCGATCAAACATCTTGATAATAAAACACCTGATAAAGAGCGTAAAGAAATTCTAAAATGGTTTAAGAAAACCAAAGATGCAGTTCTGACTTCGGTTTCGATTTTAACCACTGGTTTTGATGAACCCAAGGTACAAAATGTAATTTTGAACCGCGCCACAACTTCGATAACACTTTACCATCAAATGGTGGGTCGCGGATCAAGAAGACTTCCGTCTAAAAAAACGTTTACGATTACTGATCTGGGGAATAATATCCAGCGTTTCGGTGCCTGGGAAGAACCTGTAGACTGGAAATATGTTTTTGAACGTCCAGAGGAATTTGCTAAACAACTGCATTTTCAATGTAACGGAAGTTCATCTTTACAATCTCACGGACTTTCTGCCGAATTACGCGCTCAATTTCCTAATACTTTGGAGATGACATTTGATATCGAAGGACATTATCAGGAAGCTATTGATACTGATAGAAAACCAAAAACCGTCATTCAGCAATCTATAAGGCAGCATGCCAAAATGTGTATGGATAATGCAGAAACACTGTCGCAGGCAATCGCATTGGCAGAAGCTTTGCAGCCAGAAATAGAATGGCGTGTAAAACAATATGTAAAATGTTTGGATAATGCCAGTAGAAACTATAAGGCTTGGCTGTTGGAAGATTATCAAAACAGACTTAAAGGTTTGATAATTAAGTTATATCCCAAAGTTACTGCAGCATAAATTTTTAAATTGAAGATTAAGTTTAAAACTGCAACATAACACGAAAATTATGTAAAAAAATGTCATTAAATCAATTCACCTTTATTTCCAAAATATTAAATCATGAAAACTTTTTTACGCAATAACGGACTTTCCGTTTGTTTTTTTCTGCTGTTTGTAGTAGCAATGGCAGGACAAATTATTTTTGGGTTTGAGGAATATAATAAAGACTTGATTGAAGAAGGCGCTTCTGTGGCACCATTATCTTCTTATTTTACAACAGGACATTTTATAGAATCTACTTTTGAAAACTGGGAAAGTGAGTTTTTACAAATGGGACTTTTAGTAGTGCTGACCATTTTTTTACAGCAGAAAGGCTCATCAGAATCTAAAGATTTTGAGAAGGACGAAGAAGTAGACAGAGAACCTTCAGCTTCCCGAAAAGGCGCTCCCGGACCTGTTAAAAAAGGCGGCTGTATTTTAGTGCTTTACAAACATTCTCTTACTATTGCACTTTTCCTTTTATTTGCTTTATCTTTTTTATTGCATTTTTATGGAAGTTTAAAAGATGAAAATGAACAGCTTTCGTTAAAGGGAAAAGCTTTAGAAACTGCCCCGCAATATATTACAGATTCGAGATTTTGGTTTGAATCTTTTCAGAATTGGCAGAGTGAATTTCTCTCGATTTTCGCCATTATTGTTCTTTCTATTTATCTGCGCCAGATAGGTTCTTCGCAGTCTAAACCAGTAGATGCGCCACATATGGAAACTGGAGAATAAACAGTTTTCAGATATAATTTCTGTATTAAAAAAATATTCTTTTGAACCCCATCACTTATGCATACAATTTCACCTTGGGCCGCAACCGTACACGCCGATTTAGAAAACAGCGCCGTAATTTGGGAGAAGGAATTCCAAAAATATACGTTTCAGGTATTTAATACCGGCGATTCAATATGGATCGTGGTGACATGGCCAAATAAAGGACAAATGGCTTTTCGTCCTGCTTTTGGTATGAACAGCTGCTTTGAAGTCACCAATTTATTTGATGACGGACAGTTACTTGTAATCAATTTACAAACAAGGCTGGGGCAGTACGAAGTTCAGATTTCCTTTCCTGACGATAACGCTCCGCTGCTACATTATACGACATCATTTAAAACAAATCAGCCTTTAATGATTCCTTTCTGGCCGCGTGACATTATTCCGCTTACCCAAAATGGAAGTGTTGAAAATACGAATGGTAAAATTTACATGAATCAAATCGGTGCTCGATCTGGTATACTTTTCGCCAGTATGACCAAACCTAAAGCAGGTTCTTTTTTCTATTTTCAGGATTTGGGTTCTATGAGTGCCTATTGTGAAGCTACAGAAACCTCGTTGGCAGAAACTGTAGGCGGGTCATGGCCGGAAATAGGATTTAAATTACCCATATTAGAAAATAAACCGCTTCCGTCAGACCAATCTTATACAATTTCTGATGCTTATGTTCTTTTTTCAGCGGATGCTGTTGAAAATGAAATGCAGCAGACCACGAAATTTTTAGACAATCTTGCAGAGGTGTATCGTTTTTTACCTCATCCCGAAGTGGAGTATCATAATTGGCCTGAAATTACAGAAAATTGTCTGCAGGATATTTTTACGAACAAAGGGTGCTGGACCCAGACAAAAGGAATTCCATATCTCAATGCTTATTTATGCGATTATGATACGCCTGCAGAAATTATGGTGCAGCTCGCGATATTAGTTCCTTTAGATGAGTTAAAAAACTGGACTTGTACAGAAACTGATCCAGTGTATAATGATCTGCTTAACGGATTGGATGCCTTTTATGATCCACGATTAAAAACTTTAAACCGCTGGCTTCCTCAGTTAAAAGACGATCTTGATAAATCGGAAGAGCAAAAAAAGGAAATGGTTATGGATTCGTGGTATTTGCATCATCCCCTTATGAACCTTGCAAGACTTGCACTCACGGGTGAAAAAAAAGCAAAAGAACTGGTTTTACAGTCAATTGAATATGCCATTAAAGTAGCGCATCATTTTGATTACGAATGGCCAGTTTTCTATAAGATGGATACCTTAGAAGTTATAAAAGAAGAAACGGCTCCAGGGAAAGGCGGAGAAAAAGATGTTCCAGGATCTTATGCGCATTTAATGCTGCTGCTGTATCGACTAACAAATGAAAAACGCTATTTTAATGAAGCGGAAAAATCAGTTAAAAAGCTTGTGGGAAAAGGATTTGCTATTTTTTACCAAGCCAATATTACGGCTTTTTCTGCAGGAGCACTTTTAGAATTGTACAAAATTACGAACAAACAAGAATATTTAGATTTAAGTTATGCCTGTCTGGCAGGGCTTTTCAAAAATATGCAGATTTGGGATTGCCAGTACGGATACGGCAAAAATTATCGTAATTACTTTTCTATATTTCCACTCAATGAAGCGCCCTACACCGCTGCTTATGAAGAAATGGAAGTATATGCCGCGCTTTCTGAATATTTGATACAGTCGGAATCTGTAGAAATACTGCCGTCATTAAAAATTTTAATTCCTGAATTTCTAAAATATGCCGTGAGCCGATTACCGTATTATTATCCGACAATGCTTCCCGAGGAAATGCTTTCTGATGACGTTAAAACCGGTGAAATTGTGAAAGATTTATGGATTCCGCTTGAGGATCTTTATACGGGATGGGAGAAGAGCGGGCAGGTGGGGCAGGAGGTTTACGGTGCCGGACTTGGATTTGGCGTAATGACCAGACAATATCATAAAGTGAAGGATGAAGATTTTTTATTATTTGCCGATTATCCATTAGTAAATTATAAAAAATCAAAAAATACTGTACGGTTTACTGTTTTAGGCAGTGCCGAATTTGACTGTAATTTCAAAATACTATTTCCTGAGAATAGCAGTAAAATCAAAATAGATGTCTTACACAATAAAAAACGCATTCTGCCTGTGTCAAAAAGTAAAATTTTACTAGAGTATAAAATTACAGGAGATAGTATAGTGGAAATTACTTGGTAATTAACCTTAAAAATATTTATTCAATTTAGATAACTGTATCGAAAAGTGTAAGATTTTAGATTAATTGTGTAAAAATAGCTTTAGCTACAAGGGTATATTTGAAAATATACAAACTAAAAATTAATATTATGAAAAAGCTAGTTAAAATCACAATGCTGATTGCGTTGTTTGCAACTATTCTTTCTTGTAAAAAGAATGAATCATCTGCTGAGAATGATTACAATAGCACTGCACATTCTACTTCTACAACAGTAGACACCGTTGGCCCAGGTACAGACAGCACAACAGTTAATGGTGCGGGAACAACCGGAGCAACAGGAGAAGGTTCAACCGGATCTGGAGCCGCGGGTACACAGCAAAAAGGAACAGAAACGGTTAAAACCGATTCCACAGCATCAAGTAATAGTAAAGACAGATAATAACTGCCTTGGTTGATTATTTATTTTTTGTAAACCTGCGGCATTTGCTGGCTACAGGTTTATTTTTTTTAGAACAAAGAGAAGAACTGAATTAAAGACAATGCATTTCAAACTTTCAGCATATAACCATTACTCATAACCCACAAAATCTATGAAAGCTATAATCCTGTTAGCAACTCTTAAAAAGAAAGGGAGTTCTAACACTGAAACACTTACAGAATTTCTGGGAACTTATCTGGAAAATCAAAATATTGATTATGAAGTTGTCAAACTAGCGGAGAATCATATTCTTCCCGGAACTTACACAAAAATGGAAAATAAAGATGATTGGCCCGAAATCTACCAGAAAATTCTGGATGCCGATATTTTACTTTTTGCAACTCCTTTGTGGTGGAACAATCATTCGTCTGAACTTCAAAGATGCATCGAACGACTTGATGAAGTTTACGATAAAATTCTGGCGGGTGAAGATTCGCCGCTGGACGGTAAAATTGGTGGCGTCATTATTACTGGAGATTCAGACGGTGTTGAGCATGTGACTGGAAATATTGCCAATTTTTTCTGCAGCCTTGGTGTTACTTTTGCTCCTTATGCGTCATTAGGAGTCATTTGGGACGGTCATGCGAAAGGCGAAAATAGAACAAAATCACAGCTTCTTAATTACTATAAGCGGAATTATGCAAAAGATGCCAAAGCAATGGCAGAATCACTATTTAAGGCAGTGAAATAGCTGCAATATTCTTAAATCAATATTCTTAAATTGTTTTTGTAAGATTTTTTTCTATAAAATATGTTGTTTATGTTTTAATAGGTAAAATACTAACGCGGATCATACATTTAAGTTAGAAAATAAACTTTTTATGTGTTTTTTCTTAAGTTAAATAAGTATCTTTAACTATTATTAACCGTTTCACGGATGTAATTCGATCGTTTATCGATTCTCAGACGCTTATATTTATATAAACATTTGCAGATTTCTAAATTCTTGTCTTATGTTTTTGCGATATAAAATATTAAGCAATTGAAAGCACAGACCTCACAATTACAAAGGAATATTTATTTAGCAGATGATGACGAAGATGACAGGCTGATGTTTCTTGAAGCGCTGCTTGAAGTGAATAGTAATGTAATTTTAACTCAGGCGGAAGATGGTAAACAGTTACTGGATATTCTTTCTAAAAATCCGAAACCGTTACCCGAATTTATTTTTCTGGATATTAATATGCCTAAAATAGGTGGTTTTGAATGCCTCGTACAAATAAAGAAAAATAGGAAATTAAATAAATTGCTGATTATAATGCTTTCTACCAGCAGTGATCCTCTCACAATTTTCAAAGCGCAAGAACTTGGAGCTGATTTTTATGCTGTAAAGCCCGCTACTTTTGACGATATCAAAATATTGATAAAAAATGTTTTGCAGATGGATTGGCTTTCCGTTCAAAATGACAGGAAGAAATTTAGATTAACTTAAATTTTGAAATATAATCCCGGTTCTGCGAATTTCTCAGATTGGCATGCATTACTCCAGATTCTGTTATAAGATCTAATAACACCTTCTTGTTCAATACATAAGTACTGCCGCATCTCCCGTGTTTACTCTGTTGAAAAATAAAAAAAAACCGTCTGAACTTCAGACGGTTTAAGCAGTGTTTTAAAGCGATTTGTTGATGTCACTTTGGGTGTAGTCATTGTCCGAGTCCAACTCCGAATCATCTTCATCACTGGAAATTAAATCATCTTCGTCTTCCAGATCATCTTCATCTTCGAGATCATTCTCATCCTCTAACTCATTAGAATCATATTCTTTCTGATCATCATCCAGACTATCTATTTTATTATAATCATCTTGTTGATTAAAATCAGGATCCTTATTTTGCAGTTCATCGTTAGATTCAGTACTATCTAAAGAAGTAGTATACTCTTCATTTCCAGTTCTTGTTTCGTCTTCTTGAGAATACGAGTCACTTTGACCGTAGTTTTCTCTCTCATCTAAACTCATACTCGTTTTTTTTTTAATATTATTTTTTATCTGTTCCCTTTTTATTGTCTGCTGTGTCTTTTTTAGTATCAGCAGCCTTATCTGTGCTTTTTGAAGCAGTTTCTTTTTTATCAGTTTTTTTATCTGATGCTTTTGCACTACCAGTGCTTTTTTTATTGTTTGAAGTACTCATAATAATATAGTTTTAATAATTAATATATTGGTAAATGTAAGGGTGTGATACAGCTCTATTTTACACTAAAGCTTTTTGTAATTGTATAATTACCAGTTTGTTATTAATATGTACATTACTTTCCGTGCTTCAATGTTTAATCTACTCAAATACTTCATTCCGCTGAACCCATTTTTAAAGTCTGATGATAAAGCTTACTTTTATAATCTATAAATTCGCCGATATTTGTAAAATGATTCATGTAATGATGCTAATCTTACAAATACCCGCCATAATTATGTAAAAATCGCCCTATGTCTTCAGCTAGTTTTGAAATCGTTAATTAAAAAAAAAACATTATGAAAGCGACAAACACAAAGGGTACTGCTAAAAAAGCAACGACCACAGCATCTAAAGGAAAAACGGTAAAAGCTAAATCGTCTGCAGCCGAAGGATTGAGAGATTTATTTGTAGATTCTTTAAAAGATATTTATTGGGCAGAAAAAGCATTAACAAAAGCGTTACCTAAGATGGCTAAAAATGCAACTTCTGAAAATCTAATTACGGCGATCAATGAACACTTGGCTGTAACAGAAGAACAAGTAAGCCGATTGGAACAAGTCTTTGAAATAATTGGAGAAAAAGCTGCTGCAAAAAAATGCGATGCTGTGGAAGGTCTAATTAAGGAAGGAGAAAGTATTATGGAAGAAACGCAGGAAGGTCCAGTAAGAGATGCAGGAATTATTGCGGCTTCGCAAAAAATCGAACACTACGAGATTGCAACTTACGGAACTTTGGCAGCGTTTGCAACAACTTTGGGAGAAGAGCAAGCCGCAGCATTATTGCAGCAGACATTAGAAGAAGAAAAAGAAGCAGATACTATTTTAACGGAAGCTGCTTATAATACTATTAACTTTGATGCGTCTGAAGAAGATGAGGAATAAATATTTCAAAAAATAAGTAAAAAACCTGTAATCTATAAAAGAATATTACAGGTTTTTTTTATGCTAATTATAATTCGATAAGTAAAACTATTTGTTTAAAAACTCTTCTGTATACATTTGTTTTGCAAGTAAATGGTAATCATGTAATTAATGCATAAGGTTTTATAAATAACTGAATACTAAGTGTGCAACATTTGCAAGAGAACAAAAAGCTTTTTGTTTCTCTATCAAATTATTATTTAAACTATTGAATTATGAAAAATTTATTTTTAACCTGTTGTATGGCATTATCATTTGTATATGCATCAGCGCAGACCACTCCTGCGAAAACAAAGTCAACGACTAAAACAGATTCTACTTACAACAAGAAAAGTAAGCATGGTTCTGAGCACAAATCGGGTAATACAAAAACAGACACGATTACTAAACAGCGTTCTAACAAAAAGAAAGGTACTACTCCTAAAACAGAAACGTCAACTCCTGCACGTAGAGATACGATCAACGGAACAACAAGACCATAATATATCTTTGTTGATTGTTTAATTTAAAAGCCTATTTTTTGAAAAAAAAATAGGCTTTTATTTTTAATGCAATTGAGACAGGAAATCGTAAATAATAATTTATAATTTTTCATAAAAAAACCGCCTAAAAAGACGGTTCTAAAATAGCTAGAAGCTACTATCACGATTGGTTTCTTCATCAAGACCTTCGTTATCTAGATCTTCCGTGCCGAATTCATCATTGTCTTCGGTTTCAAATGCGTCTCTGTCAAGTTCCTCATTATTGAATTCATCATCTCCCAGGTTTTCATTACCCAAGTTTTCATTACCAAGTTCATCAGTTTTGAATTCTTCGCTGCTAAACTCATTTCCATAATCTGGTTCAGCATTATCGGTTATAGAATGATCTACTGAAGAGGTTTCATTTTCCTGTCCTTCGTTTCTTAATTCATTATTCTGAAAACCCTGATCTTTTTGACCGTAATCTTCTGTTTTACTTAAATTCATAATACAATTTTTTAAATTAAATTTTACTATGATGCCTTACTATTCGTAAATTATCTATTCGTTTCCTGAAGCATCATTTGTAAATGTAAAAGAGCAATCCAGATGAATTTTATAGTCTTAACATTTATAGTTTTATAATTTTCATAGTTTATGTTTTAAATCAGAAAGAAACAAATTTTAATGCTTTATAAAGTACCTGATTAAAATCTTTGCAAGCTCTTTGTGGAATTTTAAAACTACTTGTAATTATTTGATAATAAATTATTTGCTAGTCAATGTTGTAATATTAGAGTTTAATTCTGTAAAAACCCTCTGTACTGATGTTCTACTTTTCCAATTATTAATTTTAAATAAAATATTATGTCATTTGAAAATCAAAACACAGAAGGAGCTACGGCAAAAGCGATCGAAGAACAAACTTCAAAACTGCCATCAGATTTATTTTTATACGCCGCACTTGCTGCAATGGGAACGTCATTGACCTTAAAATGTTTGGGAAGAAAGCATACTGCACTATTTGTAGGGCAATGGGCATCACCATTTTTATTGCTTGGAGTTTACAATAAGCTTGTTAAGCTGGAAGGACATGATTCTGAAGACAAAACTGTATAGAAAAAAGGTAAATTTATGAAAGAGCCTAGTAAGCCCTTTAAAATTTCTTATTTAAAATGATAAAGCTGCCTTAACTTATGTAAAGGCAGCTTTATTTTTTTACTTAAATTTAATTATTTATCAATATAAATACAAATCTGCATTTTAGAGCTTTTAATCCCGCACGTAAGAATCAGCTGATGATTTCTCTAAAGGCAGGCCCAAATATAATGTTGTGCCTTTACCAGGTTCGCTGGAAGCTCTTACAAAACCGTTATGGTTCGAAATAATGGTTTGCACCAACGCCAGCCCAAGTCCGCTGCCGTATTGCTCATCATTGCTCTGCAGACGGAAAAAAGGATCAAAGACGCGATTTTCAAATTCTTTTTTAAAGCCAATTCCATTATCGCTTATCGAGAGTATTATATAATCTGTTTTAGAATCAGCATTAAACGTGTCAAATATTTCCTGATTTGGATAATGTATCCCAATTTTAATATGAGGAGCTGTATCCTGCTGGGCAAACTTTATTGCGTTAGAGATTACATTTACAAACAGCATATGAAATTGAGATGCTATAATTTTCATCGGAGGCAGCGGCTCTACTGTAATGATGGCTTTATGCTCTGTAATCACTTTTTTAAGATCGTTTAAGGCTTTTTTAATTATTAAATTAAGATCTGCATTTTTGAATCTTTTTTCCGCAAAATTAAGTTGGGAATAGGTAACTAAATCTTCGATGAGCTGGTTTGTATTGATGGCCGAATGGAGCAGGCGTCTTACATTATGTTTGGAAGATGTCGATAATTCAGGATCTTGATCAATAATCTTTTTGCCGAACATATACATTTTTCGAATCGGCTCCAAGAGCTGCTCGCCGGCCGCAGCGGTAAACGATTCCAGCTGTATGCTTCTTTTTAGCAGTTCGTTATTTTTTAGCAGTAAATCTCCATTGCTTTTTTCCAAATCTGTAATATCTTCAAGAGCGATCAAAATCAAGCCCTCAGGCATAGAGTCAGTAATTGGCGCAGCATTAATAATCATTACTTTTTTCACGGCTGGATTTTCACTGAATTGTATTCTGGCATTCAAAACTGGTTGATCCCTGCTTATTTTTTTCAGCACTAATTCTTGAAATTCAACTGTATTCCAAAGGGCATTTCCTATTTCAGAAATCGAAATTCCTTCAATAAGTTCTTCAGTCGTTTTAAAATAGCTGTAAAAGGAAGGATTGGCGCTGTGGACGATAAGATTGCGGTCTATTATTAAAAGCGGCTCCCGAATTGTTTTAACAATCGATTCGTAGAAATTTCTCATTGAATGGAGCTGCTTCCTATGATTCTGAAGCTCATCATTTGTACAGGAGAGCTCTTGATTGTTAGAATGAAGCTCCTCTATAGAAGTTTGTAACTCTTCATTTAGATATTGAAGTTCTTCAGTTCTATGGAGAAGCTCTTCATTAGAGGTGCGAAGCTCTTCAAAATAGACCTGTTGTTCTTCTGTCAAATATTTAAAGTCATTCTGAAGCTGAAACAGCTGTAATTCCATCTCTTTTTGTTCTGATGTATTGTCATTCTGTACGGCCTTTTCTCCTGAAATTGGTTTTCTATGAAAAATAATAAGCAGCAATTCAATATTCGAAGGAAGATATACAGCTTCAAAAGAAATGCTGAAAGTCTGATTTTTTATTGTAATAGGTCCTCCAATACAATTTCTTTTATCATTTCGGGCTTTTAAAATCGCATTTTTAAGTGAAAAACGAATTTCATGAGAAACCATATTCATGATATTAAAGCTGGGCTCACCAGCAGAAGGCTGCAAAAAAGCACTCGTGTCACCATGAAAATGGACGATTTCGAAATCATCGTTAATTACAACAGCAGCAGGCGAATATTGTTCAAGAAGCATATCTGTTGCAATTTTTTTATAATTCGTAACTGTATTTGCAGGAATATCTATTTTACTGACTGATTTTTCAGCAGTATAACCCGGCATTTCAGAGGTAAAGCGAAAGTCTGCTTTTCTGCGTCGGTATATTTTTCCCTGTCTTTCCACAGCTGTAAATAACTGTTCGACCCGTGCGGCAGATTCAGACTTTCCTAAGAAAAGAAAACCTTGGTCTCGAAGAGCATAATGAAAAGAAGAAAGCACCTTATTCTGCATATCAGCATTAAAATAGATCAATACATTACGGCAGGTTATAAAATCAATTTTAGAAAAAGGAAAATCCTTTGTAAGATCATGTATAGCGAAAATACAGCTGTCACGGATTGACTTGCTGATATGATAACCGCTTTCCTTTTTCGTAAAATATTTTGCCAGTCTTTCCCCGCTTATATTCTTCACATCCTGATGCGTATATATGCCAAGACGGGCTTTTTCAATACATTTTTCGGATAAGTCAGAAGCAAATATTTTGATGATGATCTCGCTGTTATTGGTTTGTTCGAGATATTCAGTAATTGAAATTGCTAATGAATAAGCTTCTTCACCAGTAGAGCATCCTGCTGACCATATTCTTAATTCTTTTCCTCTAAGTGATTCTACAAGAGAGGGAAAAATTACTTTTGGCAGACTATCAAAGAAAAGCTGATCTCTAAAAAAATAGGTTACAGGAATAAGAATATCGTTAAATAATAAATCCTGTTCAGTCGTTTTACTTTTTAGTAAGGTAAGATAGCTTTCCGCGCTTTCTTGTCTGGTAATTACCATTCTTTTGGCAATCCTCCTTCGAATGGTCTGTTCTTTATAATGATGAAAATCAGTACCGGATTTTGCAGCTACGAGATCAATGATTTGTCTTAAGAATTCGTCCTGTTCTGCTGATGCTTCCTTTTCCTCGTAGGCTCGATTGATTAAATAACTTTCTCTAATCTCCAGCAGCTTAGCGGCAGTTTGTAGGGGGGCTGTAAAGTAATCAATAAACTCAGCATTAGCCTTATTAAGTTCAAAACCGCTTTTTGTGACTGCAGAAACCGATGCACCGCCTTGTTCTCTGATATTTTTAAGTCCTGCCGCTCCATCTATAGAAGACTGGCAAGCCAGCAGTCCTATGGCATAACTCTCGTATTTTTGTGCCAGAGCATTGTAAAAAATATCCAGACAGTTATTAGTCCTGCTGCCTCGAATGGCCGGTTTTAGCTTTAAAATTTCATTTTCAAGTATAAGAAAGTTTTTCTCGGGTATGACGTATATATGATCCGGCTTTAATTCTACGGTATTTACTATTTCATAAACCGGCATTTTAACACAATCCGCAAGCTGCTGGGTGAGATCCGCATTCTGGCGGGACTCTAAATTCTCCATAACCAGAAATGCCATACCGGAATTTGGAGTAATACCAGAAAGGATTTGTTTAACAGTATCTATTTCAGAGCCTTCCGCAGTAATTCCAACGACGGGAAAGGAGGGAAGGTTAATTTGATTTTTTTCAAGTGCAGCAGTTTCCATAAGCATTCGTTTGATTTAGCAGTGCATTTCACTTTTGCTTTAATTAATGCAGTTTCCTGCTGGGGTAACTGCACCATGCAGTTACCCCAAAATCAAATTACGAATTGAAAATATAAAGTTTAAAAAATAGGTGACCTCCTGCGTGTTTAACTTGGATGCATCATATATAAAAATAACAGTTGTAAGATCAAGATAAAATATGTTGAGAATGCCAAGGTATATAAAAGATTAAAATCGTTTAATAGAATGGATCTGCGGCAGTTTGATATAATTATTAATAAATTTCATAAAATTTTAAATAAAGCAGTTTGATAGGATAGCAAAGGTAGCAGATTTTTAGTAGGCATTGTTATATAATTACCATTTTCAATATTTTGATTTACAGTGAATTGTGGTCGTTTTTTTAAGTCTTTTATGAAAAAATCATATAAGTTATTTTACAAGCAGGAAGTTTTTAATAAAATTGGATAATTCTCATTTCTTATTGAATGCTTTTTATGTAAAGTTTTGATATAAAGATTTTTATGTTTGAATCCTGTAATAGCTAAATAGTATTGTGTAAGATGTAGCAGTAAGACTGGTGTAATTTTGGAAATAGTCAAATTGAAATATTCTGACACCTGCTGCCAAAAAACGAACGGCTTCAAGAATTATAAAAAACAAAAATCTCCATTAAATTTTCTAAGTGATTAAGTTCTGTTTTGTATCTGAATTTATTAGAACAGTTCTCTTTAAAATAATACTACTTAAAAAAAATGCCAAAATTAATTTTTCTTATGTAGTGAAATTAAAAACGGTTAGATAAGAACTATAAATAATTATACGCCATGTTATATAAAAATATACTGTTGATTGACGATGATAGTGATGATGCCGATGTGTTTATCGAAGCCATCAATTCTCTGGATAAAAATGTTACCTGCCTGGCAGAAACAAATTCCATTAAAGCTTTAGAGTTTTTGAAAAGTACAAAAATCCTGCCTGATCTTATTTTTTTAGATTATAATATGCCTGTTTTAAATGGGAATGAATTTATAGAAAAAATGAGAGCTGTCCAAAAGCTCAAACCCATTCCGGTAATTCTATATTCCAGCTATTCCGAAAATGCTGCTGCACAATTGTCGATTATTCATGAAATGGAGCGGTTTATTAGTAAACCCAATACTTTTACAGAGCTGACGGCACTGCTGAAAAATATACTGGAGGAGCTATAAAATCTGTACTGGAAAATTTCAATTTTACTTTAGGCAGTACGGCAAATAGTAAAAGCACTATTGATCTTTTCACTTCGAGTATATCTAAGATTATTTGGATAAAGTTGTTTTGTCTGTTTTCAAAAACATTTACCTGCTATGAGCGTTATGAGCGAATAAAAATAACCTCAAACGGTCTTTTAAGACTTCACCATTTTGCAGGTCTGGATCGGATAATAATCTGTTACTGTTTTAAAGAATATTGCTTTATTGAAATCTTTTAAGCATTTATATAGTACTTTTGAACTCGTAAAACCCTTCAAGATGATAAGTTCTGATAATTCTCGCCCAGCCGCTGAAGGCTTAAATGAAAAAGAGCCTGTAAAAATTATACTGGCAGAAGATGATAAAGACGATCAGGAATTATTCATCGACGCCCTGGATGAGGCGCAGGTCTCCTCTGAGGTAACGACCGTTGAAAACGGGCAGCAACTCTTGGATACTCTCAGAGATCAGTCCGAACCCAATCCCGATATTATTTTTATCGATGTCAATATGCCTGTTAAAGGCGGGAAGAAGGCGCTGGAAGAAATAAAAAGCGATAAAGAGCTTCGGGATATCCCGGCCGTTATGCTCTCCACTTGGAGCCACCCGGCAGATATTGAAGATTCATTTGATAAGGGAGCGGACCTGTACGTGCAGAAGCCGAATTCTTTTGCCGGCTTTGTATTGCTGCTAAAGAAAGTCTTTTTTCTTCATTGGACAAAAGCTTTATTGAGACCTGTTATAAGTTTATTTTTTGTTTCGGAAAAGAATATTGGCAAAGACTAAAGAATCCTTTTTAGTCTGCGTATTTTAATCAGGCGTACTTATATAATTGATTTGGCTAATTTAGTTTCAGGCTGCTGCTCAGGAACTTTATAAAACTACGGGCTGTCGAAAACGCGGTCTATAGTATCCAGGGGCAATTTTATATAATATTTTTTTTGGAGCTCTTCCCGATCCTCAAGAAGTTTTTCAAATTCATCCAGTTTTATTTTCTGACAATTTAGGGTTGATTCATTGCAGAGCTTATTTGCGTTTTCCATAAATTGAAGTTTACCTGGCTGAATTTTTCAGGCACCACCGGCACAATTAGCTGTTTTTTTTCAGGGTATAACAAGTATTGCAACTGAATAAAAAAATTATCCGCGGAGTAACTTTTTTATTCAGCTTTTACAAAGAGGCACTGGATGTACTTTTTCTAAGAGTTCTATTTGATGGTTAATGTCAAATTCGGCACCACTATGTTTCCATTGCTTCCTGTGTAGCGCTGTGCGAAAACCTCAATTTGATCGTTGGTAATCATTTCGGTTGTAGCGTTCAGCGGAAGAACCACGATATCATTTGTGGAGGCCCCCCTGCCGTAGATCTTGTATTGTGTCAGCATGGTTCCATTTTTGGCAATATAAATGATGTAAGTGCCTGCAGCTGGAACCTGAAATGAAATAGATCCCGAAATTTGGAAAATCCTTTTCTTTTTACCGACATATCGCAGACGATTAGCAGCGTCGGTGGAAAATCGGAATAAATTGGAGTAAACAGTAGAGGGTGTGCCAGATCCTACTTTTACAATATCACTGGGATTTAAGTTGTTAGTAAAAGCTACCGCTAGCCCGCTTCCGACTGCATAGTCCATTGCAAAATCGCCTGTTGCGTTCGCATCGGTTTCTGTCGGGATACCCGCCGCCCTGACATTCCAGCTGTTGCTAAAGTTATATCCCGAATAAGTTCCTGAAGCGTAAGGACGAACGTAATTGGCAGGTGTAGGGCCGGTAAATACCACCGACTCCAAAACAGCATCGCTTAAAATGGATATACCAGCGGCCGATACGTCAAATCCATAAGCTCCTGATGCAACATTCGAGAAACCGCCCTGCTTTGATACCAAGTTAAAGGTACCGGTCAATTTTTCATAGGTGCCGCCATTATTGCTGAACCATGCCTGATTGCTCAGCAGCAGCTGTCCGATATTGCTGTATGTTATTCCGTTTGTATTTCCGGAAAAATTAACTATGCTGGCAAAAACAAGTCCAAATCCCGATATAGTCCCCACGCTTCCTGAATTGGCAATGATAGAGTCCCTAAACAAAAAAGTGGCAGTTGATGATGATGCATTTAGGTTGAATACAGTTGCCCCGGGAGCTGTAATGGTCACACTTCTGATACTTCCTCCTGTGGTACCGTCGAAAAGAGTACCCGAGGTTTTTGCTATAATGTCTTCATTGGCATCCAGCCCCTGAATGTAGGCATTGTTTAGTTCAATAGGTAGATTGAAGGTCACTGTGCCGTTTATTTCGTATAAAGTATTGGAAGTTAAAACATATTTCGCTCCTCCGCCGGCAGCAAGTTCGGCAGCCAGAACCACAGCCAAATTATCTGTCGAACGTATGCGTTTAAAGTTAAGTCTTGAATTGGACGCGTTATTGATAAGGATCCAGGATGATGCAGCGGCGGCGTAATAATAAAAAGCCCTTTGATCAGTATCATAGACAATAAGACCGTCTGCAGGGGCTGTTATCGCGTTTCGCTGCACAGTGGTCATTCTCGGCATCAGAAGACCCTGCGTGGTGGAGGTGATGTCCAAAACCGAGCTTGCATTCGGCGTGACAGTCCCAATTCCAATTTGTGCGTGGGAAGCATAGGTAAGTAAAATGCACAAAATCGATAGGCAGTACTTTTTTGTAAGTTTAGATGCTGTCATAGTGGTAGTAATTTATTTTGAATAATAGTTTGGCAGTCAAAAGTATTTTTGAGTAAAGCGTTTTGATCCTGATTTAGCCGCCCGAATTGAAAATTATGATTTTCTGGGTGATTTTTTCATTTTCATCGGTTAGGAAAACAGCTATGTAAACGCCGGAACTTAAACCTGCCGTTGAAAAACTGTAGACTTGTTCCTGGGGCAGTTCTTTCTTGGTCAGTACTGTTTTCCCTGTCATATCATAGAGATTAAAAGAACGAAATTTAAGATGGTTGGGATTTAAAGCTTTCAATGTCCTGCTTTTATTTTCCTGATAGAGGGTCAGACTGCTTTTTGATCCAACCGCAGTGCCTAATGTCTGGCTGTCGAAAGCTATTTTAAAGCGGTCGATATAAATGCCGGCTGCAACACTCACCTGATAGCTTCCGCTTTTAATGTCATGATAGGATGAATCAAATTCATCCAGCAAATACACTTTCTGGGAAGCATCAAAGTCAATAGTTTCCGGTATATAAAACTTTAAGGTGCAGGCCTTGTCGGCGTGTACAGCAAGCGGTATTTTTTTAGAAGGGTCAAAATTTACCCCCTGAATCACATACCTGCTGTTGTCCAGCCAAAATGAAATGTCAGCAGGCAGGGCCTCATCCATGTTCAGTGCGTCAAGACCAGGATCAACGCCGTCTGTAGCTTCCGGCATAAAGGCAAGGGCAAGCTGTCTGGTGAAAGCGTTATTGATGATCGTATTTATTTTGATGTGTGAAATCTGCTTGTTTTCCTGCGCTTTCTGTGTGTCTGTGGTTTTTGAATTTTTAGCAAATTGAGATAAGGCGCCCCCTTCCTGATAAAATGCCCTGTGGGCATTCTTTAAGGTAACCTGTCCGTTAGAATTTCCGTTTATTAAAAATCCCTGTCCTATAGGACTGTATTTCCGCTGGATTACTAAACCGGATGATGTTCCCACTGTGTTGAGTGTCCCGTCGCTGTTGTAACTGTTAAATGTTGCAGGGACGTAAATTCCATTGCTTCCCAGCGAACCTGGTGAATACGTGCCATAGCCTCCCCTGTATGCTGAGAGGTAATGAGAATCCACTGTCTTGTCCTGTTCCCAAAAATAAGCTACGCGGGTACAGGCGCTGTTGGAGGGATCCATCAGAAAAGCATTTAGATCAAGTGCAGAAGGATAGGGGTTGCCTGTAAGTGTCGCCGCATTGCCTGTTCCTACTGAAACTAAAATGTTTCCATCATTGGGCCTGCCCCGGAAATCATAACGCTGTCTGCCGCTGCCGTTATTATTAACAACTCCCGTTGCTTCAGGGTCTGCAGGGTCAGATCCGCTGGTTCCTTTCATTGTAAATCCTTCTCCGGGCGCTATTGAAGATGCTGCCCCGACAAAAGTCCACTGGGAGTAACTGCCTGCATTTGTAAGCTTGTAAATCCAATTAGAGGCTATACTTAGAGGAAGTGCGGTTCCGTTATAATTTCCTGCGGGAAGTATTGTTACCGGTGCAGCATTAATTGAGGTGACAGGGCGATTAAGTAAAGTAATTCCGAAATTTGAACTGCCTGCCGCACCATTTGCCGCACCGACCGGAGAACACCAATAATTGTATTCGAAATTATCAGAGGTGCCTTCCTGATAAACCGAAACAGTACCTGCACCCGAATTTGTGGATGCTGCTGCTGTGCCTTGCAGCAGCTGGGAATTGTTCCTTAAATAAAGATTGGACCCCGATGCCAGATTTATGTTTCCCGTTACGTATAGGACCTGGTTTTTGACGTACATAGGTGTTGAGGCACCAATATGAATCTGAGCGAAACAGTCCACATAAATAAAAATACATAGTAAAGATAATTTTTTTATCATAGTATCAATTTATATTTTATTGCAAATGATAATAAGTTAACATATTTTATTTCCTTTTAGAAATAGTATAAATGCCAAATACGGTGCCTGCTGCCAACAAAACATAAATCAATGAATCAATTGGAACGACAACTGGATCGTCAGGAAGACCAGGAGGAGGAGGATTTGCAGAAAAGGTGATGGTCTGGACTAGTAGAAATGTACCTGTAAGTATTTTTTTCATGTGAAATTTTTTTTAAAAAAATGAATTTTATACATATCCAGATGGGAAGGGTACATTGAACTTGGTTTGTAATATTAAAATTATTAAATCTTACAAAATCAAATGTCTGCAAATTTATATTATCGTGTTTTTATAATTCTAAGTTAAAATTTACATAATTTCAATGTTTAAAATATATATGATTGGCATTTTCCAATTATGTATTCCATATTAACTGATAATAGTAAGACGTTACTTGATTCTGCGGGGATTTATTTCTTAAATGCATATGTACCACCGCTCTGGCAGCAAAACTTAGACCATGAAGTATTCCAAAAAGGGGGACTTAACTTTTTCTGACGAAATTTGGGGTAACTTCTATATTTGTACGTCATGATGTCACCACTACTTTACAACGAAAAAAAAAGAGGCCTTTTGAGCCTCTTTTTTATTAGTGTTTTCCGTTACCCTTGCCATTTCCGTGTCCACTGCCATTTCCGTTATCTTTTCCCTGTTTTTTGTTGCCTTTTCCGGGTTTTTGTCCAATTGTTTTTTGAGGTTTTCCTTTATAACCTTTTCCGTATTTTACTTTATGGGTTTTAAAATTGTCATACGGATCATTTCCCCTGTAATCTGTAAGTACTACTTTGTATTCGCTGTAAAGATCATAATTTCTATAAGCAGCAGGCAGTGTTCTTGCTCTTACCCATTTCCCGTTGCTGATATAAATATAATTCGATGTGCTTACGTCATAATAGGTTTCAAGATCTGGCAGATAATAATATCTTGCATCAGTATAGCCAACTGGTCCCCAGGCCGGCGGTGTTCCAATATTGACATTTACATTAACCTGCGCGTTTGAAAAATTTACTGCTGCCAGAAGTAATCCGACCAATAAAAATTTTAATGATTTCATAATTTCAATCTTTTAATTGTTAATAATAGTAAAAAAACAAAAAGCGTACCTAAAAGTTGTATGGCTGGTTTTAAATGCCGGCTGCTTTAATGATTATTCTCAAAACAGCTGCTATGATAATACGATGCTTCTGCTGATTTTTTTATGTAAAGTAAAGAAAAATAGCTGAAACAGCTATCATAATGACAGGGACATCTATACTATTTCTGTTGGCAATAACAATTAGAGATCCTGTTAAGGCACCAACTGCGGCTGCAGTAATTCCATCCATTTAAATGGTCACTATTCATCACAATAAGTTACCTTCTTGTTTGTAAATAAGAATTGCATATAAATCCAAATTCAAAGTGTCATTTTTTTCCTTGAAATGTGCAAGGTTTAAAATTGCACTATTTTCTAGCTGAATTCACCTTAGATTTATTTTGCAAAAACAGCCGCCGCTCCATAAAGAAAAAAGGTTATTAAAATGGCTGATTTTTAAGTTATAAGCAGTATGGCTTGTTCTCCTGTGTAAAGGTCATTAGAAAACTTCTCCGGAGTATTTAATTTAGGTGAACGGGCAAAATGAGTCGTTGAATCGGAATCTTTATCTTTTCAGAAAAGCCTCTTTAAGTAATTGCACAATTTTGAGGTCTATGTTTTTTACAACTTTTGCTAGTTAGTCTTGGTTTGTTTTTTCTTTTTTTTCGAGATTGTTTTTAGTATTATTTTGGCTGCCGATAGGCAAGTTAGCTGGAGTGGAGCTTTAATTTAAAAGTCTGGTTCAGATCATAGCGGGAAAAATAGAGATTCAGCATTAGTGTTAGATTGTGAAGTTGTACTGTATTCTATTCTTTTTTGTGTGCAGCTAGCCAATATAAGGCACCAGAAAAGTGCCCCAAAGGTAGATCTTGGTTTTCATAATTATGTAGTTTTTAATTAGAATGGATTACTCTCTCAAAATCACTATTTATATATCAATAGTATTACATGATAGAAAAGGTTATGGGTTGCAAATTATAATTTGCAACCAAATTTAGTGAGATGAAACATTTATACTTCAACAAGAATAATTAAGTTTGTAAGATAATAACTATTATTATCTGCTGAAAGATTATCAATGAAATTTAAAATATTTATATATGTATCCTATTAATTTAAATACCAGCCTGCAGATAGGGATTTTGTCAGCCTTCTGCTTTTTTTCCATCGGCATCTCCGCGCAAGATGCTTCACCTTCTCAGACCAGCGCACAAGAGCTCGTCGATAAACTGGCCAATCCCGTTGCCAGCCTGATTAGTGTACCGCTGCAGAACAATTTTAATTATGGCATTGGTGCTTTTAACGGATCCAAATACACGATCAATATCCAGCCTGTGATACCATTTAAACTTACCGAAAATCTGAATCTGATTACACGATATATATTTCCCGTAGTGGATCAAAGAGACATTACTGGTTGTAGATTATAATTTGCAACATTAAAAAGTTTAATTTTAAATTATTGGTGGTGTTGATGTGCTAATTTTAGTGCAATAGTAATATGGTAATTATAAAAAAAAAACACCTTTTAAATAGTTTTAACTAGTGTATTGCTGGTGTTAATTTTCAACACAGAAGCCTAGTCGATGATACTGGATGGGGTGACTTGGAGTGTCTGACGGCATGCATATATCGAAACTGAGTTTATCGGGTATAGATATGATGGTTATCCGGGAAATTCTTCCAGTTTGGAGTTAGATTAGGATCTTGAGGGTATTGGCCAATGTAGGATCTCTCTGATTAGCAGTATTAAATTGAAATAATTTAAAAAAAATAAACATATGGGCAATACGTTTGGCAGATTAACAAAGGAAGAAAAAGAAGAGTGCTTGGTAAGAATAGAATTTATCACGAATTCCAAAAAGCTTTTTTTAAATAAAGATTTTTGCCTGGCTCAGCTCTCGGAAGAAACTGCCATGACCGGGCATAAAATTTCTTATCTCATTAATTCTGAATTGGGGCTGAATTTTAATGCGTATATAAATTTAAAAAGAATTCAATACCTGCTGGAAAATCTAAAAGACCCTGTATTCAGGAATCTATCTATTGAAAAAATGTCACTAATCTGCGGATTTGGATCCCGGGAAAACTGTTTTAGGGCATTACGTAAACATAAAGGCAAATCTTTGCGGCATTTTAAAATAAGCTCCCAAGTCACATAAAATTTATTTGATTAAGTTAGATCAGCGATGAATCAATTATAAGACACCGCGGCACGGCCATAAAACTAACTGCTCAGTTGATTTGTAAACTGTTTCATGGAAAAAGAATTCTTTGTATATAATTCTAAGCTGCGAACGATTTTATTATTTTATTAGATGCCTCTATAGAAGTTTGTTAATCGGAATAATGCATACTGGTTAAAACAGCCTTCGTGCTGTTTTATTTATTTTAGAACATCATAAAACTAGTTTTCTCCAGTTGGTTGGTTAGTTAGTTAGTAATACAAGTTTAATGTTTGTATTAGACCTTTTTTATTGTTTTTTTGGCCGCCGAGAGGGGAGATGGTTGGAGTGGGAGGTTGATTTGAAGGGGAGGATTTTGTGAGTGAGTAATAAATTTTATGCAATGTAAGAAGCATAATAGTTTTGTGGAACGTGCTGATCCTTTCGCAAAAAGTTAAATGTTGAATTATTTTTTAATATTTTTATTATATTTTCACGTCAGAAAACTCGTTATAGATAGGTGTCATAAACATGCAAGTGGACCTCTGACAATATGAAAAATAAAAATAAATCATAATAATTTCTGTATTGCTGCTATTACTAATTTTAAATACAAATTGTAGAACACAGCGAATGGTTTTGACTCAAAATGATGTAAATAAATTAAGAGAAAATGAAGAGCAGTTTATCAATAAACCTTTGAAAAACCTGCTGAAAGAAATCAAACCAGAGATAAAATTATTTAGAGCAGAAATAGACCAGTATTCTTATTTTTCTTTCTATTTTATATCAAACGATGAAGCACTCAGACTTCCCATTGATAGTATTGCATTGGGATTTTATGCTTACGTAAAGGAACCTATAGAATGGGATTTTGATAAAAGACCTAAAGAAACACAGTATGTGTGGACAAAAGAAGATTTAGAAAAATATGGAACTCTTACTGTTACCAGAATAAAAATAAGAGGAAAAGTCAAATAGGATCTTAAAATTCAGTTGTAAGCCTTTAATCAAGTATTGATGCAGGGCTTATTTTATAAAAGAACATATTTTTTACTCATGCACCTTCGTAAATTTCCGTAATGGAAATTCAACTAAGTATAAAATTATTTTTTAATCGATAATAACTTGTCAAAAATTTAAATTTAAGTGTGTGAATTCTGACATTTGTTTTGTATGTTTGAATGATATGTTATAAACAATATCTGGTGGTGGTTTCGGATTGTTCTTTCAATCTTTTTTGTATCCTGTTTTTGCTTTTAAGGCTATTGATCAATTTTTTATAAACTCGAATGGTTATTATTTAAAATTAAAAAATAATTTCTTAGAATATTGCAGATTACTGCTTAATCAGCGATTTGGGATGTACATTGAGAACAATTTTTTTGTACAACAAGATTTGATAAGTTTAAAACATGGATAAGATTGTCATTAAAATTTATAAGCTCAAATGAGAGATTTATTAGAGAAACAACTTAACATTATAAATGAAGTTGTAGATTTTAATTATTTAAAAATCAAACAAGTGGGAGTACATAAAGGCCTTTCCGGTCTAAGCCTTTTTAAATTCTATAATTTAAAAAATAAGGAAAATAAAATCCATAGAAAAGTAGGTCATGAAATCTTAATCCAGTGTGCCGCTCAGATAGATAACGATTGCACAGATTTTTACTTTTGTGACGGTGCGTCAGGTTTCGGGTGGGTACTGGATCATCTGGAGCGGGAAAATTTTATTGAAAGCGACAATGATGCTTTTCTAAGTCAATTTGACCAGCAAATCTACTCTGCTATGGTTAGGAGCCTAAGTATTGCCAATTATGACTTCTTGTTTGGTGCTGTTGGTAATGCAATGTACTTTTTAAACCGTTATAGAAATACAAAGGAGATAAGATTAAAGGAAAAATATGAAGGTATTTTATTTGAATTTATTTTCTTTCTTGAGAAAATCTCTGTCAAAGAGGAAGACAAAACAAAATGGTTTTATGTTTTAACGAACAGCGAGTCTACAAATTGCAGTTTAGGATTGTGTCATGGAATCAGTAGTATCATAGCCTTCTTATCAAAGCTTCATAATTTTGAGAAATTTAAAGAGCAGACAGCGCCATTACTTCAAAATTCAATAAACTATTTAATCAGTTTCAAAAATAAAAAAGCAAATGCCTTTTCTTTATTCCCTAATTTCTCCAATAACAGCAGGGAAAGCTTAAAAAGAAGCAGACTGGGATGGTGTTACGGGGATCTGGGAATTGGAATTACTCTTTTGCAGGCAGGAAAAGTGATGGGAGACAGCGGATTAAATGAACTTGCTTTATCAATTTTAAAACACGCAGCAAAAAGACGAACGGCTGAACAAACCTTAATGGAAGGGACATCCATATGCCACGGGATATATGGTGCAGCGAAACTTTTCCATAGGGCATACCTGATCACTGAAGATGCAATATTCAAGGAAGCTGCTGAGTATTGGTTTCAAGAAGGCTTAAAAGCTACTATTTACAAAAACGGTAAGTTTGATTCTGAATCTTGGAAATCATCTTTGAAGAATTTTACCCTGTTGGATGGAGTGTGCGGAATCGGACTTGTAATATTAGATTACCTCACTGGAATAGATTCAAATTGGGATGAATGCTTGCTCATCAATTAAATACTTAACACTAATAATCCCTATCAAAATTGAATAATCATTTTCCCTATAAACGGCTTTCAAAATACGTATTGAGAGCACCTTTGTTTCCCTTTACCCTATTCAGAGATTTAACTTCAGAAAAAAACATACCGGATGATAACTTTTTAAAAATTTGTCAAGATAAAATTTTCCAGGAAGCTTTGTATTTAGCTTCCCCGGACTTATATAAAGAAGTTGTAAAATGGCTTGATAACGGTGAGAAAGAGGGTAAAAAAACAGAAAGGCTTAAGATTTCAATTTTAAAATACATTTCCAGATCCTGCTCGCGATGCACTCCTTTCGGTTTATTTGCGGGTTATGCAGTAGGTGAATTCGAAGACGAGAATAAGATTGTTTTAAAAGGAGCAAAATACAATAGCAGAAAGACCAGGCTTGATATGAATTATCTGGTAGCACTCTCTCAGGATTTGGAAAAGCTGCATTTTATAAAAAAACAGCTTTATTTTTTTCCGAACTCAAGTATTTATAAAATTGGAAATCAATTAAGATTTATAGAGTATCGATATTATGAAAACAGAAGATCACATTATTCGATTGCGGTGGAAAACAACCCGTATCTGGATAGTGTATTTGAAAAGTCGGCAGGTGGTGTTGTTCTTAAAGATTTGATTCAACTTCTTATTAATCAAGGGGTTGATGTGCGGAATGCTGTTGAATACATCAATGATCTGGTGAGCAGCCAATTGCTAATTAGTGAATTAGAGCCGTCAGTTTCGGGAATTCCTTTTCTGGATCATATTATTCTTGTTCTTAAAAGAAAGAAAAAGACCGAACAAATAGTACATCTGCTGGAGCTGATAAACAAGAAGCTCAGTGCTCTTGATCAGACTATGGGAAATGATATACAAAGCTATAACGAGGTGATTGAAATCATTAAAGAATTAAATACATCTTTTGATCCTAAATATCTTTTTCAGACTGACATGATTCTTAAAAGTGAAAAGAATATTTTAAATAAGGAAAAGTATAGTAACCTGAGCAAAGGGTTTATACTGCTGAATAAAATTTCATTACCTCCGAAGGAAACTTTACTGACCAGATTTAGAAATGCATTCTACGAGCGTTATGAAGGTGAAGAAGTTTCAATTTCAAAAGCACTAGATGCAGAATTAGGAATTCCTTATTCAAAGAATCAAAACTCGTGTGATATAAATCCATTAATTGATTCTTTATCACTAAAAAATAAAAAACCGGAAAACCAGGCAAGAGAGGTAGAATGGACAAAAGTCAATGATTTTTTTCATAAAAAACTTGTTGAGGCATTTAAAAATAATTCGTATTCAATTGTGCTGGAGGATTCTGATTTTCTTGATTTTGACGCAAATTGGGATGATCTGCCGGACACAATTTCTTTTTTGATAGAATCTGTACATTGCCAAGGCAAAGAAAAATTAAAGCTGCTTCCAGCTGGTAATTCAAGTGCAGCTAATATTTTAGGACGATTTTCTAGTGGAGAACAAAATATACTGGATTTCATAAAAGAAATAATTACAATAGAAAATCAGATTAACAATTCTAAAATTTTGGCCGAGATTGTCCATCTCCCAGAATCACGTATGGGAAATATCTTAATGAGACCGGATTTCCGCAGTTATGAAATACCATACCTTTCTAGATCAAACAAAGCCGAGGAATACCAGCTTCCATTAGAAGATCTAATGATTTCCATAAAAAAGCATAATCGCATTTTCCTGAGGTCAAAAAAATATAATAAAGAAGTAATTCCAAGGTTAGGCAATTCACATTACTTTCCCAAAAATTCCCTGCCGGTCTACCATTTTCTGGGTGATATGCAGGTTCAGGGAATTCGCCAGATTGGATTTAATTATGGTCCGTTTGCAGAAGACTATGAGTTTGTTCCAAGGGTCGAGTACTATGATATGATTCTTATGGAAGCAACCTGGAATCTGAAGAAAAATCATATTGCACCATTGATTCAAAGCAGGGACAATGATGAGAAGCTTTTAGCAGGCGTGAAAAAAATAAGGACTATTTTCAAGCTTCCTCAATATGTAATGCTGGTTGAGTCTGGGGACAATAAACTTCTGGTTAATTTGAAAAATTTAGACTCGATTCGCATGCTTGTTGATATAGCTGTTAAAAATTCCTCAATCAAATTAGTGGAATTTTTATTTAGTGAGGACGGATTGGTAAAGAATGCTGATGATTACTATACAAATGAAATTATTATATCTTTTTATAATGCAGAAAAATTAAACAAAAGCGATACTAATGGGTGAAAGTTTACAAAGGAATTTCATATTGGGAGACAGTTGGTTATATTATAAAATTTATACCGGAACCAAGACAGCAGATACTATTTTGACCGAAATCATTTGGCCGGCTGCCAATAAGCTGATACACGAGAATATTGTAGACCATTGGTTTTTTATCAGATACGCGGATCCTAAACATCATTTAAGGGTGCGGTTCCATTGTACCAGTCCGACAGCGATTTCAGCCGTGATTAACTGCCTGTATCCTCACTTATCAGAGATGGTAAAAGATGGATTCGTATTGAAGATACAGACTGATATGTATAAAAGAGAAATCGAGCGTTATGGTTCAAATACTATGGTGCTTTCTGAAAGGCTGTTCTTTTATGACAGTGTTATGGTCGCTGAATTCATAAATTCAATAGAAGAGGGACAAGAGGAACTACGCTGGCTATTTGCATTGAAAGCAATTGATTTGTATCTCAACAGTTTTGATTTTAGCAGTAAGACAAAAATGCAGATGCTCGATTATCTAAAAACTTCATTTGCAGGCGAATTTGTTTCGTCAAAATCTGTTAGAAAGCAGCTAGATGAAAGTTTTAGGCGCGAGCGTAAAAAAATTGAAAATATTATGATTTCGGGACAGACGGAAGCTGCTGAATATAATGGTATTTATGAGATCTTGGCATCGCAGCGCGAAAATATAAAAGAAATTGCCGTAAAAATTTTAATACTGGAAAAACAGGGAAATCTAGAAATAAAAATAGGCGATTTAATCAGCAGCTACATACACATGCTTATGAACAGATTGTTTAAATCAAACAACCGCATGCACGAAATGGTTTGTTATGATTTTCTGTTTAGGTATTATAAATCAGCAGTGGCAAGGGAAAGACTTCCAGAGGTTAAAGAATGAGAAGCTTCTGTTTTTTTTAATTTAAACTTCTGTTTTTTTTATTTTTTTTGATTATCAAGATTTTAAATCATTGCGCAGACAGAATTGGAAATCACGGCTTTTCTAAAATATGAAGAAAATAAAAATATAGAACTACTAATTCATGATGCTTAATATGGTGTGTACGACTGCGGTACTAAAGGATATTTGTGTCCACTTAAACAAGTGTGAAAATAAAACCCAAGAAGATGGCTTAAACGGAAATGCCGGTTTAGTTTTGCTTTATTTTTATTTTTACAGGTATTCCAAAAATGAAATGTATTACAGTAAGGCAGTTCAAATCCTGGAGAATATCTTTGAACGGATAGATGGTAACTATCTGAATTCAAATTTTTCTAATGGAATTGCAGGAATAGGCTGGTTAGTTGATCATTTGAGTGAAAACGATTTTATTGATATAGATTGTGATGTCTTATTTGCTGATACAATAGATGCACATATACACCACAGTATGCTTGCTGATTTATATCAGGAAAGCTTAGTATTTGATAACGGTGCATTGGGGAAATGCTTCTATTTTATAAAAAGATATCAAAATACAAAATCTGCTGTTTTAAAAGTAAGGTATAAAAATTATATAACGCAATTCATATTCTTTTTAGAGCGTCGTAGAATCTATACCGATTACACCAATCAAGCTGCCACAGCGAGAGGTATCAGGAGTTCTAGTAAATCTGCAGAAATCAATCAGAATATTGGGCTAGTGAATATTCTTCTGCACATATGCGTGCTTGTAGAATTTGATGTACTAGTGCATCCATTACTGGAAAAATACAGTAGCTCTCTAACTGAAAAGATCCAACTCAGTTCATTTCAGAAAGCAGAAATTGCATTAAGTTTGTGGAAGTCTGGTCAAATTTTAAATAAAAAAAGTTATTTAGAAAGATCAAAACAGATAGTTCGCCATAAAATAGTATCTGCTGAAAATTTACAAATTATGAATTATTTTAAATTTGGCATTGTTTTTCAAGAGTTGTCCCAAAGTTCCAGTCATGATTTTTATAAAGAACTTCAATACCACTGGATATCGAAAGGCTGTAAAGAATTGTCGGGTGTCGGCATTCAAAAATTAAATGCCGGACTATGCGGCTTATCAGGGATTGGGATGAGTCTTTTAACTTTAGAAAACGACTCTAAAACGAATTGGCAGGAATGCTTTTTATACTAATGGGGAATAAAATGGAACACGCTCTTAATGAATTTATTACTTTTTGGAAGAATAAAGAATACATTGTTGGAATTTTACTTTCCGGAAGTTATGCTGTAGGGCTGGAAAACGAAAAATCAGATATCGATATACGATTGATTTTGGATTCAAGACAGGAAAAATCTTTTAAAGGTCTGCAGGAAATTAACGGATATTCCTTTTCTTATCTTGCTAATACTAAAGAATCAATCTCTGATCTGTTTAATATTGATTTTTTCAGCAATTCAAAAATTGAAGCCCGCATATTTAGCGTAGGAAAAATTCTATATGACAAGACTGGTGCACTGGGAGAATTAAAAAAAATATCGAAATATTATTTTGAGCTTCCTTTTATAGAAAAAATAATTTCAGAAGATGATCGGAAAATAATTATGCACACAATCTACAGCAAGTATACTTCGTTAATGGAAAGAGATTCCGAATCTCCTTTTTTTTTATTCAATTACATGATTTTTATGAGGCAGGTTCTCAATAGTTATTTTCATATTCTGAACATGGAAACAGTAACTGAATCAAAATGGGAAAAAATCTTAACGGATCGCCAATATTCTTTGGCCTATAACTTCGAATTATTTCCTGATCAAAAATTTATTAAATTATGGATTAAAAGTGTTTCTATAGAAAATATTTGTAAAGAAAGCAGTACTGCTGTCTATGAATATATAAGAAAAAAAATATACCTTATTGATAAAAAAAGTTTCATCATTTATATGAATGTAAGAAAAATTACTTAAATTCGAAATCTGTTAATTTAATATTTAAAATTATGAAAAAACAAAAAATCAATCTGATTTTGAAAAAAACGACAGTCTCAAAATTAAATGATGAGGAAATGAAAAATGTAAAAGGGGGATGGACTGAAACTACTACAGCTCCAATTATAACTATTGGCGGATCAGGTATAACTTGCTGGCAGAGTTCTGTAGATGCGTCCGTGGATCCTCCGATCTGGGAATCATGCCAGAGAAGCTGAGCTGGAGCTATCATTAAATACGTAATTTGAGGATAGTTTCAGTACGAATACCAAGCGCAAATTTGTTTCTTCTAAATTATTGACATTTTTAAATCATAAACTGTTAGTCTTTTAAATTAATGAAGAGCAATAACAGATTGAAGATTTAATTGGATATAGTGATCAACAGAACAAAAGAAATGCATATAAAAGCACTCCCATCGGAGTGCTTTTATTTTTACAAAATATGTTTTTTAAGCATCGTAACACCTTTATAAAAACTTAGCGGTCCAATTGTAAATCAAAAAATAAGAAATATTTTCTTATTTATTGGTTGTAAACACCTGATTATTATTCTAAAGTGTTTTTGATCGTTAAACTGCAGGTGTCACGATTTTGCCATAAAACTCGAACTAATGGCTTTTGTAATTTTTTGCCGTATACAGTTTCGAACCTAAACTCGCCAGACCTTGTTTTTTCTGGATTTCTAGTTTGCAAAATATCCATGTCCCACGATTCTGCCACAAAACTTAGAATGGTCAAATATCTTTAAAAGCCGCCTTAACGTTTTGTGGCAGAATTGAAGGCAAATCCACTCAATCTGTTGATTGTTTTGAACGAGTACCCTTTTACTTGTATAAACTAAATCAAAGCGTTTGCAATGTGGCTTTTTAGATACTCACTACTTAATAAAACGTAATAAGAACCTTT
>Ga0157371_10000536_pt1 | contig 45189 bp, 44 predicted proteins | sample C45metaG_FD_113462 | JGI IMG/M metagenome (GOLD analysis project Ga0157371, IMG submission 113462) | Corn rhizosphere microbial communities from Kellogg Biological Station, Michigan, USA - C4-5 metaG | ecosystem: Host-associated > Plants > Roots > Rhizosphere > Soil | place: USA: Michigan... | reverse complement strand
TTACTCACCCGTCCGCCGCTGAATCAGGAAGCAAGCTTCCTTCAACCGCTCGACTTGCATGTGTTAGGCCTGCCGCCAGCGTTCAATCTGAGCCATGATCAAACTCTTCAGTTCAATACTGCATTGGGTTTTGAGAAAACCCTAAACTTGGCTCAGCAATCGCAATCTCTTCAATAAAGAAGAGTTAACTCTTTGATTTCTCGTGGAGTTCTTGTGATGCTGATAATCTAGTGACTATTCAGTCTGATCTCACAAGCACCCACACGAATTGCTTGATTCAGTTGTTAAAGAGCGGTGGTTGATTCTTTCGTCTCAACCGAGGCGCGCATTCTACGCTGCCTTGCGAATCTGTCAAGCGTTTATTTTGAAGTTTTTTCAGAGAATCTCTAACAACTTCAACCACTTGACCGCTTCGATCTCTCGTTAGCGGGAGGCGAATTTTACAGCGTTTCAAACCGCTGTCAACCACCTTTTTCACCGCTTCCGACCTAGTCGATCGAAACCACTTCCTCGCTGCTTACTTCGGTTAACTCATTGAATCTCAAGGAGTTTTCCGTTTCGTCTGCGCCGGAAGTGGGGCGAATTATAGACAGATCCACAGGGGCGTCAAGCATTAATTTGAACTTATTCCGCTTTCAGCGTTATACGCGCAAATGCCTTCTTGCCTGCCTGGCAAACGTGCGTAGCGCCCAGCACGAAAGAGAAGCCGCGATCAACGACCACCCCATCTACGCGAACGCTGCGCGCCGCCAACAAATCGCGGGCGCCTGCCGCATTCTTGACCAGTCCTGCCTTATTAAGCACGGCAGCGATCGGCATATCCTCTATAGCAGTCAACTCGACTTCCGGCAGATCCTCCGGCAGCTCGCCTTCTCTCATCCGATTGCCAGCTGCACGGTGTGCCGTGGCCGCAGCCTCTTCACCATGGAAGCGAGCAACGATTTCCTCGGCCAGCTTGATCTTGATATCTCGCGGGTTGGCCCCAGACTCGACATCCGCCTTGAACGCCTCGATCTCGTCCATCCCCCGAAAGCTCAGCAACTCGAAGTAACGCCACATCAGCGCATCAGGAATAGAGACCAGCTTGCTGTACATCACCCCTGGCGCTTCCTGGATGCCCACGTAGTTGCCCAACGACTTGGACATCTTCTTGACACCGTCCAACCCTTCCAGCAACGGCATGGTCAGAATGTTCTGCGGCTCCTGCCCGTAGGCGCGCTGCAGCTCCCGCCCCATCAGCAGATTGAAGCGTTGGTCGGTGCCACCCAGTTCGACATCGGCCTTCAAAGCCACCGAGTCATAGCCTTGCACCAACGGGTAGAGGAACTCATGGATGGCGATGGGCTGATTACTGGTGTAACGCTTGTCGAAGTCGTCGCGCTCGAGCATCCGCGCTACGGTGTATTGCGAAGCGAGACGAATGAAATCTGCAGGCGTGAGCGTGTCCATCCAGGTGGAGTTGAAAGCGACCTCGGTCTTGGCCGGATCGAGGATCTTGAACACCTGGGTCTTGTACGTCTCGGCGTTGTCCAGCACCTGCTCGCGTGTGAGCGGCGGACGCGTGGCGCTCTTGCCACTGGGGTCACCGATCATCCCGGTGAAATCGCCGATCAGGAAGATCACCTGATGACCAAGGTCCTGGAACTGGCGCAGCTTATTAATAAGCACGGTATGCCCAAGGTGCAGATCCGGTGCGGTCGGGTCGAAGCCAGCCTTGATCCGCAGCGGCTGGCCACGCTTGAGCTTCTCGACCAACTCCGACTCGACCAATACCTCTTCAGCGCCACGCTTGATCAGCGCCAGCTGCTCTTCAACAGACTTCATATATAGGACCTACAGGGCTCAGGTTCGAAAAGGGCTCAACCATACAAGATCACCCATCAAATACAAGGCAACGGACCGAATGTGACCCGGATGCAGGATCAGAACGTCTGCGGGCTTGCTTTGAGGGGGTTTTGGTTATATTTTATACAGTTATTTCATCTTTATCATGTCATTCATCTATTCCATTTCACTTTTTCAAAGTCAAAATCACCTATGAGCAATGAATCCACCAAAGCGCCTCCGCTTTATCCGAAGACGCACATTCTCGCTGCCAGCGGCATCGCAGCGCTCCTGAGCCTTGCCCTGCTCGTGTTTCCCTCCAGCGACGTCGAGGCCAAGAAGACCAATCTGAGCATGGACATGCTCGACCCCGCCGACCAGCTCAAGGAACAGAACGCTACCGCTCCGGCAGCCGCCTCCGAAGAAGCTGCAGCGCCCTCGCCTTTTGCCCAGATAGAAGGCAACGAAGCGACTCAGCAGGCCGCCGAAGCAGAAACGGCACCCGCGCCCGAGCCGGTCGCCAAGGGTCCCGATCACCGCCAGGTGATCGTTTCTCGTGGCGACACCTTGTCGACCCTGTTCGAGAAAGTAGGGCTGTCTTCCGCCAATCTGCAGGACGTGATAGGCAGCGACAAGAAAGCCAAGGCATTCACTCAGCTCAAACGCGGCCAACTGCTGGAGTTCGAGATGAACGCGGACGGCTCCCTGCAGAGCCTGCACAGCAAGCTGGGCGACCTGGAATCCATCAGTCTCAACAAGACTGCCAACGGGTATGCCTTCGAGCGCACCATTAGCAAACCCGTGGTACGTGAAGCCTATGCCCACGGCGTGATCAAGAGCTCGCTGTCGCAATCGGCCCAGCGCGCGGGCCTTTCCCACAGTCAGACCATGGACATGGCCAGTATCTTCGGCTATGACATCGACTTTGCACAGGACATCCGCCAGGGCGACGAATTCGATATCGTCTACGAGCAGAAGGTACTCAACGGCAAGGCCGTCGGTACCGGCGCCATCCTTTCGGCTCGCTTCACCAACCGCGGCAAGACCTACACCGCCGTTCGCTACACCAATAAACAAGGCAGCACCAACTACTACACTGCCGATGGCAACAGCATGCGCAAGGCATTCATCCGCACGCCGGTGGATTTCGCACGCATCAGCTCACGCTTTTCCAACGGTCGCAAACACCCGATCCTGAACAAGATCCGCGCCCACAAGGGCGTCGACTACGCCGCGCCGCGCGGCACGCCAATCAAGGCAGCAGGCGATGGCAAGGTGCTGCTGGCCGGGCGTCGCGGTGGTTACGGCAATACCGTTATCATCCAGCACGGCAACACCTATCAAACCCTCTACGGGCACATGCAGGGCTTCGCCAAGGGCGTCAAGACCGGCGGCACCGTTAAACAGGGTCAGATCATCGGCTACATCGGCACTACCGGTCTGTCGACCGGGCCGCACCTGCACTACGAATTCCAGGTCAACGGCGTGCATGTCGACCCTCTCGGGCAGAAACTGCCGATGGCCGATCCGATTGCCAAGGCCGAGAAACAGCGCTTCCTCCAGCAAAGCCAGCCGTTGATGGCCAAGATGGATCAGGAGCGCACCACGCTGCTGGCCAGCAAGCGCTGACGCTGAACATTCGTCACAGGAGTAGCGCCAGCACATGCCTCTCTATCTGGGAGTAATGTCCGGGACCAGCCTCGATGGCCTGGACATCGCATTGATCGAACAAGGGCAGGCCACACGCCTGCTCGCTACCCATTACATCCCCATGCCCGACGACTTGCGTGCCAGCCTGCTGGCACTGTGCGTCAGTGGTGCGGACGAAATCGCCCGCTCGGCACTGGCCGCGCAGCAATGGGTATCGCTGGCTGCCGAAGGTATTCACGCCCTGCTCGAACAGACCGGTTATGAACCCCAGGCCATTCGAGCCATTGGCAGCCATGGCCAGACGGTTCGTCACGAGCCTGCCAGGGGTTTCACCGTGCAACTGGACAACCCCGCCTTGCTGGCTGAATTGACAGGCATCACGGTGGTGGCCGATTTTCGTCGCCGGGACGTGGCCGCTGGCGGACAGGGCGCGCCCCTGGTACCTGCTTTCCATGACGCCGTCTTCGAGCATCAAGGCCAGCACCTGGCCGTTCTCAACGTAGGCGGCTTCAGCAACCTGAGCCTGATCGACCGCGATGCGCCGGTCAGAGGCTTCGACTGTGGCCCGGGGAACGTGCTGCTCGATGCCTGGATTCAACAGCATCAAGGTGTGAACTTCGATCGCAACGGCGCTTGGGCTGCCAGTGGCAAGGTCCAATCGGCATTGCTGGAAAGCTTTCTGGGCGATGCCTTCTTCGCCGGTACCGGGCCGAAAAGCACCGGGCGCGAGGTGTTCAACCTGCCCTGGCTGCAGCGCCATCTGGCCACTCAACCCGATACGGCACCCGCCGATGTGCAGGCTACACTGCTGGAACTGACCGCCCTGACCATCACCGAGTCACTGACCCAGGCTCAGCCGCTGACCGAGACCCTGCTGGTGTGTGGCGGTGGCGCGCACAACCAGGCGCTGATGAACCGCCTGGCTGCCTTGTTGCCGGCCACCCGGGTCGCCAGCACCGACGCACACGGCATCGACCCTGACTGGGTGGAAGCGATGGCTTTTGCCTGGCTGGCGCACTGTTGCCTGGAAGGCATCCACAGCAACCGCCCCAGCGTCACCGGCGCCAAAGGCTTGCGCATACTGGGCGCCATCTACCCCGCCTGAAGGCGCCAGTGGCAGACAGCACAACGCCGTGCAATAGCACGGCGCTTGGGGACAACCCGGCGTTCAGATCGAGAATGATTGGCCACAGCCGCAGGTGGTCGACGCATTAGGGTTGTTGATCACGAAACGCGACCCTTCCAATCCCTCTTGATAGTCGACCTCGGCGCCCGCCAAATACTGGAAGCTCATGGGGTCCACCACCAGGCTGACGCCCTCGCGCTCGACGATAGTGTCGTCGTCGGCGATGTCTTCATCGAAGGTGAAACCGTACTGGAAACCGGAGCAACCGCCGCCGGTGACGAAAACGCGTAGCTTGAGGCGGTCATTACCCTCTTCATCGACCAGGGTCTTGACCTTGTGCGCAGCCCCCTGCGTGAACTGCAAAGCTACGGGGGTGAAGGACTCGACGCTCATGTTGATTCTCTCCCGGCGCTAGGCCGTCATAGTGCTCAATGGCGCTATTATCCGCTTCTCCTAGAAAAATGGTCAACAATTGTGCGGCCCACACAAAAAAGAAGCCCGCTAGCGGGCCTCTTTGTTTCACAAGGACGGGGCAATCAAGGCAGCAGGCCCGCGTGGGACAAGCCAAGGCGTTCGTCCAGGCCGAACAGGATGTTCATGTTCTGTACCGCCTGGCCCGACGCGCCCTTGACCAGATTGTCGATCACCGAGAGGACGACCACCAGGTCACCTCCCTGGGGCCGATGCACGGCGATGCGGCACACATTGGCGCCGCGTACGCTACGGGTTTCCGGGTGGCTACCGGCCGGCATCACATCGACGAACGGTTCGTCCGCATAGCGTTGTTCGAACAGCGCCTGAAGATCGACCGTCTTGTCGGTCACGGTCGCGTAAAGCGTCGAGTGAATACCCCGGATCATCGGCGTCAGGTGCGGAACGAAGGTCAGGCCGATCTCGCCGCCGGCCGCACGCCGCAAACCCTGGCTGATCTCGGGGAGGTGACGGTGACCCTTGACCGCATAGGCCTTCATGCTCTCGCCGGCTTCGCAGAACAGCGAGCCGACACTGGCGCCACGACCCGCGCCGCTGACACCCGACTTGCAGTCGGCGATCAGACGCGAAGCATCGGCCAGGCCGGCTTCGAGCAACGGCAGGAAACCCAGTTGAGTCGCCGTGGGGTAGCAGCCGGGAACTGCGATCAGACGCGCCTGGCGAATCTGTTCGCGATTGACTTCCGGCAAGCCGTAGACCGCGTCCTTGAGCAACTCGGGTGCGCCGTGGGCCTGACCGTACCACTTGGCCCACTCGTCAGGATCCTGCAGGCGGAAATCGGCGGACAGGTCGATGACCTTGGTGCCGGCCGCCAGCAGTTCACCTGCCAACGCATGGGCCACGCCGTGAGGGGTCGCGAAGAACACCACGTCGCACGCGCCCAATGCCTGCACGTCAGGCACGCTGAAGGCCAGGCCGTCGTAGTGGCCTCGCAGGTTCGGATACATGTCGGCCACGGGAAGGCCCGCTTCGGAGCGCGAGGTGATGACCACCACTTCTGCCTGCGGATGCTGCGCCAACAGACGCAGCAACTCGACACCGGTGTAGCCCGTGCCGCCGACGATACCGACCTTGACCATAATCCTGCCCCTCGAACGTTCCATTTGGAAAGCCCACGATAATAGGACGCCAGGGCCCGTGTCACAACCGTTGAGATGACGCGCAGGCCCTCTAGCCTCTACTATCGGCCTACCGTGAACCCTGAGAATCTAAAACCATGCTCTATCTATGGATCAAAGCGCTGCATATCATCGCCATCGTGTGTTGGTTCGCCGGGCTGTTCTACCTGCCACGCCTGTTCGTTTACCACTCGCTGAGCCAGGACGCCGTCAGCCGCGAACGCTTCAGCCTGATGGAGCGCAAGCTGTACCGCGGCATCATGCTGCCGTCGATGATCGCCACTCTGGCCTTCGGTATCTGGTTGATCATGCTGTCGCCAGGCTGGATGAGCCAGGCCTGGATGCACGCGAAACTCACCCTGGTGATCCTGCTGATCGGTTACCACCACATGTGCGGCGCACAGATGAAACGTTTTGCCCGCGGCGAGAACACGCGTACGGACAAATTCTACCGGTGGTTCAACGAGGTGCCGGTGCTGATCCTCATTGCGGTAGTCATTCTGGTCGTGGTCAAGCCCTTCTGACCCTGGCCTCGCGAGCGGGCTATGCCGTCAGTCGCAGGCCCGCTATCCTGCGCACGGCTCAAGACAAGGAGCGCCCATGAGCACCCCGCAATACAAGATCATTTTCGCTGGCCAGCCGCTGCCGGGCGTGGACGACGAGACTGCCCGGCACAATCTGGCGAAGCTGTTCAAAAGCGATGCCGCCGCCGTCGACAAACTGTTCAGCGGGCGCCGGGTCGCGCTCAAGCGCAACCTGTCGCGCGCGCAGGCCGATCAGTACCTGAAGGCGCTGCACGAAGCCGGTGTTCAGGTCGAAATGGAAGAGGAAGCCGAAATCCAGCTGAGCCTGCTGGACGTGGAGCCGCAGCCTGCCCCTCCTGCCGAACCGCACGCCTCACCTTACGCACCGCCCAGGGCGCCCGTCGTCACCGCGCCACTTCCCGTCCATGAACTGAAAGTCTTCAGTTTCCAGGGCCGGCTCGGTCGCCTGCGCTATGTGGGATGGATGACGGCCGCGATGCTGTTGATCCTGCCAGCCGGCATGGTTCTGTCGATGCTGCTCTCGCTGGGTTCTGCGGATCGCACGGCGTTTTTGTACGGCATGCCGGTCATTCTGGTCGTACCGATCCTCTATACGCTCGCCAGCATTCAAATGGGCGCGCGTCGCCTTCATGACATCGGCCTGTCCGGCTGGTGGCTGTTGCTGCAACTGCTGCCCGTGGTGAACATGCTGCTTTATGCAGGCTTGATTCTGTATCCCGGCAATAAAGGCGCCAATGGCTACGGGGCCCCGCCGCCTGCGAACAGCACCGCGGTGAAGATCCTGGCCGTATTGGGTGTGCTGGTGATCGCCGGCTTTTTCACCGCCGGCGTGCTGACCGGCTATACGGATAGCGTCAGGCGCTAATCACAACGCCCAGGTGCGATACCTGTAAACTGTGGCCTTGTATCAATAACGGCCGCCAAGCCCCCCCTGGCCTTGGCGGCCGCGTCGTCTGGAGAACCGAATGATGAGCTATGCCCTGGTCACCGGTGCCAGTTCGGGGCTTGGCCTGGCCATGGCCGAAGCCCTGGCTCGGCGGGGCCGCAATCTCATCCTGGTCGCACGCCAACGCGATGCCCTGGAGCCGATCGCGGCAGAAATGACTCAGCGCTTTGGCGTGGAAGTATTGTTCAGGGCTTGTGACCTGGGCGAACCCCTGCGACTGTCCGGCTTTCTTCTGGAACTTGAGGACAGCGACCGGCGAATCGACCTGCTGGTGAACTGTGCTGCCGTCCGCTCCCATGGCCATTTCCTGGCCCAGGACTGGGGGCAGGAGCAAGACCTGATCGAACTCAACATCCTGGCGCTCACCCGCCTGTGCCACGCGCTGGGTAATCGCATGGCCCTGCAGGGTGGCGGTCAGATACTGAACGTGGCTTCCCTCGCAGGCTTTCAGCCAGGCCCCTGGATGAGCAGCTATGCCGCCAGCAAAGCCTATGTGCTGAGTTTTTCCGAAAGCCTGCGCGAAGAACTCAGGCAAACCGGTATCAAGGTGTCGGTCCTGTGCCCGGGCCCGGTCAGGTCCACGACCCGGCACATCGCCAGGCTTGCCGACAGCCGCCAGTGCCTGGCGCCGGAGGAAGTCGCCCTCTACACCGTGCGGGCGCTGGACCGTAACCGGGCACTCATTGTGCCCGGGCGTCGCAACCGCTGGATCGCCCGGCTGGCGCGACTGGGACCACGCAGCCTGGTGCGCAAGATCGCCGCCAGGGTCAACCGCGCCTACCGCCCCGACTGACCAATCAAGGCTGGGCGAAGCGCAGCCCCGTGCGTACACTGGCCTGCAAGCCCCCTCATGGAGAACGGTTGTGGACACTCTATTCACCAAGATCATCAACCGGGATATTCCCGCCAATATCATCTACGAAGACGAACAGGTGCTGGCGTTCCACGACATCGCCCCCCAGGCGCCTGTGCATTTTCTGGTCATTCCGAAAAAGCCGATCCGCACCCTCAACGACCTTACCGAGGAGGACAAGGGGCTGGCCGGGCACATTCTGTTCACTGCACAACGGCTGGCCAGGGAACTGGGCTGCGAAGAAGGTTTTCGCGTGGTGATGAACTGCAATGAGCTGGGTGGCCAGACCGTGTATCACATCCACATGCACGTGCTGGGTCAGCGCCAGATGAACTGGCCTCCGGGCTGATACCCGCGCGCCAACAGCCGCGTCGAACGCCGGACTGCGCTAGACTGGCCGTCGTGATTCCTACCGGAGGTGCCCTATGGCTACCGAACGCCACTACTCCCCCCTCGACCGCCTGCTGGTGCAGGCAGACACCGCCATGCGCACGCTGCTGCCTTTCAGCGGCCAACCCTCGCGCCCGTCGCCCGCGATCGTGCGCCCTGACGCCGTTCTGGATAAAGAAGAAAGCCGCCATATCGCCGGCCTGATGCGCATCAACCACACCGGTGAGGTCTGCGCTCAGGCGCTCTATCAGGGTCAGGCGCTGACGGCCAAACTGCCTGACGTGCGCAAGGCCATGGAGCACGCGGCGCAGGAAGAAGTGGATCATCTGGCCTGGTGCGAGCAGCGCATCCGCCAGCTCGGTAGCCATCCAAGCGTACTCAATCCTCTGTTCTACGGTATGTCATTTGGCATGGGCGCCGTCGCGGGCCTGATCAGCGATCGCGTCAGCCTTGGCTTCGTGGCGGCGACCGAGCATCAAGTCTGCAAGCACCTGGATGAGCATCTCGTGCAGATACCGGCAGAAGACCAGAAGTCGCGCGCCATTCTGGAACAGATGCGCAACGACGAAGCAGCCCACGCCGAGTCGGCCCTGCAAGCCGGTGGCGCGAACTTCCCCAGCCCCATCAAGCTGGGCATGAGCCTGCTGGCCAAGGTGATGACCAAAACCACCTACCGTATCTGAGGCTGCCGCCCGGAAACGCAAGGGCCGCTGAGATCAGCGGCCTTTTTTGGTGATAGCGAGTCCGAATGCAGGGTCAACCCAGCTCGACGATCTCGTAGTCGTGGGTGATCTCCACGCCCGCCCGCCCCAACATGATGGACGCGGAGCAATACTTCTCGGCCGACAGCTCGACGGCACGCTTGACCTGCGCTTCCTTCAGCCCACGCCCCTTGACCACAAAATGCAGGTGAATCTTGGTGAACACCTTGGGGTCTTCGCTGGCGCGCTCTGCATCGACGAACGCTTCGCAGCTCTCCACCGGCTGACGCGACTTCTTCAGAATGCTGACCACGTCGAAGTTGCTGCAACCACCCAGGCCGATCAGCAGCATTTCCATAGGCCGCACGCCCAGATTGCGGCCGCCCGCTTCGGGCGGGCCGTCCATCACCACGACGTGGCCGCTGCCCGACTCGCCGAGAAACATGGCTTCCCCAGCCCACTGAATACGCGCCTTCATCGCCAGGACTCCCCCTCAAAAAGGTCGCCAGCTTAGCACAGCGCATTGGAAACCGAAGTGCTGGGCCTAAAGGACTGGGTGAATCGGTCGATGTGTAAAGAGCGAGATGTGCGCGGATATGTCTGATAATCTGACGCCAAATAGATGGCACATTGCCTTGTTCGAACTTGTGCGACGTAACGTACACCCAGGATTGCCTCATGATCGCTCCACCCCAGAAATTCAAGTTCTTGGATAGGCTGCTCACGCATTGCCAGAAACGGCGTTACTCGGCGAAGAGCAACATCATTTGTGCAGGTGAACGTTCCGAGACGATGTCCTTCATTCTCAAGGGCTCGGTAACGGTCCTGATCGAAGACGACGACGGCCGTGAAATGATCATTGCCTACCTCAACCCTGGGGATTTTTTCGGCGAACTCGGCCTGTTCGAAACCCGCGCCCATGAACATCATCGCAGTGCCTGGGTGCGCGCCAAGTCGGAATGCGATGTGGCGGAAATCAGCTACGAGAAATTTCGCGAGCTGGCCGCCCAGGAGCCCGAGATCCTGTACGCGCTGGGGACGCAGATGGCCCAGCGGCTGCGCAATACCACACGCAAGGTCGGCGACCTGGCGTTCTTCGATGTCACTGGACGGGTTGCACGTTGCCTGCTGGATCTGTGCAAGCAACCGGACGCCATGACCCACCCCGACGGTATGCAGATCAAGATCACCCGCCAGGAGATCGGGCGCATTGTGGGCTGTTCGCGGGAAATGGTCGGGCGCGTGTTGAAGGATCTGGAGGAGCGCAGCCTGGTCAACGTCAAGGGTAAAACCATGGTGGTCTACGGAACGCGCTGACCCTCAGTGCCTGGCACCGACATCGTCGAGCATGTCAGCGAAAGCTCGTTCCAGCGCCTCGATCAACCGAGGCGCCGGAAACTTCTCGTGCAAGGCAATATGGCTGTCGGCGCGGCAGCGCTGCTGCAGTTCACAGGTCCGATTGAAAACATTGACCGCTGCGACCATCGACTCGCGTTCGTTGTTCATCAGCATCGCCCCATGCACCAGCACCACTGGACGGGTACCGCTCAGCCCCTGGCGCCAGCGCTGCGCAGTGCCAACCCATTTGCGTCCATCGAGATTGACGTTATAGCGACCATCGCAAAACGCACCCTCGACCTCACCCAGTGACGGCTCGCCACCCAACTGGCTCAGGGCGTCGCACAGCGGTTGGCACAGGCGCTGATAGGCGGTTTCGATGCGGTTCTGGTCACCCTCACTGCGCGGCGCCACATACACCAGGGCAACGTTGACAGTCGCTGCGGATTGCGGAACCGGCTCGCCACCGGTTTCGCGCAGCAGCACCGGCCAACCCTGGGCCTCGACCGCCTGGCACGCTACGGCGAAGTGCTCCAGCCGGCTCATCCGGCGGGGCATGACCAGGGCCTTATCGCAAGGTTGCCAGAACAATAGTCCGTGTGGCTGTTCACCCCGGCACACGCTGGCGAGCAGGTCCTGCTCGGCGCGCAGGCCGGCCTCGACGGTCATGTGCTGCAGCATGCGTGATCCTTTCGGCGGCCAACGATAGAAAGCAAAACGCCGGCAGTGCCGGCGTCGGTCGTGTAATCAGTCCAGCCCTGGCACGATGTTCTGCTGTGCGCGCTCCGGGAAGAACAGACGCTGCAGTTCGTAGCCAGGGTTCTCGGCTCGCATGAAGGCTTCGCCGACCAGGAAAGAGTACACGTTACTGATCTCCATCAACTCGACATCCGCGCGATTGAGGATGCCGCTTTCGGTGATCACCAGGCGGTCGCGCGGAATTCGCGGCAGCAGGTCCAGCGTGGTCTCCAGGCTGACGTCGAAGGTGTGCAGGTTACGGTTGTTGACCCCCACCAGCGGCGTGTCCAGCACCTTCAGCGCCCGCTCCAGTTCAGCGCCGTCGTGCACTTCCACCAGCACGTCGAGGCCGACGCCCTTGGCCACGCTGGCCAACTCTGCCAGCCGTGTGTCGTCCAGGGCCGCCACGATCAGCAGTATGCAGTCGGCACCCAGTGCGCGGCTTTCCACGACCTGGTACGGGTCGATCATGAAATCCTTGCGGATCACCGGCAGTTGGCAGGCCGCACGCGCCTGTTGCAAATACGCATCGGCGCCCTGGAAGAAGTCGACGTCGGTCAGCACCGACAGACAGGTCGCGCCGCCCTTCTCGTAACTGCGGGCGATCTCCTGCGGCACGAAGTGCTCGCGAATGATGCCCTTGCTGGGCGATGCCTTCTTGACCTCGGCGATCACTGCCGGCTGCTTGCGCGCCGCCTGGGCGAGCAGCGCCTGGGCGAACCCGCGCGGGGCATCGGCTTGCGCGGCCTGGCGTTGCAGCTCGGCCAGGGAAACCTGGGCTTTGCGTTGCGCCACTTCTTCAGCTTTGCGGGCCAGAATGTTTTCCAGAACCGTAGGCACTTTCATCCTTCATTCTCCTGCCTGAACACCGCAGTAAAGGCGCCCAGCTCCTCAAGTTTTTCCCGGGCCAGGCCGGTGTGCAAAGCATCGTGCGCCATCTCGACGCCTTCGAGCAACGTGCGTGCATGGTCGGCGGCGTAGAGTGCCGCGCCCGCATTGAGCACGATCATTTCCGCCGCTTTCTGACCGTTCTCGGTCTTGCGCCGGCCCAGGGCGTCCTTGATCAGCTCCAGCGAGGCCGCCGGGCCATCGACCACCAGACCATACAAACTCTGGCTTTTGATGCCCAGGTCTTCGGGCTGTACCCAGTATTCGGTCACCGCGCCGTCTTTCAGTTCCGCCACGTAGGTAGGCGCAGCAAGGCTGAACTCGTCCAGACCGTCCTGCGAATGCACCACCAGCACGTGTTTGCTGCCCAGGCGCATCAGCACTTCGGCCAATGGCCGGCACAAGGCCTGGGTGAACACCCCGACCACCTGGTGCTTGACGCCCGCAGGGTTGGTCAGCGGGCCGAGCATGTTGAACAGGGTGCGCAGGCCCAGGTCGCGGCGCGCGACGGCCGCATGCTTCATGGCGCCGTGGTGAGACTGGGCAAACATGAAGCCGATGCCGACGCTGTCGATGCAACGCGCCACCTGAACCGGCGTCAGGCTGAGGTAGACCCCGGCCGCCTCCAGCAGGTCGGCGCTGCCGCTCTTGCCCGACACCGCGCGGTTACCGTGCTTGGCCACCGTACACCCGGCGGCGGAGATCACGAACGAAGCGGCCGTGGAGACGTTGAAGATGTTCGCCCCATCGCCGCCCGTGCCCACGATGTCGACCACGCGGTCGAGGGTCTCGAGCTCGACCTTGCTGGCCAGCTCGCGCATCGCCGTGACCGCACCGACGATCTCGTCGATGGTTTCGCTCTTCATGCGCATGCCCATCATGAACGCGCCAATCTGCGCCTCGGTGCATTGACCGGTCATGATTTCCAGCATCACATCGCGCATTTCCTCGGAGGTCAGGTCCAGTTGGCCGACGATCCGATTGAGCGCACTTTTGATATCCATGGGTATGTCCTTAATCCTGACGAGTGCCGCCGGTCTGTTTGAGAAAGTTGGCGAACAGCTCATGACCCTGCTCGGTCAGGATCGACTCCGGGTGAAACTGCACGCCCTCGACATTCAGCGTCTTGTGGCGCAAGCCCATGATCTCGTCGACCGAACCATCGTCATTGCGAGTCCAGGCGGTGACCTCGAGGCAATCGGGCAAGGTGTCGCGCTTGACCACCAGCGAGTGGTAGCGCGTCACCGTCAGCGGCTGATTGAGGCCGGCGAACACCCCGTGGCTTTCGTGCGCCACCGGGCTGGTCTTGCCGTGCATGACCTGGCGAGCACGCACCACGTCACCGCCAAAAGCCTGGCCAATCGACTGGTGCCCCAGGCACACGCCCAGGATCGGCAGCTTGCCGGCAAAGTGCCGGATCACCTCCAGTGACACGCCCGCCTCGTTCGGCGTGCAAGGGCCGGGCGACACGACGATGCGCTCGGGCGCCAGCGCCTCGATCTCGGCAACGGTCAGTTCGTCATTGCGGATCACCTTCACCTCGGCGCCCAGCTCACCCAGATACTGGACCACGTTGTAGGTAAAGGAATCGTAGTTATCGATCATTAGCAGCATGTGATATCAACCCCGTGAAATTCGCTCGTTTGCAGTGATGCCCGAAGAGTGTTCGGCCGAAAGGGCCGAGCCGCAGAGTTCGGCGCCAGACCCGGCGCCGCCCTGCTGCTCAATCCTCTCGCGGGGTTTGTTCGGCCAATGCCACTGCACGGAACATGGCACGGCGCTTGTTCAGGGTTTCTTCCCATTCGGCTGCCGGCACCGAGTCGGCAACGATACCGCCGCCGGCCTGCACATGCAGCTCACCGTCCTTGATCACGGCCGTACGAATGGCGATCGCCGTGTCCATGTTGCCGTTCCAGGCGAAATAGCCGACGGCGCCACCGTAGACGCCGCGCTTGACCGGCTCGAGTTCATCGATGATTTCCATGGCGCGGATCTTCGGGGCGCCGGACAAGGTGCCGGCCGGCAGGATGGCCCGCAGCGCATCCATCGCCGTGAGGCCGCTTTTCAACTGGCCGGTCACGTTGGAAACGATGTGCATCACATTGGAGTAGCGCTCGATGACCATTTTCTCGGTCAAGCGCACCGAGCCGACTTCGGAAACGCGCCCGGTGTCGTTGCGGCCCAGGTCGATCAGCATCAGGTGCTCGGCGATCTCCTTGTCGTCGGACAGCAGGTCGACTTCCAGCGCGTGATCGGCTTCCTCGGTCGCCCCGCGCGGTCGTGTACCGGCGATCGGGCGCACGGTGATCAGGTTGTCCTCGACACGCACCAGCACTTCCGGCGAGCTGCCCACCACGTGGAAGTCGCCAAAGTTGAAAAAGTACATGTAGGGCGTCGGGTTGAAACAGCGCAAGGCGCGATACAGGTCGATGGGCGCGGCCTTGAAATCGATCGACATGCGTTGCGACGGCACCACCTGCATGATGTCGCCCGCCAGGATGTATTCCTTGATGGTATCGACCGCGCGCTCATAGTCGGCCTGGGTGAAGCTGGAGCGAAACACCGGATCGGCACTGCGCTCGCGGTCGAAATCCAGCCCGCGGCGCGGCACGATGGGTTGGCGCAGTTTCTCCATCAGCCCGTCGAGTTGCGCCAGGCCACTGTCATAGGCATCGGCCTGGGCAGGATCGGCCAGCACGATGGCGTGCATCTTGCCGGCAAGGTTGTCGAACACCACCACGGCATCCGACACCATCAACAGGATGTCCGGAACGCCCAGCGGGTCGGGGTTCGGGCAAGGGCCCAGACGGGTCTCGACATAACGTACGCAGTCGTAGCCGAAATAGCCCACCAGGCCACCATTGAAGCGCGGCAGGCCGGCGATGGTCGGCACGCGGTAGCGGGCCTTGAAGGACTCGACATAGGCCAGTGGGTCTTCGACCTGCTGGCGCTCCACTTCCTGGCCGTCGCAGGTCACCACGACTTCATGGTCATACACCCGCAACACCGTACGGCAGGGCAGGCCGATGATCGAATACCGGCCCCATTTCTCGCCGCCCTGTACCGACTCCAGCAGGTAGGAGTTGGGCTGGTCGGCCAGTTTCAGATAAATAGACAGCGGCGTGTCGAAGTCGGCCAGGGTTTCGCGTGCCAGGGGAACGCGGTTATAGCCTTCAGCGGCCAAGCGCAGGAATTCTTCGCGGATCATGATCAGCCTCGTGGTGTGAGGTAAAACGGTCAGGTAGGCAAACAGGCCGGTCGCCCGGCAGGGAAAGTCAGGCGCGCCAACGCCAGCGGGCCAGGGCCTTGATGACTTTCATCCAGAGTTTGCGCGTGACCACCACGATGGAATCTCTATGGGCGGGGGATTTACCGAGCGCCAACGGTATCCCAGTGGCAGGATCTAAGCAACCGGGGATCAAGGCGCGCAGGTCGTCGATGACCAGCGTCGGTGACTCCTCGGCGATGGGCCGGCCATGGTTGTAGCCATAGCTCAATGCGACGCAGCTGACACCGGCGGCCCTGGCGGCTTGCACATCGCTGCGCGAGTCACCGACGAACAAGGCATGGCGAGGCTTGGCGCCGGCCATTTTCATCACGAACAGCAGCGCGGCGGGGTCCGGCTTCTGCTGGGGCAACGTATCGCCGCCGATGATCCACTTGAAGTAACGGCCCAGACCCAACTGGTCGAGCAAAGGCGCAACGAATCGCTCGGGCTTGTTGGTGATCAGGGCCATTTTGACGTTTTTCTTTTCCAGCCACTTGAGGGTGTCGCGCACCCCTGGGTAGACCTGGGTCAGCGCATGGCTGTCGCCATAATGCTGCATGAACAACGCCAGGGCGTGCTCGGCCTCGGCCTCCTCGACCTGGTCGTGGTTCATGTCCCGGGCCAGGGCGCGGCGTACCAGCACCCGCGCACCGTTGCCGATCCAGGTGCGCACCGCGTCGATACCCACCGGCGCATGCCCCAGTTGCAGCAAGGTCTTGTCGATCGCGGCGGCCAGGTCGGGCACCGAATCGACCAGGGTGCCGTCCAGGTCGAACATCACCAGCCGCGGCAGCTTGCCCGGGAATAACCGCTCGAGCACGCTCATGGACGGGCCAGCGCCAGCTCGGATCGCATCTTGTCGATGACCGCCTTGTAGTCCGGGGCATTGAAGATCGCCGAACCGGCGACGAAGGTGTCGGCGCCGGCTGCAGCGATTTCACGGATGTTGTCGACATTCACGCCGCCGTCGATTTCCAGGCGAATGTCCCGCCCGCTGGCATCGATCAAGGCCCGGGCCTCGCGCAGCTTGTTCAGCGTGCCGGGAATGAATTTCTGCCCGCCGAAGCCTGGGTTGACGCTCATCAGCAGGATCATGTCGACCTTGTCCATGACGTATTCCAGCAGGTTCAGCGGCGTGGCCGGGTTGAACACCAGGCCGGCCTTGCAGCCCCCTTCGCGGATCAACTGCAGCGAACGGTCGATGTGCTGCGTGGCTTCGGGGTGGAAGGTGATGTAGGTGGCGCCGGCGTCGACGAAGTCGCCGATGATGCGGTCCACCGGGCTGACCATCAGGTGCACGTCGATGGGCGCGGTGATGCCGTACTTGCGCAATGCACTGCACACCATCGGGCCGATGGTCAGGTTTGGCACATAGTGGTTGTCCATTACATCGAAGTGCACCGTATCGGCGCCAGCGGCCAAAACAGTGTCGACTTCTTCGCCCAGCCGAGCGAAATCTGCGGAAAGGATGGAGGGGGCAATAACGAAGGGCTGCATGACGCACCTGTTTTTTAGCTAATCACGGTGGCGCGCATTGTAGCGTAGGCGTCTGCCGAAAGGTGCAGCGGGCAGCCGGTGACCGTAGTCGCAAAGATCACCGGTGCTCAGGGGGCGGTTCAGACAGGGGCGGTACGAAGTTTCTCGCTGCGCCCGCGCAGCCATTCCAGAGTCAACAGCAGCACCACCGAAAAGCCGATCAGCAGAGTTGCGGCGGCGGCGATGGTGGGGCTGAGATTCTCGCGGATGCCGCTGAACATCTGCCGTGGCAGGGTCGCCTGCTCGGGACCGGCGAGGAACAGGGTCACCACCACTTCATCGAATGAGGTGGCGAACGCGAACAGCGCTCCACTGATCACCCCAGGCGCGATCAGCGGCAGCGTCACCCGGTGGAAGGTCGTCAGCGGTGTCGCGCCCAGGCTGGCTGCCGCCCGTACCAGGTTGTGATTGAAACCCTGCAAGGTAGCCGACACGGTGATGATCACGAACGGTACGCCCAGCACCGCATGCACCACGATCAGTGACAGGTAACTGTTGCCCAGGCCCAGCGGGGCGAAGAACAGGTAGCTGGCGACCCCGATGATGACCACGGGCACCACCATCGGCGAGATGACCAGTGCCATGACCAGCGACTTGCCGGGAAAGTCGCCCCGCGTCAGGCCGATGGCCGCCAGCGTGCCGAAGACCATGGCCAGTAAGGTGGCTGCCGGCGCGACGATCACGCTGTTCTTCAGCGCGCGCATCCACTCCGCCGAGCCGAAGAAGTCCTGGTACCACTGCAGCGAGAAGCCCTGCAGCGGGTACACCAGGAAACTGCCCGAATTGAACGACAGCGGAATGATCACCAGCACCGGCAGGATCAGGAACAGCAGCACCAGGCCGCAGAGGATCCGCAAGCCGTAGAACCACAGGCGCTCGATCGGTGACATGTAGGGGCTCAGCATGACGTTCTCTCCTCAGCTCAGGCGCAGGCGACTGGCGCCGACCAGCCAGCTGTAAATCAGATACAGGATCACCGTGGCCAGCAGCAGCAAGCCGCCCAGCGCGGTGGCCATGCCCCAGTTGATGCTGGTGTTGGTGTAGAAAGCGACGAAGTAGCTCACCATCTGATCATTCGGGCTGCCCAGCAGGGCCGGGGTGATGTAGTAACCGATGGCCAGGATGAACACCAACAGGCACCCGGCACCGACACCGGCGTAGGTCTGCGGGAAATACACCCGCCAGAAGCTGGCGAACGGGTGGCAACCCAGCGAAATGGCGGCGCGCATGTAGCTGGGCGAGATGTTTTTCATGACGCTGTAGATCGGCAGAATCATGAACGGCAGCAGGATGTGCACCATGGAGATGTAGACGCCGACCCGATTGAACACCAGTTCCAGCGGCTTATCGATGATGCCCATGGCCATCAGGGCGCTGTTGATCAGGCCGCCGGACTGCAACAGCACGATCCAGGCCGCCACCCGCACCAGAATCGAGGTCCAGAACGGCAGCAGCACCAGAATCATCAGCAAGTTGCTCTGCCGGGCCGGCAGGTTGGCCAGCAGATAGGCCAGCGGGTAGGCCAGCACCAGGCAGATCGCCGTGATCACCAGGCCCATCCAGAACGTGCGGGCGAAGATATCCAGGTAGATCGCCTGATCCGGCGTGGTCGCCGCGACCTCGCCCAGGTCATCGATCCGGTGATCGACCGCTGCCAACAGGTAGAACGGCGTGACCGCGCTGGTATTGCGCCGCACGGCCTGCCAATAGGCCGGGTCGCCCCAGCGCTCGTCCATCTGCTGCAACGCGTCTTTGTAGGAAACAGGCTCGGTCTTGAACGGCAAGGCGCGAGCGGTCTTGGCCAGCAGGCTGCGATAGCCGGCCAGCTCCATGTTCAGGCGTTTGGACAAATCGCCCAGGGTCTGATTCTGCCGGGCCTGGGCGAGGTCCTCGGCCAAGGCTTTGTAGACCGGCTCGTCCGGCAGCCCGCGGCCGTCCCAGGCCGCAACGGCCTGCACGGTGCGCGGCAGGCCTTCGACCACCTCCGGGTTGCCGACGCTCTTGTACAGCAGCGCCACGATCGGCACCAGGAACACCAGCAGCAGAAACACCACCAGCGGTGCGATCAGAGCCAGGGCCTTGCGCCGGTTGCTCCGTTCGGCACGCGCCAGGCGCTGCTTCAGGTTAGGGCTGGCGACCTCTTTGAGGGGCACTGCGACGGCCATGGTCTACTCCGCGAATCAATCTTGATCAAAAGGTGCGTCGCCCACCGGGCGACGCGCCGTCAGCACTTACTTGGCAGCCCAGGCGTTGAAACGCTGTTCGAGTTGCTCACCGTTATCGGCCCAGAACGACACGTCGATCTGCACCTGGTTAGCGATGTTCTCCGGCGTGGTCGGCATGTCGGCCAGGATCGCCTTGTCGAGCAGGGCAACGGCCTGGGTATTGGCCGGGCCGTAGGCGATGTTCTGCGAGTAAATCTTCTGTTGCTCGGGCTGCACGGACCAGGCGATGAATTTCTTCGCCTGTTCGGCGTCCTTGGCACCCTTCGGAATGGCCCAGGCGTCGAAGTCGTAGATCCCGCCGTTCCACACCACCTTAAGATTGCTTTCCTTCTGCACGGCGGCGATGCGGCCGTTATAGGCCGAGCTCATGACCACGTCGCCCGACGCCAGGTACTGCGGCGGCTGGGCACCGGCTTCCCACCACTGGATATTGGCCTTGAGCTCGTCGAGCTTCTTGAACGCACGATCCTGGCCGGCTTTGCTGCCCAGTACGCTGTACACGTCCTTGGGCGCGACGCCGTCGGCCATCAGGGCGAATTCCAGAGTGTACTTGGCGCCTTTGCGCAGGCCGCGCTTGCCGGGGAATTGCTGGGTATCCCAGAAATCCGCCCAGCTGGTTGGCGCGCTCTTCAGCTTGTCGGCGTTGTAGGCCAGCACGGTCGACCAGACAAAGAAACCGACGCCGCAGGGCTGGATGGCGCCCTTGACGAAATCTTTCTGCTCGCCGAACTGGGCAGGGTCGAGTTCTTCGAACAGCCCTTCGTCGCAGCCACGGGCCAGCTCGGGCGATTCGACTTCCACCAGGTTCCAGGACACGCTCTTGGTGTCGACCATTGCTTTGATCTTGGCCATTTCGCCGTTGTATTCGCCGGCGACGATCTTGCCGTTGCCCGCTTTCTCCCACGGCTCATAGAACGCTTTCACCTGGGCCGCCTTATTCGCCCCGCCGAAGGACACGACGGTCAGATCGGTCGCCGCCATGACCTGAGTGGCGCCCAGCATGCCCAGAGTCAGGGCGGTGAGTTGCAAGTGCTTGAACATGTGTTCGTCTCTCCAAGTGCAGGTAGGTGATGCATCGGGGCGATCGATTCGCCTCTACTCGTTCAATAGCGGGTCCAGGGCACGGGCGTGCTCGACCTGCCAGCCCAGCGGTACAACGTCGCCCACCGCCAATGCCGGGTCGAGCTCGGCAATCGGCTGCTTGACGAAGAAATCGGTCTTGCCGCACACCTCCAGGCGTACCCGAACGTGGTCGCCCAGGTAGATGAACTCGGCCACGCGCCCAGTGAAGCGGTTCACGCAGTGCTCGCTGTGGCCGTCCAGGCGCACCCGCTCCGGGCGTACCGAGAGGGTCACCGGGTCGCCGGGCTGGCCGACGTTCACGGCCAGCGCCTGGACCTTCTCACCGCGGTTCAACTCAACCACGCAACGCTCGCCGTCGCGGCTGAACAGCCGGCCGTTGATGCGATTGTTCTCACCGATGAAGTTGGCGACGAACGTGTTTTTCGGAGCTTCGTACAGGCTGCGGGGGTCGGCGATCTGCTGGATCTCGCCTTGATGGAACACCGCAACCCGGTCAGACATGGTCAACGCTTCGCCCTGGTCGTGGGTCACGTACACCACGGTCACCCCGAGCCGCTGATGCAGGTGCTTGATCTCCATTTGCATGTGCTCGCGCAGCTGCTTGTCCAGGGCGCCGAGTGGCTCGTCCATCAACACCAGTTGCGGTTCGAACACCAGCGCGCGCGCCAGGGCGACCCGCTGTTGCTGCCCGCCCGACAGCTGCGCCGGGTAACGCTGGGCGAAGCTGTCGAGCTGAACCATGCCCAGCACGCGCTTGACCCGCTCACTGATGTCGGTCTTGCTCAAGCCGCGCACCGACAGCGGAAAGGCCAGGTTCTCGGCCACGGTCATGTGCGGGAACAGGGCGTAGTTCTGAAACACCATGCCGATGTCGCGCTTGTGCGGTGGCACGTGGTTGATGGCGCGACCGGCCAGTTGAATTTCCCCGGCGGTGGGCGTCTCGAACCCGGCCAGCATCATCAGGCTGGTGGTCTTGCCAGAGCCCGAGGGGCCGAGCAGGGTCAGGAACTCGCCTTTGCGGATATCCAGGTTGAGGTCTTTGACGATCAGTTGTTCACCGTCGTAGCTTTTCTGCACGCCACGAAAGCTGACCAGAATCTCGCCTGCACCCGTGTTTGCGCTTGCCTCGCTCATGCCCCGTACCTTTGCTGAATGACTGCCGTGCGTGCAGCCTAAACAAGCGGCAAAGCCAGGCAAATCGGGGAGCGAGAGAGAATGTCATGGGCATTCTGGAAGGCCCGGGGTAGGGATTGCCCTACAGCGATGTCGCGTGCGGATACGCGCGCCGGGCGCTGGCGCCAGCCCAAGCCCCAGCGTGCTGAAAACAGGTCGTTTTCAGATCAGCTTGTGTTCCATGGCGTACTTCACCAATTCCGCCAGCGAGCTGACTTTCAGCTTCTGCATCAGGCGCGCCTTGTGGGTGCTGATGGTTTTGTTGCTCAGCGCCAGCTGCAAGGCGATGTCGTTGACGTTGGTGCCTTGGGCCAGGCGTTCGAACACCGAGAACTCACGTTCGGAGAGCAGGGTGTGCAACGGACGACTGTCCGTCAGGCCCACTTCGAAGACCATGCGGTCCGCCAGTTCCGGGTCGATGTAGCGCCCGCCTCCGGCCACCTTGCGGATCGCCGTGAGCAACAATGCCGGATCGCTGTCCTTGGTGGCATAGCCCGCTGCGCCAACCTTCAGGGCGCGCGCAGCCATCTGCGCTTCGTCGTGCATCGACAGCACCAGGATCGCCGGCGGCGGGTTCAGTGCGCGGATCCGCGGGATGGCCTCGAGGCCGCTGACCCCGGGCATGGAGATATCCAGTAACACGACATCACAGGCCACATGGCGCAGATGTTCGAGCAACTGTTCGCCATTGCCGGCTTCACCCACCACGTGCAGGTCCCTGGCCAGGCCGATCAGTTGCTTGATGCCCTCGCGAACGATGGCGTGGTCTTCGGCGACAAATACACGAATCACAACCTTGCCCTCATCCTGCTTTCAATCGAGCGGCAGCTCCACCGATAACGTCGTGCCTGCCCCTGGCTCACTGTCCAGCCACAAGTGGCCGCCCAGCATCAGTACCCGCTCACGCATGCCGACCAGGCCGAACGAGGTGTCCCGCCGCGCGTCGACCACAAAGCCACAGCCGTCGTCGCTGATGCGCAGGTGCAGGCGCCCCGGTTGCAGGCTCAGGTCGATCGCTACGGTCTGTGCCTGCGCATGGCGCATCACATTGGTCAGCGCCTCCTGCAGAATACGGAACAGGCCCACGGCCTTGGCATCACTCAAGGGCGGCAGGTTATCAGGAACCTGCACCAGACACGGGATTTGCGTGCGCGCCTCGAAACGCCGCGCCTGCCATTCGATGGCCGAATGGATGCCGGCGTCCAGAATCGGCGGGCGCAGGGCCGTGGCGACGTCCCGCACCTGCTGGAACAACTGCGCGATCAGACGCTTCATGCTGTTCAAGCGCTCGCCCAGCCCCGGATCAAGCTCGCCATAGGCCAGTTCGCACATCGACACTTCCAGTTTGAGCACCGTGAGCATTTGCCCCAACTCGTCGTGCACCTCGCGGGCGATCCGTGCCTTTTCCTCTTCGCGGACGCTTTCCAGGTGCGCCGACAGCTCACGCAACTGCTCCTGCGAGCGGCGCCGCTCGGTGACGTCGTTGAGGTAGACCACCAGGTACTCGGCAGCCCGAAAACGAACGAAACTCAGCGACACATCCGCTGGCAGGACACTGCCATCGGCGCGCAGGCAATTGCTTTCGAACGTTTGTGCCACGTCTTCGGCCGAACGCGCACGGCGCCACAGGTTCAGCCAGCGGTCCATGCGCAGGTTCGGTTCGAAGTCGATCAGCGGCCGATCCAGTACGCCTCCCGGCGCATAGCCCAGCATGCGCTCGGCGGCGGCGTTGGCGTAGCGCACGTGGCTGTCCCAATTGACCCACAGAATGCCGACCGTACTCTGGTCGATGGAGAACTGACTCAGGCGCAGCGCCTCCTCCCCCGCTTCGCGACGGCTGCTGTGTTCGCGGGTGGCCAGCAACGTGTGTTCGACACGCTGCAACTGTCGGCGCTGCCAGGCCACGATGGCCATGCTCGACAACAGCAGCACTGCCAGGATCAGGCTCAGGTTCTGCCAGAACCCGGGCGACTCGCTCAGGCGCGGGTATTGCGGTTGCAGCCAGCGGTCGTGCAAGCGTTCGAAATCCTTGGCCGGCAGGGCTTCCAGGGCCACGCTGATGGCCCCGGCCAACAGTGGCCAGTCGCGGCGCGAGCCGACCCGCAGCAGCGTCGGCAGGCCGATATCGCCGACCACGACAAGATCGGCGAACTCGGCTTCGCGCGACAGGCGCCCCAACTGCGCTTCGTCGATCACGGCAAACCGCGCCTGCTGGGCGACGACGGCCTGCAGTGCCTGGCGCTCCAGCGGCACGCCTTGCGCATTGAGGTTGCTGTAGGTGGCCCGCAGGTAATCGGCCACCACGCTGGGCATGCGCACTGCCACCCGGTCACCCTCGGTCAGCGCCTCCAGCTCGATCTTCACCGCACCGCTGCGCTCGCCCACAATCAACTGCGGAATGCGCATGTAGGGGTCGGAAAACAGCCAGGCGCGCAGGCTTTGCGGGGTCTGGGTCAACCCCGGTGCAAGGTCGATCTCGCCGGCCTTCAAGGCCTTTTCCAGGCTGTCCTGATCGGTAAAATGGCGCCATAGCAATTCCACCTGCAGGCTGCGGGCGAGCCAGTTCATCACCTCGACGTTGACCCCGGACAGTTGCTGCAGGCGACGGTCGTACTGGGCGAACGGCGCCTGCAGGATAACCCCCACGCGCAACTGCGGGTGTTCGGCCAGCCAGGCGCGTTGCGCGCTGTCGAACGCTACAGTGGGCGATGCCGGTTCGGCGAGCGACAGGCCGCTCGACAGGCACGCCAGGCAGCCGATCAGAACGCACCAGCGTCGACCCTCTGACCGGGCACGCATGAATGTCTGAACAACCTTTGCCTGTACCTGACTAATAGCATTAGGCTGCTTTATTAACTTCGATCCGGACAATCCGATGATTCCTACTTATCGCGCCGTGTTTCCGGCACTCTGCATGGCCCTGATCTTACCCTGTGCAGCGCCCTCGATGGCGGAGGACGCGGCGAAGAAAACGGCCGACGCGCCCGCACCTGCCGTGCAGCGGCAGCCATTGGCCGAGCGTAGCGTGGAAGATGCGCTGGCGCTGGAACGCCAACTGCCCGCTGCTGAACAGCAGCAATTGCAGGCGGGCAGCGATGAGTTTCTGGCCCTCTGGCGGCCCGCCAACAGCGGCGACCCGGCCGGCGTGGTGATCATCGTGCCCGGCGCCGGCGAAACGCCTGACTGGCCGCAAGGTGTCGGGCCTATGCGCCGCAAGTTTCCGGACGTCAACTGGAGCAGCCTGAGCCTCAGCCTGCCCGACCTGCAGAGCCAGGCGCCGCAGGTGCGCAGCGCCGAGGCGGCACCGCCTGCGCCGACCACCAGCACCAGCCAGCCGACACCACCGGATGCCGCCGCCTCCGTGGAAAAAGGCATTGCCGCCGAAGCCGACAACGCAGCCGCCAGTGCCGAAGCGCCGGACCCGATGACCGCCGACGCCGAACGCATCTTCGCGCGGATTGAGGCCGCCGTGGCCTTCGCCCAGCAGCACAAAGCCCGCAGCATCGTCCTGATCGGTCAGGGCAGTGGCGCGTATTGGTCGGCGCGCTACCTCGCCGAACGGCAGCCGCCGCATGTGCAAAAACTGGTGATGGTGGCGCCGAAGACGCCCAGCAATGCACCGCAGGACATCGACGCCTTGATCCCGACGATAAAGATCCCCACCGCCGATGTCTTCTACAACGACCGTCAGCCCGCCAAAGACGCCGCGCAACGACGCCTGCAGGCGAGCAAACGTCAGCCAGGCAGCCAGTATCACCAAGTCAGTCTGGGCGTGTTGCCCGACCGCGACGCTCAACAGGAACAACTGTTCCGGCGTGTGCGCGGCTGGGTCAGCCCCAGCGACCCGTCCAAACCCGACGCCTGAGGCACCTCAGCGGAAATCGCGCCGCTCACGGATCACGCCGTAGGCGTTGTGCAGCTCTCGGGTACGCTCGGTGGCTTCGCGAACCTGGCTTTCAGTGGCGCCGCTGCCCTCCAGTTTGTCAGGGTGATGACGGCTGATCAGGCGTCGATAGGCGCGCTTGATCTGGGCCGGCTCGGTGGTGGCGTCCACGCCCAACAAGCGCATGGCGTCCTGGTACGCGCCACCGCGGTTGGCCACCGGTTGCTGGTGCGGCGTGTACTCAGCGGCCAGCGAAACCACTTTCGCCGAAGACAGCCCCAGCCATTTGCCCCATTGGATGATCAGGCCGCGTTGCTGCGGACCCGCCGCCCCCTCTGCCGAGGCCATGCGCCAACAGGCGCGCAGCAGGCCCTCGGCGGTGTGCGGCTGGCGTACCAGCCGTTGCAGGTGCGTGCGAATCGGATCGTTGCCGGTCTTGCCGCGGTTGAACGCGTCGATGGCCCGGCGCTGACCTTGCTCACTCATGGCAAGCAGGCGCATTTCCCTACGCGCCTGGTCGATATGCGCCTCACTGACCCGCCCTGCCGTCTTCGCCACGCGGCCCAGCATCACGAACAGCAACTGGTCGTTGCGCAGCACCGTACGGCCACCCATTCGCTCGCGCAAATAAGCCCAGCTGTGCAGTTGCAGGCGTCGGTCGACCACCTGACCGAGCAATACACCCAGCATCGCCCCTGGAATATCCGCCACCGCGTAACCCGCCACGGCACCTACTACTGTCCCTGGCCAAAGCATTCAGCGGCGCTCACCCAACAAACGTTCGACTTCGGCGAGCCGCTCATGGGTGCCGACATCCACCCACCGACCCTGGAAATGCTCACCCGTCACCTGGCCCACGGCCATTGCCCGGCGCAGCAACGGCGCCAGCTTGAAAGCGCCCGGCGAGGCGTCGGCGAACAACTGCGGCGCCAACACGGCAATCCCGCTGTAGGTCAAGCCGGGCTGGTCGCGCACCTGGCCCTCGAGCAGGCTGAAGTCGCCCTCGGGGTGATGGACGGGGTTGTCCACCAGCACCAAGTGGGCGTCGCCGGAAAAGGGGCCGCGCAAGCGGGAAAAATCGTAGTCGGTCCAGATGTCACCGTTGACCACCAGAAACGGCTGGTCCCCCAGCAACGGCAAGGCGTGGTGAATGCCGCCGCCGGTTTCCAGCGGCTCGCCCTCCGCTGAATAGCGAATGGTCAGGCCGAACCGCTCGCCACTTCCCAGGTGATCTTCGATGTGTTGTCCCAGCCAGGCATGGTTGATCACTACCTCACTGAAACCTGCCGCCGCCAGCGCGCGCAGGTGATATTCGATCAGCGGCACGCCTGCCACTGGAATCAGCGGCTTGGGCGTGTGCAACGTCAACGGTCGCAGCCGCTCGCCCTTGCCGGCGGCCAGTATCATTGCCTTCATCCGTCACTCCCCTCGCAGGCTGGCGAGCAGCTCGCCCAGTTCAGCCAACTCGGGACGCCGCGCCACCACTGCCTCTATATATGCAAAGAACCTCGGTACATCGGCCAGGTAACGCGGCTTGCCATCACGGTGGCAGATGCGTGCGAATATCCCGATCACTTTCAGGTGCCGCTGCACGCCCATCAGGTCACTGGCGTATTGAAACGCTTCGAACGAACGGTGCACAGGAATGCCGCGCTCCTGAGCCTGTTGCCAGTATTGCTGCAGCCAGCCATCGACCCGTTCCAGCGGCCAGCTGAGAAACGCGTCCTTGAACAGGCAGGTAATGTCATAGGTCACCGGGCCGTACACCGCATCCTGAAAGTCCAGCACACCGGGGTTCGGGTCACTGAGCATCAGGTTGCGCGGCATGAAGTCGCGGTGCACCAACACCTTGGGCTGAGCCAATGCGCTGTCGATCAACAGCGTACTGACCCGTAGCCAGGCCGCCTGCTGCGCGTCATCGAAGGCCGTACCCACTGCTTTTTCGACATACCACTGCGGGAACAATTCCAGTTCGCGTCGCAGCAACGCGACGTCATAGCTGGGCAGCTCGGCGGTCATTGGCAGCGCCTGAAAAGCCAGCAGGGCGTCCACTGCATCGGCAAACAAGGCATCGGCATTAGCGCTGTCGATCACGTCCAGGTAGGTCTGGGTGCCCAGATCGCTCAGCAGTAGGAAGCCTCTGTCCAGGTCCTGGGCGTGGATCACCGGGACATTGATGCCCGATGTGGCCAGCAAATGGTCGATCCGGACGAAAGGTTCGCAGTTTTCCTGGGGCGGCGGCGCGTCCATGACGATCAGGCTGCGCCCTTGTGCCTGCCAGCGGAAATACCGCCGAAAGCTCGCATCGCTGCTTGCAGCGGTCAGCGTGGCCGGGGGTACCGCGCCCCAGCCACGGGCCTGGAAGAGTTCCGGCAGTTGCTCGTCGAGCCAGACTTTGAGGTGTTGCAGACGTACATCTTGATCGGGCATTACAAGGGTTCTCCGACGGCGCTAGCCGTCAAGCGGGTCATGCTTTATTATCCAGCATCTTTTTCAGACCATCGAGAGGCGTGCGGCCCCCGCGCGGGCAAGATGGCACGCAGGAAGCCCGGACTAATAAGATGGCATTGAAATCCCCCGCGTTTCGTAGAAAGTTTCCGTTGCTGTTCACCGGCGGTTTGCTGGCGATGCAACCCCTGGCCATCCCGGTCGTCATCGCAGCCGAACAGTTCGACTGCCAAGTGTCTGCTGCCGGCAGCTGGGACTGCAAGCCCAAAGCCAATGTGGCCGACTTGCCGCCCCGCCCCGTGCACGACGGCGCTGCCGCCAGCAACATCGCCGACGGTGGTGAGCAAGGCAGTGGCTCGCGTGAAGAAAAGGCGGCTGGCACCGCTCTGGTCACCGAGAGCAAGGGCCGCGTCCTGAAGTCTCGCAGCGCCGACTATAGCCATCTCGACTGGGTTCCACGGGAAAATCTCACCGCCGCCCAGCTCGCCGAAACCGGTCCTTACTGCTCCGGTGCCTATATCGAGCCGGTGCGCCCGGGCATGAACGACAAAACGCCGAAAAGCGAGGCGCCGACCTTCATCGGCGCCAAGGCGTCGCGCTACCAGCAGGAAGAGCAGGTCGCTTCGCTGGCCGGTGACGTGGTCATGCGTCAGGGCAGCATGCAGATCGAGGCCGAGGAAGCCAGCCTGCATCAGACCGAGAACCGCGGCGAGCTCAACGGCAACGTCAAGCTGCGCGACAACGGTGCACTGATCGTCGGCGACCATGCCGAAATCCAGCTGGACACCGGCGAAGCGCAGATCGACAACGCCGAGTACGTACTGCACCAGTCGCGCATCCGCGGTAACGCGCTGTACGCCAAGCGTGCCGAAAACGCGATCATTCGCCTCAAGGACGGTACCTACACCACCTGCGAGCCGAACAGCAACGCCTGGCAGCTCAAGGGCAACAACATCACGCTGAACCCGGCCACCGGTTTCGGTACGGCGACCAACGTCACCTTGCGCGTGAAGAATATTCCGGTGCTCTACACACCCTATATCTACTTCCCGATCGACGACCGCCGCCAGTCCGGCTTCCTGCCGCCGACCATCGCCAGCGGCAGCGACACCGGCTTCATGCTGGTCACGCCGTACTACTTCAACCTGGCACCGAACTACGACGCCACGTTGTACCCGCGCTACATGAGCAAGCGCGGCCTGTTGATGGAAGGCGAGTTCCGCTACCTCACCGAGTCGAGCGAAGGCCAGTTCGGTGGCGCGTACCTGAACGACGAAGACAACGACCGCAAGCTGCAGTCGGACTACGACGACAAGCGCTGGATGATTAACTGGCAGCACCGCGGCGGGCTTGATTCGCGCCTGACCAGCGAGGTCAACTACACCGACATCAGCGACCCGTACTACTTCCAGGACCTGCAATCGGACCAGATCGGCATCGAGCGCACCGAGTTCCTCAACCAGCAAGGCGCACTGACCTATCGCGGCGATTCCTACACCGCGCGTCTCAATGCCCAGGCCTACAAGCTGGCGACCGTGGCCGATATCACGCCCTACAACCGGATGCCGCAGCTGACCCTCAACGGTGTGCTGCCGTACAACCCCGGCGGCCTGGAATTCGCCTACAAGACCGAGGCGGTACGTTTCGAGCGCGACCTGCGCAAAGGCAGCTTCATCAACGAAGACGGCATTGCCGCCAGCCGTATCGACAACAACGTTTCCGGCCTGGCCCGCGCCAACGGCACGCGTCTGAACCTGGAGCCCGGCGTCAGCCTGCCGCTGGACTGGGCATGGGGCTATGTGCGGCCGTCGATCAAGTACATGTACACCCAGTACGACCTGGACCTCGACCAACGCGGCAGGAACACGTTGCTCGCCGGCGAAAGCTACAACAGCTCGCAGGATCGCGGCGTACCGATCGCCAGCATCGACAGCGGCCTGTACTTCGACCGCGACACCCAACTGTTCGGCAACAACTACCGTCAGACCCTCGAGCCGCGGCTGTTCTACCTCTATGTACCCAAGGAAGACCAGACCGACATTCCGGTGTTCGACACGGGCGAGTCGACGTTCAACTATTCGTCGCTGTTCCGGGACAACCGTTTCACCGGCTCCGACCGCATCGGTGACGAGAACAAGCTGTCGCTGGGCGTGACCAACCGCTGGATCGAGGAAAACGGCTTCGAGCGTCAGCGCTTCAGCATCGGCCAGGCGGTGTATTTCCGCGACCGTGAAGTGCAACTGCCGGGTATCGACTACAAGGACCGCGACGACGCGCAAGCCAGCGTGTCGCCTTACGCTCTGGAATACGAATATCGCTTCAACCGCGACTGGCGCTTCAACTCCGACTTCAACTGGGATCCGGACAGCAAGAGCACCCGTTCGGCCAGCGCGATGTTCCACTACCAGCCGGCCGACAACCCGAACAAGGTCATCAACGCCGGTTACCGCTATCGTGACGACCTGGTTCGCTACGACTCGGCGACCGGTCGCTGGCAGGTCGGTGGCGGCGACTACGGCGCCCCGGGCACACCGGGCTACGTGAAGGACTACTACAAGATCCAGCAACACGACTTCTCGGTGATCTGGCCGATCGTGCCGCAGTGGAGCGTCATCAGCCGCTGGCAGTTCGACTACAACCGCAATCGTACGCTGGAAGCCTTCGGTGGCTTCGAATATGACAACTGCTGCTGGAAGCTGCGCCTGATCAATCGCTACTGGGTCGACTATGACGAATACAGTCAGGCTGCCCCGGAAAACGAGAAAGGCGACCGCGGGATCTTCCTGCAAATCGTGCTGAAGGGCCTCGGTGGCGTGGTAGGCAATAAGGTTGAGGGTTTCCTCGACAAGGGCATTCAAGGTTATCGTGAACGTGAAGACAAAGCTTTCTGATCATCTGCGCCCGCTGCTGCTGGGCGCATTGCTACTGGCTAACGCGGCGCATGCCGCCGTCCAACCGCTGGACAGCGTAGTGGCCATCGTCGACAACGACGTGGTGATGCACAGCCAACTGGACCAGCGCGTCAAGGAAGTCCAGCAGACCATCGCCAAGCGTGGCGGTGGTGTGCCGGGTGCCGACGTGTTGCAACAGCAGGTGCTGGAGCGCCTGATCATCGAGAACCTGCAATTGCAGATCGGTGATCGCTCCGGCATCCGCATCACCGACGAAGAACTCAACCAGGCCATCGGCACGATCGCCCAGCGCAACAACCTGAGCATCGAGCAGTTCCGTGCCGCCCTGGCGCGTGACGGCCTGTCTTACAACGACGCCCGCGAGCAGGTACGACGCGAGATGGTCATCAGCCGCGTGCGCCAGCGCCGGGTGGCCGAGCGGATCCAGGTGTCCGAACAGGAAGTGAAGAACTTCCTCGCCTCGGACCTTGGCAAAATGCAGCTGTCCGAAGAATTTCACCTGGCCAACATCCTGATTCCTACGCCGGAGAGCGCCAGCGCCGACGCGATTCAGGCTGCCGAACGCCAGGCCCGGGACGTCTACAACCAGCTCAAGCGAGGCGCCGACTTCAACCAACTGGCCATCGCTCGCTCGTCCAGCGACAACGCCCTGGAAGGCGGCGACATGGGCTGGCGCAAGGCGGCGCAACTGCCACCGCCGTTCGACCGCATGCTCAGCACCATGCCGGTGGGCGACGTCACCGAGCCGATCCGCACGCCTGGGGGCTTCATCATCCTCAAGGTGCTGGAGAAGCGCGGCGGCGAGACCATGACCGTGGACGAGGTGCACGTGCGCCACATCCTCATCAAACCAAGCGAAATCCGTACGGGTGTGGAAACCGAGCGCCTGGCCGCACGGCTGTATGACCGCATCCAGGCCGGTGAGAGCTTTGCCGACCTGGCCAAGAGCTATTCGGAAGACCCGGGCTCGGCCCTCAACGGCGGCGACTTGAACTGGATCAACCCGGAGTCGCTGGTACCGGAGTTCCGCGCCGTGATGGCCTCGACCCCGGTCAACACCGTGTCCAAGCCATTCCAGACCCAATTCGGCTGGCATGTGCTGGAAGTGCTGGGCCGTCGCGCCACCGACAATACCGAGCAGGCCCGTGAGCAACAGGCGCTGACCGTGTTGCGCAACCGCAAGTACGACGAAGAACTGCAAACCTGGCTCCGTCAGATCCGTGACGAGGCCTACGTGGAAATCAAGCTGTGACGCCCAAGCGTTTCGCTTTGACTCCCGGCGAGCCGGCAGGCATAGGTCCCGACCTGTGCCTGTTACTCGCTTCGCAAGCCCAGCCTTACCCCCTGATCGCCATCACCAGCCGCGACCTGCTCATCGAGCGGGCCGCGCAACTGGGCGTGGCCGTCAACGTGATCAACGTCGACCTGCACAGCCTGCCTGAGCGACCCGCCCCGGCCGGTAGCCTGTACGCGTGGGACACCCCGCTCGCTGCACCTGTGGTGTGTGGGCAACTGAACCCTGCCAACGGCGCCTTCGTGCTGGAAACCCTGACCCGGGCCGCCCAGGGCTGCGTCGACGGTCACTTCGCCGGCATGATCACGGCCCCTGTGCACAAGGGCGTGATCAACCAGGCAGGCTTCGCATTCTCCGGTCACACCGAGTTTCTCGCCGACCTGACCCACACCGAGCAGGTGGTGATGATGCTCGCCACCCGCGGCCTGCGGGTGGCTCTGGTGACCACGCACCTGCCCTTGCGCCAGGTCGCCGAAGCAGTCACTGCCGAGCGACTGGAACGTGTCACGCGGATCCTCCACGCCGACCTGCAACACAAGTTCGGCCTGGCCCGGCCTCGCATCCTGGTATGCGGTCTGAACCCGCATGCCGGCGAAAGCGGTCATCTGGGCCGCGAAGAGATCGACATCATCGAACCCACACTGGAGCGTCTGCGCCAGGAAGGCATGGACCTGCGCGGCCCATTACCGGCAGACACTCTGTTCACCCCCAAATACCTGGAGCACTGCGACGCAGTGCTGGCGATGTACCACGACCAGGGCCTGCCCGTGCTCAAGTACAAGGGGTTCGGCGCCGCGGTCAACGTGACCCTGGGCCTGCCCATCGTACGCACCTCGGTGGACCACGGCACGGCACTGGACCTGGCCGGCAGCGGCAGGATCGACACCGGCAGCCTGCAGGTCGCGCTGGAAACCGCTTACCAGATGGCTGAGACTCCTTAATGAGCGAGCACTACCAACACCGGGCGCGCAAGCGTTTCGGACAGAACTTCCTGCACGACGCTGGCGTGATCGACCGTATCCTGCGCGCTATCCATGCTCGCGAAGGCGATCGCCTGCTGGAAATCGGCCCGGGCCAGGGTGCCCTGACCGAGGGCCTGCTCAACAGCGGCGCGCAGCTGGATGTCGTCGAGCTGGACAAGGACCTGATCCCTATTCTCAACCGGCAATTCGCCGGCAACGGCAACTTCAACCTGCATCAAGGCGATGCGCTGAAGTTCGACTTTACCACGCTGGGCGCTCAACCAGGCAGCCTGCGGGTCGTCGGCAACCTGCCGTACAACATCTCCACGCCGTTGATCTTCCACCTACTGGCCAATGCCCAACTGATTCGCGACATGCACTTCATGCTGCAGAAGGAAGTGGTTGAGCGCATGGCAGCAGGCCCTGGTGGCGGCGATTGGGGACGGTTGTCGATCATGGTGCAGTACCACTGCCGTGTGGAACACCTGTTCAATGTCGGTCCCGGCGCGTTCAACCCGCCGCCCAAGGTCGACTCGGCCATCGTGCGCCTGGTACCACACGAAGTGCTGCCACACCCTGCCAAAGACCATCGCCTGCTCGAGCGCGTCGTGCGCGAGGCGTTCAACCAGCGCCGCAAGACCTTGCGCAACACGCTCAAGGCGCTGCTGCCGGCAGAGGCCATCGAGGCCGCGGGTGTCGATGGCAGCCTGCGCCCAGAGCAGCTGGACCTGGCGGCGTTCGTGCGCCTGGCCGACCAACTGGCCGAGCACACCCCGCCAGCCTGATTCGCCGCCGCCGGCCCGAACAGTGCCCGGCGGCGCGACAATTGGCCTAGACTGCAGGTAACCGGCCTACTCGCCTACATTCGCTATTTGTCTCCAGGGCCCTTTTGGCATGTCCGATTCCCGCTATAAGATCGACGTCAGCGTCGTGACCCGTTTTCTCGCTGAACAGTCACAACCCGAACACCAGCGCTTTGCCTTCGCCTACACCGTGACGGTCCACAACAGCGGCCAATTGCCCGCCAGGCTGTTGTCACGCCATTGGGTCATCACCGACGGCGACGGCAAGGTCGAAGAAGTCCGCGGCCCCGGCGTCGTGGGCCAGCAGCCGCTGATCGATGCTGGGCAAAGCCACGTTTACAGCAGCGGCACCGTCATGGCGACGACCGTGGGCTTCATGCAGGGCAGCTACCAGATGCAGGCCGAGGACGGCACACCGTTCGACGCCATCATCGCTCCCTTTCGCCTGGCTGTTCCCGGCGCCCTGCACTGATGACGGTGTATGCGGTCGGTGACCTGCAGGGCTGCCTCGAACCCCTGAAGTGCCTGCTGGAGCGTGTCGCCTTCGACCCGGCCAACGACCGCCTGTGGCTGGTCGGCGACCTGGTCAATCGCGGCCCGCAGTCGCTGGAAACCCTGCGTTACCTGTATGCCATGCGCGATTCCCTGGTGTGCGTCCTGGGCAATCACGACCTGCACCTGCTGGCCGCCAGCAACAATGTCGAACGCCTGAAAAAGGGCGACACCCTCAGCGAGATTCTCGACGCTGCGGACGCGCCCGAACTGCTGCAATGGCTGCGCCAGCAGAAACTGCTGCACCACGACGAGCACCGCAATGCCGTGCTGGTGCATGCGGGCATTCCGCCGCAATGGACGCTGCGCAAGGCGCTGCGGCTGGCGGGTGAAGTCGAGCAGGTGCTGCGCGATGACCAACTGCTGCGCCCCTTCCTGGACGGCATGTACGGCAACGAGCCGAACAAATGGGACAAGGAGCTGCAAGGTGTCACGCGCCTGCGCGTGATCACCAATTACTTCACCCGCATGCGCTTCTGCACCAGCGACGGCAAGCTCGACCTCAAGGGCAAGGAAGGGGTCGACACTGCTCCGCCGGGTTATGCACCATGGTTCAGCTACAAGGAACGCAAGACCCGCGACGTGAAGATCATCTTTGGCCACTGGGCAGCGCTGGAAGGGCGTTGCAGCGTGCCCGGCGTGTTCGCGCTGGACACCGGCTGCGTGTGGGGCGGGGCGATGACCCTGCTCAATGTCGACACCGGCGTGCGCCTGCGATGCAATTGCGACGACAAGGGCGGTGTGCAACAGCCTATGGCCGAGCCCCGGCAATCGTTAGAATGACCTCTCAGAACAGGAGCCCCCGCATGACCGAATTCAAACGCATTGACCCGGAACACGCACAGTCCCTTCGCGAGCAGGGGGCGGTCATCGTCGACATCCGCGATCCGCAGACCTATGCGCTGAATCACATCAGCGACTCTCGGCACCTGGACAATCATTCCCTGCACGACTTCATTGCCAATGCGGACCTGGACGCCCCGGTCGTGGTGGTGTGCTACCACGGCAATTCCAGCCAGAACGCCGCCGCCTACCTGGTCAGCCAGGGTTTCTCCGACGTTTACAGCCTGGACGGCGGCTTCGAGCTGTGGCGCTCCACCTACCCTGCGCACATCGCGCAGAGCACGGCCGAGTAAAAGCGCCGGGGCATTTATTTTTTTAATGGCGCCATGCCACGTCCTGCGCGGCTTGGCGCTCGGGCGGACGAACGGTATCGCCAACAAATTGCGCATCAGCCCTTGAAGTCTCGGAGAACCAACTATCCTTACTCCCAGGCCATCCAAAACAGGGGAGAGCCGGTACACCGACGCGCGGGTCATCGGTAGCGAATTCATGGGTGTTCTGGGGGGTACACAGCCGCCGTCAATCGGCTGCTGCCAGCATCAAACTGAGTGATCCGGCGTCGGCTCCACGTATCGAGCGAGGTGACGTCATGAGTATCTTTAGCCACTTCCAACAGCGTTTCGAATCCACTCGTCAGGAAGAGCTCTCGCTACAGGAGTATCTTGAGCTTTGCAAAACCGACCGTACAACCTATGCCTCGGCCGCAGAACGGATTCTCATGGCGATCGGCGAACCCGAGCTGCTCGATACGTCGACCAACTCCAGGCTGTCGCGGATCTTCTCCAACAAGGTGATTCGGCGCTATCCCGCGTTCGAAGACTTCCACGGCATGGAAGAGTGCATCGACCAGATCGTGTCCTATTTCCGCCATGCCGCCCAGGGTCTCGAGGAAAAGAAACAGATCCTCTACCTGCTGGGCCCGGTGGGCGGCGGCAAGTCATCCCTGGCGGAAAAACTGAAGCAGTTGATCGAGCGAATTCCGTTCTATGCGATCAAGGGCTCGCCCGTGTTCGAATCGCCATTGGGCCTGTTCAACGCCACTGAAGACGGCCAGATCCTGGAAGAAGACTTCGGCATTCCACGGCGCTACCTCAATACGATCATGTCGCCCTGGGCGACCAAGCGGTTGGCTGAGTTCGGGGGCGATATCAGCCAGTTCCGCGTAGTGAAACTCTATCCATCGATTCTCAACCAGATCGCGGTCGCCAAGACCGAGCCCGGTGACGAGAACAACCAGGACATTTCTGCCCTGGTCGGTAAGGTCGACATCCGCAAGCTGGAGGAATACCCACAGAACGACGCTGACGCCTACAGCTACTCGGGTGCGCTGTGCCGGGCCAACCAGGGCCTGATGGAGTTCGTGGAAATGTTCAAGGCACCGATCAAGGTGCTGCACCCGTTGCTGACCGCCACTCAGGAAGGGAACTACAACAGTACCGAAGGCCTGGGGGCAATCCCCTACTCTGGCATTCTATTGGCGCATTCCAACGAATCGGAATGGCACAGCTTCCGCAACAACAAGAACAACGAAGCCTTCATCGACCGGATCTATATCGTCAAGGTCCCGTACTGCCTGCGCGTCAACGACGAGATCAAGATCTACGACAAGTTGCTGTTCAACAGTTCACTGTCCAAGGCCCATTGCGCTCCAGACACCTTGAAAATGCTGGCGCAGTTCACCGTGCTGTCGCGGCTCAAGGAGCCGGAAAACTCCAACATCTATTCGAAGATGCGCGTGTACGACGGCGAGAACCTCAAGGACACCGATCCCAAGGCCAAGTCCATCCAGGAGTATCGCGACAGCGCCGGTGTCGACGAGGGCATGAACGGCCTCTCGACCCGTTTCGCGTTCAAGATTCTGTCGAAAGTTTTCAACTTCGACCCGCATGAAATCGCGGCCAACCCGGTGCACCTGTTGTACGTACTGGAACAGCAGATCGAACAGGAGCAATTCCCCGCCGAAGTTCGCGAGCGCTACCTGCGCTACCTGAAAGAGTACCTGGCGCCCCGCTACATCGAGTTCATCGGCAAGGAAATCCAGACGGCCTACCTCGAGTCGTACAGCGAGTATGGGCAAAACATCTTTGACCGTTATGTGCTGTACGCCGACTTCTGGATTCAGGACCAGGAATACCGCGATCCCGAAACCGGGGAGATCCTCAATCGCGTCGCCCTGAACGAGGAGCTGGAAAAAATCGAGAAACCAGCCGGCATCAGCAATCCGAAGGACTTCCGTAACGAAATCGTCAACTTCGTGTTGCGCGCCCGTGCCAACAACAACGGCAAGAACCCTACCTGGCTGAGCTACGAGAAACTGCGCGTGGTGATCGAGAAGAAAATGTTCTCCAACACCGAGGACCTGTTGCCCGTCATCAGCTTCAACGCCAAGGCCAGCAAGGAGGACCAGCAGAAGCACAACGATTTCGTCACACGAATGGTCGAGCGTGGGTACACCGACAAACAGGTCCGACTGCTTTCAGAGTGGTACCTGCGGGTCAGAAAATCGCAGTAAAGCAGCAGTGAGCTCGAGGTTGCACGTTGTATCCGCGAGGGGCCGCCAGGCTTCCCGGCGGTACCTTCCATGCGGGATGCGACGTCGGCGGCCAGTGGTTGCCTAATGCGAGAAGCTGCCCGGAGGGCCAATGAGCTACGTAATCGACCGACGCCTTAACGGCAAGAACAAGAGCACGGTAAACCGCCAGCGCTTCCTGCGGCGCTACCGTGACCACATCAAGAAGGCGGTGGAAGAAGCGGTCAGTCGTCGTTCCATCACTGACATGGAACATGGCGAGCAGATCAGCATTCCCGGCCGCGACATCGACGAGCCGGTGCTGCATCACGGCCGCGGTGGCAAGCAGACCGTGGTGCATCCCGGCAACAAGGAATTCACTGCCGGTGAGCATATCGCCAGGCCACAGGGTGGCGGTGGCGGCGGTAAAGGGCCAGGCAAGGCGGGCAATTCCGGCGAAGGCATGGATGAGTTCGTGTTCCAGATCACCCAGGAAGAGTTCCTCGAATTCATGTTCGAAGACCTCGAACTGCCCAACCTGGTCAAGCGCAACCTGTCTGGCACGGACACCTACAAGACTGTGCGCGCCGGCATCAGCAATGAAGGCAACCCGTCGCGGATCAATATCATCCGCACGCTGCGCTCGGCCCATGCGCGCCGTATCGCCCTGTCGGGCAGCAGCCGGGCCAAGCTGCGCGCCTGCAAACTGGAGCTGGAACGGCTCAAGCGCGAGGAGCCGGACAACTTCGGCGACATCCAGGCGCTTCACGAGGAAATCGAAAAGCTCAGCGCGCGGATTCACCGCGTGCCCTTTCTCGACACCTTCGATTTGAAATACAACCTGCTGGTCAAGCACCCCAACCCCAGCTCCAAAGCGGTAATGTTCTGCTTGATGGACGTTTCCGGGTCGATGACCCAAGCCACCAAGGACATCGCCAAGCGCTTTTTCATCCTGTTGTACCTGTTTCTCAAGCGTAACTACGACAAGATCGAAGTGGTGTTCATCCGCCATCACACCAGCGCCAGAGAAGTGGATGAGGAAGAGTTTTTCTATTCCCGGGAAACCGGTGGCACCATCGTTTCCAGCGCTCTGAAACTGATGCAGGAGATCATGGCCGCGCGTTATCCGACCAGCGAATGGAATATCTACGCCGCGCAGGCGTCGGATGGAGACAACTGGAACGACGATTCGCCGATCTGTCGGGAAATCCTGACCAAGCAGATCATGCCGTTCGTTCAGTACTACACCTACGTGGAGATCACGCCCCGCGAGCATCAGGCACTGTGGTACGAATACGAGCGTATCGGCGACGCCTTCGCCGACACGTTCGCCCAGCAACAGCTGGTGTCGGCCGGGGATATCTACCCGGTCTTCCGTGAACTCTTCCAGCGCAGGTTAGTGACATGACCGCTAGAGAGCATAAACGCCAACCCCTATCGACGGGCTCGGAATGGACGTTCGAGCTCATTCAGGCATACGACCGAGAGATCAGCCGTATCGCCGAGCGCTATGCGCTGGACACGTACCCCAATCAGATCGAGGTGATCACCGCCGAGCAGATGATGGACGCCTACGCGTCGGTCGGTATGCCGCTGGGTTATCACCACTGGTCCTACGGCAAGCACTTCCTCAGCACGGAAAAATCCTACACGCGCGGGCAAATGGGTTTGGCGTACGAGATCGTGATCAACTCCGACCCGTGCATCGCTTACCTGATGGAAGAAAACACCATCTGCATGCAGGCGCTGGTGGTGGCCCATGCCTGTTATGGCCACAACAGCTTTTTCAAGGGCAACTACCTGTTTCGCACCTGGACCGACGCCAGTTCGATCATCGATTACCTGGTGTTCGCCAAGCAATACATCATGCAGTGCGAGGAACGGCACGGCATCGATGCCGTGGAAGACCTGCTCGACTCCTGCCACGCGCTGATGAACTACGGTGTGGATCGCTACAAGCGCCCCTACCCCATTTCGGCCGAAGAGGAGCGCCAGCGTCAGAAGGACCGCGAGGAGCATCTGCAACGGCAGATCAACGACCTGTGGCGCACCATTCCCAAGAGTGCCGACAAGAACAGCGAACGCGATGACGTGCGCTTCCCGTCGGAGCCCCAGGAAAACATTCTGTACTTCATCGAGAAGCACGCCCCGCTGCTGGAGCCCTGGCAACGGGAAATCGTCAGAATCGTGCGCAAGATCGCTCAGTATTTCTACCCGCAACGCCAGACCCAGGTGATGAACGAGGGCTGGGCGACGTTTTGGCACTACACCCTCATGAATGACCTCTACGATGAAGGCCTGGTCACCGACGGCTTCATGATGGAGTTCCTGCAGTCGCACACCAGCGTGGTGTTCCAGCCCGGCTTCGACAGCCCCTATTACAGTGGCATCAACCCCTATGCCCTGGGGTTCGCCATGTACCGGGACATTCGCCGCATGTGCGAACACCCGGACGACGAGGATCGTCGCTGGTTTCCCGACATTGCCGGCAGTGATTGGCTGTCTACCATCAAGTTCGCCATGAGCAGCTTCAAGGACGAGAGTTTCATCCTGCAGTACCTGTCGCCCAAGGTCATTCGCGACCTGAAGCTGTTCAGCATCATGGATGACGATCAGCGCGACGATCTGTTGGTGCCTGCCATCCATGATGAAAACGGCTACCGGGTGATCCGCGAAACCCTGGCCGCCCAGTACAACCTGGGCAATCGCGAGCCGAACGTGCAGATCTGGAGCATCGACCGCCGGGGTGACCGCTCATTGACCCTGCGTCACCAGCAACATGACCGCAAGCCGCTGGGCGAGTCCACCGATGAAGTGCTCAAGCACCTGCACCGCCTGTGGGGGTTCGATATTCACTTGGAAACCCTGCAGGGTGAGCAGGTGATGAAGGTTCATCATGTACCGCCACGTAGCGAACACGGTGAGGGCGACTACGGGCGCCTCGACCTGGGCGTGGTTCATCTCTGATACCAATCAGCCTCCGATAGCGCGACGTCAGGGAGTATCCTGTCGTGCTATTGGAGGTATTCATGAAGATATACACCGTCGGCGGTGCCGTGCGCGACCGTCTGCTCGGCCTTCCCGTCACCGACATCGATCGTGTGGTGGTGGGCGCCACCGCTGAAGAAATGCTGCAGTTGGGCTATCGCCCCGTGGGCAGTGATTTCCCCGTGTTCATTCATCCGCATACCGGCGAGGAATACGCCCTGGCCAGGACCGAACGCAAGAGCGGTCGTGGCTATGGCGGTTTCGTTTTCCATGCCAGCCCGCAAGTGACGCTGGAAGAAGACCTGACTCGCCGCGACCTGACCATCAATGCAATGGCCGAGGATGACGAGGGGCACCTGACGGACCCTCACCATGGCCAGCACGACTTGCAACAGCGCGTCCTGCGGCATGTCTCGCCCGCTTTTGCCGAAGACCCCTTGCGGGTGCTCAGGGTGGCCCGCTTCGCCGCCCGCTATGCCGGGCTGGGCTTCACGGTTGCCGAACCCACCCTGGCGCTGATGCAGCAGTTGAGTGACTCCGGTGAACTGCAAGCGCTGACGCCCGAGCGCAGCTGGAAGGAAATTTCCCGCGCACTGATGGAGCCGCACCCTGAGGTGTTCATCGAAGTCTTGCGCGCCTGTGGCGCCCTCAAGGAACTGCTGCCGGAAGTCGACGCGCTGTTCGGTGTGCCCCAGCCGGAAGCTCATCACCCGGAGATCGACACGGGCATTCACACGCTCAGTGTCCTGCGGCAGGCAGCGGTGCACCAGCAGCCGCTGACCGTGCGCTGGGCATGCCTGGTGCATGACCTCGGCAAGGGCACTACGCCACCGGAAGAATGGCCAAGGCACATTGCCCATGAGCATCGCGGCCTGACATTGATCAAGGCGGTCAATCACCGGTTGAAAGTGCCTAGGGATTGCCAGGAACTGGCACTTCTGGTGGGCCAGTATCACACCCATGGGCATCGCGCGCTGGAGCTCAAGCCGTCGACCCTGCTCGACCTTCTGCAAAGCTTCGATGTGTATCGCCGCCCGCAGCGCTTCGAGGAATTCGTGGTCAGTTGCGAGATGGACGCGCGCGGACGCCTGGGGTTCGAGCAGCGTGAATACCCGCAGGCCGATTATCTGCGCGGTGCCGCTGGCGTGGCCCGCGCGGTGCAGGTGCAACCCCTGGTAGCGCAGGGGTTTACCGGAAAGGCGCTTGGGGATGCACTCAACCGCGAGCGCCTGGAAGCGCTCAAGCGTTACAAGGCGGGTTCAGCCTAGCGAGGCCGGCGTCAACGCCTCGCCACGCCAGCTGAACGGGACCGGTGCCAGCACCTGATCGATGCTGGCCTCGGCCCACAGTTGCGCGAAGGTGCGCTGCACGCCGGGGTGTTCCACGTTCGGCGCGATCAGCGCCAGGGGCCAGAGCACGAAGGCATTCTTGAGGATTTCGGCGCGCGGCAGTAGCAGGCCGTCGAAATGGCCGACCCAGTCGTCGTACATCAACACATCGATGTCGAGCGGCAGGCCCTTGCGATCAGGTGCGTAGCGACCGTTGTCAGCCTCGATGAATTTCAGGCGGCGATCGAACTCCATCAACGGCAGTTCGGTGTAGCCCGTCACCACCAGATTGAAAAAGGGACCACTCTTGATCCCCACCGGCTGGCTTTCGAAGACCGGCGAGCAACGCATGTGCGAAAGCAGGGCCGACAGCGCGTCCAGACCGGCCTGCAGATGCACCTCGCGGTCGATGTTGCTGCCCAGGCCCAGGTACACAGGAGTCAGCGACATCCGCGCTCGATCTCCACGCCCACGCCCCGCGCCGCAGGCACGGCCCCGGGCTTGGTCAGCCGCAGGTGCATCCAGGGGATCTGGAACTCGCTCATCAAGACCTCGGCCAGACGCTCGGCGAAGGTTTCGACCAGCTCGAAGCGTGCCTGCTCGGCGAACGCCTGGATGCGGCTGGAGACACTGGCGTAGTCCAGCGCCAGTGCCAGGTCATCCGTGGCAGCGGCGGGTCGGTTGTCCCAGGCGAAGCTCAGGTCCAGCCGCAGGCATTGCCGGATGTCACGCTCCCAGTCATAGGCGCCGATCACCGTATCGACCTCCAGGCCTTCGATAAACACTCTGTCCAAGCACTTCACTCCGTCGCACGACAAGGGCGCTTCAGCCCGTTAGAATCCAGGACGTCCTCGCCTGGAATAGTCAGCATGTCCTGGTCACTGGCGGTATTCGCCTACCTGCTCGGCTCCCTGTCCTTTGCCATTGTCCTGAGCCGCCTGACCGGCCGCCCGGACCCGCGTTCGAGCGGTTCCGGCAATGCCGGGGCGACCAACATGCTGCGCCTGGCCGGCAAGAAGCTGGCCATCCTTACCTTGCTGGGCGATTTGTGCAAGGGCTTGCTGCCCGTGCTGATCGCCCGTGGTCTGGACCTGCCCCCGCAGCATCAGGCCTGGATCGGCTTGTGCGCAGTGGTCGGCCACCTGTTTCCGCTGTACTTCCGTTTCAAGGGCGGCAAAGGCGTCGCGACCTCGGCGGGCGTGCTACTGGCGCTCTACCCGCCTGCCGCACTCCTGGCGGCGCTGGCCTGGGGGCTGACGTTCTACCTCACCCGCACCAGTTCACTGGCGGCCTTGATCGCCACACCCCTGATGCTGCCATTGCTGGCCTGGCAGCGATCCGCCGTACTGCTGCCCATGGCGGTTCTCACGGCTCTGATCGTCTGGCGTCACCGGGGCAATCTACGCGACCTGCTGGCCGGACGCGAACGGCATTTCTGAACGCCGGGCCGCACCGGCGCTCGCTCAGATGGCAGGCAACTGCTCCATCGGCCAGCGTGCCTGCACCGTGATGGCCAGGCTCTCGTGCTGCCCGGCCTGCAGGCGCTGGCAGCCGGCATAGGCGATCATCGCGCCGTTGTCGGTGCAGAATTGTGGACGCGCGTAGTAAACCGAGCCACCGATCCCCTCCAGCATGGTTTCCAGCGAAGCACGCAACGCCGTGTTGGCACTGACGCCGCCGGCGATCACCAGCCGCTTGAGTCCCGCCTGTTTCAGCGCGCGCTTGCATTTGATGGTCAAGGTGTCGACCACGGCTTGCTGGAACGCCAGGGCAACATCGCAACGGGTCTGCTCCGAGTCGTCGCCGGCGGCCTTGCATTGCTGCCAGGTATTCAAGGCGAAAGTCTTGAGCCCGCTGAAACTGAAGTCCAGACCGGGGCGATCGGTCATCGGCCGTGGAAACACGAAGCGCCCGGCGCTGCCCCGGGTGGCCAGGCGGGCGATTTCCGGCCCGCCCGGGTAATTGAGGCCAATCATCTTCGCCGTTTTGTCGAACGCTTCGCCTGCGGCATCGTCCAGCGTCTCGCCGAGCAGGGTGTAACGGCCAATGCCATCGACCTGGACCAGTTGCGTATGCCCGCCTGAAACCAGCAAGGCGACGAACGGGAACTGCGGTGGTTGCGCCTCGAGCATCGGCGCCAGCAGGTGACCTTCCATGTGGTGCACACCCAGTGCCGGAATGTCCCACGCAAACGCCAGCGCCTGCGCGCAGGAGGCGCCGACCAGCAGCGCCCCCACCAGGCCGGGGCCGGCGGTGTAGGCGATCGCGTCGATCTCGGTAGCCGCGCAATCGGCCTCGGCCAGCACCTGGCGGATCAACGGCAGCATGCGCTTGACGTGGTCGCGCGAGGCCAGCTCTGGCACCACGCCGCCGTAGACGCGGTGCAGGTCGATCTGGCTGAACAACGCATCGGCCAGCAAGCCGCGTTCGCTGTCGTATAATGCGACCCCGGTTTCGTCGCAGGACGTTTCCAATCCCAGTACTAGCATGGCCAAACCTTGTGGAGCTGCATTCGAAGGCGCGCATGATAGTCGTCATGTTACCCACCGACCAGCGGTTTTCGATCAGAGGCTTTGCATTACGGGCGGGTAAGGGTTAACATCCGCAACCCTTAAAAACCGACGTACTCAAGTGCCGTTTTGGCCACGAGACGTTGACCCCGGTAATGAATGAAGGTAGCTCTGGATGCCAGCCGTCAAAGTTAAAGAGAACGAACCCTTCGACGTAGCTCTGCGTCGTTTCAAGCGCTCCTGCGAAAAAGCCGGTGTTCTGG
>Ga0157371_10000535_pt1 | contig 45229 bp, 45 predicted proteins | sample C45metaG_FD_113462 | JGI IMG/M metagenome (GOLD analysis project Ga0157371, IMG submission 113462) | Corn rhizosphere microbial communities from Kellogg Biological Station, Michigan, USA - C4-5 metaG | ecosystem: Host-associated > Plants > Roots > Rhizosphere > Soil | place: USA: Michigan... | reverse complement strand
CAGTGAAACGATGCATCGCCGATGGTAGTGTGGGGTTTCCCCATGTGAGAGTAGGTCATCGTCAAGATTAAATTCCGAAACCCCTATCTGCGTATGCAGGTAGGGGTTTTGTTTTGTCCGCAGAAAAATGTCCGGCAGCAGCTGGGTTTACGCCAGCTGATTACTGCTCCTTGCTTCCGTTCCCATCGAAAATCACCGCCATTACCCGCGTGGCGGAGATTATGGCCGGCTCCCTGGCGTAGAATTGCAAACCGCGAGCCCACACCCGAGACGGAGCCTCAATGCAAACCCCTACCACCCAACACTCCCTCTGGAAAACCTACCTCCTTTTCCTCGCTCCGATGGTTCTCTCCAATTTCCTCCAGTCCATGTCTGGCACCATCAACAGCATCTACATCGGCCAAATGCTCGGCACTCAGGCGCTCGCAGCCGTCTCCGGTATGTTCCCGATCGTCTTCTTCTTCATTGCCTTGGTCATCGGCCTCGGCGCGGGCGCAGGCGTGCTCATCGGTCAGGCCTGGGGCGCGCGTGAACCGCATCTGGTGAAAACCATCGCCGGTACAACGCTATTGCTAGGCGCGATGATCGGCCTGACAGCCGCAATTCTAGGCAGCATCTTCGCCAGGTCCGCCCTGCAAGGCCTGGGGACGCCGGCCGATGTGCTGGACGACGCGGTGTCCTACGCCCACGTGATGATGTGGATCATGCCCTCGTTGCTGGTCTACGTGCTGTTCACCCAGTTACTGCGCGGTGTGAGCGATACAGTGTCGCCGTTGGTGGCGTTGGTGGTGTCGACGTGCATCGGGTTGGCCCTGACGCCAGCGTTGATTCGAGGCTGGTTCGGGTTGCCGATGATGGGGATCCAGAGTGCGGCGTATGCCGGGTTGGCGGGTAACTTATCGGCGATGGTATGGCTGGCGTGGCGGTTGATTCGCAAGGGGCATCCGTTGGCGCCGGATCGGGAGATGTTTGCAGCGATGCGCCTGGACCTGGTGATTCTCGGCAAAGTGCTGCGCATCGGTTTGCCGACCGGGTTGCAGATGGTGGTGTTGTCGGTCTCGGAACTGGTGATTCTGGCGTTGGTGAATCAGCACGGTTCGCAAGCGACGGCGGCTTATGGGGCAGTGACACAGATCGTCAATTACGTGCAGTTCCCGGCGTTGTCGATTGCGATCACGGCATCGATCCTTGGCGCGCAGGCGATCGGGGCAGGGCGCCTGGAGCGCATGGGGCCGATTTTGCGCACGGGGTTGTTGATCAACGTCTGCCTGACCGGTGGCCTGGTGGTGTTGGGGTATCTGTTGTCGCACTGGTTGCTGGGGCTGTTCCTCACTGATGAGACCACCCGCGCAAAAGCGGAGCACCTGTTGCACATCATGCTCTGGAGCCTGTTGGTATTCGGCTTCCAGGCAATTGTCGGCGGCATCATGCGTGCTAGCGGTTCGGTGCTGGTGCCGATGGCTATCTCGATTTTTTGCGTGGTCGGCGTGCAATTGCCGGTGGCGTATGTGCTGGACGGCCACTTCGGCTTACAGGGCGTATGGATGGCGTTTCCAGTGGCGTATATGGGCATGCTGCTGTTGCAGACGGCCTATTACAAAATGGTCTGGCAGCATCAGAAAATCGAGCGGTTGGTCTAGGCGCTCGCTAAGTGCTCGCCATCTGCTCGATGAGCTAAATCACCGCGATAACCATCATCGCCGCGCCGGAAATACTTCTGACCCACAGTGCAGCGGCGGGCCGCCCTTGCAAAACTGCCTGGGAGCCAAAGCCCACCACCAGATAAATGACGCCACAGCTGACCGTGTGACCAGCCCAGTACCACCATTTGCATCGGCACTGGCCACGCCGCGGCGGCGGCGAACTGTGGCAATAGTGCGAGGAACAGCAAGAACACTTTCGGGTTCAGCCCGCCACCGTCAGCACTGACAAGACAACCGGGTTTTTCTTTCAAAGATCATCACGGAAATGCAGCACTAAAGGAGATTCTTCTAAATGGACAGGATTGATCGGAAGATTCTTTCTGAGCTTCAAAAGGATGGCCGACTGTCGGTCACCGACCTCGCCGAGCGCGTAGGGCTCAGCCTTTCCCCTTGCCATCGGCGGGTTCGCGCACTGGAAGACGCAGGAGTCGTGCTGGGCTACCGCGCAAAACTGGACCCCGGTGCCCTCGGCCTGAATTTTTCAGCCCTGGTGTTTGCCACCTTGCGCGAAGGCAATCGGCAAGCCGTAGAGGCATTCGAGACGGCGCTCGTTGATATCCCTTAAGTGATCGATGCCCAAAGATTGTTTGGTGAACCGGACTACCTGCTGCACGTGGTCGCCCAGGATTTGCCGGCCTTTCAAAGGCTCTACGATGAGAGCCTGTCGACATTGCCCAATGTGCAGCGGTTGACCTCCACGCTGGTGATGAAACGGGTGGTGCAGGACCGGCCTTTACCGCTGTAACGCACTCAGGCCTTGACCCAGCGCTGACGGCTCCAGCTGCTCAATGAATCGACGGCCAAAACCAGTATCAGCATGGCCAGTATGACCGTGCTGGCTTGCGCCTCCTGGAACAGGCTGAGGCTGACATAGAGCATTTGCCCCAGGCCACCAGCGCCGACGAAGCCGAGCACGCTGGCCATGCGAATGTTGTTTTCCCAGCGGTACAGGATGTAGGCCAGTAGCTGTGGCAAGAGGTTGGGCAGGGTGCCGTAGCAAAACGCCCAGACGGCGTTGCCGCCCTGCAAGCGGATGGCGTCTGCCGGTTCGGGCGGGGTGTTTTCCAGTGCTTCGGCGAACAGCCGACCGAGTACGCCAGTGGTGTGCAGTGCCAGCGCCAGAGTGCCGGCATTGGGGCCGAGCCCTGCGGCAAGCACCATCAACGCGGCCCAGACCAGTTCCGGCACCGCGCGCAAAGCGTTGAGCACCAGGCGCGATGCGCTTTGCAAAGGCCAGCCGAAGCGTCCGGCGGCGGGCAAGGCCAGCATCAGGCCGAATACCGCCGCGAGCAAGGTGCCAAGGGCCGACATGGCGATGGTTTCCAGGGCGCCGTGGCCGATCGCTTGCAAGTGTCCGGCGCTTAGATCCGGACTGAGAAAGCGTTGCGCATAGGCGCCCATTTGCTTCAGGTTGCCGCTGCTCCCCAGCTCGCCGAGGTCGATGCTCAAGTAGCCGAAGGAAGCCACGACGGCGATGCCGATAGCGAGGACCAGCAGTAAGTTGAACAGGCGATTCATGCCAGCCTCCAGCGCAGCAGTCGGCTGAGTTGGTCGGCGAACAGCACCAGCACCAGGAACGTCAGCAACAGGCTGGCCACTTCACCACCAGCGAACATGCGCAGCGACAGGTCCATTTGCTGGCCCAGCCCGCCAGCGCCGACGAAGCCCATCACCACCGAAGCGCGGATCGCGCATTCCCAGCGGTACACCGTGTACGACAGCAGCTCCGCCGAGACATTGGGCAGGATCCCGTAGCAAAACGCCGCGATTCGTCCACTGCCGGACCGTAATAGCGCGTGAGCCGGACGCTGGTCGACCGACTCGAAAATCTCCGCATAAACTTTGCCCAGCATGCCGCTGTAGGTGATCGCAATCGCCAGGACCCCAGCCGTCGGGCCCAGACCGACAGCGCGCACGAACAGCAGCGCCCAGACGATTTCCGGCACGCTGCGCAAAAAAATCAGCAAGCCGCGCACCGGCCAGCGCAGCAATTGCCCCCAAAAGCTCGGGCGACCGGCACGCGACGCCGCAGACAGGGACAGCGCCCGACTGGCCAACAGGCTGGCGGGAGTGGCCAAGAGCAACGCCATAGCCATACCGGCCGTGGCGATGGCCAGGGTCTGCAGGGTGGCTTGCAACAGAATCTGGATGAACTCTTCGCCATGAGCCGGTGGCCAGAAGGCTGAGACGAATCGGCCCATTTCGCTCTGGCTGTCACTGGCGATCAGTACCCGCAGGTCCAGTTCGCTGTAGTGAATGCCCGGCCACAGCAGGGCGATCGCCAGCAAGGTAAGTAACAGGCGAGGGCGGGCGGCCGGGTCGCGGGTGTCAGTCGTCAGCATCGCGGAATCTGCACACTCAAGTGGGGGGCAGGCACCGGTGAGGAATGCAGCTGTTCGTTGGCGTAAAGCGTGTCGAGTCGCTCGCGGTCGACAGCGCTGGCCGGAAGGTCGAACAGGATCTGTCCGTCACGCAGGCCAATGATCCGCGAAAAATGCGCCAGCGCCAGCTCCACCGCATGCAGGCTGGCCACCAGCGTGACGTTGTGTTCCCGGGCATGGCGGCACAGCACTGACAGCGTGTGCTCGGCCAGTACCGGGTCCATCGCCGAAACAGGCTCATCGGCCAGCAACACCTCGGGCGCTTGGTACAACACCCGGGCAATGCCCACGCGCTGCAACTGCCCACCGGACAGTTGCTGGCACTGGCTGAACAATTTGTCGCTCAGGTCCAGCCTGGCCAATGCCGCGCGTGCACCGGGAATGTCCAGCGGATACAGCAGATTCAGCAGGCTCTTGCCCAAACCCCACTGACCCAGTTTGCCGGCCAGAATCGCCGTGACCACGCGCTGTCGCGGCGGCAGGGGCGGTGACTGATGGATCAGACCAATGCGTGCGCGCAGGCGCTGACGCTGACGGGCCGACAGCTGCCACGCGCGCTCGCCCAGCACTTGCAGCTCGCCGTGGCCCGGTCGCAGGGCGGTGGCCAGCAGATTGAGCAAGCTCGACTTGCCCGCGCCTGACGGTCCGATAATAGCGACCTGTTCGTTGGCGCCGATGTGCAGATCCACCCCACGCAGCGCCTCGACACCATTGGCGTGAGTCAGGGTGACCTGGGTCAAGTGCAACGTCATTTCAGCAGTTCGGCGGCGCGTGCAGCCTCTTCGATGCCCTTGTAGTTTTCAGGGCTGGTTTCGATGAAGCGGCTGGCAGCCTGCAGGTCGAGGATTTCCTTGTCCTTCGGGTTCGCCGGATCGAGCGCCAGGAAGGCCGCTTTGATCTTCGCGGCCAGCGCCGGGTCGAGGGTCCCGCGCACCGTCCAGTTGTAGTCGAAGTAGGCCGGGGTGGTCGAAAACACCTTGACCTTGTTGGTGTCCACCTTGCCGGCGGCGACCAGTTTTTCCCATACGCTGGCGTTCAGCACCCCGGCGTCGACTTTGCCGGCCTGGACCCAGGCGACCGTGGCGTCATGGGCACCCGAGTAGCCAACGCGGCTAAAGTAGGTTTCCGGCTTGATGCCTTCCTTCAACATGAAATAGCGCGGCATCAGGCTACCCGAGGTGGACGACACCGAGCCGAAAGCAAAGGTCTTGCCCTTGAGATCAGCGAGGGATTTGACGTTGGGGTCGGCGGTGATGAATTTGCTGGTGAACTGGGCATCCTGTTCACGCTGTACCAGCGGAATGGCGTTGCCGGTTTTCAGGCGCGCTTGCACGAAGGTGAAACCGCCCAGCCAGGCCATGTCGATTCGGTCAGTGGCCAGCGCCTCGACCACGGCCGGGTAATCGCTGACGGGCACGAACTCGACTTTCATGCCTAACTTTTGCTCCAGATACTCACCCAGCGGCTTGAACTTGCGCAGCAGTTCAGTGGGCGCTTCATCGGGAATCGCACTGACTTTCAAGGTGTCGGCGGCCTGCGATATCAGGGTGAAAAAACACAGGGTCAAGCTGACAGTCAATGCCAGGGTACGCTTGAGCATGGAAGATCTCCGGTGCATTAACGGATGGAATTCGATACGCCGGGCACAGGCAGATGACCGTATGGCGCTTTGTGAGGTTAGACGAAACGCAGCGATGCTAACGGCTTTTGGCCTGATTGCAGAGCCCTTACTGCAACAGGATGTATGAGCGCTGCGTGGATCAGGCTCCAGGCGATGTCGGTAACATCAGGCGAGCGTTAAAAACCGCTCGATTTCCTCAACGGTGCTACGGGCCGTGCGGGTGACACCGATCAGCGTCGCGGAGGCAGCCCCTGTCCAGTCGCCATATCCCACCAGCCATAGTCGCGGCTCTTCAATGGAATGCGTACCGTCGACGGCGACGCGTCCCTCACCAGTGCACACTCCCAGGGTTTCCAGGTGGCCGAGGGCCGGGCGGAACCCGGTGCACCAGATCACGGCGTCTACCGGCGTTTGCGATCCATCAGCCCATTTCACGCCGGTCTCGGTAAAGCGCAGGAATGGCCGGACCGCGTGTAACACCCCGCGTTCGCGAGCTTCGACAACGGACGGAACCATCACGATGTCCCCCAGCCCGCCGACCGGTTGCTCAATGGTGATGCCAGCCAGCTGAGCTTTCCAGCGTTCAGTGGCACGTTCAAACAGGACCCGGCCATCGACATCGTCGGCGAGAAACTGCGGCGGCTGTGGAGTCACCCAAGTGGCGTCGGCCACCTTGGAGACTTCGGCGAGGATCTGCGCGCCGGAGTTGCCTGCGCCCACCACCAGCACCTTTTTTCCGGCAAACGGCGCGGGTTCGACATAGTGGGCCGAATGCAGTTGCTGCCCGGTAAATGTTTCACTACCGGGGTAGTGTGGCAGGAAGGGATTACGCCAGGTGCCCGTCGCACTGACCACCACGCGGGCTTGCCAGGTGCGGTCCCCAGCCCGCACTTGCAGGTGATTGTCCCGCCGCTCCACAGCGTTCACCCAATAGGGTCGCTCGGTAGGAAACTGGTAACGCTGTTCATATTGGCGCAGATAATCGAGTACGTCGTCGCGGCCGGGGTAGCCATCCGTGACCGGCGGCATCATCCAGCCGGCGATGGAGCTCCAGGTCGAGGGCGAAAACAGTCGCAGCGAATTCCAGCCATGCCGCCAGGCACCGCCCGGTGCGTCTTCGGCATCGATGATCACAAACGAGCGTCCGGTTCGGCGCAGAAAATAAGCCACGGCCAGCGCCGCTTGACCACCGCCGATGATGGCGACATCCACTTCGGTGCGGGTGACAGGCATGGAGAGTCCTTGGGGAGCGAGCGTCACGCTAAGGTAACCCAGGCGGAAAAAAGGTTTGTTGATGTTGCTCAAGCCGGCGGCTTAAAACGATAGTTTCCGCCTCAGGTAAGCATTGCGCTGAATGTGAGCGATGTCGTCGGCATGGGCGTCCGCCTCCTCGGTAAGCGCCCTTTTTTGATGGACACACGCGCTAGACCACCGCACCAAACAAATGCCCCACCAGTGCCGTGACCGCCATTGCCAGCGCCCCCCAGAATGTCACGCGCCAGGCGCCGATCAAAACCTTTGCGCCGCCGGCCCTGGCGGCAATGGCGCCCAGTGACGCCAAAAACACCAATGACATGGCCGATATCCACATAACCACGCTCTGCTGCGGCGCGAAAAATGTCACGGTGAGCGGCAATGCTGCACCCACCACGAAACTGGCGGCGGAGGCCATGGCAGCCTGCAAGGGTTTGGCAGTGAGGGTGGCGCTGATGCCCAACTCGTCTCGGGCGTGAGAACCGAGTGCGTCATGGGCCATCAATTGGTCGGCGACCTGATGCGCCAGTTCGGGGGATACGCCGCGATGCATGTAGATGTTGGCGAGTTCAATGTGTTCGGCTTTCGGGTCGCTCGCCAGTTCTGCCCGTTCGCGGGACAGATCGGCTCGCTCGGTATCGGCTTGGGAGTGCACGGAAATGTACTCGCCTGCGGCCATGGACATGGCGCCCGCGATCAGCCCTGCCATTCCAGTGACCAGCAAGGTGGCATGAGTGGCGTTGGCGGCCGCGACGCCGATCAGCAGGCTGGCGGTAGAGACAATCCCGTCGTTGGCACCCAGGACGGCGGCGCGCAGCCAGCCGATACGATCGCTTCGGTGTGCCTCGGTGTGCCGGTGCATGAATTTCATTGTTCAACGGACTCACTGTCAGTAGGCGATCCAGCCGCCCGGTCAGGGTGTGTCAGCGGGTTTCAATCTGCGCCTGCATCTGGCCGCCGACAATGGATATTTCTCTGAACTGATCACCCTCGCGCAGCACAAACAGCGCGTCCATCCCGCGCTCCTGAGCCAGACGTGGGCCTTCGGTTTCGCCCAGCACCATCAGCGCCGTGGCCCAGGCATCGGCGAGCATGCACGAGGCGGCTACCACCGTGACGGCGGCCAGTCGGTTGCACAGCGGGGCGCCGGTAATCGGGTTCATGGTATGAGCATAGGATTGCCCGGCCACGTCGACCCAGTGTCGATAGTCCCCGGATGTTGCAATCGCGGCGTCGCTCAGTTCCAACACACCCATCACTTCACGCACGCCTCGGTTGGGCTTTTCCAGGGCCACGGCCCAGCACTGGCCGTCCGGCTTGACACCCCGGGCGCGCATCTCGCCATCGATGCCGACCAGGTAGCGGGTGATGCCCAAATCCTCCAGGCAACGCGCCAGCTCATCAACGCCAAAGCCTTTGGCGATCCCACTCAAATCAAGGTTCAGTGGCCCGCGTTTGCGCACCTGATTGCGTTGCGGGTCGACCACCAACGCTGCGCTGGCCAGCAGCCGGGCGCCTGGCGGCACCGTGTCTTGCTCGGTGATGGTCTGTTCCCCGGGACCAAACCCCCAGGCGTTAACCAGATCACCGACAGCGATGTCGAAGGCGCCGTCGGATTGCTGACCCACACGCAGTGCAGCAGACAGCACCGTGCACAGTTCTTTGGGCACTGACACCCATTCCTGTTCGGGGGCGTTGTTAAGGCGGTTGAGGTCAGAATCGGCTTTCCACGTGGACATTTGCTGGTCCACCCGAGCCACGGCGTGGGCCAGGCGCTGGCCAACGTCGCCGGTGTCAATCCTGGGGCCGGCATAGAACAGGGCGGTGTAGCGGGTGCCCATGGTTTCGCCATTGAGGCTGTAGCGCTGCAACTCAGTAGATGTCTTCACGATAGCGTCCTTGTGCCTTGAGGGTGAGCACACTCAGGTCGAGAGGCGCCAACACTTCATCCAGGGCGTGCATCACGCCTTTGGCCATTTCGCGGCTGCCACACACCAGCACCTGGGCACCTTTTTCAATCAGTCGGCGCAAGGCCAGGGCATCACTGATCAGTCGGTCTTGCACGTAGCAGCGGTCGTGAACCTGAGAGAAGGCGGCGCGCAGTGCCGTGAGGCGCCGATCCGCCAGATACTGGTTGAGTTGCGGCTCATAGAGAAAATCCGACGCCGGATGGCGCCCTCCCCAGTACAGATGCATCGGGTGTCGGGCCTTGTTGTTGCGGATAAAACCCGCCAGCGGACCGATGCCGGTACCGGCGCCGATCAGGATCACCGGATGCGCGCCCGACGCTGGACGAAATTGCGGGTTCGGCTGGATAAAGGCTTCGATCTGCCCGCCGATGTTCAAGTCATGAAGAAACTGCGAGCACATGCCACCGATGTGTTTACGCACACAGATTTCCAGCACACCGTCCTGCGAACCGCTGGCCAGCGAGTAGAAGCGCGGGACAGGGCTGCCCGGGGGCAGAATCCCCACCAGGTCGCCGGCCAGGAAGTCCGGCAGCTCGCCGGGCGCCTTGAAGCGCAGTACATGCGTCGGCGCATTCACCTGTTCGCCATAGGCAATGCGTTCTGTCAGCACCAGCAGATGAGTGCGTGGCTGCTGCGGGGTGTGAACCAACGTCAGGTCATGGCCCAATACTTCGCCCAAGGTGTGGCCCCAGCGGGCAAATTCCTGAGAAGACTGGCGGTTGACGGTTTCCAGCCCCAGCAACGGCGAGCCACCGGCCTGCACCATCGCGTCCTGAACCTGATGGGCGTACTGACAGAACTGCGCAAACTGGCGGTCACCCAAGCCCAGCACGGCAAAGGGCAGGCCGGGCTTGAGCCCGGTGTCGGCCAGTCGCTTCAGGAACTGCGAAGCCGAAGCCGGGGCATCGCCGTCCCCGTGGGTCGCGGTCAAGATGAATACCCGCTCGGCATCACGGTAATCGCCGCGCCATTCATTCATCGCCGCGCTATGCACTCGATGGCCACGTTGGTGCAAGGCTTCATGCAAGGTGTTGGCAAAGCCCCACGTGCTGTTGTTTTCACTGCCCACCAGAATCACGCTGTCGGCGCTGTCGGCGCTGTGGGCGTGGCTGTTGTGGCGGATGTTCGGGCCAGCCTTGCGGCGGCGCCACCACAAGAGAATGCCGGTCACGCTCATCAACGGCACGCCGAGGGCACACAGGCCAAGCGGCAGACCCAGCCACCAGAGGCCTTCGCCGGTGTGCAACTTATAGATCCACTCGTAGAGGTTGTGCATCGAGTCGTGGGCTTGATAGGACAACAAGGCACCGCTGGCCTGATCCACATAGCCGTCACCCTGGGCCGTGCGCAGGGAAAACACGTCCTGCGGGTTGCCGGGGCTGGGGTAGACCAGTTCGCGCAGGTCATTCAGGTCGGTGGTCTGCAAGGCGTGCAGGCTCGCCACGGGCAAGGCCGGGCCGGTGCTGACGTGGGCGGGGAAGGCGGGTTCACTTTGACTGCCGTCGGCGATAAAGCCGAAGTTGGTGGCGGACATATAGAGCCCGGTCAATGCTGAAAGCAGCAGTCCGAGCATGACCAGTCGCCCGACTTCGGCATGCCAGCGCTGGCTGAAGGTGCCGCGTAGTGGCCGCAGCAGGTTGCGCCAGCCACCCAGCCGTCGGGCCAGCAACAGCGCGCCGGACACTGACAGTACCAGCATGAAGAGCGCGCCCATCCCCGACGCCCCATGGCCTGGTGAGCCAAGGAACAGCGAGCGGTGCAGCTCTTTGATCCAACGGGAGAATGCCGATGGCGCGTACGGCGCGAGTCCTTGGCCGGTCACTGGGTCGACCTTTTCAGCCCCGGCCTGACCGTTCTGGTTGTAGTAGACGATCACTGTGCCGGACGCTGTGCGCTGGATCTGCTCCACGCCCGGAAAGTGGCTGGCAACGCGTCCGGCCAGTTGGCCGACGTTGAGTTGTCCTTGGGTAGTGGGCGTACTGTGCAGGCGTTCCAGGGCCGGGTCGACGGACAGCACCGCGCCGCTGATGGCCAACAGCATGACCAACAGGGCGGCGATCAAGCCGGGCAGGGAATGGAACTGGCGAAGCATGTTCAGCCTCCAGAAAGGGCGGGTGCTACAGATCGTAAGTAAACGAGTCGACGTAGGTGCTGCCGGCCGCCGGCTTGCCTGCGCCCTTGGACGTCAGGGGCACGCTGACATCAGCGTGGGCTTCACGTTTATCCTCGACGGCGCTGTCGATGCGGATCTGATACCCGGCATCGATCAGTGTATCTGCCAGTTCGACGCTGACTTTGAGCGTGCGCCCGCTGCCGACACTGGCACCGCTGACCCCGTCAAACTCGCTCCGGTTCATCCCGCTGCCACGGGCCCAGTCGCCCAGGTGCTTGTAGTATTTGGCCTTCTTGCCGGCCACCCAGAGGGTTTTTTGGTATTGGCCATTCGCGTCGGTGACGTAGATCGCCAGGTACGCATCATTGCCGCTGTAGTCCTTGAGCTGTGTGGTCAGGGTCACTTCACGGGCCTGGGCCAGCCCCGGCAGGGCAATTGCACCGGCAAGGCAAGTTGCAGCGATGATCTTTTTCATGGAGATATCCTTTTGATCGTTAGGTCGAGAGCCTGGACCTGCTTGCTGACAGCAACCTGAAACGCAGGAAAAAAACCATCGACAGTGGGGGAGCGTCATTCGGTGAGCGGGTTGCCGAGATAGTCCCTGGCATCGCTATCGTCCCGAAAATGGATCTCGAGTTTGTGCAGGCGCAGCGAGGCCGGTGAGTAGCTGGCTTCAATGGCGTTGCCTTTGCGGTCCAGCCCCTTGAGTTCGTAACATCCGTCGTCGACCTTGATACGTTGCACGCTCCAGCCGTATTGCCGCTCCACCTGCTGACGCAGGGTTTCGCGCGGTTGCCAGTCGCTCACCGGGTCACTGCAATCGTCATCGGCCAGGGCGTAACCGCTGAGCAGCAGGCTCAACAGCGCGGCATTGGCGATAAAACCTGTTTTCATGATCTGTCTCCAGCCGAAGGCGGCGTCTGTGGCATACCCTAAGGTGCATTCCTGACAACCAGCTGAATCTTCAGATTCACGTCAGGTAAGGCGATTAAGGTGCTGCACGACAACCATCACAGGAGGTGCCCGATGCGGGTTTTATTGGTCGAAGACGCACTTGGCCTGGGGGAGGCGGTGCGCGAACAGATCGCCGATGACGGCCATGCGGTCGATTGGGTGCAACGCCTGGACCATGCGCGCAACAGCGTGCGCACCACGCCTTACGACCTGATCCTGCTCGACCTGATGCTGCCGGACGGTCGCGGGCTGGATTTTTTGCATCAACAACGCTCGGCAGGGAACGTGACTCCGGTGATTATCCTGACGGCCCAGGATCAGATTTCCGATCGTATCGCCGGCCTCAACGCCGGCGCCGACGACTACCTGGTCAAGCCGTTCGACCTGTTCGAGCTCTCGGCCCGAGTGGCGGCGGTGGCTCGACGCTACAGCGGCAACCCCAATCCGCAGATCAGGCTCGGCGACTTGCAGGTCGACATGAGTGCCCGCACGGTGTCGCGGGCCGGTACAACGGTGGACCTGACCGCGCGGGAGTGGGCGCTGTTCGAGGCGTTTGTGCAGCGCCCCAGCGCGCTGCTGTCCAAATCGCAGCTTGAAGAACGGCTGTATGCCTTCGGCGCCGAGATCGAGAGCAACACCATCGAGGTCTACATCAGCCGGCTGCGTAAAAAGCTCGGGCGCGATCTGATTGAAACCGTGCGCGGCATGGGCTATCGGTTGATGTCCGCATGAAGCCGTCGTCAAGCCTGCAAAAACGCCTCGGCCTGGGACTGACACTGGGCATGACCTTGCTGTGGCTGGCGGCGACTGTCGGCGCCTGGCTGGTGGTGCAACATGAATTGAACGAGGCGTTCGACAGTGCGCTGGAAGAGACCGCGCAGCGCATCCTGCCTCTGGCCGTGCTGGAAATCAGCAACCGCGAAAGTCCCCGTGATGCTCAGCACGTCGCCCCCCTGAAAATACACAAGGAATACCTGACGTATCTGGTGCGCGATGCCAAGGGCGAGATCCTGATGCAGTCCCATGACGCCGAGCCAAAGATCTTTCGCTCGCAACCTGCCGAAGGTTTTTCAACCACTGAAAAATACCGTCTGTATGGCGCCAGTGCGTTACGTGAGACGGTGTTCATTGAAATCGCCGAACCTCTGGAGCATCGCCGTGAAGCCGCGCGGGAAGCTTTGGTTGCCTTGCTGTTGCCGTTATTGGCCCTGATCCCCATCAGTCTGTTCGGCACCTGGATGCTGGTGCGCATCAGCCTGCGCAGCGTATTGGCCTATCGTCGTGCCGTGGAGGCCCGCGGTGTGGGGGATCTGTCGCCGATCACCATGACGCACCTGCCAGCAGAAATCGCCCCGCTGGCCGAGGCGGTCAATCATCTGCTGGAGCGCTTGCGCAAAACCCTGGAAGCCGAGCGCAGCTTTACCGCCAACAGCGCCCATGAACTGCGCACGCCCCTGGCCGCGACCCTGGCGCAGATCCAGCGCTTGCGTCACGAAGCGCCCGAAGGTCCGCTGCGCTTACGTGCGACCAAAATCGAAAACTCCTTGCGCGAACTGACCCGACTCTCGGAAAAACTCATGCAACTGGCCAAGGCCGAGGGCGGTGGGCTGTTGTCCGAAACGCCTCAGGACCTGATCCCGTTGCTGGCCCATGTGGTCGATGAGTGGAACCACAGCAGTGGCCAACGGATCGCGTTGCAACTGCCCACACAAACCAGCGTTTATTCGACGATTGATCCAGATGCCTTCGCCATCCTGTTGCGCAACCTGATCGAGAATGCGCTCAAGTATGGCGCCCCGGATCAACCGGTCGAAGTCAGCCTCACCGACCAGGCGCTGCTGCGCGTGGTCAATGGTGGCCCGCCAGTGCCGGAGCCGGTATTGCAGCGTCTCACCGAGCGTTTTGTGCGGGGTAACAGTGATACCAGCGGTTCGGGATTGGGGTTGGCGATTGCCAAAACCATTGCCCAGGGAGTTGGCGCGAGAATTCTTCTGATATCGCCAGCAACAGGACGACGAGAAGGATTTGAAGTGTGCGTTTGGTTTCCACTTGCGTCGATTACGGACACCAAGCGCTATGACAAGTAACTTGGCGTCATCAATATTAACTAAAGGGCTTTATTGTCGAACATCAGAGTGTTCTGAAAAGTCTGACAATTGCGGGTGTTCAGGCACTAGTTGAGAGTGACTCGCTGTTGCACTTTTCGTAAGCTTGGCAACAACTAATGGATCCAATGGGCATTGTTTCACGTATCGCCTGATGGACCAGGCCAGTGACCATGGGCGATTGCGGAAATCGTTAACAAATACGCCAGCGTGAGTGCTTTTAACAACAATCACCGTTTGTCGGTCGTGCGCTCAGAAAATGAACAATTTGGGGGCGAGGGCCTCTGATTCTTCAGCACGTCACCCAAGACCTGCTTGTATAACTGTAAATAAGAAGTGGAAAAATAATCTCATGTGCATTGAATGCCAGTGGGGATTTTTTATCTGGAATTAAGGAGAGTCTAAGTAGGTCGGCCGTTAATTTGCCAGACAAATGAATGGTCTAAGCAGTGTCAGCTTAATGGTCTGGCATATCTTATAAAAGTAAGATCGCAAGGGTTATCAATCGTTGGATTCCCTGTTGAATGTCGATCTGTACTATCGAACAAGGTGGAGAAAGTACCGTGGCGATAAATACAATTATGAGCCTGCTCGACAATAAAGAAGCGATGGAGTTTTTGCGACTTGGCGTTATTTACGTTCATTTAGTGTCGTGTTGCGTGGCCATTGGTTTGGTCTTGACCAGTGATGTTGCGATGGTAAGAGACTTGTTAAAACGAAAGGCATTCACAGAACATGATACGGCTCATATGGAGAGTCTTCAGCGCTCTGTCGTCGGTGCGTTGATTGCGTTGTGGGTGACTGGTATTGCTGTGATCGGTATTGATTACCTGGACAAAGGGATGGATTACTTCATGAATCCAAAGCTCCACGCCAAAGTGATTATTGTCGTGTTGCTGAGTTACAACGGCATCTTGTTGCATCGCCTGGTATTGCCCGCGCTTCAAAAGGCCGGCTCCTTGCTCAATCTTGGATTCAGCGCACGGATGCTGGCGCTGTTCTGCGGTTCACTGTCGGCAGTCTCCTGGATGTACGCCGCCATGCTCGGCGTCGGGCGCCCGCTGGCCTGGAAATATTCCCTTTCTGAGTTGTTGATGGCATATCCAGTACTGATCGCCCTGGGTTTCCTGGCAATGCTGGTATTGACTCAGCGGGTGAGACAACAGGACTTCATCGTGGGGTCTCAGCGGACCGTCGCGAGCGCCTGTTAGGCCGGGTTAGCGCGTAAACCTTACGGCTTGTTTAAAGCCCGACTGGGGCGACTGTCCTTGCGCAGAGCAATATCGGCCGTGACTAGTCGCTCTTCAGCCAGTCCTCAAACCGGGTCGCGCCTACGATGGGGTTGGCGCCCGGCGTGAGCGACTGTTCATTGATCGACGCACCAAAATAAGGAACCGTGTCGTCCGCGACGGCCTGGCGCGGGTCCTTGGTGTGTTTCAGGTATTCGTTGGCGAATTCCACGAGCGGGCGTTTTTCGGGGCCCGCCACTTCGACGGTCTGATTGCTAGGCGCTTTCAATGCAATTTCCGTCAGTGCCGCTGCGACGTCGGCCGACGCCACCGGTTGCAACGCGGCGGACGGCAGGTGGAGGGTGTTGCCTTCCTCGTGCCCGGAATGCGCAATGGCATGGATAAACTCGAAGAACTGCGTGGCCCGCAGGATGGTGTAGGGAATGCCCGACTTTTTGACGAGCTTTTCCTGAGCCATTTTCGCCCGGAAGTAACCGCTGTCGAGCAAGCGCTCGGTGCCGACAACCGACAGCGCGACATGGTGTTTGACGCCGTCGATCTTCTCCGCCTCAAACAGGTTGTGCCCGGCGGTTTCGAAAAAGTGCAACGCGGCGTGGTCCTCGAAGGAGGGTGAGTTCGCCACGTCGACGACCACATCCGCGCCTTTCAATGCCTGTGTCAGCCCTTCGCCGCTGATGACATTGACGCCGGTACTGGGAGACGCCGCCAGGGCTTCATGTCCCAGATCCTGCAGGTTCTTGCACAGTTTGCTACCGATCAAGCCTGTGCCGCCGATGACGACGATTTTCATGTCCAGTCTCCTGATGCGGTGTGTGCCTGGACAATTAAACACCCGCCTGGGCGCAAGGATTGGTCGCGGGCTCACGTTACCGACCGGTGGTCAGGGGCTAGATGCCCGGTGGCATAAATCGCAGTTCTTTGCTTTAGTCCACCTATCGTTGGCCGGTGGGTGCCACGACCGGAGCGTCCCCCATGAAGCATCGATTCGCGCAGTTCGCCCTGTTGGCTGCAGCGCTCACTTTCGGCGTCTTGCCTTGTGCCGAAGCGGTCCAGTATTCGCAAGTCAATGAGACTGCCAGCAAGATCTCGTTTACCTACAACCAGTTCAGCTCGCAGGTGTATGGCACTTTTGGCTCTTTCAAGGCCACGCTCGATTTCGACACGGCCGACCCGGCCGCAGCCCATGCCGCTCTGACCATCGATCTCGACAGCATCGATGCCGGCAGCGATGACGCCAACACCGAACTGAAAAAGCCTGCCTGGTTTGATACGCAGAAGTATCCGGTGGGTACGTTTCAATCGATCAGCGTGAAAACCCTGAGTGCTCGTCACTACTCAATTACCGGCAAACTGACGCTCAGGGGTGTCACGCGTGTGGTGCAGGTGCCCGTTGAGTTGAGGGTCCAAAAAGGTATTGGCATTTTTGATGGTCGGTTGGTGCTCAAGCGCAGCGACTTCAAGATCGGGGAGGGGGAGTGGGCCGATACCGTCGTTTCCGACGACATCAATATCCGCTTCCGGATGGTTGCACCGCAGCGGTGACTCAGTGCTGACTCAGAAGATCCGGGGGGACAGATAAAAACTGCTCGAGCCGGTTAGAGACAGGCTTCGGCTACGGCTTTCTCGGCGCGTTCAATTTCCTGTTTGACGTCTGCGGTGATGCGCTGTTTCTTGGGCGTCTGTTCGAGGAATTGCTGACTTCGCTGGTTTTCCAGTACCGCGTCGGTTGCAGCGTCCTGCGCTTGCAACTCGGCTGCATGTGCGTCTATGACGGCTTCGATCTCTGCGTCATTTGTCGCCGTATCCAGGGCGCTGACCAATTTGCCGACTTGCGCCTTCTCGGCTTCAGCGTAAGCGTCGACAGACAGCCCGGCCGCCATCGCCCGCGTTCGAATACCCAGGGTTTCCATGTGTTGCTGCGCGGCCTTGCACACGGCATCGCGCCGTACGCTCTCGGCTGCTCTCCATTGCATGAAACCATGGGTTGTCGCACTCATCACGGCCAGGGTGACGACGATACCAATCAATTGACCTCTCACATCCAGCAACCTCGACAGTCATGGGGGTCATTGTCGTGAGCGAAAGTCCCCGTCGTTGATACACAAACACCCAATGCGAGGCACCGGGCGTCGAGGGGGAAGCAACCGCAAATCTGTTTCAAGACTAGACAGTGTTGAAGTGACGTCAAAAAACAACAATGTCCTCTCAACCCGAAGTGGAAGGCGACGGGAAAGTCTCACCTCTACAAGGTATTGCACCTTTGTTCGCATTTCCATTGAGAAATCCGCATCATTGCGGACCTCATCCTCGCCGGCATACAGACCCTCTGTCTCACGGTCGATTTCTGGCATCCATCGACTGCACTTTCCTCAGTGGAGGCGTGGGGGACGCACTTGTGTGCTATTACTTTTTTGGGCGATTGGCGCTATACGTCTGCAAGTTGAGGTATGGCGCATCACCGTGAGTGGACGAGCCTGCGCTGAGTGTTATTCGTTTGTTTACCTGTATGGCAGGATGCCACAATCGCTTTTTTTGTCGCTGTATCATGATCAGGCGGATCAAATGGGTGGCCCAGGACTACGGCACGAACAGGATACTTCCATCGCGGCGCAGGTGCGCAGCGACCGGCTGCACCAGTTGTTCCACCAATCGGTAACGGCGGTTTTCGGCAGTTATCTCGCCGCAATCATGCTGTGCGGGCTCTGCTGGCAACGCTTCGACCACGGCGTCATTTTCTGGTGGATAGGCTTGTTGACGTGTTCGTCGTTGCTGCGCATCTCGATGTTCATCGCCTGGTTTCGCTGCCCAGACAGTGAACGCACCCCGCAACGCTGGGAGCGCAGATACTGGATCACGCTGATGTTATCCGCCGGCATATGGGGCGCGGGCGCTCTGGCGGTCATGCCGGCGAATGACTTGTTGGCCCAGGCGCTGGTCATGCTCTTTGCCGTTGGCATGTCGGTCAGTGCAGTGTCGTGCTACTCGGCGCATCGCTACATGACACTCTCGGCCATTGGCCTGGTCTTGTTGCCCTGCACCTTCTGGTTGCTGTTTCAACCCTCGGCGATGCAAATCGGAATGGCGTTGGCGGTTTTGGTGTTTACCTCATTCGTGGCCAGCGCCACCCGGAAATTGTCCGAAGCCCTGGCAACAGCCTTTCAATTAACCCGTGAGATGGAACACGCTCATCACATTTCCACGCATGCGGCCCAGACCGACGAACTGACCGGTCTGAAAAACCGCCGGGCTTTTTTCGAGCACGCACAACAGTTGTTCTATGACTGCAAAGACAAGAGCCTGCCTTTGTGCGCCGTGATGCTGGACATGGATCACTTCAAACATATCAATGACACCTACGGGCATCAGGTCGGGGATCAGGTACTGCGGCAAATGGGCGTGGTCATCCATCGCTCTTTTCGCGAAACGGATGTCTATGGCCGGTTGGGTGGCGAGGAGTTTGCGATCCTGCTGCCGGACACTTCGATTGAAGTCGCACTGACGATCGCCGAGCAACTGATCCACTCCATCAGCGACTTGATGACCGGCCCGGTTCACCGCATCTCCGCCAGCCTCGGCGTTGCCGCAATGGAAGCCAGCGACAATGACCTGCAAAGTTTGCTGAACAACGCCGATAAAGCGCTGTACCGGGCCAAGGCCCGGGGGCGTAATCAGGTGGCGGTGTCGGAGTAGGGGCGGTTTCCATTCACCGATTAATAAAACCAGTCTTCCTCTTCCATTGCCTTTAAGTGCGGCGCAATAAGGCGGCGGTTGCCCGCCGCCCGTCTTGGCCGCACCTGCCGACAGATCTGCGAGCTCTTAAGAAAGCTTCACGTTCATGGTGATCCGCGCCGTGAACACCTTCTTGCCCTCGGCGTCATGAATGTCCACTGGCACGATCTTGTCGCCTTCGGTCTGCCAATCCACCGCCTCACCGTCGGCTACCGCTATAACGTCTGTTTTGGCCTTGGCCAGGTATTCAACCGTCATGCCTTTTGGAATCCACCGTGCGCCAGCGGGAATGGACACGTCGGTCATCGTCCCGGCGGCCAGTTCGGCGGCGTTGCACATCGCAATCGCGTGAACCGTGCCCAGGTGGTTGGTGATTTCGCGGCTGAAGGGCACTTCCACGGTGGCGTGGCCGGGGCGCAGCGCCGAGATCAGTGGATTGATGGTGGTGAAATAGGGTGCCATCTGGCAGGCCATTTTGCTGAAGGCTTGTGGGCCTACGCTGTTAAACATGCTGAGAACCTGACTCATTTTGAAGCCTCACTGAAGGGTTGTTTTACAGAATTATATTCCGTAACAGAATAATGTTCTGTAGCGGAACAGTATTCTGTTGCGATGAAATCTGTCAACCTAGCGTGGCTTACTCGTGGGCAGAGACTGCCTTGTCATCGATTTTTCTTGGCCTGTGTTCAGCATGGAAACCGCAGATTTACTCGAGCGCTGCTACCCCGGCAGAAGAGCCGAACTCAAGCGCGACATCTTCAGAAAGGCCCTGGCCCTGTTCAACGAACAAGGGATCGAGGCCACGACCATCGAAATGATTCGCGCCGAATGCGATACCAGCGTGGGCGCGATTTACCATCACTTCGGCAACAAGGAAGGCCTGGTGGCCGCGTTGTTTTTCACCGCGCTGGACGATCAGGCGTTGCTTCGCGACCGCTACCTTGCAGAGGCCTCGACGACCGAAGAGGGCGTGCACGCGTTGGTGCACAGTTACGTCGATTGGGTGGACAGCCAGCCCGAGTGGGCGCGCTTCCAGTACCACGCCCGATTCGCCGTCACCAAAGGACCGTTCAAGGAAGAGCTGGCGAGTCGCAACAAGACGCGCAACCAAAAGCTGGGGCAGTGGCTGGCAGAGCCCGGTCGGCGCGATGAGTTGAAGGCCTTTCCGGCCGAATTGTTGCCGTCGCTGATCATCGGCCAGGCGGACAGTTACTGCCGGGCATGGTTGTCGGGCCGGGTGACAGCCAGTCCGAAGGCCTACAGGGAATTGCTGGCGGAAGCGGCGTGGCGATCAATCTGTGACAATAGCCACGCCGATGCCCAGTAAGTCTTTTCCCGGAGTCAGAATTTCAATGCCGCACCTCACCCACTTCAAGGTCCCGTGCCCGGAGCACATCAACAGCCAGATCCTGCAGCTGGTCGTCGACAACCTGACCGACATCAGCATGGTCGGCATCGCGCCGAGCAACCCGCTGTACAACGTGTACCAGTACGCGGTGGGCTACGAAGTGCACCTGTACCTGGAAGCCCTTGGCGGCGGCAAAGGCATTGCGGTCGAGTTGATCGTCGCCACCGACGAAGACGACCCCGAGAAGGTCATCGGCTTTTTGCTGTACCTGCCGGTCAAGGACGATCCCGACGCATGCGGCGTGGCCTACATGGCCGTCGACGCCGGCCACCGTCGCCGCGGTGTGGCGCGCGCCATGCTGCGCCAAATGATTGGTCGCTATCCGCACGCCGAACTGACCTGCACCGTGGCCAAGGTGCCGTGGTTTGAGTCGATGGGTTTTCAGGTGCTCGGCGTGCGTGGCACGCAGGTGCTGATGAACACCCGCGACCACAGCAGCGAAGGCTTGATGGGACTGTTGGATGTCACATTTATCTACAGTTCTCTGGAGGTCCGGCAGATACATCACTACTTGCTGCAAAAACATGGAAAGCGCGTGATGGTTGATGCTGAAAAGCAGCGCGACCGGCATCTGGACCAAATGACCCACAACGCCAAGGTGTTTGTGCTGAATCGTTTAGGCCCCAACGCTGCAAACGAACCGCGTCTGGAATGACTCTCAAGTCCTTTCGAGCGCGCGCGGTCATCTAGCCGTGATATTCTGCGCGCCAACTTGGTTTGACCTATTCAGTTTGCCCGTCCTTGAGACGTGCCGACAGGATCAATGTCGCTCAAGTAGCTGAAGCCAATAATGATAAAAAGTCAGTTCAGTAGGGACATATAACTGAGGTCGATGGACACGTCGGCCTTGTGTGCCCACCCTCCAATCCTTACACGCAAGCACCCCACGACATCCTGCCTGAATGCCGTGAAACAAGGGTTTCGTTGTGAGGATGGAAGGGCGGATGGCGTTTTATCATAGGTGCTACAGATGTTTAAGAAAATGAACACAGCCCTGTTGGGGCTGGCTTTGTCGATGGGGATCACGTCCGTTCACGCGGAAGAGGCAAAGAAGGTCGATGTGCTGCTCATCGGCGGCGGCATCATGAGTGCCACCTTGGGTGTCTGGCTCAATGAGCTGGAACCTGACCTGTCGATGGAAATGGTCGAGCGTCTCGACGGCGTCGCCCAGGAAAGCTCCAACGGCTGGAACAACGCCGGTACCGGTCACTCCGCCCTGGCCGAGTTGAATTACACGCCGGAAGACGAGAGTGGCAAAGTTCAAATCACGAAAGCCATTGAAATCAACGAAGCCTTCCAGATCTCTCGTCAATTCTGGGCCTGGCAGGTTCAGCAAGGCGTGCTGAAAAACCCGCGTTCGTTCATCAATTCCACGCCGCACATGAGCTTTGTGTGGGGCGATGACAACATCAAGTTCCTGAAGAAGCGCTACGAAGCCCTGCAAGCGAGCCCGCTGTTCGCCGGCATGCAGTACTCCGAAGACCCGGCGGTGATCAAGAAGTGGGTTCCGCTGATGATGGAAGGGCGTGACCCGAACCAGAAAGTCGCGGCCACCTGGAGCCCGATCGGCACCGACATGAACTTTGGCGAGATCACCCGCCAGTTCGTCGCGCACCTGCAAACCACGCCGAAGTTCGACTTGAAGTTGTCTAGCGAAGTGCAAGACATCACCAAGAACGCAGACGGCACCTGGCGCGTCAGCTACAAAAACCTGAAAGACGGCAGCAAAACCGAAACCGACGCCAAGTTTGTCTTCATCGGCGCGGGCGGCGGTGCACTGCACCTGCTGCAGAAGTCCGGCATTCCTGAAGCCAAGGAATACGCAGGCTTCCCGGTAGGCGGCTCGTTCCTGGTCACCGACAACCCGACCATCGCCGAGCAACACCTGGCCAAGGCCTACGGCAAAGCCTCCGTTGGCGCACCGCCAATGTCGGTTCCGCACCTGGACACCCGTGTCCTGGACGGCAAGCGCGTTATCCTGTTTGGCCCATTCGCGACCTTCAGCACCAAGTTCCTGAAGGAAGGCTCGTACCTGGACCTGCTGACCACCACGACCACGCACAACGTGTGGCCAATGACCAAAGTCGGCATCAAGGAATACCCGCTGGTCGAGTACCTCGCCGGCCAACTGATGCTGTCTGATGAAGACCGCATGAACGCCCTGAAAGAATACTTCCCGAACGCCAAAGCCGAAGACTGGCGCCTGTGGCAAGCCGGCCAGCGCGTGCAGATCATCAAGCGCGATGAAGCTGCCGGTGGCGTGCTGAAGCTGGGCACCGAAATCGTTGCTTCGCAAGACGGCACCATCGCCGGCCTGCTGGGCGCATCGCCGGGCGCATCGACCGCTGCGCCGATCATGCTGACCGTGCTGCAGAAAGTGTTCAAGGACAAGGTTGCAACACCTGCCTGGCAGGAAAAACTGCATCAGATCGTGCCGAGCTATGGCACTCAACTGAACGGCAGTCCTGAGAAGGTTGCGCAGGAGTGGGCTTACACCGCCAAGGTGCTGCAACTGACTCCGCCGCCGGCGATTGGTCAGGTAGCGGCTCCGGTTGCTGCTCCGGCTGAAGCGCCAAAGGCCGTAAAGGCTAATGCTGCAAGTGACATGGCTTTGTAAGTAGAAGTCAGTCGAAAGCCCACTGAACCGGTGACGGTCAGTGGGCTTTTTTATGGGCGGGATTCAGTGTTAGCGCGTCACGCGGCGCAGACGAAATGCTGTAAATCTCGCTGGCAATCCCTCAAGCAGTAGGCGGCAACTCGCGCGTGGAGCGCTGCAAAGGGTTGTGGGGGTGACCATCAGGAATCGACAGCGTGGCGCGTAATCCGCCTTCCGGTCGGTTGACCAAGGTGATGCGTCCGCCCAGTCGGGTGGCGATGGTATTGACGATGGTCAGGCCCAGTCCGGCGCCGTGAGCATTGCCGCGACTGTAGAAGCGCTCGAACAATCGCCCGCGATCCGCTTCGTCGATGCCCGGGCCTTGATCCTCGACGCTCAGCGTATAGAAGCCGTCTGCGTGGTTTAACTGCACGGTGATAACGCCGCGTTCGGGGGAAAAGTTGGCCGCGTTACTGATCAGGTTGTTCAGGGCGATGTCGATGGCGGAGGCGTCCGCTACCACTTTAAAAGGGCGGTCGATGACGTCAAAGGCCAGCTCAAGGTTCTTGCTCAGCAGCCAGGGAGTGAGTTGCGCCAGGCTGTCGCGCACGGTTTCGGCTAGGTCAATGCTGGTTAACACCGGCGCCAGGGCTTTGGGTTCAAGGCGCGCCATGGTCAGCAACTGATTGACCAGGCGGCTGGTGCGGTCGACGCCGGCAATCAGAAATTGCAAGGACTCACGGCGCTCCTGTTCGGTGCCGGCCTCCAGCAGGTTTTGTGCATGCACGCGCAACACAGCCAGAGGCGTACGCATTTCGTGGGCGGCATCGGCGATGAAGCGTCGTTCGCGCCCCAGCACTTCCTGAATCTGCGCGAGCATGCGGTTGAGCGCCGCTTGCATCGGCTCCAGCTCACTGGGCAACGGGTTCAGTTGCAACGGCTCCAGAGAACCGCTGTGCCGCGCGCGCAGGGTCGCCGCCATGTTTTCCAGCGGCTTGAGGCCCCAGCCGATAGCCATCCAGATCATCGCCGCCAGGATCAGACTGCCCAACACATTGGGCCAGAGGGTATGGCTCACGATCCGGTCCACCAGGTCCGCACGCACATCGTCCAGTTCGCCGACCCAGATCCTCAAGTCATTCTGTTTATCCAGCAGCAGGAACGCGCGCCAGTGGCGGTTGTTAAGGTCGACCACGTCACTGAATCCGGGGGTTGCCGGCGGCGAGCTGAAGGAGGGCGCGCTCGCCGTGTGCACCAGCACTTCGCCGTTGTGGCTCCAGACTTGAAAGGCCAGTTTGGATTCATAGGGATGGCCGTCGACCCGGGGTTCCGCTTCGCCCAGTGCCTTGTTGAACGCCTGGTACAGATCGGCGTGTTGATTGCCGGCCATCGGCATGCGCATCACGCCCTGCAACAGTCGGGCGTTCTGGGCCAGTTGGGCATCGTAGACTTCGGCGATCTCATGATTGCTGTCGTGCAGGTTGAACAGGCTGATCACGGCCACCCCCACCAGCATCAGGCCGATGATCAGCGTGAGCGTGCGGCGTCGGATCGACGTCATCGACGCTCCTCCACCAAATAACCCACACCGCGAATGGTGCGGATCAGGTCGGTGGAGAATTTTTTGCGCAGGTGATGGATGTGCACTTCCAGGGTGTTGCTTTCAGCTTCCTCGTTCCAGCCATACAGCAACTGCATGAGGTGATCGCGCGTCATGACCCGGCCCGGCGGCGAGAGCAATTCGTGCAGCAGTTGATATTCCTTGGGCGTCAGCGCAACCGGTTCGCCCTGGTAGCTGACTTGCTGGGTGCCGGGGTTCAGGCTGATGCCCGCGTGTTCGATCAACAGCTGGGCGCGACCGGCACTGCGGCGCAACAAGGCCCGCAGACGAGCTTTCAGTTCGGCGAGGTCGAAGGGCTTGATCAGGTAATCGTCGGCCCCGGCATCCAGGCCGGCAATGCGGTCTTCGGTCGCATCCCGCGCGGTGAGGATCAGCACCGGCAGGTTGGACCCGCTGTCACGCAAGCGCCGCAACACTTCAAGCCCGTCCATGCGCGGCAGGCCGAGGTCGAGCACCGCCAGGTCAAAGTTTTCGCTGAGTAATGAATGCAGGGCGCTGGCGCCGTCCTGCAGCCAATCGACGGTGTAGCCCTCACGGCCCAAAGCCTGATAGATGCCTTCGCCCAAAGCCACGTCATCCTCGATCAGTAATAAGCGCACACGAACTCCTGTCAGTCGAGTTTCTTGTTAACGTCCATCAGCAACGCAGCGATCTCTTTGCGCCGCCCCGCGTCGGCGGTTTCCCGGCCTGGTCTTGGTTCGGCCTGCAGGGCTTTTTGCAGCGCCGTCCGAGCTTCGGCGTAACGTTTTTGACGGTAAAGGTGATCGCCCCAGAAGTACAGACTATCGATGCCGGTCGGGTTGAGTTGCAAGGCCTGCTTGAGTAACTGTTCGGCCTTGTCCGCGTCACCGAAACCAATAGGCCAGCCCGGTACGCGGTCATACAACGCGCCGAGGCTGGTATAGGCCGAGCCCTGCAGGGCTTTGGGGTCCAGGGACAGGGCTTTCTCCAGATCGGCTTTTGCCGCCTTCACTTTGCTCAACGCGCCGAGGCCGCCCTGTGCGCCCGCCCAACTGCTTTTGACAATGCCGGACCAGATCCAGGCTTCGGCGACCGATTGGCGTTCCTGGGTGAAGGCCGACGCCTGGGCCGCCAGTTTTTCGAACGCGGCGGTGCGCTGCGCTTCGGGGACCTCGTATTGAATGTGCGCCCAGCTTTGCTGGATGCCGTTGAGGCGTTGCTGGTCGGTGGGGTCCAGCGCCCAGACACTTTGGCTCAAGACCCCCAACAATAGGCATGCGATGAATTTTTTCATGGTTCCATGTTCTCGTTATCGGGCTTGTGACTCAGGCGTCGAATCAGTGGCAATTGCTTGCGCAAGCCTCGATCCACCAGATGCGGCAGCAGGCTGTTGAGGCGCACGAAAAAGCGTTCCGGCCAGCCCAGGTACAAGTCGCGCCGATCACCGGCGATTGCATGAATCACGGCGGACGCGACGGTTTGCGGGTCATCGACGTTGGCCTTGAGAGCATCGTTCAAGGCCTGCGCCGCCGGGCTGTTCATGCTGGTGCGGGTGGCGCGCGGGGCGACGTAGAGCACGCTGACCCGGGTGTCCGCCAATTCCCGACGCAGGGCTTCGGAAAACCCGCGCAAGGCAAACTTGGTGGCGCAATAACTGGCATAACCGGGGTAGCCGATAGAGCCATAAGTCGAACCGACGTTTACTACCATCGCGCTGTCGGCTTGTTTGAGCAGCGGCAGCAAGGTTTTGGTCAGGCAAATGGGCGCGCCAATGTTCACCGCGAGCATGGCGTGGATGTCGCTGTCCTCCAACTGTTCGAGCATGGCGAAGTGGTTGACCCCGGCGGCGTTGATCAGCAGGTTGATCCCGCCGATGGCTTCGGCCGCGCTCAGCACCTTGCGCCGGTCGGACAGCACGGTCAGGTCCGCGCCAATCCAGCACAACTGCTGCGGATAACGTTCAATCAAGGGCGTCAGCGGTTCCTTGTGCCGAGCCACCGCCAACACCCGGGCGCCGCTGGCACACAGGGCGGTGGCGATTGCCAGGCCGATGCCGCCACTGGCGCCGGTCAATACCACGCGAGCCTCAGACAGGCGCATGCAGATTCTCCCCGTTACGCGGCAAGCCACGGAACATGTCGGTGTAGAGCGTGTACACCACTTTGGAGGCGTGAATCACGGAGGCCTGGTCGGCCGGGTCTTCGAGCGTGTTCATCAATCGGCGATAGGTCTGCATGTGTTCAATGTCCAGAGCGCCATGGGAGCTGAGGTAGCTGAAAGCGCTTTCGGGCAAGCCCAGCCGTTCGCGAATGCTGCCCGCCGCGTGGGTGGCGAGGGCGATACTGGTGCCTTCGAGCACGTTGACCATGCCGAACAGACCGACCGGGTTGTCACGGGCAATCAAGTCGTAGAGATAGCTGACCATCAATTCGATTGGCAGGCTCGGCTGACCATCGCGCACGGCGTTGCGGTCGCCACCGCAGGCTTCGATATCGTCAAGCACCCACTGTTCGTGGCCGTATTCATCCTCGATGTATTCGCACACCGCTTTGCGCAGCCATTCCAGACGCGTTGGCAGACGCGCACCGCAGGCCATCATCAACGGCACGGTGTGGCGCACGTGGTAATAGGCTTGCGTCAAAAAAGCCCGGTAGCTTTCCAGGCTGACCCGGCCTTCAAGGGCGTCGAGAATGATTGGCAGGTTGAACAACGTGTGGCGTTCTTGTTGCGTGGCTTCTTGCAGGGTGTCGAAAAAACTCATGATGCGGATACCTCGGGAAATACCGATTCAGACAGTTGTGCCCGGTAACGCTCGACGATGGCGTCACGGCGCGGACGGCCATTGGCGGTGAGCAGGCCATTGGCGGGGGTGAAAGGCTGATCCAGACGGGTCCAGTGATGGACCTGGGCGTAATCGGGCAAGGCCTCGTTGGCCTGTGCCACGGCGGTGGCCAGTTCTTCATCGGTGCAGTCCGGGCGTTGAGGCCAGAGCAGCGCATGGTTGTGCGGCATGGCTTCGCCGTAGACGAAGGCCTGGGCGATATGGCGGCGCTGGGTCAATTCGGCCTCGACCCATTCCGGGTTGACGTTGCGTCCGAAACTGGTGACGAATTGATGCTTCTTGCGACCCTTGAGGTAGAGAAAACCTTCGGGATCGAACTCGCCGAGATCGCCGGTCGGCCACCATTCATCGGTGTGTGGCGCCTCGCCCAGATAGCCGAGCAGGGTGGAACCCTTGACCAGCACTTCGCCGTCCTCTGCCAGGCGAATCTCGACGTGGGGCAGGGGCCGACCGACGCTGCCTGGACGGCGTGCCTCGGGTCGATTGAGGCACACCACAGAGGCGCACTCCGACAGTCCGTAGCCTTCGTAAACCGGCACGCCTATCCGTTGTGCGCGATGCAGCAATTCTTCGCTGACCCGCGCGCCGCCCACTGCGGCAAAGCGTAATGCGCCGGGGTTGTAGGCTTTCTGTTCGGCGGCGCTGACCAGTAGCTGTAACAACTGCGGCACCAGGATCAGGCTCTCGGGTGCACGGGTCATCAGGCAGCCGAGCAACCGTGGAATATCAACACCGCTGGCGCCCTGAATTCCCAGGGTTTTCTGACTGGGCACGCTCAAGGTTGCACCGGCGTAAAGCGCGGCATAGCAACCGAGGTTTTCCAACAGGATCGCTAGCGGCAACAGGGCCAAATGATGCTGTGGATCGGTGGGCGTGCTGGCTTGATACAGTTCGCGAGCGACGGTCAGAAGGCTTTCGGCGCTCAGGCAAACACCTTTTGGTGTGCCCGTGGTGCCGGAGGTGAACGTCAATTTGGCGGTGCCTTTGGGTATCCGGTCCGGGCCGCTGAACGAGCGGCGCCAGAACGCCCCGGCTTTCTCGTACCCACACGCCAGAAGTTCGGCGTCGAGCTCCGGCTCGGCAATCACCAGCCCGGCCTGGCTCTGTTCCAGGCAGTGGCTACGTTGCGCCGGGCTGAAAAACGGCGGCAACGTCAGGCAGGTCAGGCCTTCAAACAACACAGCCAGGTCCCAGAGCATGGCTTCGACGCCATTCTCCAGCGCCAACGCCACCACCTTGACGTTTTCATCGCGCAGTCGCTCCTGGCGATACACCACGTCGGCGTACAGCTCGGAGTAATCCACTTTGAGCTGATCGCCCCACAAGGCAATGGTGTCGGGCTTGCGTGCGGCGTGGCTGCGCAGGATCTGTTTGAAGCGCTCGGTTTCAGGCGACATGGCTGGAATCCTCGATGGACGTTGGTAGCCCCAGGCGATTGAACATGCCGATGTTGCGTAGATGGATGAAGCCGGCGCGGATATTCCCGACATGCACCCAGGGTTTGCTCTCGTAGTAACTGCCCCAATGCTGGCGCTCATCGCCCAGTCGCTCGGGATCGGCCGCGCAGAGCGTCACGGGTTTCAAGCCCAGGCGATGAAAGCTGTTGACCAGGCCGACGTTGCCGGTGAAGGCCACCCATTCCAGGCCGCCCATGGCCAACAGATAGGTGATGGCGATGATGCTCATCCGCGCGCTGCCGGTGTCGCTGGCAGCCAGGTTGCCGACTTCGACAATGCCGGCGCGGTCCACCGGACGTTCGGCGGCGGCACTGATCAACGGTTCGATCGACTCGTCCAGATAACGCTCCAGAAACAAGTCCTCTGCGTTTGCCAATCGCACACCGACCACTGCTGTGAGCGTGCCCGAGGCATCGCTCATTCCGAACAACTCAGGCATGAAGTGACGAATGTCGGCACCATGGGCCTTGCGAAAGCGATGCTGGATAAACGCTTCAAAGACAGGACGCTCGATGTCGTCCGGTAACGCCCTGGCCAGATTCATCGGTGGCGTTTCGGCGTGGCCGAAGTGCAGGGGCAGAGGAATATTCCATTCAGAATCAAGCATTGGAAGACGCCTCCGGGTAGATTTTGGAGGAGTATTGGCGGTGTTTCTTAACGGAGTCTGAAGGTGAAATTCACGGTGTTATCGTGCCGATCTTCAGATTGCCTTAAGACTTCGCGGGCAGGGTGTCGCCCTTCGGTGCGGTAACCCACCGGACCCCGGATGCGCGAATGACTCGGCAGCCGGCAATGACGTTTTTGAGGCCCTTTATGACCCGCGAATCAGTGACAAATCGGTACGGAAAACTCTCGATCACCCTGCATTGGCTGATGCTGGCGCTGTTCGTTGGCGTGTATGCCTGCATCGAGATCAAGGGGCTACTGCCCCGGGAGAGCACCGCCAGGGGCCTGTTTCTGGGGCTGCACGGCTTGTTCGGGCTGAGCATTTTTGCGCTGGTGTGGGTGCGTTTGCTCGGGCGCCTGACGCCTCGACCACCGATCACTCCATCACTGCCAAAATGGCAGACGGGCATTTCGCACCTGATGCACTTCGCCTTGTACGGCCTGATGATCGCCACGCCATTACTGGCTTGGCTGCTGCTCTCGGCAAGCGGCAAACCGATGCCTTATTTTGAGTTCTACCTGCCATCGCTGGTGGCGGTCGATCCGGACCAGGCCAAGCAGTTCAAACACTGGCACGAGCTGCTCGGCAGCGCCGGTTACTGGCTGATTGGCTTGCACGCGGCGGCGGGGCTGTTCCATCACTATTGGGTCCGCGACAACACCCTGACCCGCATGCTGCCGGGCCGATCCGCCGATGCCGTCAATCAGCGTCAGCGCTGATTTCGGCCGAGCCTTTTCATCGTCATCCGAAGACCTTGAACTCGGCCCAACCCCCTGTGGGAGCGAGCCTGCTCGCGATGGCGTCAGCCCCGACGCCATCGATTTCAGACTGGAAATTGTCGCCCGACGTTTGATGACTTGAACAGATTTCAAGGCGCGTGTTTAAAGACACCCGGTGTTACGTCCCAAGGGCTACAACGTCTTGCGTCGTTGCCTACGCGTGCGCCAGAATCCGCCGGCTTGTGCGTCTGTGAGGTGGGCTATATCGTTTCCTGGTCACTGGAAAACAGTGATCGGGTTTGGTAGCCCGGTTTCGTATCACAGCGCATAGCATCACCTTTTATGGTGGCCATGCGTGGGGTCCTTTCGAGGGCGCCGGGAACTGATACGACCGGGCTACCAACCCGCGTATGGCTGCCGAGCGTGCTCTCGACCATTACCTCAACCCAGGCGCCCACATCATGGCCGCGGTTAACGAACCCGAGCGCATGTTCCTCGTCATTCCCAAGTACGACACCGAATCCCTGTTAACCAACGCCAGCGAATCACTGGGCTCGGCCACCACCATGTTCAGCAACTACACCGCAAGACCCTGCTGGGAATTACCCAGGTGGTGATGCTGGGAGAGTTGGCGGTGAATCAGGCGCTGGATCAGGTTGAAGTGAAGGAGTAAGGGCAGACCCTCTGTGGCGAGCGGCTGGTCTGGCGTCATAGAGGGTCGAGTCAATCGACAACCTACCCATGGGATTTCAGCTGTCAGGTATCGGTGCATCACCTAAAGCTTGTCTCGACGCATCAAAAAATTTGAACCGCTCTTGGACGCGCTCGCCTAATGATTAGCTTGTCGAGAATCGCACAGGCATTTTGCCAATACCGGCATACTCCGAGAGGTGATCAACGTGGCTAAAGACGACAAAAAAAGCAAAGGTGAAGCTTCGAGCGCCAGCAAGGATATGAAAGACAAAAAGTCTTCATCGACAAAGAAATCAGCTGCGGCATCGGCTCTTTCGAAATCTTCCGATAAGAAAGACAAGAAAAAAGAGGCCGAGCCAAAGAAATCTGCAAAAAAAGCTGATAGCAAGCCAGATAAGACTAAGAAGTCAGACAAGGCAGATAAGCCTGCGAAGAAGAAAAAGTGACTGAAAAGGGGCGGGTTTACTTCCTGAAAGTAAACCCGCCCCTCACTTTTTTGCGCGACCGGTTTTAACGCTTGATCAGCGAAATCTTGGTGCCTTCGATACTGATACCAGCCATCAACCCTTGCTGATCGAAGATAAACGCATACGCGTCGTCCTTCAGCGTCGAACTGGACAGGTTCTTCGCAACCCCTTCATCAACCACCACAACCGTCGGTCCTACGCCGATTTCCCAACCCTTGGTTTCAGCGACATATTTCACGGCTTTGTCGGTCATCAGGAAAACCACATAGCCATACGACTGGGCGCCTGCCTGTAGCCCCCATGAGCCGCTGACGGAGTTGTAGTAATTCTCTACTTTCTCGCCTTTCATCAATACGCCTTCGCCATAGCTGCCACCGAATACCAGGCCTGCCTTGATGATTTTCGGGAAGACAAGCACAGCCTTGGCTTTTTGCGAGATCGTTTCAGAGAAGGGATTGGACTTGTAGAGCGTATGTAACGCTAGCCGGGATTCGGCATTCAGATCTTCGGCGGTGGCCGCACCCGCCGTGTTGAGGAAACTCGCCGAGGCCAGTGATGCCACGGCGAGGAAGATCGACAGGAAGAAGCGCATTGATTGAGTCATTTGCATACTCCGACAAGGGAGCATTGGATGAAAGCAGCAGTCCGCGCCTGCGTTACACAGAACCGAACCCACTGAAAGTTATCCGGCGCACCCTAAAGTGTGTGATTTGCAAGCGCCGCGCTTGAGTGGAACAGACCAAAGGCCTTTGATCAGTCGCGATGCCATCATTGGTTGTGACCACTGGGTGAGGGCCAAGGTTCGTTGTCAGGGGCTGATTCCTGGTCGATTATTGGCTGTCACGAAGGGTCGCAATCGGTCCAAAGCGGCCCTCGAGCATCCAGGTCAAATACATGGGAGAACCACTCGACATCCCACTCTGAGACATATTCTGTGACGCACTTGGATCGGTAGGACGGACGCCACCCCTGAAGCTCGCGAAAATGGTTGATCAGCTCGTCCCACTTCCTTTGTCTCCTTCTTCTCGAATGAAGGAGGAGATTGCTAAACCAGCTGACGGATCCCCAGAGACACAATCAAGGGTGGTTCAGGATCGGCCGTTGCCGTTGTAGTTCGGCGTTCAGGCACCCACGGCTTCGACAGGCGTTTGTCCACGGGCAAAGCGCGTCGCCGAGGTCTGCAGCAATAGCACGACCGACAGGGTTACCAGCAGGAACGGCAGCAGCCAGGCGTTCTCGATGATTGCCAACTGCAGGCTGAGGATCAGCAGCAGCATCGGCGTTGCCAGGGCATTTGCCTTGCTCACGTACAAACCGACGGCCGCTTCGCTGTAGCGGCAGGCAATCGCGACACGGATATGCACACGAGCACCACCAAAGGCCATGCCCAGGATTAACAGGCTCAGCGCTTTGAGATACAGCGTGTCCGGCATCAGCCACCACATCGTGGTGGAAATCATCGCCAGCGCAGTCAGCGCCGACAGGTAAACCAGCAGGTTACGGCCGGTGTTGGCGATGATGACCAGCACACCGATCAGCGCCATGCCCAAGCCGAACACGGCATCAAGGACACCCAGTTCAAACAGCGTCCATCCGTGATTCGATACGTACACGGGCAGCATGAAATTGAACGCACCTAGAATCGGCCAGATCAGCACCATCGGCACAAACAAGGTCATCGGCAGTCTGGCGGGAGCCGCCACTTCGAGCTTCTCGCGAACATCCATGGGCAGGCCATTGCGCGTGTAGCAAATACCCGCAACCAGCAAGAAACCGGCGCTCAGTACAAGGGAAAAACCGATGCCGGTCAGAATCGGCATCAAACCCGCTGCCAACAACGGACCGATCATCAGGGCCGCCTGGCTGGTGGCGGTCGTGGCGCCACTGATCCGCCGTACTTTGGTTTCATCCATGCCCCGTTGCAGCTGGGTAAACCACATGTCCAGGCTGGCCTCGAGCGACATGATCATCAGCCACACAAACAGGTTGGTGATCAGCAAGCCGAGGGTAAAGTTTCGCGAGAACCCGGAGATCAGCGCCAGGCCCGTCAGGCACAATATGAACAGGCTGCTCATCTGGCGTCCGGTCATGTGGCGCGACAGGCGCTTGATCATCATCGGGGTGATGAACGCCGGTATGAACGAGCAGAAAATCGCCAGGGCCAATGGCAGGTAGTCGCCATCGTTCTGCTTGAGAATGGTCCAGGTCAACGAGACCAGCAGTGCGCCGGAAAACAGGCGGTAGACCGTCGAGCAGAACAGGAAAATGGCCAACTCTTTTGCGGTGCTTGGGTGTTCACTCATGTCGTCGATCCTTGCCCTTGAGTACGCGCGATTCATTGAATTTGAACGGCCGACGTCAGCCCCGCAGCCGCATTGAGCGGTGCAGAAGACTGGCGTCGATCCGGGCTGGCTGGGTGTCAGGCTAACGTGCGCATGACCTTGAGGGTTTTCTCGATATCTTCAGGGGTGTTGATGATCCCGGCAGAGAAACGCACCGTCGAATGGCGATACGGTGTGGCACTGGCGATGATCTTCTGCGCTTTCAACTTCGCCACGACATCCTTGGGCGTCCAGCCTTTAACGTCGCAGCACACGATGCCAGCGGAAAACTCGGCGGAGCGGGGCGTGTGCAGGTGCACATTGGGCAGCTTCGCCAGGCCTTCTTTCAGTTGACCGTTGAGTGCGGCGATGCGGTCGGCGATGCGCTTGCGTCCGATTTTCTTGACGAACTCAAACGCCTCGATCACGCCCCACTGGTTTTCAAACGCCAGGAACCCGCCAGGGCTGACCCAGGCGGCCTGCGTCTCACCTTGCGGATCGCGTTGCTGGCGCCAGGCGTTGCCAGGCTCGGCGGCCATGATGGTAGGGATGGTGGGAGTGATCTGCGCCCATTGACCCTCACGCGCCCAGACCAGCCCCGTACCGTGCGGGCCAAGAATCCACTTGTGCGTGCCGGCGCTGAAAAAGTCGCAGCCCAGACTGGCCACCTGCGCCTCGGAACAACCGAAGCCGTGCACACCGTCGATCACATAGATGATCTGATCGGCTTCAGCGCGATCACGATTGAGTCGGGTCACCAGTGCACCGATGTCCTTGAGCGGCAAGCGCACGCCAGTGCCCGAGTGCACCCAGGTCATGGCCAGAATGCGCGTCGAGGGTTTGATGGCCGCTTCTATGCGCGCGACGATCGCGTCGGTACTGACATCCTCAGGCCCTTCGTACAGGTCGATGCGACGGATGCTCCCACCCCACTTGACCACTGCCAGGCGCATGGCCTCGTCGTGGGTATACCACTCGTGGTGAGTGGTCAGGATTTCCTGATCGGGACGCAGCTTCAGGCCGTTGTAAATCATCGCCAGACCTTGCGTCGTGCTGGTGGTCAGAGCGATATCCTCGGCCCGGCCACCGGTGTACTCCGCCGCCGCAGCGCAAACCTTGCGCCAAACCATGTCTTCGGGTTTGGCGAACATATTGTCTTCAAGGTAGGTGTAAGGGTTCTCGTCGAAGGCCTGGCGGTGGCGCGCCATCGCATCGCTTACTGGCTTGGGGTTGGAAGCCAGAAAGAAATTGGAGATGTGCACAAACTCCGGCGACAGCTTGAACTGCGCCCGTACCGACGCCCAATCGGCGGGATCAAGTGTCGCCACGGTTTCATCCTTGACAGGCGCTTGACCCACCTGCGCGTTTACTACTCCTGCAAACATGCTGCCTCCAATCAGGGTCGCTCCCACAGTGGCGCCCATAAAATCACGTCTTCCCAGACTCATACCGGTTCCCTATCGATTCACATTGAAGTGCGCGCAGGACGCGCGAACATAGCATTGAAAATACGCTGACCATAGAGGCCGACGGCCAGGCCGAGTACGATCAGCACCACCGCCAGTACTTTGCTCACCGGCACACTTTCGTTGAACACCACTACCGAGCCGAGCATGCCGAAGATCGGCACCAGCAGAGACAGCGGCGCCACTGTGGAGACCGGATAGGTTTTGAGCAGCGAGTTCCAGATCCAGTAAGCGAACAGCGTGTTGGGATAGACCTGGAACAGGATCGACAACACGGCAGTCGTGTTCACCTGACTGACAAACGCGGTGTAGCCGGCGCTGCCGTTCACCGCGTAATCGAGGGCGAACAGCGGAATCGGCGCAAACGCGCTGGACCAGACCAGAAAGCCGAAGACATCTTTGGTGCTGGCCTTCTTGTTGATGATGTTGGCAACGCTCCAGGACGCCGCGCCCACCAGCACCAGCAGCACGCCGGTCAGGCTCACCGAACCGTCACTGATCTTGATGATGCACAACAGCCCTGCGAGGGCGATCAACATGCCCAGCACCTGGAAGCGGGTCAGCGCTTCCTTGAACACCCAACCGCCGAGCAGGATGGTGAAGAACGCGCTGAACTGCAGCACCAGCGACGCGATGCCCGCCGACAGCCCGGCCTTGATACCCAGATTGACCACGCCCCACAGACCAATGCCGAACACCAGGCCATAGCCGATGATGTAGCGCCACGGCACGTCGGGTTTACGGATGAAGAAAATTGCCGGTAACGCACAGAGACTGAAGCGAATACCCGCCAGGATGAACGGATCGACGGTGGCCAATCCCAGTTTGATCACCGAGAAATTCACACCCCAGATTGCCGTTATCAATACAGCCAACACTACGTGCAGTGGTTTCATGGATTATTTGCCTTGATGAAGGAGGTCGGCGTCACGCCACTGAGGTCAGGTTGTGCGCCAGGCGCACACATGAAAACAACGATTGCATCCATGCCCGGGTCTGCTGGGGTTCAGCGCTTTTGACGATGCCGGCCAATGGCGCTTCGAACGCCGAATACGTCACGTGCTCCGGCAACAGTGCACCCACTGACAGTTCGTTCCATTGCACGACGTGCGCACTCGCGCGCAGCTCTTCGGCGCCGTCCAGGCCCTGGTAGATCCGCTCCGGATGGGTGTGCCCCGGGAACACAAACCAGCCGAAACCCAGGTCATTCTGCTCGCGACTGAAGGCCGAAAGATCCAGTTCGCCGTCTACGTGAATGCGTAATTCCAGCGACGGCAAGTGGATGCCCGTGGCGAGCTCATAGGTCGCGACCACATCCGCGCCACCGACCCGGTTGCCGACCTCGAGGAACACCGGCTCGTCGTCCGCCATGATCGCTTCGAGATGAAACGCGCCATTGTGAATCTGCACCGCTTGCAGCGCCGCGCTGACCCACTCATGCATCGACGCCGTGGTTTCGATGTGCCACGAGCCGAGCGGTTGACCGCGCTCCATGTAATCCAGGCAAGTGCCCACGTATTCGCTGGACAGCAGGGTGATGACCCGACCGTTCAATACCAGACCGTCGAAATGGCGGATCGGGCCGCTGATGTATTCTTCGACCTGGAACTCATCAACGCGCAGCGCAAGACCACTGATCTTGTGCCTGATCTCATCGAAGGCGCGAGCCGGTTGCTGATGAATGCTGACGTCCATGCTCGACGCGCCGCTGTGAGGTTTCAGAACGGTTGCGCCGGTCCACGGCACATGGCCTTGCAGTGCCAGATAGCGCTCCAGCGACATGAAGCGCGGTACACGCAGATGCCGGGCTTGAACCGCTGCTTTCATCTCCAGTTTGTTGCGCGCCAGGGTCACCGACTGCAACGACGCACCTTCGATATTCAGCACTTCGCGCAGACGCGCCGCGTCAAGCAATTCGTACTCGGACATCGAAATGATGCGATCAAAGGTTTGTGGGCTTTCGACCAGCCACGCCAGCGTTTCATCGAAGGCGCTGTTCAGCCCGGCTCGCACCACGCTGTGGCAGCGCAGGTCGGCGGGGAGCGTATCGATCGCCGATTGTTTGCCGATGTACGTGACATCGTGCAAGTCATGGTCAATCCCGCGGTGGTATTCGATACGCGGATACGGGACACGGTGAAGAATCAGGATTTTCATGCCGGGGATCTCAAAGCGTATTAGAGAGAAGTCAGGACGCGACCTTGAACAATTGCGCAGCGCACAGGTGACGGTTCAGTACCGTGAGCCACTGTTCACGCAGCACCGTCACCAGATTGCGGATGTCGATGCGCGCGTCATGCAACGCGACGCAGGCATGGGCCACGAAGTCGCTGTTGTCTCTGGGTGTTGCATGGATCAGCCGTGACTGGCCGATGATCCAGGCGCACTCGAGCAGCACGATATCGTCCTTGGCCAAGTCGAGGGTCTGCGCGGCCAACGTCAGCGTGTCATCAACCATGGAGCGGATTTCGCCCAGTTCGATCACGTCGAGCGTCATGTCCTCGGGTACGCCGAACATCACCGTGGCGGCGCTGCAGGTTGCCGGTGGCAGTTCCTGCGGCACCGACGCGCAGAACACTGAATCGACCCACGCCGCATACAGATCGACTCCATGTACCGCGTGCGCCAGCGTCCAGATTTTCATGCCGCCGGGACGACGGTTAGGCTCGATCACGGCCGTTTGGTAATCGGCATCACTGAGTTTGATCTCGTTGTGAAACGGACCGATTCGCTGGCCGACCAGACGATTGACCTGCTCGCCGGTCTGACGAATCGCCTGACACTCTGGCTGGCTGAGGCGGGCGGGCAGGATCTGCGCTACTTCCACGGGATAACGTCCGGTGGCGCTGACTTTTTCCGTGATAAACCACAGATCGCCCAAGCCGTCATAAGAGTATTCGCGGGTGAAGGTGATGAACGCTTCTGCCAACACACCGCCCTCCAGGTAGGGCGCCACTTCGGCAAAGGCCTGCTCGCAATCGCCCCCCGGTGCGACCATCACCACCCCGCGATTGTTGCCTTCACACGCAGGTTTGATGACGAAGCCGCGTTCCTGGCGCAGGGCGAAATTGCGCACATCGTTGATGCATCCGATCTGCTGGAAGTCCGGCAGCATGACCCCCAGCGGGTCAAGCAGGGGACGGTCGCGACGCTCGGCGATGCGGTAGGCCAGTTTGTCAAAGGCGCCCAGCGCCAACTCGGCGTCGTCCACCGGCAGGCCGAGTTGTTCGAGCAGGGCCGCACCGCTGGCGACCGCGTTGTCGGAAAACACCATCCCGGCACTGATTCTGCCCGCGTCCTCGCCCAACTGACGCAGCGCATGGCGGACGAAATCCGGGTCCAGCGGGTCGGCATCGATGACCCGGTCACTGATCTGCAGGTCATGATCCTGAGGATTGTCCCGGACCAGCCAGGTCTCGGCGCCCCATTGCTGGCGCGCATAGTTGCGCATGTGCAGAACATCGCCGATCCGGCTCAGGTTGTAGTCCACTATTAACAATACAGGTGCACGCAGCGGCATGTTCGTCATCCTCAAATGCATGGAATTGTTCATGGACAGCATTGCTGTTCCAGGCGCTTGCTCAGCGGAATTTCAATGGCTTTCAACGTCGTACCGGATGTCCAGCGCCGTGGCGGAAAGACGCGCCAGACGCTCTAGTTCCGTTGCCTGACGGTCTCGGTCGAACGTCCACAGCAACTGGCCCAAAAACACTTCGCGGGCATGCGCGGGAATCACATCGCCTGCTTTGAGCAGGATGTGTTTCACCACCGGCGCCAGGGGCAGGTCGTTGAGGGTGACTGAACTCAGCGTTCCCGGTTTGGCGAAATAAACCCGGAAGAAAGTCGCTGTGGTCTGTGCGCTGCTGCCGTCCGCCTGCCAGCCAAATTGGGTCAGGCGTTGCACGAGCGCTTCGCGGGGCAGGGCGTCGTCCTGACTGGCCAGAAGCAGATCCAGCCACAGTGAGAGCATGCTGTGGCCGCCGGTGACTGCCTCGACGCTGTGGGAAATCAAGCTGCCGCCAACGCGCGGATTGATCTCGATCAAATCCCAGTGTTGCCCGGTGAAACGCGCTTCAACGTGGTAGCAGCCCCACTTGAGATCCATGCAGCCCAGCACGTTCTTCAGCCACTGCAACCCCGCGGCAATCTGCGCCTGATCAAGGCTTGCTGGCGGCGTGGTGCAGCTGTCTTCCAGCACCGTGTCAGCGGTCTCGGTCACTTCGTATTTTTCATGGACGGCCACGGCATGCGCCTGGCCATCGACCAACAGCATCTCGAAACTGAATTCCTGACCGGCGATGTAATCCTCCGCCATGAACTGCAAGCCGTCGTTGAAGGCCGAGGCATACACCGTGTCCTCGACCGAAGCCTTGCGTAGTTCCTCAAGCGCTTCCCAGGTGGTGTCCTTGCGCATCGGAAACGCCGCATACGAAGCGATCCCGTGGATCGGTTTGATGAAGTAGCGCTGGTTCTGCGCTTGCAGTGTTTCCAGCACCGGTGCCGTCAATGCATAAGCATTGGCTTGCGATAATCCTGCCTCGGCCAGTTGGTTGCGCACCTCAAGCTTGTTGCGCAATGCCAGTGCCTGTCGGGCATCAATGTCATACGTTCCGAGCGTAGCGTTGGCTGCAGCCATCAGGTGTCGATAACCTTCCCACACACTGATGCAGCAGGTGACTTGCTCGCCGGACTTGCGCAGCGTCTGGAGTGCGTTGTTCACATCTTCCAGTCTCAACTGGTGAGAGTCTGCGGTGTAGAGCCGGTCCGCCCAGCCCTGAATCTGTTCCAGGCGGGCCGGCACGTGTTCCGGAAGCGGCAATGAAGTCAGTACGAAACACCGGAGCTGGCGGCGATGCAGCTCCTCCTTCAAGTCCTCCAGGAAAGAAAAGCCGCAGTGGCTCAGGATCAGAACGCCGGGTCGATTCGAATTCATTGCCTGCTCCATGGCTTAAGCTGCCTTGTCTTGCGGCTTGGCCAGGGTGTCGATGTACAGCTCGCTGAAGTACATGGCGAGAATTTTCTGATGCTCGGTCAGGTAGCGTTTCAGGGCTTCGATGTCCTGCTCACCTTTGATCAGGAAGCGCAGGGCGGCCCAGACTTCACCCGGATGGTCGTCGTTGATATCGGTGTGAGAGTGGGAAACCTGACCGATGATGTTTTTCTCGCCAACCGACGCCTTGAGGGCTTCGAGCTTGCGTGGTTCGAGCTTCACGTTCACGTACTCGACCAGGTAGGAATAGGCAACGACGCCCAGTGGGCCTTCGTGGTCCAGCAGGTAGGAGAAGAAGCCCGCCAGCAACTTGGTGGACAGGTACGGTTCGGTGGCCAGGAACTCTTCGCGACTTACGCCGACACGTTCCAGATCCTGAATGAACAGGTCGTCGTGGAGCATTTCTTCCTGTTCGTAGTGGGCCCAGATCTGCGCAGCTTCCGGGCTGACCTTGGCCACCTCGACCAGGGCTTTAGCTTCAGCCACGCGCAGCAGACGGATGCGCCATGCGGTTTCGATCAGGTGACGTTTGTAGTACGCGCTGTTTACGTCTTTGCCTTCCAGGTGAGCGGCTTGAGGCACGGTTGCGTACCATTGCTCGACTTGTGTATCGATAATCCGGTCAATTTCCCCACGCAGATTTAACGACGCGGCAGCATTGAGAAAAGGAGTGCGATCACCATAGCCAACATTCTTTACACGGTTAAGCATAATCAAGCCTCTGTTTTGGGTTTGTTTTTAACGCGTTAATTAATGAACCGACTTCAACTGCAACTATCAGCCAATGACTTCAATGGCTAATTCACCTCTTATCAGGCACTGGCACGCCAGACGGTATTCTTCGCCGGTGTAGCCCAGTACTTCGATAAACGCTTCTTCATCGCCGTCCCGAGGGTTTAATGCCTCGAGCCCCGATTTGACTTTGATCAGACAGGCGCCGCAGGCCCCGACGCGGCAGCCCAGCGGGATCACATTCTTGCCACCGGCTTCCCACTCGATATCGGTAATAGGCGAGTTGACCGGTAATTGGAACTCAAGTTGATGCGACGCAATAGTAAGTGTGTGCAACGCCATACTGACCTCGGTTGATATTAAAGTGTGTGTGGCAGGCCCACTGTTTCACGCCATCCGTTAACTGACGATCGCGAGAAGTTTGTTGAAGTTGGAATGTTATTTGGAAGTCAGTTCCAGGTAGATCCAGTACAGCAGGGCGACTGCGCTGATGGCGGCACCCAATATACAAACGGCGACCCAGCCAAAGTGTGCATAAGTATAAGTAGCGGCGATTGCACCCAGACCACTGCCCACCGAGTAGAAACACATATAGGCGCCCACCAGGCGGCTTTGTGCGTCCGGTCGTGCGGCAAAGATCAGGCTCTGATTGGTGACATGGACGGCTTGCACGGCGAAATCCAGTAACACCACACCCACCACCATGGCGAACAATGAGTGTTCAACGAACGCCGTAGGCAGCCAGGACAAGGTCAACAGTGCCAACGCGACGCCCGTGGTGCGATTGCCTCGCCCTTGGTCGGCGAGCCGTCCGGCCCGTGCCGCTGCCAGCGCACCGGCCACACCGGCGAGTCCGAACAAACCAATCTGGGTGTGTGACAGCGACAACGGTGGCGCGCTGAGCGGCAGTACCATCGACGTCCACAACACACTGAACGCGGCGAAGATCAGGAGGGCGAAGGTGCCCCGGACACGTAATGTGCGTTCGGTCAGGTACAACTGGAACACCGATCGCAGCAATTGCCAGTAGCCGCCTTTCGCCGGTGGCGTGGTGGAGGCAGGCATGGCGCGCATCAGCACCAGTGCCATGCCGATCATCAGGGCGGCCGAGACAAAATAAACGCCGCGCCATCCGGCCAGATCAGCCACTGCACCGGAGACGAAGCGGGCCAGCAGAATTCCCAGCACTACGCCACTGGTCACGGTGCCGACGGCTTCGCCACGCTGCTCGGGACTCGCCAGCGAAGCGGCGTAGGCAACCACCACTTGCACCACGACTGCCATCAGGCCCACCAGCACCATCGCGCCGAGCAACATGCCCCAATCCTGGGACAGGCCAACTGCGCACAGGGCCAGAGCCGACAGCAGCATTTGTGTAAGGATAAGTTTCTTGCGATTGAGCAAATCACCCAGCGGAACGATGAACAACAATCCGACGAAATAACCGGCTTGTGTCGCGGTCACTACGACACCAATTGTGCCCGGCGAAACCGACAGGCTGGTAGCCATCGACTCCAGCAAAGGCTGGGCGAAGTAGACGTTTGCGACCGCCATGGCACAGGTAATTGCAAAAAGAAAAGTCTGATAGCGACTGAGCTTGGAGGTGTCCCGGGTGTGGGGGGCTTGCGTGTGCCCACCGCTGGATTTTTCGGCTTCGATGTCCATCTTTACCGGGGCATGAGACTTGAACGTCATCACTCCATCCTTGGAATATGTGGTTTCAAAAGGAAACCAATGCGTTGATTTTTATCAAATAGAGTTGTTATATGCAACCACATTAGTAAAACATTTTCGTCTGCCGTTAGAACTTTCCCCCCTTCCTACTGACTCGCCTTCAGGAGACCCATGGCCAGACAGCAATTACTGGCACAGAGCGAATGCCCGGTCGCCCGCACCCTCGAAGCAATCGGAGATCGCTGGGTATTAATGATCATCCGCGACGCGTTCGACGACGTTCGCCGCTTCAGTGAATTTCAGAAACGTCTTGGACTCGCCAAGAACATCCTCACGGTCAAGCTCAAAATGCTCGTCGAGTTGGGCGTTTTCAACATCCAGCCGGCATCCGACGGCAGTGCCTACAAAGAATATGTGCTGACAGATATGGGGCGCGCGGTGTTTCCCATCGTCGTCAGCATGCGCCAGTGGGGGGAGCGCTACTTGTTCAACACAGGGGAGAGCTACTCGGTGCTGCTCGACCATGAATTGTCGGAGCCGGTAGAAACCATTGCCGTACGTTCCAAGGCGGGCAAGGTGTTGACCCCGGCCGATTGTCATCGGCGGGTCGTCAAGCGCCAGGGTTGATGCGAGTCGAAACGACTGGTCGACAGCAACGGATCGCCGATCAAGTTGGTCCAAAGCGCCGAAGGGCTGAATCGAACGAAGACCTCACCGCAAGCTAATCTGTTCATCACTGGCTGTGATCGGCGGTCGCGATTTGGCCAAGGCGCAGCGGACTGCAAAAGAGATCGACGGGGAACAGGGCGTGCTCATCGTCCGACCACAGACAACCAGGGTCTGAATGATTGCCCGGTCAGTGGCGTGGCGCTGTTCTACATGGATCACGCCCTGGCCGGGCTGCGTTTCGCGCAACAGCACAAGATTCCGCACCTGAGCATTTCTTCTGGCGTTTTCGCAATTGCGTCGCAAATCGCCCGTTATATCCCCCAGCCTGACGCGTCGGCCATCGTCATCGGTTACGAGTGGATGGTCGGCGCGACGACCGTGGCGACGCTGCACATTGCCGAGTCATTTGGCCGGGTGGGCGATATCCGCATTCATGCGTTGGTCGTCTCTGCCTATTGAGTGGGGTCTTCAGGTCGATTACTGCCCTGACGAAAGACTTTAATCGACCTCATGCCGCTCTAATCCGGCTCCCGTTATGGTTCGACGCGTGGTAAGCGTCGTCGATCGAGGAACTAAACGGTTCTGACTGCCAAAGCTTTTTGCCGACGATACAGAATCGTCGTCGCCGTGAACCCGCACACCGCTGCGAACATCAGCCAGTAGGCAGGTGATGCCTTGTCGCCCGTGGCCTGGACAAGCAGCGTCGAGATTGCCGGGGTAAAACCGCCAAACACCGCGGTGGCCAAACTGAAGGCCAGTGAAAACCCGACTACCCGCACGTTCTGTGGCATGACTTCGGTCAGTGCCGCGACCATGGCGCCGTTATAAATGCCAAAGAAGAATGAGAAGTACAGCAGAACAGCGAGCAGGCGTTCGAAACTCGCCGCTTCTGCCAGCCAGTGCATGGCGGGATAGGCGGTCAAGATGCATAGCAACGATATCGCCAGCAACAGTGGCCGACGGCCAATGCGGTCGGAGAGGGCGCCGCCGATAGGCAGCCAGATAAAGTTGCTAATGCCGACCAGCAGTGTGACCGCCAGGCTGTCGGTGGTGCTTAAATTCAGTACTGTCCTGCCAAACGTCGGTGTGTAAACCGTAATCAGGTAGAACGTGGTGGTGGTCATGGACGCCAGCAAGCCGCCCGCTAGTACGGTGCGCCAGTTGTCACGCATCGAGCGAAAAACTTCGCGAGTTGTTGGACGATGGCTGCGAGCAGTGAAGGCAGCGGTTTCTTCCAGTGAGCGGCGAATAATGAAAATGAACGGGATGATCACGCAGCCAATGAAGAACGGAATACGCCAGCCCCAATCGGCGATCTCGGCGGCTTGCATCGTGGCATTGATCGTGTAGCCCAATGCGGCCGCGACGACGATCGCCACCTGTTGGCTGGCCGATTGCCAACTGGTGTAGAAACCGGTGTGACCGGGGGTGGAAATTTCCGCCAGATACACGGAAACACCGCCCATTTCCGCTCCGGCGGAGAAGCCCTGGAGCAGCCTGCCCAACAACACCAGAATCGGTGCCGCCACGCCGATGGCGGCATAGCCCGGCACCAGGGCGATCAATACGGTGCCGGTGGCCATGATCGACAGCGTCACGATCAGCCCCTTGCGACGGCCCACCTTGTCGATGTACGCCCCCAGCACAATGGCGCCTAATGGACGCATCAGGAATCCGGAACCGAATACCGCGAAGGTCATCATCAGCGATGCAAACTCGCTGGTGGCTGGAAAGAAGGTCTGAGAGATGTAGGTCGCGTAGAACCCGAACAGAAAGAAGTCGAACTGCTCGAGAAAGTTACCGCTGGTGACCCGCAAAATGGCGCCCAATTTGGACCCCTTGGCTCGGGTTGTTGCCGTTGTCGTT
>Ga0157371_10000534_pt1 | contig 45309 bp, 58 predicted proteins | sample C45metaG_FD_113462 | JGI IMG/M metagenome (GOLD analysis project Ga0157371, IMG submission 113462) | Corn rhizosphere microbial communities from Kellogg Biological Station, Michigan, USA - C4-5 metaG | ecosystem: Host-associated > Plants > Roots > Rhizosphere > Soil | place: USA: Michigan... | reverse complement strand
ACCTCAGTAAATGTAAAATCTACTAACGAAGTAGAACTAAATCCTAATCCCTGTAGAGATATATAAGAGTTATTAAATTCAACCACTTGGAAAGTGTGTCCGTTAAATGCGCTGTATGCGCTTCCTGCTTTTGTTTTTAAAATTGCTTTCATAATACTGTAATGGGTTTTAATTACATGTCAAAGATACATATAATATTTGATATTAAAAAATAATTTTAGAAAAATTTAAAAAATATTTTGTAGTTCAAAATTAATTCCTATCTTTGCCATGTAATCATTAACAAATAAAATTATGAATGAATTAGATTTAAGCGAAGGTGTAAAAGCCATTTTACAAGAGAGAAGAAAACAGATAGACAAATACGGGTTTAGCGCAGAATTCCAGGCAGAGCATCCAGAATATTATGGTGCGGAGCAATTAATATCGGCTGCCTATGAACTATTAAAAATAGATTATGATGATTATCCCCTAGATGTAAGACAATACGGGGTTGTTTGTCCTAAGGGATGGGACAAGGAATGGTTTACCAAATTAGCGCTTAAAGATAAAAAGGATAGGATCCGAATAGCAGCGGCACTATTAGCTGCCGAACTTGACAGGCTTAATTATTTAGAAACTAACAAATAAATTTTATATTATGCAAACAACAGAACAAAATTACAGAAGCTCTAAAGAGCAGCGTAGACCTAGAATAACACTAGGCAGAATAGTAGATAAGAAATCAGGAACGGTAATAGTTCCAGGAGTAAAAGTAGTAGGTAAAATAGCATCTACTCATCCTTTACACGGGCATCTTAAAAAAGTAGTAGTGGCAAAAATTCCAACTGAAGGGGGATATTTCCTTAAGTATATGAAACTTAAAACGGCACTTCAGAAAGGATACTATAAAGTGAATGCCACTGATGCTAAATCCAAAGCTGCTATTGAGAAAGCGTTAGAACCCTTCCAAAATACAAACGTTTAAATAATGAAAAGAATACACTTTAAAAACGGATCGCATCTGGATGTAACTCAAGAAATAATAGAAATTATAAATTCTCGTTTAGAATCTGGGTGTAATGACTTTCAAATGTTCCAACTTGATGGAAAGACAGAATATATAATAAACATCAAAGAAATAGTATTTATTACTAAAGTACCTTAGTTAATTTATTTTTTATTATATTTGAGGCACCCTACATGGGGTGCCTTTTTATTTATGGCTAACTATCAATTTTTAACCAATGAAGATATATTACTTGTCATAGGGGAAGTAGTAGAGAGGTTTCTAATTCCTAGATTCTTAGAGTTAGATATGAATGCTTCTGGTGAATGGATAAAGAGTCTGGAGGTAGTAGCATCCAATAATAGAGAGGCAGTTATCCGAGGCAGAGATTATACTTACTATCTCGTAAGAGGTAGAGGACCTAATCAGGATCAAAGCATAGAAGCTTTAAGACGGTGGGCAGTTTGGGCTGGAAATACTTTTATCAAGGAATGGGTTAAAAATAAAGGCATTGCTGCGGATCCTATAGCGGTAGCCATGTCAATAGCTAAAAAAGGTACTACCTGGAAACGTAAAGGAGGATCCGATTTATTAGAAGTTCTTACCGAGCCGGACACCGTAAAATTTATCGAAGATAAAATACGAATGATAGTTCAGCCTAAAGTAGTAGAAGCCCTCCAGCGTAATGCAGCAGACGCATTTAGAAATATTTAGATATGAAAATAGATAAAAGTAAAATAATAAAAGGTAATCCCATTCCAGTAAAACAAGGTTTTGGGTTTGGTAATCTATTTATATATTTAGTTATAGTAGGATTTTCAATTATATTTATCAAAATAGCACGTATACTATGACAATCGCAGGACTAGAAAATAATTACTATTTGGCCGGGAATGATATTTGGCTACAAGTATCTGACTTTCCTAAAGTACCAATAAGGTTAGATTTAAAAGTAACAAATTTAACTACTACAGTTACTTTACCTATACTTAGATTATACCCTGATACTTCTAATGTTTTTAGATTCAATGTATCTCAAACCATTAGACCTTTACAACCTTATCCAGATGCTCCATCACATAACACCATAGGGCAATATCAATTAGAATTTACTGTAATGTTTCAGGACAATACAACGGAATTAATCACCGTATCAAAATATTTCATCCGAGGAGGAAGAGATAAAAATAATATCGATGAATGGTATCTTTCTGATGGCTTTCCTCTTGTTATTTCTAAGTGGGTAGACTGGAGAGGAATTCTTTTGCCAGGATACGCTAACAAAATACAAGGCAACGCAATAATAGATTATATTCCTGTTGCTTCTGACACTTTCAAAATGAATTTACTAGAATCCTGTAATGCTAAAATTATAAGATTTCTTAATTCCTTGGGAGGATATCAATTTTGGGTATTTGAGGTTAGTGAGATAAAACCAAAAGTTAAAGGCAAAAACATAATATCTCAGATCCCTATGCAGTTACGTGCTGATGTTAGCCGCAATACAGGTACTGATACAGTAAGAGAGATAACCCTTAAGACTAAAACTCCGGCCGAACTTCAACCCATAATTTTAGACCTTATATCTTCTCCGGAGATTCAAATGTATGATCCTGCTGGAGTAGATGAAGCAAGCAGCTGGCATAGACTACAATTATCAAATAGTAATGATGCCATATTAAACACAATAGATATGAGCTATACAAATGAGATAGATTATATCTTACCTACGTATATAAATAGAGATTTGTAATATGTTTATAACTCAAATATTTTTTAACGGGATTAGTCTGGATCTTTATCCAGATAAAAAACTAAAGTACAATATCCAAGCGAATGATATTGCTGAGGTAAAAGATAGACAGGCTACCTATACTAATAGCTATTCTATTCCCAGAACCTCTAGGAATATCCAAATATTAGGAGGCTTAGGTATTCCCTCTGATACTTCCCCATATCCTTACCAAAAGCCTAACTGTATGGTGTGTATTGATGGGTTCCCTATTATGGTTAAAGGGTGGTTAAATATAAAGTCCACAGATGATGAGTATAAAATTTATATCTATGCTGGAGTTATAGACTTTTTTAAATCCATTGAAAATAAAACTTTAGGGGCTGATTTAAATTTATCAGAAATAGATCATAATAAAAATTTAGCTTCTGTAATCGCATCTTTTACTAATCCTAACTACCGTTATCTTATTACAGATTATAACGGACTTACTCATTACGGAACTGATGGAGATACGATTAATATAGACTACTTAGTTCCTTCAGTAAATGTAAAATATCTCTGGGATAAAATTCACAGTACCTTTAATTTCACTTATACCGGCGCCTTGTTTGATAGTCCTAAATTTAATAATCTTTGGATTACTTACCCTAAACCTATTCCCGTTGATAATACCGAATTAAAAGAGGATGCGAGCGGATCACAATTCATAGAGAATGTGAATGTACCTACAGATAACCCAAACAATTGGTATAGGCAGCTTAATTCTCCGGACCTGGTAGATAATAAAGAATTCATAGTTCCGGAAACAGGAGATTATAAAATAGTCTTTGAAGCTGATATCACTATCCCAGAGTATAATGATGGGAAGATGTTAAACTATTATGCTTCAATAAATCAGGAAAGTGTCCCCATGTCTGAAAGGTCAAGCATTCCCTTAGGGAGTTTTCCTAGGAAATCTCAACATGTAAAAACGGAAACGATAGTACATTTAACTCAGGGAGATATAATGTCTTTTTATAGCATGTTATGGCTATCTAATGGGGGCGTTAATTGGACCACCGATTTTAATTTTAAAATATATAAATTCACAGGAGGATCAGTATCTTTTTCAGACGAGCTAAAAGCTTTTAAAATTACCGACTTTATAACAGAAATGTTAAATATATTCGGACTTACTCCTTTTACTGATGAGCATAGTCGAAATATAGATTATATGTTAATGTCCGAGAGATTAGTATCTGCTGAGATAGAGGATTGGACCGATAAATACATGGGGCGTACCAACGAGTTGTATGTCTACAATTCATACGCACAAAGAAATGTATTCTCCTATCAGTATAATGATAAGGAGGGAGATTATAATAATGGATCCATAATTATAAATAACCTGAATATAAAAGAGTCTACCGATGTTTTTAAATCTAAAATGTATAGCCCAGAAAAAGATCCTGTTATGTTTTATTTTGGCTCCTTCGGGTATAAATCTATGCAGGTATTTAAATTGTATGATAAGGAGATAAAAGAAGATAGCGGAGGACAAACTATTAATTACAAAGGGTTAGATAAACGTTTCCATTTGGTAAAAGCAAACAGTATTAATACTACAGTTAAGATAGGATCTAAGACTTTAGGAATTTCACAAACTGTAGCTTCTGTTCCTTTTGCGGACTTTACGGGATTAACCTGGCAGGAACTTATAAATACGTTTTATGTAGATTATGGAAAAGTTTTAAATGATTCTCGTCTGCATACTATTAATTTATATCTTCATCCGTTAGATGTTATAACCTTGGATCTTAAGAAACTGTATTATTTCACTCAGGAACAGCAGTATTATTTAATAAATAAGATTACCTATGATGGGGATGATACAACTAAAGGAGAATTTATCCGGGTTAAATGGGACCCTAACGGGGTTATAATCCCTACAGATCCTATAGACCCCCAGGATTATGCATTAACCGTAGTGTGGAATGATAATAGCAACGGAGATAAATTAGGAGTAGAAGCTTCTGCCATTTTAAAAATATCAGGTATGGCTAATCCTGCGGATGATCCTCTTATAACTTTTGATTGGCAGGTAGATACCGGGTCCGGATTCATAAGTCTAGGATCAGGATCAAATCCATATACAGCTCCGGTAACTGTAGGGGATAATTCATTTAGATTACAGGGTGTTTCTCAAAATGGGTTCATAGTATACAGTAATATTTTGAAATATAAGCGCATAGTTCTTACCTGTAAAAATTATGAATGCTCTCAATTCCTTGGATCTGGGGATAGTATGCAAATTTATTGGATAGACTGTAGTAATAATTCTCAATCCTATGTATTTAATGGGACTAGTCCGGGGTCTACCCATACGCATACCGTTTGTGCCGCTGAAGGATCTATATCATCAAGTGCTACTATCAATGAGCTGGGAGACTGTACATAATATTATAGACTATTGTCAGGAGATAACCTCTATAAAATCGGATTTTGTAGTGGTAGGGTCTACTGCCTTAGTAGTTCATGGACTATATTTATCAAAACCTAATGATTTAGATATAGTAGTTAACAATTTAAAAGGCATTCCCGGGGATATTCATACCTATTTTACTTATTCCAGATTTTCTCCTAGCGGAAATAGAGCCTATATTTTGGAAAATGGTATTGCAAAAATTGATATTTTTGTAGAAAATATACTACCGGAATATGAAATTATAGATGATATAAGGGTTTCAACGGTAGATTCTATGCTTTTATACTATCAAAATCTATTACCTAAGGTTGCGGAACACTGGAAAATAGGGATTTTGGAGAAAATAAAAGTACTAAGTTATGGCAAATAACGGGGAAAATATAGATTTAGGGTCTTTTAGCTGGGATATTTCAGCCATAGAGAAGCAACTTATAGACAATAGAAAGCAGTTAGAGGGATATTCTAATGCTTTGAAATTTAATAAAGATATATTAAAGCAGCAATCTAAAGAAATACAGGAGGCTGCCAAAACTGTAGTGCTTCTCAAGGAGATGCAGAATGAGCTTAATAAAGCTTTACAGGAAGGTACCATATCAGAAGAGGATTATATGGCTGCTATGGATGAGGTTAATAAGGAGATGGAAGAGACTAAAAAGCGTACTGATGAAATTGTCAATTCTCAAACAGATCTTATTAAAACTAATCTAGAGCTTGAAAGATCTATGAAATCCCTTCAACAAGAGAATAGGAATTTAAACACTCTTATGGAAGGGGGGCGTACCGCAGCTAGTGAAAATTCTACCGCATATAAAGATCTTAACAAGGAACTTAATGCCCTAAAATTAGAAGCTAAAAATCTCGGGGCTGAATTAGTAATAATGGAGCGTAGTGGAGATACTACATCTGAGGCTTATTTAGCTTTAAAAAAACAATGGGAGGATGCGAGTGCAGCCGCTAATTCCCTTAACGATAGGTTTAAAGAACTAGACGGGGCAGTAGGAGATAATCAGAGAAGCGTAGGAGATTACCGTAATGCCATTAAAGATGCTTTTGGAGATATATCTGATAGCTTTGATACTCTTTTATCTGGAAATGTTACCGAAGGGGTAGACGGGATAAAAGAAAGTTTTGGGAATTTAAAAACTATGGCTAAGGAGCTTTATGCTACATTAGCTGCAAATCCTTGGCTTATTCTATTGGCGGGAGTAGTTTTATATACTAAAGAACTTATAGAGCATAATAATGAAATAGCAGAAGCTAATAAACAGGTAGAACAATTGGCGGGGTCTACCGGAGAATTAACAAATCAGTTAAGACAGGCAGGTACTGCTATTGCTGAAACTTTTGATACAAAATCATTTGAAGATGCCATAACGGAAATTGATGCTCTAATGGATGATTTTAAAATTTCATCTACTGAGGCATGGAATACGTATGTAGAGGGGCTATCAAGAGGAGGGGCTGCTAATGATGAGTTTGGGGATAGTATTAAAGAATATGGGGCCTTATTTGCTCAAAACGGATACAGCGCTCAGCAATTCATAAATATTTTAAATACCGGTATTAATTTAGGTATCTATTCTGATAAATTACCAGATGCTATTAAAGAGGCTGGCCTTGCTTTAAATGAACAAACTAAATCCACCAGGGATGCCCTAATTAATGCTTTTGGCGCTCCGTTCTCTGATGAACTTTTAAAACGAGTTCAGCAAGGGCGAACTACTGTAGCACAGGCTTTGGATGAAATAGCAGATAAAGCAGAAAAAACTAATTTAAACCAGCAACAGCAGGCACAACTTACCGCAGATTTATTTAAAGGTGCGGGCGAGGATGCCGGAGGAGCTTTAGTTATATTTGATGCGCTTAATAAAGCTCAGGATATAACAAGTGGTAATCTTACAGAACTTCAGAAAAAAACTATAGAGTTAGCTAATTTAAATCTGGAAGTAGCTAAAGCAAAAGACGAGGCGTTTTCCTCTGATTCTGTCAGAACTATGCGCAAGGATTTGGATGTACTTTGGAAAAATATACAGATAGGATTCTATAGATCCTTAGGATATGTTTCTGAATTCCTTCAAGGAGCAGGTAACGGCTTTCAGTTATTTGGTAGAAATACAATAGATGTTTTTAAAGCTATTCCTAAAGGATTTAAGGAAGTTTCTAAATCTATAGGGAGTGACATTGATAGGATAGCCCAATTAGGATCCACGGCTGGGGATGTCCTTAAAAAAGCTTTTACTTTAGATATTGAGGGGGCTAAATCTTCTTATGGAGATCTTAAGAATCAGATCAGAAATTTTAACTCAGATACATTAAATTCTCTTTCTAAAGTTGATGATTACTTAGCATCTATCAATACTAAGAATGTAAATTTAATAAAAGCCCAAAATGCAGCAAGAGCTGAGGCCCAAAAATTAGAAGATGAAGCCGAGGCAAAAAAAGCAAATAATAAAACTACAGGAGCTACCGGAGATGCTGAAGCCAAGGCAGCGGCTGATGCAGCTAAAGCAGCAGAGGCAGAGCGTAAAAAAGCTGAAACTAAAAGATTAGCCGATGCTAAAAAAGCAGCAGCTGAGGCAGAAAAAGAGGCCAATGATTTAGCTAAAAAATCTTTAGATATTGAAAGAGATAAAGCTCAACAATCTACAGATATTGCTAAAGGAGAACTAGCAGAATATATCCGTATTAACTCTGAGAAGTATAAGGATGATAAAAAATTAACAGAACAAAAATTAAAGGATCAGTTAGATTATTTTGATGAGGTTGCCAAGAAACAAAAAGAGGCTAACCGTTTAGAAAAAGAATCCAAAGAGTTAGCCATTCAGCAAAAAATAGATGAGCTGGAAAAAAAGAAAGTATTAAATCAGATTGAGCTTGATGATGTAGCTACTTTAAAAATGAGTATATCTATTCTTTCTCGTGAAACAGCAGCTGCTGATGCAGAGATAGATAAACAAGTAGCAGAAAAGAAAAAAGAAACTAATAAACAGTTTAATGACGACCTTTTAGAACAGCAACGTTTAGCCCGGGCCATTCAGTATCAGCAAGAAATATTAATGTTGGAAGCTCAGGGGGGCCAAGAATTAGAAATTAGAAAATTACAATTAGAGCAACAAACACAATTAGAAGTAGAGGAGTTTCTTAAAAAGAATGGCATTCTTTTAGAAGAGGATCAGGCTAATTATGATTTGCAAATGGAGATAGGTTTAGCCCGAAAAGAATTAGCAGATCAACTTCAGGCCACCGATGATGAAAACGAAAAGTTAAGACTACAGAATCAGTTAGATCAGTTACAGCTTATGCAAGCTACTTACGCTGAAAAAACTAAACAAATTCAGCAAGCAGCGGAGAATGCTAAACTACAAGCCATAGCCGGAACTTTCAGCCAGGCAAAAGGACTATTCAAAGAGAATACTCTAGCATACAAAGCTATGGCAGTAGCAGAAGCCGCGATATCTACTTATCTTTCTGTTACTAAAACCTTAGCTGAATTCCCCGGTCCTGTGGGATGGGCTATGTCGGCAGTACAGATCGCTTTAGGATTAGCACAAGTGGCTAAAATTGTATCAGTTCAACCTGGTTTTGCTGATGGAGGATATACAGGGGATGGGGGTAAATATCAACCGGCCGGGATAGTTCATAAAGGAGAGGTAGTCTGGAGTCAAGCCGATGTAGCAGCAGTAGGGGGTGCAGCAGTAGCTAATGCCATGAGACCTACATATGGAGGATATTTTAACGGAGGCGCTGTAGGAGTTTCAAGCATTCCAAGTGTACAAAATGCCATAATGGGGTCAAGTGTTACAGTGATGTTAGATGATAATTCCGTATCTTTGGTAGCAGATGCTATTTACGCTGGATCCCAGGCCGGGATAGGAGATATGGCAGATAACACCTCTATTCGTATGGGGGCTAATTTTGGATAATTATGTGGGATAAAATTAATAGATTAAAAGAGGGGTTAGCCTCAGAAACTAGCCCCGATCTGATAAAGTCTACTAAGGCTATTATTCAGGGAATGACATTTTTTTATTTGGGGATTAATTATAAAATTGCTAAATTGCGATATGATAATCATTGTAAATCCTGTGAATTCAATGTAGAGGATCCTGTAAAAAGTATGCATGAAACAGATAAACAGATTCCGGAGATATCCGGTAGAATGTGTAGTCATTGCGGCGGATGTGTATTATCTTTCAAGTTAAGACAGGACGTAAAAAAATGTGAGTACTGGAATGGAGAATAAAATAAAAGTTTTAGATCTTATAGAGAATAACATATCTTTACTCTATAAACTTAATAAAGGAGGAATTAAAAATATTAATACTGCTTTAGATTATCTAGTAATTTACGCCACTTACAAAACCTACAAATCCATACCGGATATTATGGAGCGTAAGGCGGTAACCGCTGAGCATTGCAAAGTATCACTCAGGACTGTCTCCAGTGCATTAGTTATTTTAGATTCTGAAATATAAAAGCCTCTTAATTAAGAGGCTTTTTCTTTATAGTATACTAAATGTCTTTCGCATTGAAATTCATAAGTCATAGAAATTATTTCTATTTTGTCTTCATCATACCATTCATTAAACATATCCATATCTGAAAAATAAGCAAATTCTATTCTTTTTCTAAACATACCATAAAACTTATCCAAAGTAATTTCTTTTTTATTATAAACTTCTTTGAAATCGTTCCATCCTTTTACTAAATTGATATTATAAGCTAGATATCTGTTACCCATATAATCGCAGGCTATGGGCTCTCCTTTTTCTTTTAAATAGGAATAAACATTCTTTATGTCCTCCCCGGATAGTTTATGTAGGTCCAAATAAATTGTTTTCTTGTCTATCATATTTGCAAATTTTAAAGATATTAATATTCTAATTATCTGATTTTTAATTCCGTGCGCGGTTATGTCATTGGAAAATAGTTTATACAAATATATAGATTAAATTTTAAATCTTTGTAAAAATATAATACTTATGCCAGAAATTTCTATATATGGAGAAATTGTCCCATTTAAATGGTGGGAGGGCGGATTTGAATACGATCTTTCTGATCTTAACAAATCCTTAGAGGCGTTATCTGACATTAAGGAGGGTGACGAGCTTATAGTTAACATTCATTCACCCGGAGGATGTACTATTACAGGGTTTTCTATCTATAATAAACTTCGCAGATTTCAAAAGGAAAAAAATATAAATCTTACCACCAGAATTGACGGGTATTGCTGCTCTATTGGAGTAACTATATTCCTGGCAGGTGATAAGCGTATAGGGAATGGATTTGCTGAGCCTTTCATCCATAATGCCTGGACCTGGACCTGGGAGGACATAGACAAAAAGAAGGCCTCCAAACTTTATGAGGATCTATCCAGGACTGATGATCTTATAGCTACCCAATACGAGCAAAGAACCAATATTACAAAAGATGTGGCCCTATCTTTAATGGACGAAAATACCTGGCTAACTCCAGAGCAATGTATGGAATATGGATTTTATACTGAATTAGAGGATGCCATGGTACCTGTAGACAAAGAGGTTTTTAATTCATGGAGGGCTAACCGAACTAATCAAACTAACAATAATACTAACGATATGAGCGAAAAAGACAAAAAAGGGCTAATAGCTGACGTTGTAAAAGCGGCTAATAAGTTCTTAGGTATTGAGACGAAAAAAAATAAAATAGTCTATACCGCTACCAGCGAAGAACTGGATTTTTACGAATTGACCGATGCAGATACTCCTGCTGTAGGTGATAAAGCTACATTTGGAGGTAATCCTGCCGGAGATTCCAATAATGGAGAGTATGTAATGGCTACAGGAGAAACCTACAAATTCACCGGGGAAGAATTAACAGAGATTATCCCAGCCGTAGAAAACTCAGATGATTTGGCTACTGAGAATGCAGCGTTAAAAGCTGAAAATGAAACTCTAAAAGCTGAGGCTGCTACCAACAAAATGGAGATCTCTAATCTGAAAAAAGACCTTAAAACGTCTAAAAACTTATTAACCCGATTTGCAGCTATTCAAACGGAAGAGGAAGACATGGACGAAGATCCTGAGACTCCGGAAAGAGAAAATAAATCTAAAGCAGATAAGGACGTACCAACTCGTAATCTATTTGCCAACATTAAATAATTTTAAAACTATAATACAATGGCATATACTGATAATTTTGTAGATGATTTTCTACCATTAGTAGATGATCTGGTATCTGCGGAAAATGCAACATACCGACAATTAATTTTTAACAAGGTTTTTATTGCTTCTGATATTGCAAAAGACCACACTGTGGTAACCGGAGTTCGTAACGGGTCTCTAGTTCCTATCGTTGATATGGAGCCTAATTATGAAGCTTTTCCATTTATCAATGCTGAGAGCTGTGATACTACAGAATGTGATTTAAACATGAACTACTCAGGGCAAAAATGGGACTTGGGTCTTATTTCTTGTAGAGTTCCAATCTGTTTAAGAACATTTAATGATAATTTCCTTATATTTTGGAATAGCTATAAGATGCTTAATCCAGCGAAAGTGGACAGAGTATATCTTAAAACGGCTTTACTTCAATATATTACTGACCTTTTGGTAAACTCTTTCGAGATCGCTAAATGGAGAGTAGAATATTTTGGAGATAAAGGATCTGCTTCTCCTCTATTAAATGGTTTTGACGGATGGTTTGCTCAGGCTCAGGCTGTACCTGGTTTAGTTGTTCCTATTGCTAAAAACAATGGTGCTACTTATGCAGCTCAACAAATGACAGGGCAGGAGATTTATGATCTATTGCTTCAAATGGAAGCTCTTTATTTAGAGCAGGAATGGGCAGGAGATAAGCCTATGGAGTACAGAATGACCAAAAAGATGGCAATGACCTTAGCGGCATTCTTAAATAAACTAAAAGATAGTTCATGTTGTGACGGAGTAGAGAGAATCAATCCGGATAACGTAGCTTCTAAAACATTCTATTTTGATAAATTAGCCTTCCACGGTATCCCTATTAAACCGATGCCTGAATGGGATAAAATCATCAATAAAGTAGGAGTTCTTAACGGCGGAGGTGGCACTAATCCAAGAGTTGACCCTAACCGTGTATTACTTATCAATAAAACAAATCTATTGATCGGTACTGAGGAAAGAGACATGTTAAAAATGCTTGACATTTTCTATGACAAAAAGGATAAGAAAGTATATTTTGATTTAGAAGCATATTTAGGTGCATCTATTCCATTAAGAGAGTACATCTTAGCAATCTAATACCGTTTAATTTTTAAAATTTATAACACTATGGCAAATACAGCAATTTGCGCTGAAATTACGGGAGAGATAGATCTATCATGTATTCGTAATTTAGCTAAAAAATACTTTCAAGAAGTCGTAATTATCAATTTCAATGATATTGATCGTACAGCTTCTGTAGTGGGGAGCTTTGATACTCTTTGCGATTATACCGTGCAAATGGTACTTAAAACAGGCAAAAAGGGTGTCATGTTTAAAATTCCTGAGACTTCCGGATCTATATTTGGAACTGCTGCTAAAACTACAGCTGATGTAACAGGACTTCCTCAATATTTACACTTAGTTCAAATCCTTGCAATTGGGATTAAATCTGAGATTAAATGTCTATTAGATAAATTAGGCAGAGGTAAATTTGTAGTAGCAGCTCAATTGGCTGACGGTACAGTAGAGATTTACGGATGGGAAAACGGTTTATCTACAGGTGACTTCACTATAGATATGGCCGGAGGAGGAGGAGCTTCTGTAGTTCCTTTACAATCTAAAGACACGGAACAGGAGTCAATGCTACCTCTTATCTATAAGCCTCAGACCGGAGGGGATGCTAACGCTGATTTTAACGAGCAGTTTGCAGCTACTCCATAATGACAATAAAAGATATAATTAATAAGGGTAAAGCAGCCGTTAGACAATCTAGCACGCTTTACCCTATTTACCAAAATATGTTCAAAGAGGCTTTTGGATATTTTCCTGAGTGTCCTACCTGCGGATCAATAAACGGGCATAGGCATTGGGAAGCTTTTGTAGCTTTTGGTAATGGATCTGATCCAGATACACTTTTAACCCAAAATAATACTACAATGTCAAACAAAACGTTTCAAATTAAAAATAAAAATATTATCTATTCCTATAATTTTAAAAAAGAAGATCAGGATAGACTATTTACGAGCCGATCGTATGGTGACGTAATGTCTGAGGAATTCGCTATAGCATATTTAGATAATGCCGTAGAGGACGAGGAGTTACTAAACAAAAGAAAGGCAGAATTTTCTTTACTTCCTTCTAAATACAGAGAGGGTAGCGAAGAGGAAGCACCTGTAAAGGACAAAGGTAATAAAGCTCCTAGTTTTGCTGAATTACAACAAACAGCAACTGATAAAGGATATCCTGTTGAGGAATGGGAGAAATTAAAATCTAAATCCGATTTATCCGCCTATTTAGAGGCAAAAGAATTAAATGATTTAGTTTAATCTTAGCCTTATATACTACTCAAAAATAGGGTTAAATATCAAAATGCATATGTAACCCTATTTTTATTTTGAAACTTAATAAACATCCTAAATATGGACTTGGGTAATAGAAGATCATCTGCTAAAAATGAGCCGGGAACTTACCGGGCTAAAAATACTGAATTATTTAGTAGAGAGATCAAAGCCGATAAAAATACTTCTGATAAAATATACTCCAGGGATGCGGATAATATGTATCCTTTGAGGATTGAAAAAGTTATAAATAACTCTCCTACAGGTAGAAGATGTGCCAACCTTATGGCAAAATATATAGCAGGGCAGGGTAACGCCTCTAATTTTCCAGTAGGTAAAGGATTGTTTATTAATGATATCCTTAGAAAGGCATCAAGAAGTATAGCATATCAATACGGAGTATATTTTCGTGTCAAGTATATAGTGGACATGGATAAATCTCAGATTGATGGGATCCCAGCTTTTAAACCCGGAGCAGTTGAGGTTTTAGATTATGTTGTAATGGCTAAATCTAAAGAAGATGACGCAGATTATCCAGGTAAAATTTATGCGCTAAAAGATAATTGCGAGGGAGGATTATTAAATTCTGATGAGGATCTGGATAAATGGTATTATCCATATAATAGAGATAGTAAAGTTATCCGGGCCCAAATGCGTAATGATTGTAAATTAAAGGGTATAGACTCTCCTACTATGGAACAGTTGATCCAAAATTATAGAGGACAAGTTTACTATTTGAATTTAACTCCAGAATACATATATGCCCTCCCTTTAGGCGATTCTGTATATAATGATATGGATACAGAATTTAGAATTTCACTCTATAATAATACCCAAACTAGAAAAGGATTTTTAGGCAAAACTATTGTGGTTAAATATGAAGAGGATGAGGATGCAGCAGAGGAATTTGATGAGGAATTAGCCGAATTCTTAGGTGCTGAGAATTCAAGTACTGTATTTACAGTAGAGGTACCTCAGAATATTGATAAGGATCTGGATAAAGCTTTTGTAGTAAACCAATTAAAAGCGCAATTTGATGATAAATTGTTTGAGAGTACTATTAAAAATCTTAGACAGAACATAATGGGAGCTTTTAATAATATCCCGGAGCCCTTAGTGTTTTCAGGATCCGGAGCTATGTTTGGTACTTCTGCTGATACTTATACCGAAATGAAACTTTTCTATTGGGAGCAAAACGAGTACGAAAGATCTATGCTAGAGCAGACATTACGTATGTTCGGATTTGAAGTAAATATAATTCCCATAGTAGTTGAAACTAAAACTGTACCTACCAATGATTAACAATAATTTTATATTTATAAAATCTACCGATTTTGCATGCACGGGAATGGTTACAGCTTCCTGTAATTTGAATAAATTATGTATATCCATAGAGGATGCTTATATTTTTGATGTAGAGCCTCTATTATGTACAGGATTTATGATTGATGTAATGGCTAAATGGTCAGAAATAATTAATTTACCTGAAGGTACTCCCATCCCGGGGGACTTACAGAAATGGCAAAATCTTATTTTTGGAGGTACTTACTTAGATTGTAATGGAAAGTTACAGAGACATCTAGGCATAAAACTAATGTGGGTATATTACTCCTACGCTAATTACATAATTATTAACCCATTTGATGACACCCCTAACGGGTTAAAATACAAAACTAATGAATGGTCATCTGCTGTGCCTATTAAGGATTTAAACGGTTTGGCGGTTTCATATAAAAATAAAGCTTCAGAAGCTTATAAAACCATAAAAGAATATCTTTGTTTAAACAAAGATTATTTTACTAATTTTGATTCGTGTAATTGTCAATTATCTTGCGGATGTATAGGCTCGTGCGGTTGTGGAAAGACTAAAAAAGTATCCACAGGCTTTAGATATAAATCCATTAAAAAGAAATGACATGAATAATCTAACTCTTCTAAATTCGCATTCTTTTAGATTAACATCGGATGTTAATTCATCAGTACTTTTAAGGGCTTATGAAGCTAAAATTAATAGAGCTAATCATGTTATTTTACGCTACTTGAAGAATGGACAACTTATTGATCTGGGACCTATTTCTAACGTCACAATCGATGGAAGTCCTGCTACTTTTGAAGCTATACGTAGATTAGTATTTAACTTTTCATGTGTCTGTGGCGATGATGAAAATCCATTCACTTTTAAAATTTTCTTCCCTGTATTTGATAACACTTTTATTTAAATTAACATAAAATGAGCAGCGAACAATTAAAAACAAACATACAGCTAATAAAAGGAGCTACTTTACCGGGTGAGAATACTGCCCTTAGAGTAGGATCAACTCTAGAATTATTAGATGCTGAAAAAAGAGATATACTGGACTCTTTTTCTAAATCAGAAACATTAGACCTAATCAATGAGGTCAAAGCTTTAGCGACTTCAGGAGCCGTATTTTTGGGAAATATAAAACCTTCTACAGTTATTCCGACTAATGGGGATGTGTGGGCTTTTGCTGAAGCGGGAACCTATCCTAACACTGGCGGTATTGTCGTGCCTGCTAATAATATTGGTATTGTTTCAAGAGCTAAGAACGTTTGGACATCTACAAATATAGCGATTCCTAATCCTACCGTCATAGATGGATTTACATCTACTTCTACTACTTCTGCTTCTAGCGCTAATAACGCTACTGTTTTAATGAATTATATTAAAACGGGAGCTGTTAGAGATTTTGTAGTAGGTCCTTATGCAGCAGGAGAGGTAGTTAGATATCTAGGTCTATTATGGAAGGCCAAAACTGCTATAACTTCAGCCGTACCGGGAGCCAATGCTAATTGGGAACTTTATATACCCTATACTAAAGCTCCGGCTCTTCTTACATCTTTTGCCACTACTTTGACTATTGATTTAGTTGCTAATAGTGTAACACTTATAGGGGCTTCTTCTAATAAAATAGTTACAGCTACCGGAGTATATAATTTAACAGCGCAAACTATCACTACTCCAGTTAATACCTATTATGTTGTTATTTATAATGTAGGAACTAATGTAGCAAGGGCACAAACAGCGACTAATAACGCTACTATTCCTTTAGGCGTTGATGATTATATTTTATTTTATGTACTTAATCTAAACTCAACCTCGCAGGATGTTTTTGGGGCTAAAGGTTATAGATTAATTAACGCCTCAGGAACTACGGATTATCCTATTAAACCTGTAGCTGTTACTGATGTTATTTACAATCATATATTTTCTACATATCAAACAGCTCGTACAGAGGTGGAAAAATTCTGGCTGAATAAAGCCATAGTAGATGCTGAATTTTATAACGTTAAAGATAACACTACTGTGGTGCTTTATGGGCTGGGTAAAAATTATGGAGGTACTAATTTAACCTATTTAGGTTTTATTTATGCTGAAACATCTAAGCCTGCTGTATTCCTTTATGCTGATGAATTTAATAACGCATTATCTATGACTTATGATGCTAATTTACATTCCGGGGTAAAGACTTATTATTTAAGATCCGGCACATCTAGGCTATCGAATTCTACGATTTATGGAAAAGTAACAATAGATTGGAGCCAAGTTCCTAATACGCAAAGAGTATTGGAAGGAAACAGCGGAGTAGTAAATAACAGTAACATAAACAGAATCCACTACTTAAAATCTGAAACGTTTAACAATCCATTAGGATTTATTAAATTTTCAAGGTCTAAAAGTTTTGGGGAGTATTTCTCTGCCCCATTAATTCCTAGTTATTCCGGTACAGCAGGAACGGGAATACCTAAAAGTCCTTATGAGGATTGCAGACAATGGGCATTACAGTGGGATGCTTTTGTATCTTCTCCTCCTGCCGGATATACCGTGACTAAGGAAACTATTACTACAGATGCTCCTACAGATACAGATCCATCGAATAAGCTTCCGATATATGGCTATTCATTTTTACCCGCCAAATTAGGCCCCGGAGACCCTACAGCGAAAAACGCTCAAACTTTACCGAGGATATTTATAAACTGTTCTATTCATGGATTTGAGAAGACCCCATCATTTCTGGTATATGAGTTTATGAAGCTACTAACCACAAACTATAAATATCATTCATTTTTAGAATATCTTAGATTTAATGTTGAGTTTGTGATAATTCCGTTTGCCAATCCTCACGGGTGGAATACAGGAGGAGGGGCTGGATCCAGAAAGAATTTTAACAATGTGGATTTAAATAGAAATTTCCCAGTTTTTTGGGCTGGAGGGGGAACTCCTACGGATTCTACATATCCGGGACCTAGCGCTTTATCTGAGATAGAGTCACAAGCTATTTATACATGGATGCAAGGAAAAATAACACCTAATACAATTATGGGGATAGACTTTCATAATTTCCACGGTGTGCCAGAGACAGACCCAAAATTGTACAATATGGCATGGGTGCTGAACTTAGGATCAGAATTAGGACAAAGCGCGGCAAATGTGTTTATAAAAGAAATTTCTATAAAATATAAAGACAAAGCACCTACCCTGATTCCTCAATCAGATGATTATTTTGTAGGAAATTCTAATAATTATAACGGTCCTGGCTTCTCAGGATCTGCTATGAAATCTATAGGAGCTTTATACGCCTCTACGTTTGAAGTATGTCAAAATTTTAGATTCAATCCTACTTTTAAAAGCTTTGATTCTGATGCGATGACCTACGGAGTAGAGAGTTTTGTAAATTATTTACGTATATTCCTGGCAGAACATATAGCAGAATATAACCGAGTAAAATAATTAACCTATGAAGAACAAATTAAAAATATTGGATTTCATGACAGCGGGGGTAGTTTTTGCCTCTGCTGTAAATGAATTGATATCATTTATCAGATGTAGATCTGAAGAGTATACAGGACCCGTAAAAGGAAGTGATTATCTTATTAATGGGTATCCGCAGCACGTAACAGTACAGGGTTTACTATTTGCTTTATTTTTGTTATTTTTAATTTGTAAATTTAGCGCCTGTATCTACACTCGAATAGTGGTGTCTATATTTCTATTCCTACAGACCTTTAATTTTTTAGCTTTGATGTTTAAGTTTGGGTTTGAGGTGTACGATAGTATAATTTACCCGGTATTTTTATTTTCAATTATAGGATTAACTTTAATTAAACTAATACGATGTTCATAAAAGCATTTTTAAGCAGCTTATTTAAGATATTATTATCTTTAAATCCTTCTAATTTCTTTAAGAAAAGCGAGGTATTTATAGCAGTATACGGGAGTTCTGTTTTTGCTACTATAACGATAAGCAGTCTTAACGATTTGTTCTTTAAGGATGCTGATTTGAAAAATGTATGGGCCCCTATTTTCATTACTGTATTCATGATTATGATTTATCTGGGGATGATATTTATAGACTTCATATTAGGGCAGAAAGTAGCTATTAAAATTCGTAAAGAAAAATTTGATGCTGACAGATTGATAGATACTATTGCTAAAGTATTTGCTACTATTCTTATCGCTTCTCTTATGATGGGATTATCTATATTTACTGAAGTTATTAAACTAAAAGATTACCCGTCTATAAGTGGCTCAGCCTGGATGATATCTATACTATGCATATGTATTGTGTGGACCCTTATAATCGGGTATGAATTTGGAAGTATAGGGAGACATTTAGAATCCCTTACAGGATCAAAGCCTGGTATTTTTAAATTTATGGATAAAATATTTAAATCTATACAGGATAAAGCGATTAAAAAAGTAGAAAAATCATTTAATTTTACCGAGGATGAAAAAGATAGTATTACTGATACTGATTAGTATATGTATCTTAGGGTGCAGAACTAAAAAAGTATTAAGATCAGAGTCTTCAGAGACTAAAAAAGTAGAGGCTTCATCTACTTCAAAAGCTGAAACTAAAGAGAGTGTAAAAGAATCAAAAAATATTGAGTCTTCTACTGTTAATTCTGCCAGTATAAAAGATAATAAATCTTCTGTAGAGATATCAGGAAAAGTAAACAAAGAAAATCCTTTAATTTACTATAATATCGTAGATGGTGACACGGTAGGATCTATAGGGATATCTGGAATAGCAGATTTTGTCATTAAAAACAATAATTCAAATTCTCAGTCCGATAATTCAAATACCGGTATTAGTAAATCAGAAGCTATTAACTCCAAATCATCCACTGTAGCTGTAGCAGTTGACAATATTTCTAAAGTAGCTACAGAGGCACAAAGTAAGACCATAGAAGTAGTAAAGAAAGAATTTACTTTAGGAGTATATTTATCCTGGATTATAATAGGTGTAATAATTATTGGAATTACAGTAGGAATATTCTATATTAAAAAGTCTACATGGTGGACTAAAATATTAACTAAATTCAGATCAAAATGATAAATAGAAAACTTTTCTTTGTCGGGTACAGATCCCGATTAGATCCTAACCGGAAATTAGACCAAAACGAGGTTAACGCCTTGGATAACTTCTTAGATTTTGTAGATAGCTCATTTAAGGACCTATCTATTCCTCAATGGTCATATGTGTTCGCTACTACATTTCACGAGACTAAAGCCACATTTCTACCTGTGAGGGAGGCCTACTGGCTACCAAATGCAGAGGCATGGAGAAAAAAGAATTTAAGATATTATCCATATTACGGTAGGGGATTTGTACAGATAACTTGGAAAGATAATTACTCTAAGTTTTCAAAATTAATGGGGGTAGATTTTGTAAATAATCCTGATTTAGTTATGGATCCGGCAAACGCTTTCCATATAATGATTTATGGATTTATTCATGGATCATTTACAGGTAAAAAAATATCAGATTATATTAATCTAAAAGATAAAGATTATAAAAATGCCAGAAAGTGTATAAACGGCACAGACAAAGCGGGGCTTATTGCATCATATGCTACTATTTTTGAACAAATTATAAAATCAATTTAAATAAATTTATATTATGCCAACACCACCAAAAGAGAGTATCGGGGGATTTGTTAACACTGCGTTAGATTCTGAATTAAAACAAATAGAATCTACTCAGGTGCTACTTAATTCTTTCATCGAAAATTATGATGAATACGATACTGATTTTAAGATTTACATAGATGAAAGATACAAGCTTTTAGAGAGAACAAAATCCGAAATCTTAAGATTACAAGATGAATTGAATAAATCTTAAACAAGTTTAAACAATTTAAACAATACATCGTTTAAAGATAAAGCCCTTCTATCAGAGGGCTTTTTTGTATTATAAACAATAAAACAATAAATATATTAAATCTTTTTATATTATGGTATATAGATAATATACACCTAAAATACACATATAAAAACACATATAAAAACGCATATACATATATAAGGGTGCGCAAGTTTTATTGTTTATTGTTTAAAATGAGTAATTTTGGCCTGTAACTATATTGACTTTCATATAGTTAAGGTCTAAACAATAACTTTTATTTATTGTTTAGGCAAAATATTTTTAAATTTTTGTAAAAATTATTTTTATTTTTAAATATTAATTGTATATTTGCCATGTAAACAAAACGACATGAAAAAATTTACAGTAGCATTTTTATCTTTTCTATATGTCCTTTACCTTTTTGGATTTATAGGGATCGCAACTCAACACAAAGAGAGAAAATATAATATGTCAGAATTATTTATAATTCTGGCCTGTGTGAATGTCATAGTCTGGATAGTAACAATTAAAATAATCATATGAATAAATTTATCTTATCCTCTGTCATAGAGAAATATAATTTAGATACAAAAAAAGTGGCTGCGGAATTATTCCCTGAGAATAAATATCCTATGATAGCATTAAGCAGGGTCATTAATGGTGAAGCTCTTTTAAATACTGAGCAGGTTTCAAAATTATCATTCCTTACTGGGATACCTGTTAATGAACTATTTGAACAGGGCAACTGGAAGAACTTACCTCGTAAGGCTTCTGATAATTCATTAGCTTTTGAAAACGAGGACTACCGGGCCGAATTAGACAGAGATACATGGATAACTAAGATTTTCCATAAAAACTCTATATTTCATGAGGCAGTTATCGTAGATGCTAATACAATGCCTCTATCACAGTATTTCACAGAATTAGACAATTTAATTTTAAACAATAAACAAAATGGCAAGAATTAATCTTACACTTGACCTGGATACATATAATCCGGGGGATGCGGAATTATTAGGTAAATTAACATTAGCCCTAGGGGGTAATAATCAAAATGTAGCTGAATCTGTTGCATTTGCGGTGGGTTCAATGACAAAAGAAGCCTTAGCGCCTAGTACAGCTTTTCTATCTGAAGCTATGATTACGAAGGAATTCAAAACAGAAGAATTAGAAAAAGCAGGGGCTGTAAGCGAGTACACGGAGGATGAATTAAAAGCTATCCCTAATGAAGAACTTAAAGTTATAGCTTCTTCTCTTGGTATTGAATGGGCCGCTACTGAAGGTAAAAATACTAATGCTAAATTAGCTAAACTTATATTAAGACACTTTAACTCTTCAGAAAAAGAGGAGGATAAGGATACTTCGGAAAAGGAAGAGAATAATGATACTGAAACCGATATGAAAGAGGATAAAAAGAAATCTAAATCAACAGATTCTGAAATAACCTTAGATGTTTTAAAAGTAGAATTGGGGGCAAAAGTAGACGCCAATCGAGATGCTATCGTAGCTAAACTTAATGAATTAGGCGCTACTAAGTTAACAAACTTAGACGAATCCCATTTCATTACATTTATGGATTTCCTAAAATCGCTATAATGCCTAAAGTAACTACAGAAGATATAAACCACGGGGAAAGGGCCCACGCCCTTCTCTCCGCTTCTGGAGCAAGTAGATGGCTTAAGTGCACCCCATCCGCAAGATTGGAAGACCCATTCCCCTCTAAAACTTCAGTTCATGCAGAAGAGGGTACTTTGGCTCATGAGTTTGCAGATACAGAGCTTAAAAAAAGTCAAGGTATATTATCGGATCAGGCGTATAAAGCGAAACTATTTGAACTAAGATCACACGAATTGTATACTGATGATATGGAAGAACATGTAGCAGTATATACGGATTATGTTCTAGAACAATTAGCAGCATCTAAAGGCGGAACTCTTATAATTGAAGAGAAAGTAAATTTTAGCGCTTACGTTCCTGAAGGATATGGGACATGTGATGCTATTATTTTGCCCGTTGCAGCTCAATATCTTAATCCTTCTGAAACATATATTCTGAAAGTAACGGATTTAAAATACGGTAAAGGGGTTCAGGTAGATGCAGAAGATAACTCTCAATTAAAATTATACGCTTTGGGAGCTTATTTGCGATACAGCTTAACCCACGAGATAGATATTATCCGCCTTACAATTGTACAACCCCGGTTAGATCATATTTCTACTTGGGATATCACAGTAGAGGATCTGCTAAATTGGGCAAAAAATGAACTAGCCCCATTAGCACAAAAAGCATTTAAAGGAGAGGGAGAATTAAAAGCCGGATCCCATTGTAGATTTTGTAAAGTAGCACCTAAATGTAGGGCACTTTATGAATTCAGCATAGAAGCTGCTAAAATGGAATTCGCAGATAATGATAAACCCGATAATCTTCTGTCTGATGATGAAATGGTTAAGTTATATTTACAAATTCCCGTTATAAAAGAATGGATTACTTCAGTACATGCGTATATGCATGATCAGGCATTATCTGGTAAAACATATAAAGGGCTTAAGCTGGTAGAGGGAAGGTCTAACCGAATTTGGAAGGATCAGGAAAAGGTAATAGAAACTCTTAGGGATAATATTTACCCGGATAAACAAATATTCACTCATAAATTGAACGGCATTACAGCTATGGAGAAATTAATGGGTAAAGTCCAGTTTAAAGAAGTATTAGGAGGATTATGGGTTAAGCCACCTGGGAAACCTTCTTTGGTTTCTGAAAAAGATAGCCGTCCATCTATGGGCACTGAATCAGCCATCAGAGATTTTACATAAAAATATTTTAAAAATTTATTAAAAAATATTTTGATATTTAAAAAATAAAAACTACATTTGTAAAAGAATTATTCAACATTTAAAATTTATTAACATTTAAAAATTTAAAGATTATGCCAACAAAAGTAATTACAGGAGAAGTAAGATTTAGCTACGCTAACGTATGGGTTCCTACCGCTATGGAAGAAGGAGACGAGAAAAAATACAATGTATCTCTTCTTATTCCTAAAAAAGACAAAAAAACAGTAAAAGCTATTGAGGATGCAATCGAAGCAGAAAAAGATCTTCTATTAGAAAAATTAGGGGTTACTAAACTTCCTAAACATGCTAAAGTAGCTGAACTTAGAGACGGAGACGAAGAGTATCCGGGAGATCCTACAATGGAGGGAATGTGGTTCATTCGAGTATCGTCCAAAGCTAAACCTGGAATAGTTGAAAAAGATCCTGAATCTGGAAAGGTAACCGAAATTATCCAGCCGGACGAGTTTTATTCAGGATGCTATGGTAAAGCCTCGGTAAATGCATTTTACTATAATCCAGACAAAAAGCCTTATTTGGGAGTATCATTAGGATTAAATAATCTTATGAAGACTAGAGACGGTGAACATCTAGGAGGAGGAAGAGTTTCAGCCGAAGAGGATTTCGGAGACGATGACGATCTTTATTAAGGATGCCAAAAGAGGCTTTAATTAGCCTCTTTTTAAATCGAGAGGGTGACGAAATTGGTAAACGTCCGAAAAGGAAGTAGAGTTAGCCTGAGCGTGTACGCAAGGAACAAGTAGAGGAGCTCGATTCTCCGATACCCCAGTAAATGGGTAAGGCTAAATACAGGTTCGAATCCTGTCCCTCTCACAAACTCCGTTAAGCTACAGAAAATTGCAGGAGTTTATCCTAACTCATGTTTAATTTGAGTTTTCATGGTTATTAGTTTTTATCCCGGCTGACTTTGTCGGCTGGGATTTTTTACTCTACTTATGGCAAAAGAATTACTAAAAATCGTAAATAATGAGTATGTGGACCATTACACTATTCTAAACCTGCAAAGGCTAGGTTTAATTTCAAAAATAACGTTTACTCAATACGTTATTACTTCTAAAGGACTTAAAGAAATTAATAATTAAAATTTTATAATATGTTTCCAAATATCTTAGACTTTTTATCGACCGACCAGGATAAACCTTGGCTTCATTATGCTGTAGTTTTAAACGGCAAGCTTATGGCTACTAATAATAAAATGGCATGTTATATTGATGTGTCTACTTTCTGCAAGGATAAAGAGCAGATTAAAAATATAGAAGGCAAAGTATTTAACTCTGAGGATTTAACTGTATTTCCGAATAAAAATATTAAATTTTCTAAAGAGGGTATAGTTTGTAATGGGGTGCTTATAAAAGATTATACTGGAATCATCGGAAAAGATAGAGAGATCAAATTATTTGACGATCTTATGGACGATTATAATCTGGTAAGAGGGTTTAAAAAATTTCCTGATTTTAGTACAATTATTCCAGCGCTTACAGATCATAATATAGATGTTACTAAGGTTCAGAAACGTAATACTCACTTCAGAGGATGTGGGGTAGCAGTTCCGCAAATGACAGCTATTTCTAAAGCCTTTAAACAAAGTGAGGAAGGATTATTTAATCTACGATTTGAATTCTTTCACGCTGCTAAAGATAAGGATAAAGTAGATAAACCGTCAGCTCCTATTCTGGTAACGCCTTTCAAATCGGAATTTCCTCTATATCATGAGGCATGTGTGATCAATCCGGTAATTTTAAACCCTGTAAAGGATAATTCAGATCTAATATGAGTTATTACGATAGTACAGAAGGATTAGAAGAATATTTAGCATCGATGGAAAATTTTGATGCTGATGATTATCTTAATCACATGTATAGCGATAAGGAAGTAGATCTCTACATAGATATAGAAACTTATAGCTCGGTGGATATCGCAAAGTCAGGAGTTTATAAGTATGCTCAGAGTTTAGATTTTGAAATTTTGATCGTATGTTATAAAATAAATGACGGAGTGATTAAAACTGTAGATTTAGCAAGTGGAGAAGATTTACCCTATGAATTTATATATCTTATGTATTCCCAAGCATGTAGAAAACACGCTCATAATGCGGCCTTTGAAAGGTTATGTTTTGAGCAAATAGGGATTAAAGTACCAATTTCACAGTGGCATTGTTCAGCGGTTAAAGCTGCTTATTGTGGATTACCGCTATCATTGGGAGATGTATCTAAAGCTTTAAACCTGGGAGAAGCTGCCAAAGAAGCAGAGGGAAAGGCATTAATAAGATATTTCTCTATTCCAGTCAAACCTACCAAAATTAATGGAGGTAGAACTCGTAATTTGCCACATCATAATCCTGAAAAATGGGAAAAGTATAAACTATATTGTAAGCAGGATGTAAATGCTGAGTATACTATGCTACAAATGTTATCTGCATATAAATTACCTGATTCTGAGCAACAATTGTATATTTTAGATCAGGAAATAAATGATAGGGGGATTAAAATAGATCTTACGTTTGCTGAAAATGCCGTAGCTATAGATGAAAGAAATACTATAGATTTAATGTATAGACTTAAGAGATTAACAGGATTAGCTAATCCTGGCAGTCCCGCCCAGCTAAAAACCTGGTTGAGTTCTCAGATGGGAAAAGAAATAAAAAGCCTCACAAAGGACGATATACCAGTACTTATGGACGAAGCTGGGTGTGGATCTGCCGCCTATGAAGTTTTAAGTCTTAGAAAAAAATTGGCTAAAACTTCGGTTAAGAAATACATGGCCATGTTAGCTTGTGCCTGCAATGACGGTAGGGCTCATGGACTTTTTCAGTTTTATGGGGCCAATCGTACAGGACGATGGGCAGGTAGGCTTATCCAGTTGCAGAACCTGCCACAAAACAAGTTTAAGAAAAAGAATAAAATTACCGGATTTGATGAAATAGATTATGTCAGGGAGTTGGTACGATCTGGGAATTACAATGGATTATATCTGGCTTATGACGATATAGGATCCGTGTTATCTCAATTAGTCCGCACAGCATTTATTCCAGAATATGATAATATATTTGCCGTTGCAGATTTTAAAGCTATTGAGGCAAGAGTAATAGCCTGGTTAGCTTCTGAGCCTTGGAGAGTAGAAGTATTTAACAGCCATGGTATGATCTATGAGGCTTCGGCTTCTCAAATGTTTGGTGTGCCAATTGAGACCATTCGATGGATAGATGAAAATGGAGTAGAGCATGACGGGTCTAATATTGATATGAGAGCTAAAGGTAAAGTAGCGGAATTAGCTCTAGGATATCAGGGAGGAGTAGGAGCCATGATAAAAATGGGCGGCGATAAAATGGGACTTTCTAAAAGGGAAATGAAGGCTATTGTCAAAGCTTGGAGAGAGGCAAATCCTAATATAGTAGAGTTATGGAGTGATATGGAGAAAAACGCTATTCTAGCGATTAAAAAAAGAAAAGAGCAAATATCAGATTATCGCGGAATAAAATTTAATTATGATGGAAACGTACTCACTATTACTCTTCCTTCAGGAAGATCGTTATTTTACCAAAAACCATCCATTGTTAAGGAAATGAAATATGAAATAAAACGTATTGACCCAGAAACTAAGGAAGAGTTAACAGGCTGGGTTCCACTTAATAGAATTCTTAAAACTGATATCCAAACCGGAAGAACCTGGGAAGTAGATAAAATAATTTATTGGGGTATGGACCAGGTTAAAAAAATATGGACTCGTATAGACACTTACGGAGGCAAACTTGTAGAGAATATTGTGCAAGCTATTGCTCGTGATATTTTGGCGGATTCCATGAAAAGGCTAAATAATGCAGGGTATGCTATCGCAATGCACGTGCATGATGAGGTAGTAGCTGACATTCCCTCATATGATGCTGAAGATGATTTAAGAGTTATGTGCAATATAATGGGTGAGCCTATTTCCTGGGCGGAAGGTTTACCTTTGGCGGCTGACGGATATTTAACAAAATATTATAAAAAAGACTAAGTATAATTATGATTTACGATGGTAAAATAGATATAGCGGAAGGCAGAAGTGCTGAGAGTAAAGTATGGAAAAATAAGAACATACTTTGGTCTGAATTCTTAAAAAAAATAGCTACTCCAGTAGTTACTACCGAAACATTTAAAGAATTTATAGCTGCAACTAAGCAGGAGCAGCACCGGATAAAGGATGTGGGAGGATATGTAGGCGGATATCTCGTAGGCGGAAAAAGAAATATAATCTCTGTAGGGCACAGAAGATTATTAACATTAGATATAGATTTTGCTCATATTCATTTATGGGATGATTTCGAAATGATGTTCGATAATGCTGCTATCCTGCATGCCACGCATAAGCATTCCCCTGACTCTCCGAGATATAGGCTTATCATGCCCTTATCAAGAGACGTAAGCCCGGAAGAATATGTAGCGATATCCCGTAAAATAGCGGGCACGATAGGAGTTGATTTATTTGATAATACTACGTTTGATGTAAACCGTCTCATGTTTTGGGCCTCAACCCCAAAAGATGTAGAGTATTATTTTCAATACCAGGATGGTCCCTGGCTAGATGCGGATAAAGTTTTAGCACAGTATATTGATTGGAAGGATAGCAGTTTGTGGCCTACTTCAGATGCTAAAATGACTGAGATATACAACGCTGCTAAAAAGCAGGAGGACCCAGAATTAAAAAAAGGTATCATAGGAGCATTCTGTAGAACCTATTCTATTGAAGAGGTTATAGATAAATTCCTTCCGGAAATATATACTCCTACTACTGACGGTAGGTATACATACTGTAAAGGATCTACTGCTTCCGGACTTATTACCTACGATAATAAGTTTGCTTATTCTCACCACGGTACTGATCCGTGCTCCGGTAAGCTTTGTAATGTATGGGATTTAGTTCGTATTCATCTATTCGGGCATTTGGATTTTGATGCTCAGGAAGGATCAAAACTAAAGAGTTTTATTGCTATGGAGGATATGGTAAGGGAAGATAAAGAAACCCGTAAAACTATAGCATCTGAGCGAGTATCTGAGGCAAAATATGATTTTGAAGATAGTGATCTATATTCTGAAGCTATAGAGGAAGAGAGTGTAGACTGGATGACAGACCTGGAGGTAGACGGTAAAGGAAATTATCTAAGTTCTGCCGGGAATTTAAGCCTTATTTTTAGTAATGATATCCGTCTTAAGGGTAAGCTGAGGCTTAATCTATTTGACAATAAGAATTATATCACTGCTACAATGCCCTGGAGAAGAATTAATAGTCCGGAGCCTATATGTAATGTAGATTATTCAGGTATACGAAATTACATTGAGTGTATTTATGGAATAACGGGTACTCTGAAAATTGATGACGCCCTCAATCTGGAATTTTATAAACAATCATTTCATCCTATTAGGGATTATCTGAAGTCTTTAGAATGGGACGGCAATCCCCGAATAGATACTCTTCTTATTGACTTATTCGGAGCCCCTGATAACATTTATACAAGAGAATCCATACGTAAACAATTGGTAGCATCAGTAGCAAGAGTTAATAATCCGGGGGTTAAATATGATATGGTTTTAGTTCTTTGCGGAAAAGCGCAGGGCACAGGAAAATCTTCATTCATAGACTGGTTAGGTAAAGGATGGGCGTCTGATAGTTTCATGGGATGGACCGGTAAGGAAAGTATGGAGCAGCTTCACGGGGTATGGCTTATGGAGATTGCCGAGCTATCCGGGTTTAAAAAAGCCGATCTGGAGAGTATTAAGCATTACATCACAAAAAGAGAAGATCAGTTTAGACCTGCGTATGGCAGAACTACAGAGACGTATCCAAGGCAGACCGTATTTTGGGGAACTACCAATACAAAGGATTTCCTGAGAGATTCAGAAAACAGACGTTTTAATCCTATTGATGTTCATGATATCAAAGTAGTAGATAATCCTAAGATGTTGAAAGTATTTAATGATGATGAATTCTTGCACCAAGTATGGGCGGAAGCTGTTCATTTGTACCGAAATAATGAGCCGTTAATCTTATCCCCTGAAGCGGAAATAATAGCCCAAAAGGAGCAACTTTTACATGCTGAGTCTGATGATCGTATGGGAATTATCGATAAGTTTTTAAATATTCCTCTCCCGGCAGGATGGGAGGATATGGGCATAACTGATAGAATGTCTTATCTTTCAGAGGATGATGAGTTAAGAATTCCAGGAAAATATCAGAGGCAATACATATGCGTGGCCGAGATTTGGACCGAATGCATGGGCAAGAATAAGCAGGATCTGGACAGGTATAAATCTCGTGAATATAATGATATTATGAGAAGTCTACCGGATTGGGAAGCTTCCAAATCTACCCGAAATTTTAAACATTATGGGGTACAGAAATATTATGTTAGAAAATTAGATTAAAATGAAAATATTTAAGTATTTAGAAATATTAGCCTTTGTAATTAATATGACTGGGGCCTATTTTCTGGTAAATGATTGGATAACATTTATGATACTGACAGGAATTATCCTATTTAATTATTTAGAGGGAATAGCTAAAGGAAAGAACATTTAAAAATAATTTTAAATTTTTATAAAAATAATTTTTATATTCAATTTTTATTTATATCTTTGGTACATAATTAAAATTAATACTTATGAAATATAAAGATATTAATCTAAGACCTTTAGACTTCAAAAAAGGAGAAATTAAAGAAATAAGGAGATTACCTGATGGTAGTTTTTTCCAATTTAAAAATAAAAAAACTATTTACAGAATAGATGCTATACATAGTGATAGAATATTTTATTCTACCTATTCTAAAGATTTTACAGCATCTTATGGATTTGGATTAAAAATAGAGGGATGGGATAAAGTGACCCACATGATTCCTAATAAACCTAAAGTAGTTATATCTTTCAGCGGGGGAGAGACATCTGCCTGGATGGCTTATTTTCTTTGGATAATGTACAGTGGTATATGGGATATGGTTTTTATATTTGCGAATACAGGAGAAGAGGATGAAAGGACTTTAAAATTTATTAAAAAGTGTATGGATGAATGGGGCATTCCTATAGTATGGGTAGAAGCTGTAATAGCCCCAGAAAGAGGAAAAGGAGTAAGGCATAAAATAGTAAATTTTGAAAGTGCTACCCGGGATATATCTCTATTTGAAAAAGCAGTACAGAAATATGGATTATTTAATCACGCCCATCCTAAATGCACTCAATATCTAAAATCAGATCCTATAAAATCTTACATAAGATCAATAGGCTGGGGAACTAATTATTACTTAGCTATAGGCATAAGATCCGACGAAATAGATAGAGTTTCTATACACCGAAAAAAGAATAAAATTATTTATCCGTGTATAGAAATAAAACCTATGACTAAAAAACAAATAAACGGATATTGGAAATTGCAGCCCTTTAGATTAGAATTAGAAGGGTTTGAGGGTAATTGTAAAACGTGTTGGAAAAAATCAGAGAAAAAGCTGATAAAAATAGCTCAGGTAACTCCTCAATATTTTGACGGATTCACATATCTAGAAAAAAAATATTCACATCATGTGCCCGGAGATAAAGATACTTCAGAATGGACATTTCCAATAACTATGTTTAGATCGCATAAATCAGCTACATATTTCCTAAAACAAGCAACAGTATTACCTCCTATTGATTTGAAAAATGAGAATGACGAGTATGAAGAAAATTGCGAACCATTTGCACAATGCGGAATAGATAATTAAAATAATATGAAACTAAACAAAGCACTTAGAAAAGCCACGATAGAATATTTAAAACATCTATCTAATGGAGAAGTCATAGACCTCATTAAAGAAGTAAAGGGGGAAGATATTATAATCCCTCCCAGATATTATGGAGATAAAAGATTAGTATCTTTACCCAATATAGACGCTGCCTCTGAATTCGATGAGCTTATGGTATCCTTTACACAAGTACATGGTTTAACTGAAATTACTGAGCCTGATGATAACTAATGACATGAAAAAAGCCATACAGGTGTTACAGAAAATAGATCCTAGTATAACCATAGGAGGATCTATGTGTCTTAATGCCATGGGGCTAATGGATAGAGAAATAGGAGACTTGGACATATTCATAGATAAAGATAAACCTTTTGAAATTTCTAAATACAGAAAAGTAGATGAATATCATAGAAATTATAAGTTTACTACAGATTTTAATGGAGATATATTGGAAAGAATTCCTCTTTTGATTCATGGTGTAAAAGTTTGTATATTCAAAGTTCCTAAGTATTTACTACAATCTTTAACAATGGATATAGAAGGTTTAGAAATGAATATACAAAACCCGTGTTTTGCAATAGCCGGAAAAGTGTTATTTTCTAAACATGACGATAAGCATACAGATGATTTAATGGCCATCTATAAGAAATTAATATTTTCAAATCTTATATAAATATGGAGAATAATAAAGTAGTTACTATTGTGAATATTCAAGGGATATTCTATATTAATGGTAAGAGATTAGGACACGATATTTTGTCAGAATTGGAAATAGAAACACTTAATAAGTTTATAAAAGAATATAAAGAGAATGAAAAGTCTAAGTAAATTAGAAAAAACGGCACTTCAATCTAGACATGAGACAAAAGAACCCTCTAAGATATTAGAGTCTGAGAAAGTTTTAGAGCGTAAGCTGGTAAAGTGGATAAAAGATGCCGGGGGTAAATGTATTAAACTATCATCTCAATTCGATAGGGGCCTTCCAGATAGAATGATTCTTTTACCGGGCGGACACATGTTTTATTGTGAGTTAAAATCTACAGGAAAAAAGCCTACGCAGTTTCAGGATATAGTTCATAAAGAACTAATGGCTTTAGGTTTCAGAGTATATGTAGTAGATAATTCAGAGGATTTATCTACTATGCTAAGATCAGAATTATTAACCAAAGAAAAATTATGCAATATTTAGGATCTAAAAATAAAATAGCTAAACATCTACTTCCTATAATTTTAAAAAACAGAAAACCTGGCCAGTATTATGTAGAGCCTTTTATGGGAGGTGGAAATATGATTGATAAAGTAGAAGGGTTAAGAATAGGAAATGATATAAATTATTACCTAATAGAAATGTGGAAGGCTTTACAAAAAGGATGGATACCGCCCGATACAGTTACAGAGGAAGAATATCATTATTATAAAAAAAGTCAGGATTTAGAGGACCCTGCTATGGTTGCATTTATAGGGTTTATGGTAAGCTTTGGGGCTAAATGGTTTGCAGGATTTTCTAAAAATAAAAAGGGAGATAATTACGCTTTACGGGGTAAAAGAGTTTTATTAAAACAATTACAGCTAATGAAAGGAGTAATTCTTGAAAATTCTTCTTATGATAAATTAGAAATACCTCCTAACTCTATTATTTATTGTGATCCGCCTTATCGGTCTACTACTGGATATAAAGACTCTATAGACCATGATCATTTTTGGCAATGGTGCAGAGATAAGTCGAATGAAGGACATGAGGTATTTATATCTGAATACAATGGTCCATTTGATTTTATCTGTGTAACAGAAATATTACACAATACTATTTTGGATAAATCAAAACGATATAATAGAACTGAAAAATTATTTAAATTTGAGCCTTTATTATGATGCACAGATCTCAGATGCACGGCTATCAAGATAAAGCCGTTGACCATATTATAGATCATTCCCGATCGGCTTTGTTCCTGGATATGGGATTAGGTAAAACAGTTTCTACTCTCACCGCTATAAAATATCTAATGTTTCAAGAGTTGGAGGTAATGAAGGTACTTATCATAGCCCCTAAGCGAGTAGCAGAAAGTGTATGGGATGCGGAAATCAGTAAATGGGCTCATCTTAGCAGTCTTACTATTTCAAAGGTAATAGGGACCGAAAAGCAAAGATTAAAAGCACTTAATAATAAAGCTCATATTTATACGATAGGCCGGGATAATATCCCGTGGCTGTGCGCATTGTATGGGGGTCATAATCTTCCGTTCGATATGATAGTTATTGATGAGCTATCATCTTTTAAAAACCCATCCTCTAGGAGATTTAAAGCTCTTCGTAAGGCTATTCCATCAGTGGATAGAGTAGTAGGGCTTACAGGAACTCCCGCCCCTAACGGACTTATAGATCTGTGGAGCCAGATATATTTACTTGATGAGGGAGAAAGACTTCATAAAACGGTAACCAAGTTCCGAGGGTTATATTTTGAAAAAAGATATAACGGATGGGGATATGATGTCACAGAATATGGGGAGAAACGCATACCGGAACTAATTCAAGATATTGTAATATCTATGAAGAAAGAGGACTATCTGGATATGGAGGAGCCCATCATAAATGATATTGTAATAGATCTTCCTCCCGATATTAGGAAAAAATACCATGAGTTTGAAGAGGAGGCAGTACTGGAGATATTCTCCGGATTGGATGAGATTACGGCCGTTAATGCGGCAGCTTTACGAAGTAAGTTATTACAATTCTCTAATGGTGCGGTATATGATTCTGATAAGCAAGTACATCATATCCATAATCTGAAGCTAGACGCACTAGAGGATATTGTAGAGGAGGCTAATGGTAAACCTATATTAGTTGCTTACTGTTTTGAACATGACCGGGATAGGATCCTGAAGAAATTTAAAAACGCGGTACACCTTAAGACTGATCAACATATTAAAGATTGGAATGCCGGAAAAATTCCCATGCTAGTTATGCATCCGGCCTCTGGAGGGCATGGGCTTAATCTACAGAAGGGGAGTAATGTTATCGCCTGGTTTGGCCTTAATGATAGCTTAGAGTTATACCAACAGTTTAACGCCAGGCTACACAGGCAGGGGCAGGATCAGATAGTTATTATTAATCGTATCCTTTGCAAAGATACAGAGGACTATTCTGTGGTAAAGAATTTAGATCGAAAAGAAAAAGGTCAAAACGGTTTAATGGAATCTGTGAAAGCCCTGGTGTCTAAGTATCTTAAAAAATTTTTTTAAAATAGCTGTGTGCTATTGGTTTTAATTACGTTTTTAAGCTCGGAATTTTCCGGGCTTTTTCTTTTATTAAAAAAATAATTTTAAATTTTTATAAAAAATATTTTGTAGTTTGAAATTAAGTTGTATCTTTGACATGTAATTAAAAACAAAGTATTATGAAACTTTTTAATGAAAAATCAGAAAAAGATTATACATTAACAGATTTACCAAAATACGGAGATCTGTATTTAATTGAGGATTTCTCAGAAATGTGTGAGGATGGAACTATAATAGATTCAGATGGTAGGGGGTATTATGCTACAGAATCTAAAAAATCTAGTATTCCCGTAGATCCCGATGAGTTTTGGACAGCTGAACACCGACCTGAATTTACTCATGTAATTTGGTTTAATAAATAAATCATGTACACACCATCAAAATATCAGGCAGCTGTTTACAGCTTCATAGAGTCGGGCACGGGTAACGCTGTTATTGATGCAGTAGCGGGATCTGGAAAGTCTACTACTTTGGTAGAATCTTTAAAGAGGATTCCACCTCATCAGACAGTTTTATTTCTGGCATTCAATAAATCTATAGTAGAGGAACTTAAGATCAAAGTAGGTAACATGCCAAATGTCCAGATTTATACCCTTCATGGTATGGGCGCTTCTGCGGTTAATCGTTCTCTATGGGATGTGGAAACTAATACCGATAAGTATAAGAAGTTTATCCATAGTATAGATGCTCAGGGATTCCTTACTCCGGATACGGATTTAGAACCTGCTGAACGTAAAGAGTTTAAATCTAATATCTTTCAGCTTATTGACCTTTGCCGTCTTAACCTATGTAACGATAAGGAACGAGCCAAAGAACTTGCAACTAAGCACGATATACATTTACTAAGCAATGAAATTAAATATGCGTTCAGGGCTATTAAATGGGGGTTACAAAATGAGGATGAGATAGATTTTACAGATATGATATTCTTCCCTATCATAAAAAAGATGCGGGTAACACAATATGATTGGGTTTTCATTGATGAGTGCCAGGACCTTAATACCTGTCAAAGGGAGCTATTTCTAAAATGTCTTAAACCTGGGGGAAGATTCATAGCAGTAGGAGATCCTCAGCAAGCGATTTACGGATTTGCAGGAGCTGATATTGAATCGTTCAGAATTTTACAGAATCTACCGGATACGGTAACTCTTCCTCTATCCGTGTGTTATCGATGTGATGGGGACATCATTCGCCTGGCTAAGACTATTGTTCCTCATATCGAAGCCAGAGAAGGGGCACATTCGGGCATAGTAGATAGAGAGGCTAAATTATCGAGTGTACAGGATGGCGATATGATCCTTTGCCGATTAGTTTCTCCTCTAGTAAATGTATGTATAAATTATATTAAGCAAGGAGTTAAGGCTTACATTAAAGGAGGAGATATAGGCGCCAATCTGGTTAGAATGATACAGAACACAAACCGGGAATATATGGAGGATGTTATGCAGGTTTTGGAAAAGGAGCTGGCAAAGATCGCACTTAAGTATTCTAAATCTACCGGATGCAGCTTACAGGAGGCGCGGGAATCCTCAGACTATCAGGCATACGTGGATAAAGTCGATGCTATCAGAATTATAGCAGAAGGTATCACTAAATCCTCAGCTGTAGTAAGTAGAATTCTCACTATATTTAGTGATAAAAATCAGGGTATTTGCTTATCTACCATACATAAATCCAAAGGGTTAGAGTGTGATAGGGTATTTATCCTCTGCCCTGAAAAGATGATGCATGCTAAAAGTATGCAGATAGAATGGATGGCAGAACAGGAACGTAATTTAGTTTACGTAGCTTATACAAGGGCAAAACATTACTTAGGGTTTATTACTGATTACCAATATTAAAATTATTATCTTATGAAAAATACACACATTAAAAATTTAAATGAAGTTATTCCAGCTGATATCAGATTGCAAACTTATATCGAAGCACTTGAATATTTTGAGCAAAGAAAATGGGACGTAGAGGATGGAACTGAGGGGGATTACGCGGATGGGTTATGCTTGGTACTTCCTTGTATTATGTGGGATCTTTACAATTATTTATCATACGGCCCTGATGGTAAGTATTGGGGATGGTATAATACTCAGCATGCATTTCCAGAACTAGGAAGAGATATAAATCGAATATTTGATCAGTTCAATAAAGTAGACAAAGATAGGACCCGTATGGAAATTCTTAGAAAATGGATAAAAGAATTATCTGATGATTAGTATAGATTTTGGCAGCATGTGGCAGCTTACAGGATCTAATAAGCATTCTAAATTATTATGGAGATTAGGTCACTTTATACATGTCAATGGGTGCAGGAGAGATCTAGAATTAGCAATTACTGATATGTATCTTCAGGGGAAAATGTCAGACTCTGACTGTGAAGTACTTAGAAGACTAATATCAGATAATGGTATAGGTCCGGGGCTACTTACTCCCCGGTTAAATTTAATAACAACTTTAATAAATAATATCAATGGAATCACTAACTGAATTAATATCATGGGGGCTACTGGCATTTACGTTATATATCGCCGTAAATAGGTCTATAAGGGTAGATAAATTAAATATAGATTTAAATGGGGCTTTAGGGTCTAATAAAATTTATAGGGAGTTAATTATCGAAAAGAATTTGAAACTAGAGGAATATTGGGGGCTATTTAATAAAGCGTTAGAGAATGCTAAAAAGTGGGAGAAATTATCTACTTGTCCTCCTATTCAGTCTATGCCAGATCCCATAGTAATATACAAAAATAATTTGCAAAAAATATGCATAAAAACAGAAATAGGCGGGTATCCTGTAATGAGGGAGAAAGCTATACGAGAAGGAATAGACAAATTAACCAATTTTATATCTCCTATGGTTTATTCTGAGTTTATAACTATAAACGGAACTAAATACCTATATCAGGAAATATGGGTAGGCTTATCTGAAAATTTTAAAGATTATGAAAAAGGATATTAAACTTAAGACGGCTGTAGCCTTAGGGCTTGCGGGATTATTAACTGGGAAGGATAATCCTCTGAAGCAAGCAAAAGACCATTACCTGACTCCTATGTCTCAGGAAGATAAACACAGAGCGCAGGGGTTAAAACCTTTCCATTTTCCTGATGGAGTGGTAGTCTGGTCTATCAATCAAAAGAACGCAACTAAAAAATATATTAAACGTTATGGTAGAAAATAATAAACCAATGTTCGTGAGATTCTCAGCGATAGAGAAAGACGAACACCATTTAGTAAGAGTAGATCGGATTATAAATATAATCCCAGAATTAACAGGTCGAAGAAGATCCTCGATATATGTGGAACAATACAAAGAGGGTAAGATGAACGCCTTTAAATTATACTCCTCTGATACAGTTATAGAGATAGAGTCTAAAATATTAAACACTTTATACAATGGTTAGGAAAGTTTTAATTCGTATGCTTATGATGCTTTACGGAGTATCAGCTATTATAATATTATGTCTGGGTATAGCAGGGCCCATAATGATGGCTGATGGAGAGACTCCTATTTGGGTTTACTTCATTCTTTATCCTTTGGTTTTACTCATATGTGCTACCCAGGATATTTGTTTTAAATATTTCGATAAATATGAGTAGAGCAACCCCTAGTAAACAAGTAAATGCAGCTTTCAAAATGGGTTGCATTGAAGCCCGGGTATCAGTTAATGATACTACCATAACGGTTACAGAGTATAGAATGTATCTGCGTAATGCAGAAGTAGCAGAAATGATGGCAGACAATAAAGTACTGAAGGCCATTATAGATTCAGGATATCTGGCAAAAGATAGTAAATTAAAAAAGCGCTATGATGCGTATAAATCTAAATATTGGAAATTATGAACGTAGAATTAACACCAAGAGTAGCAGCACCAGTTATTGACTGGAGCATCCCCAACGCCCTGAGGTATACCAGGGAAGAAACTGGAGTTATCATTTTTATTAATGAGACTACTATGTCTACAGAAACTGATTTTCTGGCACTGTGTATCCTTAACACCTCAACATTAGAGACTTATATCCCTGGGAGATTATACCCCGGAACGTCTAAGGATCTGGTGGAGTTATACGATGGCCAGGTAACTTTAAGTAATTAAGAATATGGATCTAATTAAAAATTATGAGCAAGCCCTACAGGCTATTTATGACCATGTAGGGTTTACAGAGGATTGGGTAGTTTGCCCCATCTCAGATAATACTCAATACTTTTGGGCCCTTGACGGGGATGAAGTAAAATATGCCTCATCTATTCAGGAATCGGAAAATGAGGAAGGAGAATGCTATTTGGGTAGTATTTATCGTCAACGTTTTTACGAAAAGCACGTATATGAGGGGAAAGATTTTACTATGGTTTTCTTAGACGCCCATACAGACGGCATGAAATACTTTGCATTATTTGACAACGCTAAAAAACATGAGTATGAAAGGTAAATATTTAATCACCACCCATGAGTGGTTTTATGCCCCCTGACGGTAAGCAGTACAGAGCTGTATGGGGTGATGTTCAAATAATCCAAACTAAGGATGTCATAGGCTTGGATCCGAACAGGGTAACCTCCAATTACTGCTATAAAGTAGGTACTAAAGAGCAGCACATCATAATAGGGGGATGCCAGGTGATGTACTCGGTCAAGTGTGATATGAGGCCTGAAACGGGGGAAGTAACTCAGGCTTTCGAGGGAGAGAAAAGAACGTGTGAACCTGCTATTTTTATACCTGAGGAGATCCAAGAGGATAAAATGGATACTGAATTGATAGACGGTGTAGAGGTAAAATGGGAGTATTCTAATCCCGTACTCTATAAGATTCTAAATAGCATGCCTGTGGGGTATTTTTATAACGACCCATATAGGAAAAAGGATTATTTATTGCATGCGGAAGCCGGAAGATTTAAAGCCTTTAGAAGATGGCTGTCAAAAGGTAATGGATTTTTAGAAATTAAATGGAATTCTGATAAGATCGAAAGATTTGAAATTAAACAAGACTAAACTATTTTAAACAATGATTGTTTAAAAGTAAAGTCCCTGATAATGGCAGATACAGAAGATCTAAACAATAAAACAATAAAATTGGTAAAACTTTCTGTGAAGCATTTCGGGGATTTTTTACTCAAAATCTAATATTAGCTAATATTACGCAAGATTTTCTAATATTAAAATAAGATGAAAAACAGGTCATTTTTAAACAAGTTTAAACAAGTTTAAACAAGTTTAAACAATGTATTGTTTAGAAAGAACCTCTTTATTCATGGGGGTTACCAATGATCTAAACAATAAAACAATAAATATAGTAAAACTTTATATAATTAAATATATGTATATATACCTGTAAAAATCCCGTGTAAAAACGCATATACGTATATAGGGGTGTGGAAGTTTTATTGTTTATTGTTTAAAATAGCTAAATTTGGCTTGTAACTGTACTGAAAATCAATAGGTTAACCTCTAAACAATAACTTTTATTTATTGTTTAGAGGTTATTTTTGGAAAATTTTCTATTTTTGATAAAAATTTACATTATGAAACGAGGCGACTTAGGATACTGGGAGTGGAGGAAAAACACTGGACGGCCTAAAAATTTAAAATCTCCTGAGCAGTTATGGGAGTTAGCTTGTGATTATTTTCAAATGGTGGATGAAATGCCAGCAGAAAGACAGGACTTTATCAGAGGAGGAGAATCAGCAGGAAGGATCATCACATTGGAAAATGTGCAGCCTTACAATTGGGCAGGCTTTGAGGATTTCTTATCTGAACGGGCTGTTATTGCTAAACTGGATGATTATAAGTCGAATAAGGATAACAGATACTCGGAGTATGCGGATGTCATCGCGCGGATACGGAACGCCATGTTTGATCAGAAGTTCAGAGGGGCAGCTGTAGGAGCGTTTAAGGAAAATATCATAGCTAGAGACCTCGGGCTTACAGATAAGACCGAGAACACGCTTATTCAAGAGCAGCCACTTTTCCCGGATACGCCATAAGATAAAAATATTTTTAAATTTTTATATAAAATATTTTGTAGTTTAAAAATTATTCGTATCTTTGAAGTGTAATTAAAAATCAAAGCATATGAAAACTTACATTTTAAAACTAAAAGGAACTAAGAAAAATAATACTCCTGATCTTGAAGTGGAGGTAATAGCGGAAAACAAAGGTCAAGCTTTTAACTTTGCATATGGATTTTTCCAGTCCGGAGATTATAATAGCTCCTCTGCTAATATTGATCTTTGGATTCCTAAAGCTAAGAAGTTAAGCAAATTATCAGGGAAATATTTTGTACCACGATCAGCAATACATATTAAAAAATAGAATATGGCCAGCTTAGGGCTCCCCAATGCTAAGCGGTAAGACTGTAGCTCAGTTGGATAGAGCAAGCTCATGGGCGAGTAGGTTCAAATCCTGCCAGTCTGACAAAGGTACGGTAAAGGGTGTAACCCGTGTTAAAGATCACCACGAATAGTAAGGAGGATAAGCTAAAAGACCTCACACCTTGGCCATTTGGCCGTTAACAATTAAAATCTTTTACCAATGGAAAATAATTTAAAATTAGGCATACATGGAATCCCGTTAGCCTCTTCTTTGCATGAGTTCAAATCTGATACCCTGGCAGAGGCTTACATAGATTTAGAAAAGTTAGGCATGTTAAATCCAGTGGGGATAGCATCATTAACAGATATCCCTTATGTAAAGGACCAGCTGATAAAAGAACGTTATCCCATGGGAAAAGTTCCCAGATTAGTTAAAGGTGCTACAGGATACTATTATTTGAGAAAACTGTCACGCTCTGAGCGTAGGGAATGGATGAAAGAATTTAAGAGATATAACAGATCTCATTTTTCTTCTCAGGATTGGCTAGCCACTCCTTTTGATGATCTGGAGGATTTCATAGGATGTTCATTTAGCTGGGGTCAATCAGTAAAAGGTTTAGAGTATTGGGGCAGAATAGCAGATAATGCTAGATGGTGGAACTTGCCTATTTATCCTATTGAACTTATTGAGATTCAATGGAACCATTAAAATTTGATATCATGGAAATAGTAAAAGGAATATTGATTATAGTTGGCGTTGTAGGATTAGGAACCTATCTACTTAGACTTTTATGGCAGACTATCAGTAAAGAAGCTGAATCAATACGAAATGAATTAGGCCCTGTTACTTCAGAAAACTTAGATCTAGATACTGGAGCTACCAAATACGACAAAGCGGGAATAGTTCACTCTCCTATACTTCTAGATAGCTCACCTCTAGAAGATGAAAGTATAAAAGCTGCTTTAGACTATGCACTTAAATTAGAAGGAGATAGAAAGGCAGGCAAATCCTACAAACATAGCCAAAGAGGTAATTATATAGAACCAATCCTAAAAGCTTGCAGCAATGATGGATTTATATGGACTGAATCAGAAACTATGAGTAATGATTCATTTGATAACTTATACCATACCAGTCATACTATTGACGATAGCCCAAGCTTTGGCAATGGTGGAGATTTCGGGGGAGGGGGAGCATCAGGATCCTGGGATTCCGGTTCATCCTCAGATAGTAGCTATGATAGTGGGTCAAGTGACAGCGGATCATCTTGGAGCGATTAAATATTTTTTCATATTATATGTGATTTGGTGATATCCCTAATACATTTGTGTGTATTAGGGATTTTTGTATATTTGCTATTATGGAAGCCAGTAGATTTTTAAGAACTACAGCCATCAATAAGCTGTTAGCTATGAAAGCCCGTAAGAAAGTAGTACAGGGATCTACTTCTGCGGGTAAAACATATGGTATTATTCCGGTCCTGATAGATAGAGCTGCCAAGACTGATAGATTAAAAATTACTGTAGTAGCCGAAACTCTTCCTGCTGTTAGAGAGGGAGCTATGGACATCTTTAAAAATGTTATGCAGGATACCTTCCGTTGGGCTGATGCTCGTTGGAATGCTACCAGTTTAACATATACTTTTGCCAACGGTTCTCGAATACAGTTCAAATCATTTGACTCCATAGGTAAAGCTAAGGCAGCGGGTAAGAGAGATATCCTATTCCTAAATGAGGCTAACCATATTGGGTATGAGATAGCAGACGCTTTGATGATTCGATCTAAGGAAGTATGGATAGATTATAATCCGGATCATGAATTCTGGGCACACACCGAAGTATTACTAGAACCTAACAGCGAATTTCTACAGCTTACTTATCTGGATAATGAGGCATGCCCTGAGGAAACTATAGAGGACCTTAACATTAAAATGGCTAAAGCCTTTTATAATCCTTCTGGAGAATGGGCCGATAAAATAAAAGATGGCAGGGGCAATCTTATGGAGAACCCTAATATTAAAAGCTTCTATTGGGCTAACTGGTGTCGGGTATATGTTAAGGGCGAAGTAGGTACTATGGAAGGTACCATCCTACAGGATTGGAAGACGGTAGATAATATTCCTCCGGGTGCTGAACTTCTAGGATATGGGGTTGACTTTGGTAAAGGAGGCCCGGATCCTACTACTACTGTAGCTATTTATCGATATGATGGTATGATATATATTGATGAGTTGGTATACCAATCTGGTTTACTTACCCCAGATCATGTAAAGCTATTGAAGGCAGCAGGGGTAAATCCTAAGCTTCCTATGTATTGTGATAATGCAGAACCCTCCAAAATTAAGGAACTACAGAATGCAGGCTTTAACGCTTCGGGGCCTAAAAAAGAAACCATCGCCTATGGTATCGAGAAAATCCAGGAGGTTACTCTGCGAATAACTTCTAGATCATTAAATCTTATCGGAGAGCTTCGTAAATGGAAGTGGTCAGATAAAGATAGAACCGTCCCGATAGATGCATTCAACCATTGTATAGATGCCATTCGATATTTCTTCATTGGAAAATGGGGGGCAAATGCTTCAGGTAGAGTAACATATAATCGTAGAAAACGTAAATAGTATGGGACTGTTTAATTTATTCAGGAAAAAGAAACCTAGCCCCGGTACTACCGATGTTACGGTGAATCACAGTAACCCTCTTGTTATTAATCTGGCAGGTGTAACTCAGGAGCAAATAGATTATATTTTCAAATATGGTAAAGGATCTAATTCTCTTGGAGGCTACGAGAGTTTACCTTTTACGGATTTGCCCTATGGGGTTGTGAGAAAGGATATGATAACCCTCCAGAAAAAGGAATTGCATGCTGAGGCTATCATGATGTTACTTAACTGCCAGCATGAGAATGTAAAGCTTAAAAATATTACGCAAAATGATATTTTTAGTTTCATGGTATGGATTAAAAAACAACATGATAAGATTGCCACGTTAGAAAAGCACTATCTCAAATCGGATCCGGATCCACACATGATGGCAGCCGGAGTACATAAGTTAGACGAGTTTGGAGCTCTTGCTACTATCCATGCTCTTGCATTAAATGATTTGAGTAAACATGCCTTTATTGAGCAATTACCGTATTACAAAGTGTATGAGGTGCTTAAGCTAGAGAAGGTACAGCGGGAGATCCAGAAGGCTTACGCAGAAATAACTAAACCAAAACCTAATACTAAGAAATAATGATAATAGATTACTTTAAAGCTTTGACAGAACATTATAATTCTGTGAGTAAATGTGGGTTCTGCTGGGAGTACGGAGCCCCATTATCAGAATCAGCTATGAATAACCAGCAAGCCATAGAGGATAGACAATGCTGCTTAAATGTCTTTGTTACCGATTATCAGGTATCATCTTACTACCAAATGAATAGCGCTACAGGGCTATCTAATTATGCTGCATGTGATCATAGGTTTACCCTATTTGTAGTACAGCAAAGAGATGACATAGGGCAAAATGTTTTTAATGAGATCCCCGGGCATGACATTACTAGCAGCTTATGGCAGGAATTATATTCCCCTATTTTGGAATGCTTAGGGTGTGATCGTAATCTCTATGAATGTGAGTTAGGATATGACTTTGAAGTAACGGCCTGGGACATGACCATAGTTAAATTTAAAGATGATAGGAATCTTACAGGCTGGAGGATTACCGGAAGATTTAGAGTACCTAACCTTAATACATTTAAAAATAATTTGTAGGAATAAAATAATTTATTATATTTGTTTATCTAAAATATGGAAGGCGTTCCTCTGAACAATAGTAAGTAGAGCGCCTTTTTTTAAAAAGGTTTCCATTCTAACACTATCATATACTTAAATATCCCTCTTAAAAATAAGAGGGATATTTGTTTAACAAAATAATAAGTGTATATTTGCTTAGCCTTACAAAGTTCCGCAAACTTTGGTAAATGATTATACACTTTTAAAGCCCCCTAGAAATAGAGGGCTTTAATTTTTAATCTACATTAAATTCAAATCCATTAGCGATACAGTAGGCTTGTAATCTCTTACGCATGCGAAGTAGATAATCGGCATAAGCTTCTGGAGCCTCAGGAACTAACCCTGCCTTAACATCTGCGATTTTAGATTCTATAGATCTGTTCTCTTTATCTAGATCTACGATTAATACCTCAGTAAATGTAAAATCTACTAACGAAGTAGAACTAAATCCTAATCCCTGTAGAGATATATAAGAGTTATTAAATTCAACCACTTGGAAAGTGTGTCCGTTAAATGCGCTGTATGCGCTT